>WNGE01002800.1_pt1 | contig 20994 bp, 19 predicted proteins | sample 5400651 | NCBI WGS metagenome assembly WNGE01 (sample SAMN13153370, study PRJNA577476) | soil metagenome | isolation source: 60 cm soil or saprolite under grassland replicate 2 | place: USA:California | collected 2016-06-15 | reverse complement strand
CGGGGTGGCTACGAGGGTGCCGTCGGCCAGCGGGACGCGTAGCAGTTCGGCCTGCGCACCGCCGGCGCCGACGTACTCCTTGTGCACGCACGCGCTTTGGTAGCCGGCCCGGCAGATCGGGCAGGTGTTGTCGGAGGCGAAGAACGAGCCGATCACGAACTGGCCGGGCCGGATCGTGTTGACCTCGCTGCCGACCTGCTCGACGATCCCGACATACTCGTGGCCCATCGGGGTCGGCTGGGTGACCGGGTTGATGCCGCGGTAGTCCCACAGGTCCGACCCGCACACGCACGTGGCAGACAGCCGGATGATCGCGTCGGTGTTTTCGATGATGGTGGGGGTGTCGCGCTGTTCGACGCGCACGTCCCGGGGGCGGTGGAGCACGACTCCTCGCATGGTTGATGTCCCTTCTGGTTGTCCAGTCCGGTGGTGGCGGCGCCTGGGCGGTCGCCACCGCGCGTTCAGTTGCCGGTTCAGTTGCCGCGGAAGACCTGCCTGGCCACGGCCATCGCGGACATGGCCTTGGGCCACCCGGCGTAGAAGGCCAGGTGCGTGATCGCCTCGGTTAGTTCCGGCTCGGTCGCGCCGTTCTGCTTGGCCAGCCCGAGGTGGTAGACGAGCTGTTCGGTGTTCCCGCTCGTGGTCAGGGCCGCCACGGTGACCAGGCTGCGCTGTTCGGCGACAGCTCGGGACGCGCCCAGACCTGTCCGAACAGGACATCCTCGGTGAGGCGCACGAGGCCGGGCGCGAAGTCACCGAACGTCTTCTCGGCGCCCGCGGGCTGTTTGCGGTCTGCGTCGTCAGCCATGTCTATCGTCCTTTCCGTTACCAGATCGGTGATGTGGGTCTGGGCGGCCACAGGCGCAGCGGTGGCAGGTCAGCGGGGAGTCAGCCGCAGCGTCGCGGCGGCCGCATCCGGGCTGACCATTGGGTCGACGTAGGCGCGGCTGTAGCCGGCGTACTTGTCCCGGTACGCCTGATCGATCGCGGCATCGTCGGCATCGGCCGGCTCTTCGAAGGCGACGTCGCGTTCGACTCCGCCGGCCCGGATGCGGCCCGCGTGCCGGTGCAGCGCCCGGCCGAACCAGCCTCCGCCGCGTCCGCGGTAGGAGCGCACATACACGTCCTCGCCGACCCGGACGACCCAGATCGTGGTGTAGGGGCGCAGGGATCCATCCGCGCTCAGCGGCGCGATCTGCAGTTCGTCGGCGGCGCCGATCCGGTCGAGCTCCTCGGCGGTCCAGTCAGTCATCGCGTTGCCACCTCCATGATCGAAGCGATCTCGGTCCGGGTGCCGCCGCGGGTCCGTGCGGCCGGCTCCATCGCCGCCGCCGCCTCCCCCTCGGGCGCCGGTTGTCCCCGCTGCAAGGCCGGCTTGAGCAGCAAGCCGGACACGGCCGCCGCGAGCGCGACCCCGGCCGCGAGCAGCAGGCTGGTCCGCAGGCCCGCCAGGAAGCCGCCCGGCTGGGCCAGCAGGGCGCCGAAGACCGCCACGGCCAGCGCGCCGCCGACCTGCCGGCTGGTGTTGAACACCCCGCTGGCCGTGCCGGCCCGCTGCCCCGGGACACCGTTGAGCAGAACCGCGGTCACCGGCGGCATCACCAGCGGACCGGCCAACCCGACCAGAACCATCAGCGCGGCCAGCACCCAGACCGGCGTCGAGGACGGGACGACGGCGAGGATCACCAGGCCCGCCGTCATCAGGGCCAGGCCGACGGTGATGACCGTCCGGGCGCCGACCCGTTCGGCGATGCGGGCGCTGAACGGGGTCAGCACCACGCCGATCAGCATCATCGGCAGGAACGCCCCACCGGTGGCCAACGGCGACAGGCCGCGCAGCTGTTGCAGGTACAGGCTCATCACGAACGGCAGCCCGTAGTAGCCGACGATGAACGCGAACCCGACCACCACGGCGACCGTCACGGTGCGGGACCGGAACAGGTCCAGCGGCACCATCGGGTGCGCCGCCCGCGCCTGCGCCGCCAGAAAGGCGACCAGCGCCACCACGGCCACCGCGAACGCGCTCACCACCCGGGGCGCGGCGAACCCGGCCGCGCCGGCCTCGATCGCCCCGTAGGTCAGCCCGCCCATCGCCAGCACCGCGGTCACCGGCCCAACCCAGTCGAACGCCACCGTGTGCTGCGGCGAGCGCTGCGTACGAGCCAACAGGACCAGCGCCACCGCGCCGACCGGCAGGCTGACGAAGAAGATCAACCGCCAGCTGGCCACGGTCAGCAGACCGCCCAGCACAGGCCCCGAGGAGGAGGCGACCGCCCCGCCCATCGCCCACACCGCGACCGCCCGCGCCCGCCGGCCCGGATCCGGGTACGCCTGGCCGATCAGCGCCATCGACGACGGCATCATCACGGCCGCCGCCCCACCCTGCACGAACCGGGCCGCGACCAACGCACCCAGACTCGGCGCCAGGCCGCACGCCGCCGAAGCGGCCACGAACACCACCAGGCCAGCCGCGAAGGCCCGGCGCGCTCCGACCCGGTCGGTCAGCGCCCCAGCCGGCAGCAGCACCGCGGCGAACATCAGCGTGTGGCCGTCCACCACCCACTGCAGCCCGGTGATGCCGCCGCCCAGGTCCCGCCGGATCGACGGCAGGGCGACGTTTACCACGACGGCGTCGAGTGTGATCACGAAGAAGCCGAGCACGGCCGCCGCCAGCGTCAAACCAGAGCCGGGACGGGGCCGCGGCCGGCCCGCAACCAGGCGCGTGGACATCAAAACGTTCTCTCCTGCCGGTAGGTCATCCACGCCGATCCGGCGTGGCCAGCTGCGTCCTCACAACGACGCATCCAGGCAACCATCCGTCAGAGGGAGCGAGGGAGACTCTGCTGATGGGGGTACTGGCAGGGACTCCCCGCCCGCGGCGAGTCTCCGTAATCTTGCAAACGTGACCAGCGGGAACGACGTCCGCAGCGACATCCGCCAGTTCCTGACCACCCGCCGGACCAAGATCACCCCGGAGCGGGCCGGCCTTCCCGCCTATGGGAGGAGGCGGCGCGTGTCCGGGCTGCGCCGCGAGGAGGTCGCGCTGCTCGCCGGCATCTCGATCGAGTACTACACCCGCCTCGAGCGCGGCAACGCCCGCGGCGTCTCCGACGGCGTCCTCGACGCCCTCGCCCGCGCCTTACAGCTCGACGACGTCGAGCGAACCCACCTCATCGACCTCGTCCGCACCGCGAACGCCACCCGACCCGCCCGGCGCCGACCCAGCCGCGAGCAGGTTCGCCCGAGCGTGCAACGCATCCTCGACACGATGACCGGAACCGCCGCGTTCGTGCGCAACGCGCGGCTGGACATCCTGTCCGCCAACCGGCTCGGGTACGCGCTGTACTCGCCGGTCTTCCTCGACCCCGTCCGGCCGGCGAACCTGGCCCGGTTCATCTTCCTCGACTGCCGCGCAGCCGAGTTCTACGGCGACTGGGACGGCATCGCCCACGCTGCCGTCGGCAGCCTGCGCGCCGAAGCCGGACACAACCCCTACGACCGCCAACTGTCCGACCTGGTCGGCGAACTCTCCACCCGCAGCAAGGAGTTCGCGGCCCGCTGGGCCGCGCACAACGTCAAGTACTACCGAAGCGGCGAACAGCCCTTCCACCACCCCATCGTCGGCGACCTCACCCTCAACTACGACGCCCTCGAAATTCCAGCCGATCCGGGCCAGACGATCGTCGCCTACACTGCCCAACCCCACTCGCCATCACAGCAAGCCCTGAACCTGCTCGCCAACTGGACATCCACCCAAGACGACACGCCTGCCACCACCGCCGACCGCGACGCGTGAGCCCCGACCGCAAAACTCGACTCCGCCCGCTCGTCCGCGCGACCGCCGGCGAAGCACGAGGGACGACGGCTGGCCAGCGTGATCGAAAATCCTCTAGATCAAGAACCCGACTTTCGGCAAAGTCGGGCGATCATAGAGCTACCCGGGCGGGGAGGGACCGCGTCCGCAGCCCGGCCCGCCTGTCACGATCAGTGACCTGGTTGGCATTCGGAGCTGTCTCCGACCCTGGAGCGCGTTCGTTTCTCGATGACGGTGGAGCGGGGGCTATAACCGTCCCCGCCGAGCCTTACCGCGGCGCCGCCGGCTGATCTTCCGCTGGACTCACCGCGATTCGCCCTACCCCAGGAAGGCCGTCGGCGTTGGCGACGGCCGGCTTGGGGTGGCCGGATCGGGTGGGGTGTGTGAGTGATCGCGACGGTGAAGGTGCTCGGGCTGTGGGCGCATGATCTGGGCACGGTGGTCGCGGCGGCGATGTCCGCTGCACGCACGCCGACCTGACGAGGGCGGAGCAACCGCTGGGCTACTCCCCCGCGTCGGGTCGTGGATGGGCTCGGCCGCCAACTGGCCGCCGTGCGGCAGGAGCAACTGTCCGGCGCCACGCCGGCCGCCGAGCCGTCAGCGACGAGCGCACCATCCGCCGGTGGGTGGCCACCCGCCGCGCTGAAAATCCACCCGCCGCGCTGGGAATCCCGCGGTGGGGTGAAGCACGCCGCCATGCTGCCGTTCTGGGCGCGTCCGTTCCCACTACCCGCCAGGGGTGGGAACGTGATCGCGACGTTGAAGGTGCTCGGGCTGCGGGCACGCGACGTTGGCACGGTCGTCGCGGCCGCGCGGAACGTCGTCGACTACGTGCATGGCACCGGGCCGGAGGCGTGCGCCGCGGCAGGGCGGGCGGCGTACTACTCGGATGGGCCGCGAGTGCAGGGTAGGGCGCGTGGTCGGACCGCGGCGCTGGTAGGCCTGTCGGCGGGGGTGACGCGGGAGCAGTTGGAGTCGGTGTTGTCCGGCCGGCACCCGGTCACCGGCCGGTGGCTGGTGCCGGCGGCCGGTTCGGCGGGACGAACCCGGCCACGGACCACCATCCTGGCGGATGGCCCGGGGCCGTTCACGCTCGCGGCGGCGGCCCGCGCGGCCGGGGTGAGCCCGGCGTACCTGCGCCGACTGGTCGAGGGCCACGAGGTTAGCCGGTCGTCGCCGCCCACGCCGGACGCCGAGGCCGCGGAGGGGCTGCCGCTGGGGATGCCGGTCGGGCGCGAACGGCTCCGGCTGGCGGCGGAGAAGGACGCGGCCGGCCGGTGGGTGGTCACCCGTGCGGAGCTGCAGCGGTTCGTCGCGGCCCGGGAGCCGCCGACGGTGGTGATGGGCTTCGACCTGACCTGTTCGGCGCCGAAGAGCCTGAGCCTGCTGTGGGCGTTCGGCGACGACGACCTACGCGCCGACGTAGCGGCGGCGTTGGACGCCGGCGTCGACGCGGCGCTGGCATACCTGGAGCAGCACGCCGCCGTCGGCACCGTCGCCGGCCGGAACCGGCTGGGTATGGGGCTGGCCGCCGCCTGCTACCGGCATGAGGTCTCGCGGGCGGACGAGCCGCATCTGCACGTGCACAACGTGATCGTCAACGCTGTCCCGGTGCCGTTACTGGACGCCGACGGCCAGCCGCAGCTCGACGAGCGCGGGGTCGCGCAGGTGGTGTGGCGGACGCTGGACTCCGAGGTGCTGCATCGGCAGGTGAAGACCGCCGGTTACCTGGGCGCGGCCGCGCTGCGGCGGGGGCTGAGTCTACGCCGAGGCCTGGAGTGGGGGCCGGTGCGCAACGGTGTGGCCGAGCTGACCGGGTTTCCCCGGCCGCTGCTGGAGGCGTTCTCCACCCGCAGCCGGCAGATCCACGCCGAGTTCGCCCGGCTCACCCCGACCGGCGTCCAGCCGGACCCGGCGGCGCTGGCCGACGCGCAGCGGCGGACCCGGAAGGCCAGGCGGGTCCTGGCCGACGACGAGGTACGCGCGATCCAACGCGAGCGGCTGGCCGCGGCTGGCTGGACCCCCGAGCAGGTACGCCGGCTCGGCGGGCCGGTCGACCGTCGGCCGGCGCCACCGGCCGAGGAGGAGATCGCCGCGCTGGTCGACCGGCTCACGGGCCCGCGCGGGCTGACCGAGCACCATCCCAGCTTCGGCCCACGCGAAGCGGTGCAGGCGGTTGCCGGGTGGGCGGTCGACCGGTTGGACCCGGCCGCCATCGACGCGGTGGCCGGCCGGCTGCTGGCCGACCCCCGGCTGGTGCTGATCTCCACCGCTGGCCCCCGCCGGCGCAGCCTGCCCGAACCCACCTACACCACCACCGAGCTGCTTGCTGTCGAGCACGACCTGCTGCAGACCTACGACCAGGGCCTCAACAAGGCGCCGATCCCGGTCGCCGCCCACCAGGTCGAGACGGCGCTGGTCGCGGCCAGCACCGTCCTGCAGACCGACGCGGCAGACCCGGCGGCGCGGCTGTCCGACGAGCAGGCCAATGTGGTACGCCGGCTGCTGTCCAGCCCGGATCGGGTACGGCTGGTCGTCGGCCCGGCCGGTAGTGGCAAGACCGAGATGCTGCGCGCGGCCACCGCCGCCCTGACCGCCGCCGGCCACCGGGTGTTCGCAACGGCCAACGGCGGCCGGCAGGCCGAGCAGCTACACCAGCGCCTGGGCGTCCCCACCCAGGTCGTCACCGGCTGGCTCACCCTCTTTGGCCACACTGACCCGGCCGGTGTTTGGCCGCCGGGCAGCGTCCTGCTCATCGACGAAGCCACCCAGGTCGCCACCCGCGACGCCCACCGCCTACTCGATTACGCCACCGCGACCGACACCGTCGTCATCGCCATCGGCGATCCAGCGCAGCTGGGCGCGGTCGGCGCCGGCGGCTGGTTCACCCGGCTCGCCGCCGGCCCGCGCACCCTGGCCCTGGGCCAGGTGCACCGGCAGCCCGGCCCCGACCTGGCCGCAGTCCGCGCCGTCCTGGACGCCCTGCGCAGCCCGGACGGCGAACAGGCCCGCCGGGCGCTGGACCGGCTGGCCGCTGACGGCCGGCTTCGCGTGCTCGACGACCGGCCTGAGCTGCTGGCCGCTGTCATCACCGACTGGTACGCCGACCGACGCACCGGCCGGGGCGGGCCGATGCTGGCCGAACGCACCGGCGACACCGGCCTGCTCAACGCCGCCGCCCGCACCCTGCTGCAGGCCGACGGCACCCTACGCGGCCCGGGCCTGCGCATGGCCGGGCGGGCGTTCCAGGAAGGCGATCAGGTCATCACCCTCACCCAAGCCGGCCACACTCTCATCCCCGCCGGCGGCCGCGCCCGCGAGTACATCCGCACCGGCACCATCGGCACCGTCACCGCCGTCCACCCCGATCAGCAGGCCCTCACCGTCACCTTCCCCGGCAAAGGGCCGGTCCACATCGGGGCGGACTACCTCACCTTCCGCTTCGGCGACGGCCGCGACGGCGGCCTGGCCCACGCCTACGCGATCACCGCCCACAAAGCCGAAGGCGCCACCCTGCCCACCGCCCGCACCCTCGCCGTCGACGACACCAGCCGAGCCGGCCTGTACGTCATGCTCTCCCGCGCCCGCCACGACTTACGCGCCTACCTCACCCGCCGCGCGTCACTTGCCGAGGACCCCACCGCTGAAACCTGGCTACCCGTCCTCACCGACCACCACGACCCCCTCGACCGACTCGCCGGCCACCTCACCCACTCCGAACCCGAACCGCTGGCCACCGACCACGACCCCGCCGCCGTCGCCGCCCACCACCTGCGCACCGGCCGCACCCTCGCCGACTTGACGGTGCTGCGCAGCGCCGCCGGCACCAATTTGGGGCTGCTGCGCCGCGCCGAACTCGCCGCCGACACCGCGCTCGCCGTCGCCGCACCCCACCACCCGCCCGCGGGCCTCCTGCCCCGCATCGGGCCCCGGCCCGCGGCCGGACCCGACCGGCTCGTCTGGGACGCCGCCGTCACCGCACTCGCCGCCTACCACGCCCGGCACACCCCCGCCAGCCCACTCGACGACCCCGGCCCCCGCCCACACCCCGCAGCCGAGGACCGTGCCGCCGCCGGCTGGCAACGGTTGCGCGGGCAAGCTGAACAGATCGTCGACCGGTGGGCGGCCCGGCTACCCGCCCGGCCCCGTCGCCGGCTCACCAGCCCAGACCAAGCCGTACCGCTCGACCGCGCCGTCGCCGGCATCCACGCCCTGCTCGACCACGGCCGCACCCCCAGCCAACTCGCCGACGCGCTCAGCGCCCGCGACCAGTCCACGGTCCGCGTCGGCGTCGCCGTCCTCGACCACCGCGTCCACGAGCTGCTCACCGCCGACGGAGTCGACCCTTCGGGCTACCACCTCCCACCGCCCCGCACCCGCCGCCAGGACTGGGACCACGCCAGCCGCCTCCTGCACGCCGCGGAGGTCAACCACCTCGCCACCCAACCCACCAGCACACTCGCCGCCGAACGCCACGCCCTAACCTGGCAGCCCTCACCCGACCAGGCGCCCGCCGCCGCCCGCCGGCTCAAGCTCCTCGACGCGGCGCTCGCCCGCCAACTCGACCACGCCGCCTTCAATCTCACCACCTACCCGGCCGGCTACCTCACCGCCCTGCTCGGCCCCCGACCCACTGCACCCGCAGCAGCAGCCGACTGGGACCGGCATGCTCTGGCCGTCGAGCACTACCGGCACTACAACGTCGGACTGCCCTACGGCACCCTGCCGCGCCACCCACCGCGCCGGCTGCTGAGCAAGCCCTCGGCCCACCACCGACCCAGCCGGCCGACCGCGCCCGCTACCAGCAACTCGCCGGCCTGCAAACCACCCTCGACCTCGGCGTCGGCCTGTAGTCACTCCGCCAGCCCGTCATCCACAGGCGCGATCCACAACCAGCGCCGGCCCTCCCCCGGCGGATCCAGCTTCTGCCCGTACAACTCCCCCACATGCTCGTGTGGGCCCCGCCACCGGTACGACCCCAGCAGCGGCACCGGCACCGGCCACCCCGAGGGCTCGCCGTCCAGCCGCACCCGCGGTACTCCCTGGTACTCCTCCCCCGGTGCGCGCATCACATGCTTCGCCGCCACCCACGCCGTGCGCAGCACCAACTCCCCGGGCCCCGGTTCGGTCCACGCCACACACGCCCACCATCCCTGGCCGCCGTCCCCGTCCGGGCGGATCCACGCCAGCAACTGCACCAGCCGCCGCGGCGGGATCAGCACCCGCACCCGCGGCACGCTGCGCACCACCGCCACGGTCATGCCCTCCCCGCGACTCCAAGCCCAACACCGAGCATCGCACACATGTTCGAGGGCCGCCGGCCCGCCGTTCGTCGTCGCGCCATTCCCACTACCGGCCATGACCAGCACACGCACCGCGGCAGCCGACAGCGCGGCTCAACCCTCAGGCATGACCCTGCCCGAACTGTTCGCATTGCCGGCCACCGTCAACGTCGCCACCGCCGCACGAGCACTCGGCTGCAGCCGCGCCCTTGCCTACGAACTCGCCCGGCAAGGCCAGTTCCCCTGCCGCATTTTCCGCGCCGGCAACCGCTACCTCGTCCCCACCGCCGACCTGCTGCGCCTACTTGGCCTCGACCCACCTTCGGCGAGTCCCTCGAGGACTAGCTGAGCAGCACAGCCGGATGCGGCGCACCGCGGCCCGAGCCTCCAGTGAGGATCGGTGCGGGCGGGAATGCCGCTACATCGAATGGTGGAGCTTGAGACTCAGACCGATGAGTGCCGCCTTCAGCTCGTCGATCTCTCGTCTCGCTGCCTCCAGCTCGACGCCACCATCGCTCACCCCGGTTCCCCGGACCTTGCCGAGCGCTGCAAGCGCCGTCTCGTCCGCGTCCGGGAGCGTGTGCAGATACCCCTCAGTGGTCGTGAGCTTGGCGTGACCGAGCCGCTCTTTCACCACTTGGAGGTCTGCGCCGCCGGCGAGGAGCCACGAGGCGTGCGCGTGGCGGAGGCCATGCATCGTGACGCCGACCACCCCGGCGGCCTTGAACGCCGGCTGCAAGATGCCGGCTCGGAAGGTGCTTGCGTTCAGGTGCGGGTCGGCCTCGATCAGGCGTCCCTTGCCAGGTCGGTCCTTCCCGCTGCGGCGCCGCTCAGCCCGGTACAGCGCGACGGCGCGACGGCAGTGCTCGCACCGGCACCTGCCCAGCCCGTAAGCCGTAGTGGTGCCATGCCGATAACGCCGCCCCGCCTCGTTCGGCTCGGTCAGTCCCAAGCTTCGGGGATCAGCAACTATGGCGAGCCGACTCCGCGGCCCCAGAACCCCGCGTCGAGCGAAGAGAAGGTCGTCGTCGTGCAGATCGTGGACCGCTGCATGCGCCGCCAGCTTCTGCACGATCTGCTCGCTGAGCCGGAACCGCCGCCACTCCCGGTCCTTCGGATACTCCTTTACGAAGAACCGGCACCCCTCGGGGTGGTGCTTCCGCGAGAGCGCTACGACGGCGCGGCTCACCGTCAGCAGCCCGGTGGTGAAGTCGATGTCCCGGATCCGCAACTCCGTGAGCTCGCCCCACCGCAGCCCAGTCTCGATCGCCGTCTCGATGACCAGTTGCGCATCTGAATTCGGTAGTGCGCTGTACACGGCGTCGAACTGCTGTGCGGTGATGATACGGCGCGGCTTTCGCGGAACCGGGTCCGTGGCAACACGGTGACTTGGATGGACGACGATCACGCCGTCGTCCAGGGCCGTGGTGAAGATGGCGTTGAGGATCGAGCTCTTACAGTACTCGACCCGCCGAGGTGAGACGCCTCGCGCCTTGAGCGCGGTGATCCATTCGCGCACGTGCTCCGAGCCGATGTCGCGCATTTTCATAGGCCCGAAGAACCACATGATGTGCCGGTGGATCGCCGACGTGTAGTCCTGACGCGTCGACAGCTCCATGCGGTGGTTCGGGAGCCATACGGCCTCGACGTAGTGCTGGAACGTCTGCCGACCCCGGCCGGGATCGTGCCGAAGGCCGGCGCGCACGTTCACCTCGGCGGCCTGCCAGGCCGCGTCGGCGTCGGCCTTCCTCGCGAACGTCCCGGCGGACACCTCACGGCCACGGAGGTCTTGGTAGTACGCGGTGTAGCGCGGGCGGCCGTCTCTGCCCTTCCTCTTGCGGGAGAACCCCACGCGATCACCTCCGCGGCTCGGTTGGCCCTGACCGTCCTTTGACCGTGGACTACGGTCAACCCGGTGGAACCACGTGGACGCAACAGCACATGCTGGACGAGTGATTGTGCCTCTGACCAGCAGTTTAGACCAATGATGGTCATTGGTCTAAGGGCCGATCGAACGCCCGCATCGGTTTCCCAAGCTGACAGTGCGGGTTCGATTCCCGTCACCCGCTCCACTCCAAAACCCCAGGTCACCGGCCCTGTAGGCCGTCGCGAGCAGCCCGGCATCGAGCAGCACTGAGACCCTCCGTGCCACGTACGTGCCATTTTCCGCGCGCACCGCTCTACCTCCGCACCGGGACCCGGACGCCGGCCGCGTCGTCGTCTCCGTCGTCCTCGCGGTCGCCGTCCTCGTCGTCGTTGTCACCCTCCCCGAGCTCGACGGGCAGCGCGTCAGCGATCCGCCGGTCCGCGCCCTCGGTGCCGTGCAGTTAGATCATCGCGGCGCGTTCGTTGTCATGGCCCATGCGCGCCATCAGGTCGCGGACGGTCGTGCCGGGTACCTGCGCCGCGAGCTGGTTGCCGGTGTGTCGGAGGTCGTGGAAGTGCAGCCTCGGCGCGCCGACCGCCTCGACGGCCCTCGGCGAGCGCACCAGCCGGTTGAACGTCGAGCGCCGCAGCGGACCGCCCTTCGGGCCAGTGAAGATCAGGCCGTCTCCAGGCTCCGCGTAGTCATCCAGGTGACGACGCAGCAGCGGCACGAGCCCTCGCGGGAACGCGACCACCCGCACGCCAGCGCGCGACTTCGGTGGACCGAGTATCAGCCGGCCGGTCGACAGCTCGGTGTACGCCCGCCGAACGCGGATCGTCGCGGAGTTCAGGTCGAGATCCGTGCGACGAACCGCGGTCACCTCGCCCCACCGCAGGCTTGCGTACGTTGCGAGCAGCACCAGCGCTGAGTACCGGGCCGGCATCTGCGCGGCGAGCGCGGCGGCCTGGTCGACGGTCAGCGTCGGCCGCTCCGGAGCAGTCTCCGTGCCGGCGCCCCGGATGCGGCACGGGTTGCGCCGAATGATCTCGTCATCTTCGGCCGCCGTCATAAGCACCGCACGCAGCAATCGGTACGCCTTGGCCGTCATGCTCGGCGAGATCCCCGAGTCGAGCAGCGCCGCACGCCACGAGCGGATCACGGCGGGGTTGCCGTCCAGGTCGGCGAGCGCCAGGTTGCCGAGATGCGGAGTGACGTGCCGGCCGAGCAGCCACCGGTACAGCTCGACCGTGCGCGGACGCAGGTTCGGCCGCTCCGCGATCCACCGCTCCGCGTAGTCCTGCAGCCGCTCGTCGGTCCTCGCTGGATCGCGCCACGTCCCAGCTGTGATCTCCGCCTCGATGCTCGACAACCAGGCAGCCGCGTCCTGCTTCCGCTCGAACGTCTCACGCGCGGGACGCATCACGCCGTCGGGTCCCCGGTACCGCGCCTGATAACGCCCGGATGGGAGCTTACGAATCGCGCCGAAGTGCCGGCGCCTGCCCGCCATCACGCCACCGCCCGGCGAACGGCGCGCCGGATGCCGGCCGCAGGCATCGGCTCGACCCGGCTTGACGCGACGAACGCAGCCAAGTCGTCTTCGCCGATCCGGACCGGGCAGCCCTTCCGCTCGCCCAGCCGGACGAACCCGATCCGCCGCTCCGCGATCAGCCGCCGCACGAACCGCGGCCCGGTTCCGAGCCGCTCGGCCGCCTGCTCGACGGTCAAGAGATTGCCGCACACGCCTCACCCCTTCCTGTGCTCATACGGATCTCGTCCCTGGCCGTCCGTCGTCGCTCCCGGGCGAGTGCGGCTGCCGTGCCGGCGAGGAGCGCGTCCGCCGTGGTGCGCCAGCCGATGCCCGCGAAACCCCAGAAGCCAACAACAAGCGTCGTGTCCTCGTCGCTGTGGTCGCGCGCATCTACGACCTCGCGCCGGCGCCGCCACGCTTGGCGAGCCGCGCGCAGCGCCCGGAGAGTGGTGGAGTACCGGCGGCTTTTGGTGGAGAAGTGCCCGCCGAAGCCGAGCATGTGCGCCCACCGGCGCAAGCCAGCGTGGTCGGAATCGGCGCCCAGCGTCCAGCAGGCAGCGACGAGCCGGCCGGCGTGCGTGCCGGGATCGGCGTAGAGCTTCACTGTCGCGCCGGTCAGCCGCTGGGAGACGTGGCCGGTTGTCTCGGTGCTCTTCGTGGCGTACTTCGCGAGGTACGCGGCGACCGCCGTGTCTGTGATCTCTCCGCGTTCGCGTAGCTGGACGTGGCGGATGTCGAGCTGGTCGCCCCAGGTGACGCGCCAGCCCTCTGGCCGGCACCGGTGCTGCGCTGTGGTGAAGCTCGTGTCGGCGACGGCTCGCCGGACCGCGTCCGCGAGGAACGCCGCGTCGAGGCAGCTCGGAGGCGTGGTGATCCTCTCCGGGTCGGCCAGGTCGAGTCCGTCGAGGCGGAGCAGCGCGTGTAGGTGGACGATGCCGCGCCGTTGGAACTCGGCCACCTTGGCGTAGGACAGCCGCACCTGTATGCCGTGTTGGCGGGCGGCCCGGGTGAGGATGCGGCGCAGTCCGATGACGGTGCGCCGCCACAGCTCGCCGGCGTGCGCGTTCCAGACGACTTGCCCGGCGTGGTCGTAGCAGTCGAGGCAGTGCGGCAGCCCGAGGCATGCCTCGTCGTCGGTGTGGATCCGGTCGCAGCGCAGGTCCGCCCCATGTGGGCACAGGCTCGGCCGGCGCCTCGGCCGGCACGGTAGTCCTCGGCCGGTGCCGGTCGTCCGTCGCGTGTGGACGACGCCGAACGACGGTGCGGTGAGCGTGACGAACAGGGCCGGGTGGGCCGTCACGGTGTCGGGTACGCCCTTGCCGCCGCGTAGGCCGGCAGCGACGAGTTGCCAGGTGTCGGCCCGGTAGGTCTCGGCACAGGTCGGGCAGACCGAAGCTCGCCGGTCTCCGCAGGCCTTGTAGATGATCCCATCCGGCCCGGCCGCGTCCCCGGCAGGCGCCGGTGGCAGCTCCCCGGTTGCCGGGTTGGCGCGCAGCATCGACGGGCGTAGCCGCACCGGCCGAGCGCAGCCCCGAGCGACCAGCGCGCGGGACAGCCAACGGTCGAAGTCCGGCCGCGCCGCCCGGGCGACCAGCGCCGATGCCGGATCGACGATGGTCCCCGCGCATACTGGACGCCGGTGTTCGGCGCACAGGTACCGGCGGCCCCGGCAGTCCTCAACCGCGACCACTGCACGCTTTGCACAGGCCGCCGCGCCGCACTGCCGGTCTTGCCGGATTAGCGGCACGACTTCGGACGCCGACGCGCGGTGCTCGGCGACGATTGTGGCACCGAGGACATCCCGCAGCGGCCCGACCGGATCGGGTGTTGTCGTCATGCGGCACCCTCGGTCCGGCCACGCAGCCGTGCCGCGTGTTCGGCGAGCGCGACGACCTGGTCGTCTGAGAGGAACGCCGACTTCATCCGGCGCGGCTCGCCGTCCTCGACGATCAGCCAGCCGACGCCACGTGCGGTTGGCTCAATGTCGGCTGCGCTGTAGCCGCGCGCCGCCCAGCCGTGACCGAGGATGACGTCGGAGGAGGCGCTGGTGGAGCACCGGAACGCCCACCGGTAGCCGAACAGGTCGCGGAGACTGGTCGGCACGATGTCGGCGGACGGCCGCTGGGTGGCGGCAATGACGATGACGCCCGCCGCTCGGCCGCGGGCGACCAGGTCGCGGAGGAGGGTGGTGAACTCCTTCTGTTGCTTGGTGTCTCCGACCGTGGCGGAGAAGTACGCCAGCTCGTCGAGGACCACCAGCACCGGCTGGTACTCGTCGCCGCGCCTGATCTTCCGGCGCCGATGGTCGAGCAGCCAGTCGTAGCGGTCGTCCATCTGCTGCCGCAGCCCACGTAGCGTGTCGATCGCGTCGTCGATGGATGGGCCGACGAACGTCTCGGCGCAGGCCCGCCAGGCGCCCAGCTCGACCCGCTTTCCGTCGACCAGCACGAGTCGGCAGTCTGGAGACAGCGCGGCGTGCGCGACGATCAGGTTCAGCGCGACCGACTTGCCGCCGCCCGGCTCCCCTGCGACGAGCACCATGCGCTCGGCAAGGTCGACGTACACCGGCCGACCGGTCTCGTGCATGCCGAGGTGGATCGGTTGCCAGATCGACAGCGGCGCTGTCATTCGCGGCCCTCCTTGTCCAGCAGGTCGACCAGGGGGGAACGGATCGCGGACGCTGCCAGCGGATCGTGACGAATCACCTCGACCACCACCAGCGCCGCCCATCGGCGGTCACGGGCGATCCGCACGTCCCGAGCTGCCAACGCGGCACGGATGCGGTCGACCTCGTCTTCCATGTCTTCGGCCGAGATGCCGGCCCGGCACCACAGCCAGACCCGCTCCCCGACCGGCGTCGGCAGCACCGCCAGAAACAGCGGCAGCCGGCCGGCCCGGGTGGACAGCCGCACCTCGACCATCGCCGTGTACAGCCGGTGCCGGGTCACCCAGCAGCCAAGGGCCGCCAGCAGCCACCGCCTCGACCAGGGCCAGCCGATCGCCGCCGCGAACAGAGCAGCTACGACGACGGCTGTCCAAATGAGACCGAACGACCTCGCCGACCAGGACCAGGCCCGCAACAGCAGGCACCCCGCGACGATCTCCGGAAGATGCCGCCACACCCAGCCCGCCACAACAAGCAACGCGGACCGGCGCCGCACCTGGACCGGCCGCAGCTCGCGCGCCAGCCCCCGGTAATCCGCGCGGCTCACCGCAACCACTCCGGCCCGCGGAGGCCCTTCGTCACGCAGGATCGACACGCCCGGCCACGGGCCAAGCGACCCAGCAGGGTCGTGCAACGCGGGCACCGGCGCCGCCGGCCGGCCTTTCCCCGGTTCGGCCGCGCGGTCACCGCGACCACCGCCACCGCGCCCGGCGCGGACCAGGCCAGCGGATCGACACTCGCTCGATCGTCCAGCCCGCCGCACGCAGCTCGGCGATCTCCCTAGTCCGCCGACTCCTCAGTACGCTCATGTCACGTCTCCTCGATCTCGTGAGGGGATGGGGACGCCCGGCCGGCGCCGGTTGCCAGCCCTGACCGGCCGGGCGTCGTCGCTACTGCTCGGCGGGGTCGCCGAGCCCTTCCAGCAGTCCCAGGTAGGTCCCTGGCGTCGCCAGGCAGCGCCGTCCGTCGCGCAGCGCCGCCGCCCGCTCGCCGCCCTCCTCGGCCTGCCAGGCCACGTACACGAACTCGGCCAGCTCGCGGCCGGCCTCGGCGACGACGCACGAGTCCGACGTGAACGACCTCGCCGCGTGGATCGCCGCCACCCGCAGCATCGGCCCGTTCTACGCCGGCCGCACCACTACCGCCGCCGGCCTCCTCAACCACGCCGAACGCCTGGCCGCCCGCGCATCCAGCGGCCGCCGCCGCGCCTGGACCGCCGCCCTACACGCCCGCACTCTGGCCGCCGCCGGCCAGCACCACGACTCCCTCGCCGCGCTCGACCGCGCCCACGCCCACCTCGCGGCGGCAGCCGACCCGCCCAGCGGCACCAACTTCTTCGACCAGCACCGCCTGGACGGGCTTGCCGGCGAATGCCACCTCCTGCTGCGGGAGCCGCAGCCGGCCGCCGAGCTCCTCCGCCAGTCCCTGGCCCGCCGAGCTGTCAGCGACGTCAAAGGGCGCGCCCTGCTCACCCTCGACCTCGCCGCCTGCCGGATCATCGAGAACGAATACGGCGAAGCCGCCCAACTCGTCGGCGCCGCCCTCGACCTCGCGCACGGAGCGCTCGTCCGGCCGATCCTTGACCGGGCACGAGCCGTCCGCGCCGACATGGCAGGCTGGACCCGAAGCCAGGCGCTGACCGACCTGGACGCGCGGCTCGCCGAGGCCGGGTGACCGACGAGCAGGAGGACCAGGACGTGACGCGCTGGACAGTCCATGGCCGGCGCACCATGTACGAAAGCGACTGGGTCAACGTCTACCTCGATGACGTCGAACTCCCCGACGGCCAGCACATCGACCATCACGTCCTGACCTTCCCCAAGGCCAGTCAGACCGCCGTCGTCCTCAACGACAACCGCGACCACGTTCTACTCATCTGGCGCCACCGCTACATCACCGACACCTGGGGCTGGGAAGTCCCCGCCGGCTGGGTCGAACCCGGCGAAGACCCCGAAGGCGCCATCCGCCGCGAAATCGAAGAAGAAACCGGCTACACGGTGGGCCGCATCGAGCCCATTACTAGCTACAACGCTCTCAGCGGCATCAGCACCATGAGATTCACGATCTACCTCGCTACTGGTGCGGCTCGGACGACAGATAAGCCGAGGGACACCGCCGAGACCGACCGGGTTGCATGGTTCGGCATAGCCAACATACGCAAGCTACTTGCCGGCGGTCACATTCAGGACGGCCCAACGTTGACGGCTCTGGGCTACTATCTCGGATCTCACTCCTAACGGATCGGCACAACGCCGGAGGAAGTATGCCTAGCTGCTTCATCATCATGCCGATAACAACGCCGGACAATCTCATCACCGCCTACCATGGCGACAAGGACCACTTCAAGCACGTGCTGGAGGTCCTGTTTGAGCCTGCGCTCGCTGAGATCGGCTACGAAGTATGGCGGCCCTCGGCAAAAGGATCGGACCTTATCCATGAACAGATCATACGGCAGTTAGAGACAGCCGACCTCGTCCTCTGCGACATGTCTACCCTGAACGCGAACGTATTCTTCGAGCTTGGCATAAGGACCGCTCTCGACAAGCCGGTCTCGCTCGTGAGAGATGAAATCACGGCCCATATACCATTCGACACCGGCGTGCTGAACTATCACACGTACAGTGCCGCGCTCAATTCGTGGTCAGTCTCTCAAGAGATAGCAAGGCTGGCCGCCCATCTAAGGGAAAGTATGTCAGGGAGTGAGAATCGCAACACAATGTGGAGGAGATTCGGTCTGACAATCCGAGCGGGCCTACCTGAAGAGCAGAACCCAGGTGATGCAAAACTGAACCTGATCATCGAAGAGACTACAGCCTTGTCGCGTGCAGTGGGGAACCTTACAGGCCACGGACGCGGCGATCGAGTGGGTGGGTTCTTCGCGGATGCTCTCGATTCTATCTCCGATCAATGGCTGGCAGACATTAGTCTTGAGCCACACGGCGACTACGCAGTAACCGCCACAATGCCCGCCGGAACTCCGCCCTATAGTTACAGCGGCGAAAAGGACGAAATCGCACGCAGGTTGATAGAGATCGGGCTCCGCAACGGAATAAAGGTAAACATCCGCTACCCGTAACGGCCGGCTCCGAGCCTTCGGCGTACCATGCCGGTGCGGACGTAGGCTCGCGCCGAGGGCCCCGTGCGGAATTGCGCATGGCGCGAGACCGAGTCGGACCGATTCTGTCTGGGCTGGACACATCTTGTCGTCGTCGTTGATGAGGCCGGCCAAGGATGACTAAGCGCTGCCCCTGTCCGAGCCCGTCGTAGTAAGCGACATAAGTTGTCGCTCCCACTCATCTATAACCGGCATCGCCTTAGCCATCGTCTTGATCGCATTGGAGATACGCCGACCCGGCTCCCGAAGTCGTCGACTAATTGAGCCGAGACCGGCCGCTGCCGTGCCGAACGTATTGAGGCCCTCCATGCCTTCTCTCGCGGATCCTGCCATGGTGACGACTGTCTCGACAAACTCACGGGTATCTTGGCTCTCCAGCACCTCCGGATTCGTCCTGATGTACTGAACGATGCCGTTCATACCGCCATCAAGGCTTGCCAGTTCGTCAGCGAACTGTCGCGTGATCTCGTCGAGCTCCGACGCAGGACCACTAAGGTCGTCAGCATACCGGCCCACCACAATTAGTCGTGCGGCCGACGTCCCTCCACGTTCATTTATCTGCTCAACCTCAGCAGTTGCGCGTTCCGTCGTGGCGCCTATCTCATCAATGAGCTGGCCGATTCGCTCGGCTAGCTCCCCCACTCGTGGAAAGGATTCTTCGATCACTTGCAACTGTTCAAGGAAGCCGGGCTCGTCAGGCGCGACATCAACCGGCATCCCTTCCTCGCTGGTCTCCTCTCTTGGCCGCTCCTCATGAGATTCTGCTTCTTCGTCCTCCGTTGGCCGGACCAGCGCACGCCACAGTCGACTGACCGTCACCTGGTCGCTACCCTCGGCCAGACCAGTCTCAAGGGCACGTTCAAGTTGCTTTCGCGCGTCGATCAATCCTCGCTCTGACCGTGAGAACTGTATAGTGCGAATCGCTTGCACGTCAAAGGGCAACTGACCAAACTCGCCAAGATGTATTGTTAGCTTCCCAGTCGTGTGACGGACGCCAAGCTCGTACATGACATTAGCGTTTCCGCCGCTCAAGTCGGCTATCACGACCTCGTCGTCCCGGAGATGTCGGAAGACCTGTTCAGTGATCTCCCCACTGACGGCGATCTGGTCTGCTCTTATCGGCTCAAGACCGTGCCTCTCGCACGCTGGCGTGATTACCCTCTCTAGAACTTCGATTGCTTCCTCGAAGACATTTCTCGCCGGTGAATTCATGGGCGCGAGACGATTGCCGATCGGCCCAATTACAAAGCATCTGTGCATTACTTCTCACTCTCGTCGGGCACCAGGTATTCTAGGATCAAATCCTGGATCCGAGAAGCCCGTTTTAAGCACTGTTCGGCATCCGTTCTCGTACATCTAACTGAGGCGTACTGCGCCTTATTCTTCACGGACAGTATCCGTTTGAGGTGTCGGCCGATACTCACACCTGTCAGGCCAGATTTCTGGAGCAGGACGAGAGCCCCCTCGTGATCCTGGCCGTTGTGGTAGCGCCCGATGGTCTTCAGGCAGTGGGCGTCGGCGAAATTAACGCCGGCGGAAACGGCCAAACTGACCGCCGCGTCGTAGCGTTCGAACGCCAGCGCCACCTCTGCAACCTCCAGAAACTCGGTCGCCTTCGCGAGCTTGAGCCGGTAGTCGAAGTCGTCTCGGCCGCCGGTCACGCGACGTCACAGTACCGCTTGCGTCGTCGGGCACCTGACGGACCACCGTGTCGGCCCCAGAGCGCTCTCCGCCGTCCGTGAGAAGTTTCTGTACGGGTTCAAGGCCGGCCTGCGGCCGGGCGCGCTCGCCGGGCCGGTCCGGTCCTCGCTGCGCTGCGGGTGGCCGGCCCGGCGGCGCGCATGACGAGGCCCCGGCTCGACCGGCAGGAGGCTGCACCAGTCGGACCGGGGCCGATGCTCGTCGGATCAGCTCGTCAGCAGGACCAAGCCCTCGTGCTCGGCGAAGTCGGCGAAGTCCTTCATGTTCAGCGTTGCCAGCGGCAACCCCTGAACCAGGCAACACGCCGCGATCCACGTGTCGTTCGTCGGACGCGTCCGCCCACGCTCGACGGCCGCCGCCGAGATGCTCCCCCAGACGCGGGCGACCTGCTCGTCATACGGCAGTCGGACCATCGCGCCGAGCCACTCAGCCAGGCCGGCGCGGTTGCGCGTTCCCCAGTGACGCAGCTCGGCCCACATCGTCATCTCACCGACCGTGACGAACGTGACGCACAGCACCTTGCCTGCAAGCCGAGCTGCGAGCTGGGGCGGCAGCCGACGCCGAAACGCCAAGGACGCGACGTCGGTGTCCAGGACGATGTAGTCCACCGATCAGACCACGTCCGAGTGGCGCATCGTCGTGATGAAGGCCAGGAACTCGTCCAGCTCCTCGTCCGACTCGAACACGTCGTCGCGGGCCAGCTCGTCCACGGACGCAATCGGCCGCACGCCTTGCCGTCGGGCCAGCTCCTCGACTGGGATCGACCCGCCAGCCGGACGGGGCGCCGCGTAGTCCGCGCCGCTGCTCACCGCTGTCACCTCCGATCCCTTGCTTCCCATCATCGCACCTCCCGGCTCCGGTTCTCGATCTCATCTCACCTCCGGGCTGTTGACCGCCAGGCTGGGTGAGGACCACGGCGTCGGGTTGGGGTGATGTTGGGTGGTGTGGTGGGTGGGGTCTTGCTGGTTGTCGTGTGCGACGCCAGGGTGAGGATGTCCTGAGGTAGGCGACGGCCCTTCCGT
>WNGE01004062.1_pt1 | contig 20995 bp, 15 predicted proteins | sample 5400651 | NCBI WGS metagenome assembly WNGE01 (sample SAMN13153370, study PRJNA577476) | soil metagenome | isolation source: 60 cm soil or saprolite under grassland replicate 2 | place: USA:California | collected 2016-06-15 | reverse complement strand
GCGCCGACGATTTGCTCCTTGACTGCGCCGCCTTTGAGGATGATCAGATTCGGAATTCCGCGGATGCCGTAGCGTGACGCGGTGGCCGGGTGGTCATCGACATTTAATTTAGCGACTTTGAGCTTGCCGTCGTACTGGTTGGCGATTTCTTCGACGATCGGCGCGATCGATTTGCACGGGCCGCACCAGGGCGCCCAGAAATCGACTAAGACCGGCACTGACGACTGCAACACTTCAGCTTCGAAATTATTGTCTCCTACCTCGGTGATTTTACCCATGGTTCCTCCGTATGAATTTCCCGTTTGGAGTCTCGGATTGCTCGGAAACGCGCATAGTGCGACATTGCCGCAGTCCAGATTAAAGCTCCGATAAAAAGCGTAACAAGGTGCGCACGCCGAATCCAGTACCGCCCTTTGGGCTAAGCGCATTGTCGCTCTCGGCAAATGCCGGCCCGGCAATGTCGAGATGCGCCCACGGTACGTCGCCGACGAACTCCTGTAAGATCAAAGCGGCGGTGATGGCGCCCCCGTGTGAGCCGCCAACGTTTTTCATATCGGCCACGCTGCTTTTGATCATCTCTTTGTATTCTTTGACCAGCGGCAGCTGCCAGAGCTTCTCGCCGGTTGCTTGTGCGCAGCGGATGAGCTCGTCCGCGAGCGCTTGATGATTACTGAATAAGCCCGCCACTTGCGTGCCCAGGGCGACCATACAAGCGCCGGTCAGGGTCGCCAGGTTGATCATGTAATCAGGTTTTTGCTGCGCCGCGAGCGCCAAAGCGTCGGCCAAGATCAGCCGGCCCTCGGCGTCAGTGTTCAGGACCTCGATGGTCTTGCCATTTAAATAGTGGATCACATCGCCGGGCTTTTGCGCATTGTGGCCCGGGAGATTGTCCGTCGTCGGAACATAGCCGATGACTTCGACGTCGAGGCCGAGCTTTGGCAAGCAGCTCATCGTGGCAATGACAGCGGCGCCGCCGGCCATGTCGAGCTTCATGGTTTCCATGGACTTGGCCGGCTTGAGCGAAAGCCCTCCGGAGTCGAAGGTGATGCCTTTGCCGATCAGCGCCACTTTTTTTTTCGGTTTAGCCGAAGGTTTGTAATGGATTTTTATGAATCGAGGTTCTTCATGGCTACCGCGGTTGACTGCCAGGAGTCCCGCTAATTTCATCGACTCGATTTTCTTTTTACCCCAAACTTCAACCGAGAGGCCGCGGCCGCGGCAATGGCGCTCAGCCTGCTCGCCAAGGAAACGCGCCGTGGTGACGGATGGCGGCTCGTTGATCAGATCGCGCGCCAGATAGACGCCGGGGATGATACTTTGCGTGGTCTCTATGGATCTCTGCAGCGCCGGGGTTCGGGTTAACCCGGGTCTGAACAAGATTAGCGACTTGACCTCGGCTGATGACTTGGCGTTCGAGCGATACTTGTTGAATTGATAGCCAGCGAGCAGCGCGCCTTCGACGACGGCCCCGGCCGCGCTCTCGGAATCCTCGTCGGGCAAAAACCAAAAGGCAATCTCTTCCGCCCCGGTGGCGGCGGCTTCCTTGCGCGCTCGCGCCCCGGCTTTTCGCCAAGCTTCAGCGGCGATCTCCGGTCCGCCGCCGAGCCCTAGAAGCAGGAGCTGACCTGCTGGAAGCATTCCCATGCTGGTATAAAGAAGCGTACTCCCTTCCGCGCCCGTGAATCGCGTCTTCTCAACGCGCGTTCGCAGATTGCCCTTCAGGCGCCGGTCCAACGCGCGGATTTCTGGTGCATCGAGCTTCTTTTCGCGCACCGGGATGACCAGCAGATCGGCCTTGATGCGCTCTGCAGTCGTGTCGCGAAATCTTACTTCCATCCGTTCCTCGCTCAACTTTTCTGGCGGATGAGGGTCATAAATTCGGCGCGGGTTTCCTGGCGCGTTCGAAACGCGCCGAGCAGGCTGCTGGTGATGACAAAGGAATTTTGCTTCTCGACGCCGCGCATGCGCATGCATAAATGCTCGGCCTCGATCACGACGGCGACTCCCAGCGCGTCGAGCCTTTCCATAATCGTGGTGGCAATCTGATTGGTCAGCCGTTCCTGAACCTGGAGGCGGCGCGCATAAACGTCGACCAGCCGGGCCAGTTTCGAGATGCCGACAATCTTGTGGTGCGGAATGTAGGCTACATGGGCTTTGCCGAAAAACGGCAGCAAATGATGCTCACAGAGGGAAAAAAAGTCGATGTCCTTTTGCACGATCATCTCTTCATAATCTTCTGTGAAAAGTGCGTCATTGATGACTTTCGCCGGGTCCATCGCGTAGCCACGCGTCAAATAAGAAAGCGCCTGGGCGACGCGGTGTGGCGTTTTCAGAAGCCCTTCGCGGTCCGGGTCTTCACCGATAGCTTTAAGGATTTTGCGAACTTGGTCTTCCATAATTGCTCCGACGAGAGGGTGGGCGCTTCAGATTGTACAACGATGCCGATTTATTCCGGCAAGTCTACAAAAGTTAGCATTTAGCCGAAAATCGGTCAAACCAATGACGCGCTATCGCGGTTTAAAGTCGTTGCAGCAGCCAGTGCGGCGTGAAGCGCAAGACATAAGCATTAAGCAGCGTCATGTAATCGGTGATCAACAGGATGCCGACAATGATCAAGAGAACTCCGCCCACGGCGTGGATCACTTGCACGTAACGGCGCAGCCGTTGGGAAAATTGAAAGAATGAATTGATCGCCAGCGCGCTCAGAAAAAATGGTAACGCCAGCCCCGCGGCGTAGCTTGTCAGCAGCATCGTCCCGCGCCCGACTTCGCCGGCGGTGCTGGCGAGCGCCAGCGTGGCTCCTAATATTGGCCCTACGCATGGAGTCCACGCCACGGCGAATGTGATTCCCACCAAGATTGAGCCGAGATAGCCCGCCGGCTTGTCTTTGAGATTAAACTGCAAGTAACGCTCGAGCGCGGCAATTTTGAAAAGGCCGATGAGATAAATCCCCACGGCCAGAATAAACACGCCGCCGAGAATTCGAATCGCGTTTCGATATCCGAAGAAAAGGCCGCCAAGGAAACTCGCGGAAGCGCCGAGTGAGACGAACACTAAAGAAAAGCCAATAATAAACGCCACGGAATTTAGCACTACCCGCCAACGTACTCGCGAGCGCGCTTGCTCGCTGCGCATTTCATCCAAAGAAACGCCGGAGACGAAAGACAAGTAAGAGGGAATGAGCGGCAGAACGCAGGGTGAAAGGAACGAAAAAACCCCGGCAGCAAAGGCGACGAAAACGTTTACGTCGGTCATCGCTTTCCGTCGATGAGCTCTTTGATCAGTTTTCGCGCTGCCGGTGCGTACCATTCCGCTGGACCCCAGCCGCGCGCCAGTCCTTCACCTTTGGGGCCGATCAAGTAGGTTGCCGGCAGGCCCCACGCGCCGTAAAGGCTGCCGACCTGGGCTTCGGGATCCAGCGCAATGGGATAGGTAATCTTAAGCTCCTTGACGAAATCGACGGCGTCTTGTTTGCGATCTTTGACGGCCACGGCGAGAACAACAAAGTTTTTTTCTTTGTATTCTTTGTACAACTTTTCCATCGCCGGCATCTCTTCGCGGCAAGGCACGCACCAGCTGGCCCAAAAGTTCAGCAGGACGATTTTTCCACGAAAGTCTTTTAACGAAACCTTCTTGCCATCGGGCGTGCTCAGGCTAAATTCTGGTGTCGGCGCAGTGTCCTTCATCGGCTGCAAGATCGGCACGACTTTGTAATCAACTTTCGACTGGCTCGATACGGAGGCAACGCTCAGCATCATGAAACCCGCGCCGAGCGCTGCTAGCGAAAACAAATAGTTAAATCCGGCTCTCATACAGTGTCAATTTAACGAACCGGTTTGACGGACGCAATACTCGCCTATTTGCCGAGCGATTTACAAATAAGAGAGTTCCGGATGAAAGAAAATCAGTTGATTGCTTGACCTTGGAAGGGAACTGACGCGCCGGTTGTTGGTGAATTGGGCCTGTCCGTCAGCGGCTACAAACACAAAGCCCTCCAGTTGTCTTACTAGAGGGCTCTATGCATTAGGCAACCAGAACGGTTACCTTGTCGCCTGAGAGTAAGGAGGGTTTAAACCGCCACCACCACTCCACAAATTAAAAATTTATTTCTTTTTCTTTTTAGCTTTCTTTTTGGCCTTTTTCTTAGCAGCCATAGATACCTCCTTTTAGGATTGCACGGGCGGGTTTGTTACTGGATAGGCGTCAATGCGCGACTCAGGCGAAAAGAAAGAAGTACTAAAACCCTCCCATATTTTGTAGGTGATAAGGACATTAAGGCACAATAAATTGTATGTCAAGAAAAAAATATCATTTTAGAAAATATTTTCCCAAAAATGATTCGGCCTTGGTTAGGACAATTCCCTTGCGCTGCTGATGACAACGAGAAGCTAAACGGAAGGAACCGTGTTTTGCTATCGTCGGATCAAGAAAAAGGTGAAAAATCTCTTCGGACGTGTGTTGACGCAACCTCATCAAGCCGCGCCACTTGGAGTTCCATAGTCTGCGCTTCGGTCCATCAACTGGTCACTGTAGGATCTGAAATGAAGACCTTGACAAAGCGCGGCCCGGGAGTGTTCTGGATTCAGTTCAACTAATCCGCAGCGCCTTCATCAATTTCAGCAAGTGAGTACGGTGCAGCCCGAGCGCCTTGGCCGCGGCCGCGCGATTGCCCTGGGCGCGCCCGAGCGCGTCGACGATGAGCGTTCGTCGATGGCTATTCACGGCTTCGTGGAATGGCTGCGTTTCCGCTGAAGTGATCGGAGCGTCGCCAACTACCCTGGATGGAAGACAATCCACTGAAAATTCCGATCCGTCACCCAGGACCACGCCGCGCTCGATCACGTTGGCCAACTCTCGAACATTGCCCGGCCAAGAATAGGCGCATAACCATGCGAACGCTTCTTCGGTGATTTCGTTGAAGGGCTTCTTCGTTTCCAGCGCGAAGCGCTGCAGAAAATAGTCGGCGAGGGGGGGAATGTCCTCTATTCTCTCACGCAACGGCGGTAAGGTGATCGCGATGACGTTCAGGCGATGATAGAGATCTTCGCGAAACGCGCCGCGCTTTACCGCTTCTTCGAGATCTTTGTTGGTCGCCGCAATTATTCTGATGTCCACGCCGATGGACTGCGTGCCGCCGACGCGTTCGAACTCACGCTCCTGTAAAAAGCGCAGAAGCTTCGTTTGTAGCTCCGCTGAGATATCGCCGACTTCGTCGAGAAAAACGGTCCCGCCATCGGCAATTTCCATCTTTCCCTTCTTTAATTGGTGGGCGCCAGTGAAAGCGCCTCTTTCGTGGCCGAAGAGCTCGCTTTCCAGAAGTTCCTTGGAAAGACCCACGCAATTGATCGCTACGAAAGGGCGACCGGCGCGCTCGCTCCAATCGTGAATCGAGCGTGCGAATAATTCTTTGCCGGTACCGCTTTCGCCGAGAAGGAGTACGGTGGTCTTGCTGCTCGCGGCTTTCTTGGCCTCTTCGATCACTCGCGCCATCGTGTTACTTTTTCCAGCCACCAGCCGGTAGCGACCGGCTAATTCTCGAGCGAGAAGCTCCACCTCGGATTTGAGTCGAGCTTGTTCTAGAGCTTTTTTCACGACCAATGCTAGATGATCCGGGTCGAAGGGCTTGGTGACAAAATCGTCCGCGCCGCTCTTAATCGCCTCGACAGCACGCTCAATTGTGCCGTAAGCGGTGATCATGATCACGGGAAGCCCGGCCTGTCTCTTTTTGATTTCTGTCAGCACTTGCACGCCGTTCATGCCGGGCATTTGGTAGTCAAGTAGGACGAGGTCTGGAGATACTGCGGCAAGCTTGTCTAAGGCAGTTCGGCCGCTGTCGGCTTTTTCAATCGCGTATCCAAGTTCGGTGAGTTCCTGCTCCAAAAGATCGAGGTTCAGCGGTTCGTCATCGACCAAGAGTATCGTTTGTGACATGTCACGAACTCACTACATTGGGACCTAAGTATGTTAATGCGACGGATCCCACTTACGAGCAACACAACTCATCCATCTCATGCCCTGAAAAGCTCCCCCATGCGCCGGCCAAAAAAGCGGCCGGCGATGAAAAGACTTCCAGCCAAGAGCAGAAGCCCCAGAATTCCCATCGCGCTCGCGATATAAGGGCCATCCGCTATTCGCCCCAGAAGGGCATAGATCGCCTTTGTTATGGGATAATACGACTCTTTCGAGGCAAGGATAAGACTGTCGCTTACCTCCAGCATGGCGAATGAAAATGACAGCACTGCCCCCGCTATGAGGTTGGCGAATATCAGCGGCATGGTGATTTGATACAGAGTCTTCATCGGACTAGCGCCGAGGTTTATAGCAGCTTCTTCGAGGGCGATGCTAGTTTGTTGAAAGCCGGCGTAAGCCGCGCGTACCATATAGGGCAGGCGGCGCACGGCGTAGGCAATAACGAGCAGTGGAACCGGATTGACGCGGGCATCGAGCGGTGTTGCCGAGAACGCTGCGACATAACCAAACGCCAAAACGAGACCAGGCAGCGCCAGCGGGAGCATGGCCAGCGCATCTAGCACACTTCGACCAGGCACCCGCTTGCGCGCCAAAAGGTAAGCGATAGTAATCCCTAGAACGATATCGATAATCGTGCTCAGGCTGCTGAGCAGGAGACTGTTTTTGATACTGAGGAGCGCGAGGTCATGGCTAAAGACATTTTTATAAAACTGAATAGTATATTCACTGGGAAGCACGCTCAAAAACCAGCGGCTTGTCACTGACGTGAGCAAAACGCCGAGATGAGGAATGAGAGCCAGTGCCGAAATGCCAAGGACGACGGCATATGCGATTACGGTGATAGCCACTGACGCGGGGCGCGCGGCTGAAGCTACATGGCCGCGGCCGAGCATCTCGTAACTGCCGCCGCCAAGGATACGTTTCGACAGATAAAAGAAAAAAAGCGTGAGCGCTATGACAACCACCACGAACGCGTAACCCATGGGATTTTGATGCAGGTCGGTCACCATGTTGAAAATTTGCACGGCAACGACTTCGCGATATTCGAAAACCAGCGGCGTGCCGAGGTCGGTGAACGACCAGATGAACACGATGATAGCCCCGGCAAAGTAGCCCGGAAGCATCAATGGAAAAGTAACGGTTTTAAAAAGCTTGAAGCTACTTGCTCCCATGTTTCTCGCCGCTTCCTCAAGGCTGGGATCGACATTCGCCAGGGCTGCGGCCAAATTCAAATACATAATCGGGTAAAGATGCAGCGTTTCGAGGATCACCACCCCCCAAAAACTGCCGCCACCGAGCCAATCGATGGGCTGGTTGATAACGCCCAGTTGCAGCAGCAAAAGATTGATCGACCCAAAACGAGCGAGCAATTGGCGCATGCCGATCGCTCCGACGAACGGCGGCAACACCAGCGGAATTAAAATAAGACCGTTCAGTAACCCCTTGCCGGGAAAATTGTAACGCACGAGTAGGAGAGCCAGAGGAAGACTGAGCAGAGTCGTAAATAATGTCACGGCCAATCCCAAATTGACGCTGTTGGCCAGGATGATCGTATTATTCGGACTGGAAAAAAGGAGTTTCATGAAAACCAGCGAAAAACCTTCTGAAGTGAAAAAAGCATTGGAGAAAACGTAGCCGAGGGGATACAGCATGAAGACGATGAAAAACACCCAGAGAAAGATGAGCACCGCGGCGTTCGCCAGGTTCAAGTCGTAGCGACGCAACCAGCTAGTCACCCAACTCCTCCTGGGGTAACACGACCACAGCTTGGGCACCGAACTCGAGCGCGAGTCGGTCGCCAACCTCAGCTTTCCTCGTTGTCGGGTTATGCTCGATGGCACGCACTATGGTACTGTCCGCGAGACGCAAAGAGTATAGTTCGTTGTCGCCGAGGTACATGATGCTTTGCACCTCTGCGATCAACTCGTTGGTTGCATCGGACGGTGGTATCGAGCTTGACGCCGGGGCCGGCTTTAATCGGAGAGATTCCGGCCGCACCGAGCAAAAAACCGGCTCGCCTCGCGCCATTCCCTTGACGCCGTTTTTCCCACGCACAATGCCGGCTTGAGTTTTAACCGTCAAAAGATCACCCACCTCTTCCAACGTCCCGCGTAATAAATTAGTCCCACCGATGAACTCGGCGACAAATGCGGATTCAGGCCGTGTGTAAAGCTCATGGGGTGTGCCCACCTGAACGAGCCGGCCACGGCGCATCACCGCAATACGATCCGCCATCGATAACGCCTCGGCTTGGTCGTGGGTAACGTAGATCATCGTGCGCCCTATTTTACGGTGGATGTCTTTGATCTGAGTGCGCATTTCTACTCGCAGTTTGGCGTCGAGATTGGACAACGGCTCATCTAGTAAGACCACGTCCGGCTCAATCACCAAGGCACGAGCGAGAGCGACTCGTTGCTGCTGCCCGCCTGAAAGCTGATTGGGCATGCGCTCGGCGTAGGCCTGCATGTGGACGATTTCAAGCGCGTGCCTGACCCGCTTATCTTTGTCGACTTGTGATACACGGCGCATTTTAAGTCCGTAAGCGACGTTACTCCGCACGTCCATATGCGGCCACAGCGCATAGTTTTGAAAAACCATCCCAGTGTTGCGTTTGTGAGGCGGCACTCGGCTCTGATCTTGCCCATTAAAAAGTATTCGGCCTTCGTCCGGCGTATAGAATCCGGCGACTGTACGGAGCGCCGTGGTTTTGCCGCATCCGGACGGCCCCAAAAGAAAGAATAGCTCCCCGGCGCCGATATCGAGACTCAGGTTGTCGACTGCCCTGGACTGGCCGAGGATCTTGGTGACAGACTCAAATTTTACGCTAACCATCATGTAATATGCGCCGGGCTTCAAGCCCTTTTTTTCCAACTGTACGCGACCAGGCCGAGCGAGAGAAAACCAAAGGCGATCAGGCTATACCACTCGGATCGTATGATGGGCGGCTCGACTCCCAAAAGATATTTGCTCCGAGCGAAGTGGATCCACTCATTGAGTTTTTCATTGCGAAAGGCGGGATCTTTCCACTTCGTTTTCGCCAGTGCCAGAGCCTCATCCGCGGAAATGGGCATAGCCGTCAGCCTCTGCCATTCCTGTTCGCTCAAGCCGCCTTTATCCAACACCTCTTTCCACGCTCGAGTAAGGAGATGCTTTTGGTCGATGACCAAGGCGCCGATCAAGTCATTGACAATCGACCAACGCTCGGAACCCAAGTTGGGATCAAACGCAAAGTCCGATCGCCAAGAAAACGGGTTCAGTTTTACCGCAGTGCTCTGCGGTGGCAGCGTATATAAGGACGGCAGCACGCTGAAGCGATTAAGTTGGAAACGCTGCGGGCCTCCTGCCGATTTCTGGACCAACAGCCACAGTTTTTGACCTTCCTCAGACATCACGAAGCGGATGAAAGCCTTAGCGACATCCGGGTTTGGTGCACCCTTTAATATTGCGATAGCATCGGGAGTAATGATCGTTAGGTTATCAGGCAGGATAAAACCGATCTTGTCGGATCCTGCTTCCTTAACTTGAGCCCAGGCGTAAAAATCGATTGCTAAACCGTAAGCGACCTCGCCGGTCGCTACGTCTTTAGGAACTTGACTCGCCGAATTCGTGAAATTGCGCACGTTGGCGCCCATGCCCGTAATGATTCGCCAACCTTTCTCCCAGCCATAGGCCTGCAGGATAATCTCATAGACCATGTGCACACTGCCGCTTTTGCGAGGATCCGAAGAGCCTACCCAGCCGAACCCCCTGGGAGACGCTAGATCTTCCCAGGTCGTGATGACGGGCATCTTCGTAAGTCCTAAAACCACTTTATTATAGACGATGCCAAAACCCGACAAGGTGGCGCCATACCAGCTATGATCCGGATCATACAATGGAACACCAGCTAAACTCGTAGGAATCTTTTCCAGGAGTGATTTGGGTAAGATATACGATTCAAGGAGATGGGCTTTTTTTAGAGCTAAGTAAGGATCAAGCCCTCCGCCGAAGAAGACATCAATGCCAATACCCGCTGGCTTGTTTTTAAATTCCGATTCCAGATAGCGAAGGGTTTCCGATGAGCCGCCTACGTCCATCCACTCCAACTCTACAGCTCGTCCGGTCTCGCTCCGATAGCGTGCTTTAAACGCGCGCTCGAACTCATATCTGATCCCCTCCCAATGAGAGGAAATCAACACGAGCTTATCGGCAAAAACGAGTGCTGGAAAACTGTGGATTATCGCAAGGATCAGTAGGAGACCCCACCAAAGAATTCGGTTCGTTGTTCTAAGGCGACTGTTCAGCGCCGGTATCACAAACCCGCCCCAGTTGAATCCCTCGTGGGCCGGTGTCTTTCCTCGTTTGCCGCTACCACTATTTCGAGGAACGCGGCGGATTTCGGTGCCAATGTTTGTTTTCAACGAATCAAGAATTCCAGGATTCAGCAGTCTATAGCCGAGTTTGCCAAGCCGGGTCAAGTATCCATCCGGTTCCGTACAAAGTTAATTTCGCTCACCGGAATAGATTGCGAGTACAAGATCGCGCGGTCATTTCCGGCATCAGTATACTGGGTAACAGCAAAAAAAAATCAATCGAATATTTAAATTTTCGATTGATTTTAGCGATAGTCTTTCGCGGGGTGTGATCGGATGAGTGAAGGCAGGAGTGAAAAGCCCAGCGCTACGACCCCGATGGACTACGACTTAGTCAGCAATTTAATTCAACTAAGATTCACCCGCTAACGAGTCCGGGTTTGCGGCGCAACGTCGCGCGATAGTTCGTCATCGATAATTCGCGCGAAAGCTTCCAACGGCTGGGCGCCGGACACGATCCGGCCGTTGATGAAGAATGCGGGAGTACCCGTTACCCCCAGGCGATTCCCTTCCTCGATGTCTTTTTTGACGGCGGCCTGATATTTCCCGCTATCGAAGCAGGTCTCGAAGCCGGTCATGTCCAGCCCCACTTCCTTAGCGAGTCCTTTAAAAATTTCCGGGCTGGATTTTGGCGGACTGGCAAAGAGCTTGTCATGATAAGCCCAAAATTTACCCTGTTCGTTGGCGCAGCGCGCCGCCTCGTGGGCTTTAGTCGCTCCCGGGTGTAGGTTCTCAATCGGGAAATCACGAAAGACCAGCTTAATCTTTTCGCCGTAGCGCGACTCGAGTTGTGCCAGAGTGGGTATAACCTGCCTGCAAAATGGACAGTGAAAATCAGAAAATTCGACGACGGTCACCGGCGCCTTCTCAGCTCCCTTGAACGGCGCCCCTTGGACAGACACTTCGATGCGCTGGATTGGCGGCGGATTGAGATTGATCACTACCTTCGCTTGCGCGCGCAGTGATCTGAGAAACTCTTCGCGCTTGGCCGCGAGCTTTTGGTTCTGTAAGAAAGCTCTGATCTGCTCTCGAACCTGTGACTGCTCTCCTTTGATTTGCGCTTTATTATCTTGGTAGAACTTTTCGATCTCCTGTTCAGTCACCAACCCGACTTTTGCCGTCACCTCGGCGTCAAGCAGAGCGGGCGCCGTGAGTTTTCGTTTCGCTGCTTCCTTTGCCAGCAGCTTATCGTTGATCAGGGCTTCAAGCCGCTGGCGCTTCAAGTTGTAAATCTGCTCTTCGAGCTTGGTCAACTGAGACGCAAGCGGCTTCTCAACTTCCTCCGACGTGATGACAACGCCGTCCACTTCGGCCAATATGTCGTCTGCTGCGTCGGCCGGCAGTGGAACACCAAGCCCAAGCAGTAAGAGTGAAATCCAAAGAGCCATCATGGGAGGACATCCTTTCGTTTAAGTTCATACATCGTGCCGGGTCGCCAATGTCAAGCCCAGTGTACAACGACGGCGAGGGTTGGCGGGCCCACGCTACAGGGAAGGTTGATCAAAAGAATGAAAGGGTATAGCATCCGGTTCGCTTCGGCCTGGTAATCATAAACTTATGCGGCAAAATTTCGCTGCGGTAAAATTTTTCCAGTTTGACGGTTGTCATCTTCCGCCCCGCCTGTGCGGCCGGTTTCTGACGCTGGCGATTTTCCTAAACTGTTTTATCAATATTTCTTTTTTGTTCGCTCGTCAGTTATCGGCTGCCTCTTTGTCTGCTTCGGAAGCGGCGCCGGCAGAGCAACACATGGAACGGGGCGTGAGCGCGTTCCGCCGCGGAGATTTTGAGCAGGCGATATTAAGTTGGACGGAAGCCGCCAGGCTATACGAAGCCGAGCAAAAGCTCAGCCAAACGAGCGACGCCCTCATCCGCCTCGCGCAAGCTTATCAATCCCTCGGCCAATATCGGGACGCTTTGAAAAACCTTGAGTCTGCCTTAGCATTCGCTAAAAATTCGCGGGATGGTGCTCAGTTAGCTCTCGCGCTAGGGACGATCGGCGACGTGTATATCGCTATAGGGCCTGCGGAGACTGCCGACAAATATTTGAACGAAGGGTTGCGCGCGGCGAAGGAACTGAACAACGAGAGTCTATCGGCGATTATCCTCAATAACCTGGGAAACCTATTCACAGCGCAAAAAAAATACCCCGAAGCCGTCGCTGCCTACACTGAGAGCGCCACTCTTGCGAAAGTCCGAAATGACCCGACGCTAGTTACAAGAGCGATGATCAATGCAGCAACGGCGTCGATACAGAACAAGCAAGTTAAAGAAGCCAAAGCGCTGCTTGACGGAGCCTCGGAACAGATTCAGACGTTGGAGCCGATATCCGACAAGGCATCGGGATTGATCAATATTGGCCTGGCCTACCTTAGTCTTCGCTCAAGTCTCCCTGACTTGAAAGATTCTCTCCTGCTGCTGGCGCACCGCAATCTGAGCGAAGCGGGCACCGTGGCGGACAGTATCGGAGATCGCCGGACAGCGTCGTACGCCTGGGGTCATCTCGGCAAACTGTACGAAGAAGAGCAGAGGTATCAAGAGGCGTTGCAGTTGACCCGCAGGGCCACCTTCGCGGCCCAGCAAGTGAACGCGCCTGAATCTCTTTATCGCTGGGAATGGCAAACTGGGCGTTTGCTCACGAAATTAGGCACCGTCGACGACGCCATCGGCGCATACCGGCGCGCCGTGCGCACGCTTCAGTCGATCCGACCCGAACTGTCGGTCGGCTATGGGACGCCACAAACATCGTTCCGCGAGACCATCGGGCCGGTGTACTTCGAGTTGGTAGATTTGCTGTTGCAACGCGCGTCGTCACTGAAGGACAGCAGTCTCGTCGGACCGTACCTGATTGAGGCGCGTGAGTCGGTCGAATTGTTCAAAGCGGCTGAGTTGCGCGACTACTTCCGCGACGATTGCGTGGACACCGCTTTGTCTAAAATTACCCAGCTTGAAACGGTGGCCAAGACAGCGGTCGTTATCTATCCGATCCTCCTGCCGGATCGCATTGAGTTGCTGGTTAGCCTGCCGAACGGACTGAAGCGAATTTTGGTTCCGGTGGGAGCGGAGGCGCTCACGCAAGAGGTGCGGCAATTTCGCCGCAGGCTGGAAAAACGGACCACGCGCGAATACCTGCCGCACGCGCAAAAGCTTTATGACTGGCTGATTCGGCCGCTGGAGGCTGACCTGGCCGCTTCTCACATCGATACCCTGGTATTCGTACCGGACGGGGCGCTTCGAACGATTCCGATGGCCGCTCTTTACGACGGGAAACAATTTCTGGTAGCCAAATATGCCGTCGCGATCACCCCTAGCCTGAGCCTCACTGACCCCCGGCCGATAAAGCGGGACGGCATGAAAGTCTTGACCGTCGGCGTCACCGAAGCCGTGCAGGGGTTTCCAGCATTGCCGAATGTCTCAGCGGAGCTTCAAGAGCTGCAAACTCTTCTGGGCAGCACGACACTTGTCGACCGGGAGTTTCTTGCTGCCAATTTGGAAAAGAAGTTGAAAGAAGAACATTTCAGCATTGTCCACGTCGCATCGCACGGCGAGTTCGGTAACGACGTCGATAACACTTTCCTCCTCACTTATGATACCAAGGTTTCGTTAGACCGCCTCAATCAAATGATCGGAGTCTTCAGGTTCCGTGATGATCCATTAGAGCTGCTCACCTTGAGCGCCTGCGATACCGCCGCCGGAGATGATCGGGCCGCATTGGGCCTCGCAGGCATGGCGATTAAGGCAGGAGCCAGAAGCGCCCTAGCAACTCTGTGGAATATTAACGACGAGGCAGCCGTCGACCTCGTCGTGGATTTTTACCGTGAGCTTAAAGATCCGTCGATCTCCAGGAGCGTCGCGCTGCAGCGCGCGCAGCTAAAGTTAATCGACAATCCACGTTACGAACATCCGGGATTTTGGTCGCCCTTCCTGATGATCAATAATTGGCTCTAACGCCGCCTATGTGCCGTGAGGTCGGTGCCTAAATTTTTGCGATCTCCTTTGGCCGCCGGCATCTTGATCGGTATCCTGATTTCCGCGGGGATCTTGGGTCTGCGCGGTTTGGGTATTTTTCGAATCGCTCGAGCTTCCGTTGACGGATGAAGTACTTGGGGTCAAGCAATGGGGTCTGCAATGGGGTCAGGCATGCCTAATTGACCTTTTTACTTTATGTCCTCTCCTGAGCTTTTCACAAAGCTTTTCGACATCACTGCGCAGTTCACTGTTTTCGGAGAATTCATCGGCCAACTTTATTATCCCTCTGCTTAACGCTGCGGGGTCCTGTCGTAATAATTTGGCTGTCTCCTGGTTAGTGAAGCCCCCGACTTCGCGCGCAATCCAAGCCATTACCCGCTTCGCCTTGGCATTCTTTCTCCCCCGTCCGCGCTGCAACGCGACCGACGGCGGAAGGTCGAAATATTCGCAAACCGCCTCTTTAACCTCAGACCACGGCAGTGCAACGGCGCTGGCGGGCTCGAGGTCGGAGACTCGCTCTTTAACGGTTTCGACAAATTGTTCATCACCGAGATAGGTCTGCTCCACGACCTCGTACAGCTCGTCCCGGTGCCCCAGCTGGAGCCCATCCCGGACAAAGCGTCGATAGGCCGAAATGGCTTGGGCTGGCCTTTTGGCGAACAGGGGAAGAACCTCGTCCACCGCAATCCATTTCGTCCCTGTTCGTGCCAGGTAAGCTGCATGGCTGCTCCATGGGTACCGATCGGGATCTTGGACGAGCTTACTGCGGACAGGATTTAAATGCAGATAGCGAATCAGCTCTAACAGATAATTACCCTTGTCGCACAGAATCGCCTTATAGCGTCCCTGAAACAAGTGGCCGATCTTCTTGTATTTGGCATTCCAGTAACGCGTATATCTAAACAAAATATTTTGCATCACCTTGGCGAGCGGCGCTTGACCGATCTGAATGAGCTGATGAATGTGGTTGCCCATTAAGACGTAGGCATACACGCGATAGTTGTGTCGCCGTTGACTTTCCTGAAGCAGATCGAGGTAGCGCCGACGATCGGCATCGTCCGTGAAAATCGCTTGCCCCTGGTTGCCGCGGGCCATGACGTGATACAGAGCACCAGGGAAGTGAACTCGGGGCTTGCGCGCCATAGCGTACGGAACATAGCGGATTTATCCATAAAGATCAATTAAGCATGCCTGATCATCCCGCTGCAAATTTCAAGCAGACAAGCCAGTTTTCACGGGCTCTGTTAAATTTTTGGATTTTTAGCTGTTGGCTAAAATTTCGGCCTCCGTATTTTCGTTTTAACGCACGATCTCGAGCTGACCTTGGTCTTGGTATTCCCCTTTTCGGGGCGAATCTGATAGTCGCGTTCTTCCGTGAGCATTTTGTAAATGATGCGGCAGAGGTGTCGGCCCAAAGCACGGATTGCCTGATTGTGCTTCTTTCCCTCGCTTCGTTTCTTTTCGTAATATCTTTGCGACTCCGGCACATACTTTCGATGCCGATCCAAAGCGGTCATCATGGCCGCCTTAGCACGCGTGTTGACATGCTTGGGTTGTTTGGTGCCGTGATAGTTGCCGGAACTATTGTCCAAGGTAGACATGCCCAGGTACAGAGCTAAACTGCCTTCCTTACCGAAGCGCTCCACCGTGCCGATCTCCCCAGCTAACTCCGAAGTGCAGACCGGTCCAAAGCCAGGAATGGATAATAAAATCTTGGCGATCTTGGAATCCTTGGCAACTTGTTCAATCTTGGTCCCCAACGTTTTGATCTTCTCTTCGAGCTCAAGACAGCGCTGCGCGTCTTCGTGAATCATTTCGCCGACCCACTCAACCTCTGAGCTAAAATGCGCCCGCTTCTGCCAGTCCTGGATCAGACTTGCGTATTTTCTGCCTACCGCAGGGATCGTCAGTAACGTCGATTTTCGAAGCCGAGCCAGTTGGGGAAGTGTGCTGGCGCTGAGAAGAAAATTTAAAAACCACTGATTGCTTGCCTCAGTGGTGATCTCTAACAACCCGGGACAGACGGCTTGCAAGTCCGCCTGAAGATTATTGACCACCCGTACTCGCTCGTTGATCAGCCTGCGCCGGCGCCGGGTGAGCCGCTTAAGGATTTCATTCTCCTTGGGCGTTCCCGTAACCTCCTGCAAGACTTTCTTGGCTAACGGCAGGTGATCGCGGAGCTGAAACAGCTCTAATCCTTTGCGCGCATCAATCCGATCCTTCTTGGCTGCCCCAGGAAAGATCTCCTTGAATCGCGCTAGCTTCAGATTGTTGATGTTATAAAGCCGATAGCCGCGCTGCCGGACCAGGCTATCGAGCGGCCGGGCGTAGCCGTTGTAGCCTTCCATCGCTACCGCCACCCCACAGCCTTGTGCCTTTTGATGTTTCTCGATGCGGGAGAAAAACTCTTGAAAGCCCTCCGCGCCACGCTGTGGCGCCGTGACCCCACATCCACACTGACTCGAAGCTCTAAAGATTTTCTCTCTGACACGTAGCTCCTCCTTCCGTAAACAAGATCGATTCATCATCCTTCGGTCTCGTCTACTTACAGAGCCACGTATTCTGGTGAGAATATGGCACCATCCCGGTCGACCCCTCGGATGATGCAGGTGACGAGGGCGGCATTTCAGGCCGTGCGAGCCTGAATAAACAGGCCACTGACCCCAAGAGCCACACCCTCGTCAGGATCACTTATACCTTAAGCTCTCCTGTTCTGTCACCTGCAAATTCCGATCGTAGACCCCAACCTCTGACCCCAGCCCTGAGAATAGCCCTGACAAACAGTCACCCTATCATTTCTCGTGCATGACCACCAAGACTCCGTTTTCGCCCGCCGCCGCCCGCCCGGCATGGAAGGCCGCGGGCGCGTCGGCCGGAAAATCGCGGTGCAGCGCAGAGAAAAGTTCCGCGGCTTCAGGGTTTTCCTGGCTTAGCGCGGCATAGGCTTCAGCGTAGCGGGCCAGCAGCGCCGGCGGGTCGGCCGGGGAGACCGGCGCCAGGATCGGTATGGCATTTTTCCTGCCCTTCACGATTATGTCACCGACCGGACGAAACGCCTGGCGCCGGCACTGGGCGGCGGTTTCGCCGGTCACCGCTACACGGCTGCCGATATACTTGTTCAGCCCCTCCACGCGGGAGGTGGTGTTCAGCGTATCGCCCAGCGCGCCGTATTTCAGCTTGCCGTGGGTGCCGATATTCCCGACCAGCGCCATGCCGGTATGCACGCCGATGCGGGTATGGCCCCACTTGATGCCGCGCGCCGCCAGCCCGGCATTGAAGCGCTGTGCCGCCTCGTCCATCGCCAGGGCGGTGGCCACGGCGCGGTCAGCGTGGTCCGGCTGGTGCATCGGCGCACCGAACAGCACTAGCAGGCCGTCGCCGATGAAGTCGTTCACTAGCCCGCCATTCTGCACCGCCACATCGCTCAGCACACCGAAATAGTCGCCCAACAGCCCGGCCACGGTGGCGGCATCCATGGTCTCGGCCGTGGTGGTGAAGTCGGCGATGTCGGTGAAGATGGCGGTGATCTCGCGATGCTCGCCGCCGAAGCTGGGCAGGGTTTCGGCCTGCATCATCTGGTTGATGATACGTGGGTCCAGGTAGCTCTCGAAGCTGCGGCGCAGCTGGGTGCGTTCCCGCAACCCGGCCGAGTGCATGACGAAGTTGCAACCTGCCGCGCTCAGCACCCAGGCCAGCGCCACCGGCACGCCGGGCAGTAGCAGACCGGCGCCCGCGAAGCCCCAGGCGGTGGCGCCGCCAACCAGGCCAAGGCCCAGGAGCAGCGCCACCAGCACCACAAGCACGCGCCACACCAGCAGCGCCAGCACCGCGCCAGCCATAGCCGCGGCCCAGATGGCGACATGATCCACCAGGCGCGGCAGCGGCACGGGGTTGCGCGTTTCGCGATTGGCCAGGCGGATCAGCTGGTCGGCGGTGTGCGCATGCAGTGCAATCCCGATCAGCAGTCCCTCCCCGCCCCAGCCGGTGCTGAACGGTGTGGCGAAATGATCCTTGATGGAAAGCGCCGCGGTGCCGACCAGCACAATGCGGTCGCGCAGCGTCGCTGCCAGCTCCGGTCGGTCGATGATCTCGGCGAAGCTGATCTGGCGGAAGCGTCGATGGCCGCCGCGGTAGTCGAACAGCATCTGGTAGCCAGCAGCATCCACCCTTGCGTAGGGGCCGTAGGGCTGCTCCAGCAACGGGATGCGGCCCTGGCCTAGCGCCAGGTCGTCATCCATCGGGCGCAGCCGCTGGCCGGTGTAGCGTTCGGCCAGGGAGACGCCCATGGTGCGCCAGTTGCTGCTGGCGCGTTCATCGGCGGCCAGCAGTAGGGCTCGGCGCACCACGCCACCGGCATCCGTCACGTGGTCGGCCAGCACCTCGCGGCCAGTCTCGCGCAGCACCGGCGGCGGCGGAATGCCGATATTGCCCTCGTCCGGCAGCTTGAAGGCCCAATAGAGGTTGTCCTGCGTCCGCTGGATAGCTTGCAACTCCGCGTTGCCCGGCGGCATGGGCAAGTCGCGGTACAGATCCACGCCCACCGCCTTCGGCCCGCCGGCGAAGACGCGTGCCAGCACGGCAGAAAGGTCGTTGTCGCGGATGGGATAACCGAAGCGGTTAATGTCCGCTTCGGTGGTGACCACCAGCACCACGCGGTCGCTTTCCTGCGACCCGGCGAAGAACGTCACCAGCGTGTCGTACGCCGAAAGCTCTAAGCCTTGCAGCCAGCCGGTTTCCCGCAGCGGCAACAGCAGCAGGGCCACCAGGTTGGCCACCATCAGCGCTTTGACGAAACGCCGGCGCAGCAGGGCGAGCAGCCAATGCCGTGTGCGTGCTGGCGCGCCTTGCGCCGCCTGGCCTGCGCCGTCATCCATCTGTGTCAGCTTCTCCGTTCCCGCTGACCATCCATCTTACAGGCCTGGTTTGCCATCGCAAATCTGAAATGGTGTCAGGTAGGCCTTACGTGCCGTCCCACATTTTAGGACGCACTGAGCGCCTCGTCTTTTTTTTGGATTGTGAGACAGACTTCGAAAGAGTGCACTTTTTTCACGACCCGAGATCAATGTCAAGTCTTTACAGGCTGTTGAAAAACTCCGAAAGAAACTGATGACATTCGCAAACAGGGACACTGGCCGTTGACGATGAAACCCTTGAGCAAGTCGCTTGCAGCTGTGCCGCGCTGCGTCCTTCGTGGTGAATAATCCGCCAGCCAAAACCTCGAAGCACCTAAAAGCGAGCCGTAAACGATGTTGACCGCGGGGAAACCAAGTTGACGTCCGCGCACGAGTTCCGATATGTACTTCAATAGCGTACGTGAAATTTCTGTAGACTGTCTAGCTTTACTAAAGGCCTTGTAGTACAAGCAGAAAAGTTAGTTGCAATGATTCGACTAACCTGTAATGGGTGTTTCAGTAAGAGACTGGCGCAATCCTTGCTTTGTAAGCTCACGAGGAGGGGAAAAATATGAACTATCTAAAACCGATGGTTTGGTCTTCGATTGCGGTATTAGCGCTCAGCATGCCGATTTCCCTGCTCGCCGCCGATGCTAATGTTCCGGTATACAATCCTCCTAAACGCGGCGCTCCGGCCGGACGCGTGGGCGGCGGCACACGAGGCGGCACTCAGCGTGATGTTTTTGTGCTCTCGGTCCTTGCGCCGGATCACAGTTACACTCATGGATCCGCAAGGTATTCAGCCGATTCTCGAGACCCGGCTTCCCCCTCCTATTAAGGCAGGAATCCAGCGGGTTCGATTAGCCGATTACAATATTCATCTCGCGCCGGGAGCGGCGTATCGATGGTTTGTTACGGTGGTCCCCGATGCTGATCGGCGCTCCAAAGACATCCTGGCCGGCGGCGCCATTGAGCGGGTCGACGTACAGGAAGAACTCAAGGCGAAACTAGCTAAAGCTAAAAGCAACGAGACGCCTTTTGTCTATGCGGAAGCTGGTCTTTGGTACGATGCGCTGAAGGCGATCTCGGATCTGATTGACGCCGCGCCGCAGAATCAAGAGCTGCGTAACCAGCGCACGGCGCTGCTGAAACAGGTTGGCTTACCGTCGACCAATGAATGACGATTGACGTCTTAGTGGCTAGTGGCTGAATTATTTAGCCACTAGCCGTCACCGCGATTTTCGCTTGCTCCCGCCTAGGAGGCATGCACCAGCTCTTTGATGCTCGACCAAAGTTTTTCTGTTCACCCCGAAGATCCTGGCGCGGCTACGCCGCAACGGAAATTCGGAATATCTCGCGCAAAGTACGCAAAAAAAGAAAATTGATTTTCCGAACTTGGCGTCCTTGGCGTTCCGTCGACATCGCTCAGGACATGCTTGGCGCGAAGCAGATCCGAATCCGAGGCTCTTCGGCTCCCGGATAATTTGCGCAACCCGCGGAAATTATCACTACACTAAAACACTCCCAGAATGAACTGCAGGTGAACCCCATTGTCCTGGAGAGACGTCCTAGGATTGGGAACATTTCTTAATCGATGTCCCCAATAGACTTCGAACTGCGGCCGAAATGGCACGAACCAAGGATACGTAAGCGCCCATCGAAGACCGACACCGACACTTGAAAGGTCCTTGGGATCAGGGGTTGGCAGTTTCCTGTTCCAGCCCCGACCGAAATCAAAGAACGGCGCCAGCTCTACGTATTCAAAGCCGTAGCGATTCAAATCAACCCCTAAGTAATTTCCCATCAAAGGCATCA
>WNGE01003558.1_pt1 | contig 20999 bp, 17 predicted proteins | sample 5400651 | NCBI WGS metagenome assembly WNGE01 (sample SAMN13153370, study PRJNA577476) | soil metagenome | isolation source: 60 cm soil or saprolite under grassland replicate 2 | place: USA:California | collected 2016-06-15 | reverse complement strand
AAGCGATTACGAACACACTGGAAATCGGCGAACGTTGCCATATCGATCTCGAATTTGGCCGGTCCAAATATCCGGAGTATCCGGCGCCTGCTGGAAAGACGCGCGAAAGTTATTTACGCGAGCTTTGTTACCAGGGGTTGCGTGAGCGCTACGGTGAACGCGCGGCGAGCGACGCAGAGCTGATCAAGCGGCTCGATTACGAACTCGGCGTTCTCGAGCGAACTGGGTTCGTCAGTTATCTGCTCATTGTTTGGGATTTCATTCATTTTGCCAAAGAGAAAGGCATTCCTGTCGGGCCGGGGCGCGGTTCGGCCGCAGGCTCGATGGTCGCTTACGTCCTCGGAATTACAGATATCGACCCGCTGCAATATGGATTGATCTTCGAGCGATTTTTAAATCCGGACCGCGTTTCACCGCCGGATATTGATGTCGATTTTTGTGAAGCGCGCCGCGGCGAAGTCCTCGAATACGTGCGCCAGAAATATGGTGAGCGCCGGGTCGCGCAAATCATCACTTTTGGCAAACTCAAGGCAAAGAGCGTGGTGCGCGATGTCGGTCGCGTCATGGGCTTGAGCTATCGCGACGCCAATCGCATCGCGAAGATGATTCCAAACGAGCTGAATATCACTCTCGATTCAGCCGTGGAAAAAAACCCCGAATTGAAACGAGCTGTCGCCACCGAGCCGGCAACCCGCCAGCTTTTTGATTATGCGAAAATCCTTGAAGGTTTATCGCGGAATGCCGGTGTCCACGCTGCCGGCGTGGTGATCGCGGATCGGGACTTGTCCGATTACATCCCGCTTTGCCGTGACGTGAAAGGCAATGATGTCATCAGCCAGTATCCAATGGGCCCGCTCAACGATCTCGGGCTCCTGAAAATGGATTTCCTCGGATTAAAAACGCTAACCGTGATCGAGGACACGCTGGCGCTCATCCACAAACGGGAACCAGGTTTTTCTCTGAAGAGCATTCCGCTCGACGACCCGGCGGCGTTCGTCCTCTATAATCGCGGCGAAACGATCGGTCTCTTCCAGATGGAGTCCGGCGGGATGACGAGCCTTTCGAAGCAGTTGGATGTAAAAAAGCTCGATGACATCATCGCGCTGATCGCGCTTTATCGGCCGGGCCCGATGGAGCTCATCCCCGAATACGTGAAAGCGAAAAAGGGGATCACGCCGATCAAATATCTGCATCCGCTGCTCGAAGACATCTGCGCCGAGACTTATGGGGTGATGATTTATCAGGAACAGGTAATGGCTGCAGCGAGCAAACTTGCCGGCTATTCACTTGCACAGGCCGATCTTCTCCGGCGCGCCATGGGCAAGAAGGATAAGGAGAAGATGGCGAAGGAGAGAGCAAATTTTATCGAAGGCTGCGCGAACACGAACAAAATTGCGGAGAAAAAAGCCAACGCCATCTTCGATTTGCTGGAAAAATTCGCGGGTTACGGATTCAACAAGAGCCACAGCGCCGCTTATGGCGTGATCAGTTACCAAACCGCTTATCTGAAAGCGCATTATCCGGTCGAATTCATGGCTGGATTGCTTAGCAACGAGATCAACAACACCGATAAAATTTCCGTCTTCGTGGGCGAGTGCAAACGCATGGGGATCTCGATCCTTCCGCCCGATGTTAACAAAAGTGGGTTGAAGTTTACTCCGGAAATGTGGGAGGGACCTCAGTGTCCCGACGGTCGCGGCGCTCCCACATTCAACGCAATTCGTTACGGGCTCGCCGCGATCAAACACGTCGGCGAAAGCGCAATGGACGCCGCAATTCGCGAACGCGAGCGGGGAGGGGACTTCAGTTCGCTGCAGGATTTTTGCAGCCGGCTGGATTCCCGCATCGCCAATCGAAAAATGCTCGAAAGCCTGATCAAAGCTGGTGCGTTCGATTTTCTTGGCCGTGAGCGCGCGGAACTTTTTGCCTGCATTGATGAAGCCCTGAGTGCATCCGCGGCCGCGTATCGGGACCGCGTGGCCGGTCAAGTTTCACTGTTCGATGAGAAAACTGCGCCCACAACCTCGAGAAAAAGGTTGATTACTCCATGGAGCGAACATGAAAAGCTCACCTATGAAAAAGAGCTGCTCGGTTTTTACGTCAGCGGGCACCCGCTCGACGCGTATGTCGATCTATTCGCGGCAAGAAATTATCGACCGATTGCTTCATTGAGCGAACTCGATGATCGCGCGCCGTTCAAAATCGCAGGAGCGATTGTGGACGTGGAAAAGAAGTTTACCAGAAGAGAGGGCAAACCATTCGCAGTCGTGTGGATTGAAGACTTGAATGACATGCTCGAAGTGGTGGTCTGGAATGAGGTTTACGTTAAAACTTCGGAAGCGCTCACAGCGGGGCGAGTCGTTGAAATAAGTGGGACGCTGGATAAACGCGACGACGGTCTCCGCGCCACTGCTCAGGAGATAAAGACGCTTGCATCGGGGAAAACCAATGGGGCGAATGAAAGCGCGACGGATACAGCCCAGGAAGAGGCCGTGCTGTTGCAATTCTCCCCCGCAACCACTGGGGTTGAATTGCGCGAAGTGCGCGAGATTCTTGCCAGTTCACCCGGTCGCCGTCCGGTTCAGCTAGTGTTTGATCGCGCTAATGGGAATTCGTTGCGGCTGGATGCCGGTACGGAGTTTCGCGTGGCGAAGTCATAGCCCCCGGCGTTTCACCCTCCTTCGCGCAGCTACGGCGCGGCATGCAGAAACACCCTACAATCTCATCAATGGTAGGGACGGACCGCCGGGCCGTCCGTTGGCTTCAGCGCGCCGGGCCGTCGCGCCCTACCAGAGCATCTTATTTCCTCTTTATGAAATGACTTCGACAATCCTTGCGCCTTTCCAGAGCGCTGTGCCAGACGCCAATGCTTACTTTCGACGTTTTTTGGGGCGAACCGCCTCGCGTGGCGCTTCAGGGCGCGGAGGGGCCCCGAGCAACAATGTTTTTCCCCCCGCGTATGCGCTCGAAAAACAGAGCGGAAATTGGCGGGTTGCTCCTATCAGATTCAAAGCGGGGAAGGATTGAGGCCTTAACGGTTCTTTCAAACCGATCGTCCACCCGGATTGAAAAAGTCCTCCGCGAAACTCAATTTCTGTGACTGCAGGTGCGAGCGCTATTGTGACCGCGCCGATCTCAATTTTGCCCACGCAATCGATGGGTCGCATCATTAGATCGAAAATTGGTGTCGCGCCGGCGATCTCGATTACAAGGTCGCTTGTATCTTGAAACTCGAGTTTTCCACTAACCAAAAGATCGACATCCTTCGTCGAGGCATTGAAAAAATCCAGTGACGCGCGATCTCCTGCAAAAGTGATATGACCGCTCGCTTCACTGAGGTTGAAGGGATTCCGGCTTTCGCCGGACAACTTTCCGCTCGATAATGCCATCTCGCCGTCAATTTGGGGATGTTGCAACGTCCCCGAAAGGGAAATGCTTCCGCTTAAAATACCCTCGCGAAAAATTTCCCGGTGACAAAATTGGGGGGCGTTTGCCAGGAAGATCGAAGGAAACTCCAGCGTCACATTGAGAGGAGCTGTCCGAAAGGCGGTCCAATCGGTGCCAATTCGTAAAGGGAAATTGGCTGTGAAATCAACCGGGCTCGACTTTGGCAAACCGATCACGCCGCGTGCGTTCCATTTATTGGAGTCGATGGTTATCTCAATGTGCGCCGGGGCTGGTTTCGAATTTTTCTCAGCGGGGCCGCAAAAGATCGACGAATACTCGGCGAGATCATCGACCGTGGCGCTGATCGTTCCCGAGTAATTATGCTCATGCGACATGTCGAGCTTGCCTTGCGCGGTGAGGGAATCGTTCTTGCGCTTCAGATCCAATTGCTCGATCTCCAGCTCGGTCGCCTTCAAGTTCAGCTTCGCGCTCAACGTGTCGATTGCGGTTTTGAAAAGTGTGAGCGATGTGCCGTCGAAGGTAAGGTGCCCGCCAAACTTGCGGTTGCGCGTGTTCATCGTTCCCTCGATCGCAATGTTTCCAGCAAAATCCCCGGGGTTTGCGCCAAAAAGCGCAGCGAAATCACCGAGTTGGTTGATTGACGCGGAAATATCGCCGCGAAAATCCGGGCTAAGCCAGTCGGATGAGTTGGAGGGAAATGACGCTTCACCGCTCAAAGTGAGCTGGTTTGTTTTTTGTCGTATATAGAGTTGCTGGAGTTGGATCTGCCGGTTGTAGAGCACGGCTCCGAGCGTAATCGCTTCGGCTGTGCGATTGCGCCAGGTGAGCGCGGTCAATTCACCCCAGAGCGACGCAATTACGTGGGACGGCTCGGCCAGGTTGCCAGTAAAAGTGAGATTACAGGCGTGAAGCAACCCGTCGATGTGATCGGTGAATCCAATCGCTTCTGAGGTTTGGGCGAGAGAAATGTCAGAGGCAGAGCCAGCGACCTTCCAGTTAGCGGGCTGAGAGCGCCACTCCTGCGAAATGTTCGCCCGAATTTTTCCCCCAAACGCGTCAGCATCAAATTCCACGCCAACGCGTTGATCGGCGAGACGCGACAAGTCAGCCGTAACGGATTGCAGATCGAGACCACGCGTCAGGGAGAGTCCGGCTACTGCCAGGCGATTGTCCTGCCAGTTAGTCGCGCCGCGTAAATCGGAAAACGTTTGCCGAAGCCACGGCGACCCGATCATGACCTCGGCAGCGCTAAAGCGGCCTGCTTCTAATTCGCTTGCGGACAGGAAGCCCTTTCGCAGCAAAATCATCGTCGGCCCGGCTTCAACGCGAATGTCCAGGCTGGCAACGCTAAGATTCGCGGGGAGCAAGTTGTGTAACGTCGCCCAGCCCCGCTGGGTCATCGTACGCCCGGCGGGATTGCTGCGGCGTAGCTCGCCACGTAATTCTTGAATCGAAAGATCGCGAACCGCGCGGCCACGCGTGCCCAGCAGTATGTGCTTGAAATTCAAATCGAGGCTGGCCTGCTTCACGGTGAATTCAAATTGGAACGCGTGATCGGGCCCACTCCTCAGGCGACAGCCACGGATGACGACCGGCCGTAGAAACGGCGCATCGATCTGGTCGAGATCAACAACGAGCCCTTCCTGCCGGGCTTTCCACCAAACCCACCAACGGACGCCATTGGAAACGGTGAGTGGCGCGAACCAAATCGCGATCAGTACCGCCGCCAGGATTAGCAGACCTGCGAAAAATAATCGATTCTTAAACGGCATCCTGGAAGAAGGGTGAAACGTGATCGGTGATCAGATTATCAAACGTTGCGCCGATCAAACTCCGATCGCTGAACACTATTCACGTTTTTGGCCGTTGGTGAAGACCAAGCGCAAGGGCTGTTGCGTGTGAATACGCTGCTCGAGTTGTTGCCGCAAAGCGTGCTCGGCTTCAGCAGGCAAACCGCTCTCGGTCGCCTTTTCCCGGGCGAGCTGAGGCAGGATTGACAATTCGCCTTGCACATCCTCTCCGGAGATTCGATTCCACAGTCCGTTTTCAAACGCGAGGACGTCCAGCTGGTCTTGCTCGATTCCCAGAATCTGAGCGTGCGGAAGCTGAACAATGATCTCGTCCGGCCGAATATCTATTGAAAGATTCTGCCGCAAATCGAAGCCGGCTTTAGCGTTGAATGTGCCATGCAGCTTTACCCGCTTCGAGCTGCCCACCCAGCTATGCAACAGTTCGTGTTCGACTTCGATCCGGCGTGACAAAACCACCAGCTCGCTCACTGGCTTGGTTTGTTCCATGTAAACTCGGTTATTGATGGTAATGCGCGGCTGCAAGTGCGCGATATCGATGAAAGCGGCTCGCAAATCCTTACCCAATCTCTCAAGCTCAGCAGTGCTTTGCTTTGCTGTGCGCGCCGGCCAACTTTCAATGCGCAAAAAGATAAGCACGATCACTGCGGCGATGAGCAGCGCAACCAGCGTCAACGCAACTGGCCAGGAGATTCGTCCCGATCTTGAGATAGAATGACGAAGCACGAATGACGAATGCCGAATTAATGACGAATGACAAATGACCAGTGCCAGAAAATGGCTTTTTCGTTATTCGAGCTTCGTCATTCCTTCGTCCTTCGCCATTCGTGCTTCGTCATTAAAAAAGTACCGCCCCCCACGCCCGATAGGCGTGAAGGGCGGCTGTTCCCCCCAGAACAATCGTGAAAAGCTTCGACGCTACTAAACGAGCTTCTAGGTCGTGGCAACAAGATTTTTATGTGAAAAATTCAGAGAGACCATGCGGCAACGAAATGACGAATGAAATGAATGACGACGCACGAATGTCCAATGCCGAATTATGACGAACGACAATGGCAAGCCCGAAAAGAGGCGAAGTCCTCGGACGTCCTGTTCCTCATCCCGTCATTCTGGCTTCCTTCATCATTCGACATTCGCGTTTCGTCATTTTTCCTGAGACGTACCGGTGCGCCCTCAGTATCTCCAAATCGTTGGCGAGATGGCTTGCACAAGCTCGTTTTGAGGCTTCTAGTTTTTCATGCGTAATTTGGATGACGAATCGCCCCGACGCAGTCTCGCTGGTTCATTGTTGGTCGCTCATCCCAACATGCTCGATCCCAATTTTCGGCGCACCGTGCTCTTTATCTCCGCGCATGATCCAAAGGAGGGCGCTCTGGGGGTAATTATCAACCGCCCGCTCGAAAGACAAGTGGCCGATCTCGTGACAGAGACGCCACCCGCGGGCCTTGCCGAGGTGCCTGTGTTTCTCGGCGGACCGGTTGGGAAAAACCAACTGATGTTTGCGGCATTTGAATGGCAGAAAGGCGAAGGGCTCAAACTCAATCACAACGTTGGTTTGGAGGAGGCGATCGTTGCGGTTGATCCCAAAAAACCGGCCATGATGTGTGCGTTTGTGGGTTATGCAGGCTGGGACGCAGGTCAGCTGGAAGCCGAGATGAAGCAAAAAGCATGGCTCCTGCAAAAACCGAGCCGTTCCGTACTCAAGCTAGATCGTTTGCCGAAACTCTGGTTCGACATCATGCGCACTCTGGGGCCGTGGTATAAAATGCTGGCGGCGGCGCCAGACAATCCATCGCTGAACTGAAGATGAGAAGTGAGATGTGATTTAGCTTGATTCCCACTTCTCATTCTCACTAATCACTTCTCAGCATTCGTATGATCATCGGCGTGCCAAAAGAGATTAAAGAACAGGAGCAGCGCGTCGCCCTGCTGCCCTCGGCTGCGAATGAGCTCACCCGACGGGGGCATTCCGTAGTGGTACAAAAGGATGCCGGCATCGGTTCCGGTTATCCCGACAAAGAATACGTCAAGGCCGGCGCTGAGATTGTCGATGGAGCGAAAGAGGTCTTTGCCCGGGCTGACATGATTGTGAAGGTAAAGGAGCCGCGAGAGGCAGAGCTTCCACTCCTGCGGAACGGCCAGATTCTTTTTACCTATCTGCATCTGGCTGCGAGCAAACCGCTTACCGAGGCATTGCTGAAATCGGGTGTGACTGCGGTCGCCTATGAGACGATCCAGATCAACAATCGTCTGCCGCTGCTCGAGCCGATGAGCGAGATCGCGGGCCGCATGTCGGTGGTAATGGGCGCGAATTTTCTCGCCAAGTACAATGGCGGCAGTGGGGTGTTGCTTGGCGGAGTGCCGGGAGTTTTGCCTGGACGAGTTGTCGTGGTCGGAGGCGGAACCTCCGGTGTAAACGCTGCCCGCATGGCGACCGGTCTGGGCGCCGACGTGACAATACTCGATGTCGATCTCGAGCGGTTGCGCTATCTCGATTTGGCAATGGATAACACGAATACGCTCTATTCGAGCGAAGCAAATCTGTACGAGTTAATGCCGGATTGCGATTTGTTGATTGGTGCGGTCCTGTTGCCCGGGGCAAAAGCGCCGAAGCTAATTACGCGCGCGATGTTGAGAGAAATGAAACCGGGCAGCGTGCTGGTGGATATTTCGATTGATCAAGGCGGTTGTGCCGAAACGTCGCGACCGACGACGCATCTCGATCCGGTTTATGTGGAAGAAGGCGTTACGCACTATTGCGTAGCGAACATGCCCGCTGCATACGCGCGCACGGCTACCCAGGCGCTCACCAACGTGACCTATCGCTACGTTGAATTACTCGCAGATTTAGGTCTGGAGGGCGCATGCAAAAGACAACCCGCCCTGATTGGCGGCATCAATACTCGCGACGGACGACTCACTTGTCATGCGGTGGCGGAGGCGCATGGACTCAAATATGAGTCCCCGCTTTAATCCGCGATTATCAGGCATTTGCTCCCGAAAATCAAAATCCGACAGGGCCAAAAAGTACCTTGCTCCGATTAATCTATTAAAGCAATATGCCCTCTCCAACTAGCATTATGAAAAAATATATCTGCATTCTGGCCAGTGCCGCGCTTCTTGCGGCGTGTGAGCAAAAGACCGAAACGACCGAGCCGGCGGCAAGCCCAGCTGCGACCAGTCCGGCAACAATAACTGAAAGTCCTGCGGCGGGAGCTTACGAGTCACCCGCCACGTCACCAACGCCTTAGCAGTTTTCCGTCCAATTCTACGATTATGAAAAAATATATTATCATCCTTGCCGGAGCCGCACTCCTTGTGGGTTGCGAGCAGAAAGAAACTACGGTGGCGAATCCGCCAGCCGAGAAGAAAGAAAGCAACACCACGATCATAAAAGAATCGCCGGCGCCCGAGTCCAAGACGGAGTCCAAGACGGAGACGAACATCAATGTGAATCCGTCGCCTTCTCCGTAATCCGGGTCCATCGTTTGCTTGCAAACAGTCTTCCCGCGAGCGTTTTCGAGGGAAGACTTTTGCTGTACAGCAGAAATCGTCAGTACGGTTGTGGATTGTTAAATCGATAATGGAAGTGCGAGGAAACCGTTTGTTTTCCTTTCCGAAAACGCGGCGTTTGACCCGCACTTCAGAATTTGATCAGGTAAAAAAGTCCGGCCACCGCGAACAGGGCAAATTCATCGTGCTGACGGCTCTCGCGGTGCAGAATTCTGGCCTGGGTCGCGCCGGTTTTGTTACGAGCGGACGCCTCGGCAGCGCGGTTGTTCGTAATCGTGTTCGGCGCCGTCTGCGGGAGGTTGTGCGCAGGCACCAGCATGCTTTGCGTGACGATATCTGGATTGTGGTCATCGCCAGGCCCGATGCCACGAAAGCGAGTTATCGGGCGTTGGAAGATGAGTGGTTGCGTCTGGCAAAGCGCGCTTCTATTCTAGCGCTCTGATGCTCCGTTTGGTTCGTTTTTTTGTTCGCACTTATCAATACACGTTCTCGCCGCTGCTCTCCTTGCTTTGCGGTCCAGGTTCCGGCTGTCGATTTACGCCCACCTGTTCGGCGTATTTTTTGCAAGCAGTAGAGACGCATGGCATCATCCGCGGAAGCTGGCTGGGATTAAAGCGCCTGGCACGGTGCCAACCTTGGGGTGGAGCAGGGCATGATCCTGTTCCAACGGCGACGCGCAACCGCGAGCTTGTTTGTGAATAACCGTTTCGGCAAAATTTATGGATCGAACTGCCTGGATTGCCGTTTCGCTTTGTGTGATCGGGCTTGTGGTCTGGCAAATCTATGTGGTAAAGCAGACGCCACCGCGGCGTGCCCCGGTTAGTGTCGCTCCAGAACAGGCTTCTCCTACCGGATCAACCCCTTCTTCAACGCCCCTCGCTACTCCAGCTGCAGCGCCGAAAGCTGCCGAATCGGTTGCCAGTTTTCCTGAGAAAATAGAGACGCTTCATAATTCGGATGTCGAGCTGCGCTTTACAAATCGCGGCGGCGGCATCAAGGAAGCGATCCTGCTCGGGCAAGTGGCCGAAAAAGGGGAACGGCTTGCCTTGAATTCGGCAGAGAGCGCCCCGATCGGCGCGATCATTGAATCCCGCCAGCTCGGGACGCCCGCGTTTTCCGAGTTTACGGCGTCCAGAGAGGCGAACTCCGCGGTCAAATTTGAGGCCATCACAGCCGAGCAGATCGCCATCCGGAAAAAGTTCTTCTTCCAGCAATCTCCGGAGAAGAAAGACAACTTTGTCGTTGAAATGGATGTGGAACTCGAGAACCGCGGCACCGAACTGTACCGAAGCGCCGGGTACTTTGTGGCGATTGGATCCGCTGCGCCGATTCACCCGAAGGATTATCCTTCTTATACGCGGCTGGTCTGGTGCATCGCTGGAAAGGCGAAAGGCATCGATGTCGGTTGGTTTGGCAGCAGCGGCGGCTTGCTTGGGATGGGCCAGCGGGCCGCACGGCCGTTTTATCAGGAAAACATCGCCGGCGCGGAATGGGTTGCGGTGAGCGATCAATTCTTTACGACGCTGGTCGCGCCTCTTACGGCAAAGGCCGATGCCGTTTGGGGCCGGCGCTTCGATATCGAGCGCACGCCCGATCAAAAACTGCTCGGTATCGAGGGAGCGCTCGGTATGCCGGGCTTTGAGTTGCAGCCCGGGCAAACCTACAGCGCGCGTTTCGAAATCTATGCCGGCCCGAAACTTTACCATCGCCTCGCGCAACTTCCGCACAACGAAGCCGAGATCATGGACTTCGGGATGTTCAAACTGGTCTGCCAGTTTCTTCTGAACTTCATGAATCTGCTGCATAGCTGGCTGCACGACTATGGGCTCGCCATTCTGGCCCTCACCACCATCATCAAACTCACGCTCTGGCCGATTCAAAACAAAGCGAACCGTTCCATGCGCCAAATGGCCGCGCTCTCGCCGAAAATGCAGGAGCTCAAGGAAAAATATAAAGATGATCCGACGCGGATGAACCAAGAGGTGATGAAGCTTTACAAACAGTATGGAATTAATCCGGTCGGGGGCTGTTTGCCGATGATGATTCAGATTCCGATCTTCTTTGGCCTCTTCAAAATGCTCGGACAGGCGGTGGAATTGCGAAATGCAAAGTTTCTCTGGGTGAAGGATCTTTCTCAGCCAGATACCATCGCGCATTTGCCGTTGCTCGGCTGGCCGATCAACATCATCCCGCTTTGCATGGCCGCGACGCAGATTTGGCTCATGGCCATGACGCCAAAGACGGGCGACCCCACGCAGCGACGGGTGATGATGTTTACGCCGCTGATCTTTTTATTTATCTGCTACAATTTTGCGGCAGCTCTGGCATTGTATTACACAGCTCAAAATCTTTTCAGTATCTTGCAATTTTATCAGAACAGGAATCAACCCATGCCGAAGCTCGAAAAAGTTGCGCCGGCCGGAAAACGAAAACGATGATGACCCCGAAGGAACTGCTCGATACGATGCTTGGTTATCTCGGTTTCGTTGTGCAGATCGAGGAAACCAGGAATGAAGGCGGCAATACGACGCTGCAGATTTATACCGAGGAAAGCCGCCGCCTGATCGGGCGCGATGGCGAGACGCTCGAGGCCATCCAGTTTTTGTTAAATCGATTGCTGCAAGCCAAAGACAAGGATGCTAAAAAAGTAATCGTCGATTGCGAGCACTACCGTTCCATGCGCGAAGATCGTATCGTGCAGCGCGTGCGAGAATTGGCAGACCGCGTTCGTATCACCGGCCGTTCGCTTCAGCTCGAACCGATGAATTCTTATGAACGGCGTCTTGTCCACAACGCTTTCAAAGATGATCCCGATGTTGCGACCTGGAGCCCGTCCGATTCCGCGCGCATCAAGCAGATCACGCTCCTTAAACGCCAGCCTAAGAAAGAACCCGCACAAAAAGGGTAGGCGTAACCAAAGCCTACTCGCCGTGGCGAAGGCGCACCGATTTATTTGCTGGTGGGGCGAGACTCTGTCGAGCCGACGAATTCAATCTGGATTAAATCGCGCGGCCTCCTTTTGTTCCCCGCTGTGTATCTCCGGTCGCCAGCGAAACCTTTGCAGCAGCACGTTCGCTTTTCCTTCGACGGCATCCGCGATGATTTCACCCAGCACTGGTGCGAACTTAAATCCGTGTCCGCTATCACCTGCGGCGACAAATAATCCGTGACGCTCTGGATCGGGCGCAATCCAAAAATGTCCATCGTTTGTGTCGCAATACATGCAGACACGTGAATAAACGAGAGGCGCGTCGGCCAGCGCCGGAAAAGTCGCTGACAAGAACTGGCGCAGATTCTCTTCTTCTTGAGGAGTGACCGCGCGGTTGGGAGATTCGGGAGACATTTCCCGGCCCAGACCATGGTTCGCGATTTTCACAACACCTTCGCGGTTGAGCGGAAATCCGTAATAGCCGGTCGTCGAAATATCGGCGCCGAAGACTGGAAAACATTCCGGCGCGAATGGTTCAGGCTGGGAAGGCCGCAGGTGAAATACCGGTTGCCCGGTCGCCCGAAAAAACTTTCGGGTGAAAGGCAAAACGTAAGGCGTCCACGCTCCAACCGCCATCACGACGAGATCGCCCGGGATTCGCTTTCCGTCTTCGACCACAATTCCTTTCACGCGATCGTCGCCTTCATCCAACTGAGAAAATCTGACATCTTCGTGTAACTCGATTCCGACTGACCTAGCGCGTTCGCTTAGGATAGCGACAACGCGACCGCTCTCCACGTAGCCCGCTTCGAATTCAAGAATTCCATCCCGATAAAGGTCCGGATTCCAAGCCGGAAACCGTTTCCAGAGTTGCGCCGAGTTCATGCGCACAATCTTGTGTTCACGCTGTTCTAATATTTTGAAACTTTCGTATTCAAAATCGCCCGGCTTCATTTCCTGCCGGCGCACGAACATCACGCCAACCTCGTGATACAATTCGATGCCGAACTCTTGATTCCAGTCGCGCCAGAGTTTGATCGAGCGTTCGGCCAGGGCTGTGTAATCTTCATCCGCTCCGTAGGCTGCCCGTACTGCCTTGCTGATGTCGGTGGATGCCGCCAGCGGGTGCGGCAACGGTCCCGGATCGATCAGAATCACTCGGTGGCCGCGTTTCTTTAATTCAATCGCGGCGGTAACACCATTGATTCCCGCGCCAACAACGATGACTCTCGACATTTCGGAACGCATGCTTCGCTTGCGCTAGCCTGCCACTCGCAATGCGCGTTCCCGTTCGAGCAGGGTCGGATGCGAATAATAAAAGCGGCTGTAGCACGGGTGCGGGGTGAGATTGCTCAGGTTTTTCTCGCTCAATTTGCGCAGCGCTTGAATGAGCGACTGCGCCTCTCCCATTGCCGTGCGCGCGAATGCATCCGCCTCGTATTCGAAGCGACGCGACCAGATGTGAATGAATGGCGAAACCCAGAAACTGATCGTCCCAGCCAGTAGCGCAAACAGCAGCATCGCAGGGACGACATTCGCGGCGGCAAAGCCGCCTTGATGCTCGAAACCAAACGCGCGATAAAGCCATTGCTGACGCGCCAGCCACGCGATCACCGCGAACGCAACAAAGACGCAGGCGATGGAAACGCCGAGTAACTTCAGCACGTGGCGCTTTTTGTAATGGCCAATTTCATGCGCGAGCACGGATTCCAGTTCGGGTTCGGTGAGCTGCGCGACAAGTGTGTCGAACAGAACGATTTTTCGAAAACGTCCGAGCCCGGTGAAGAAAGCGTTGGAATGGCGCGAGCGTTTGCTGCCATCCATCACCTCGATGCTGCGCGTGGGAAAATCGGTCCGCTGCGCCAATGCAAAGAGGTGCTCGCGCAACGTTCCTTCCGGCAGCGGTGTGAACTTGTTGAAAAGCGGCATGATGATCGCCGGCGCGACGAGCAGCAAGAATAATTGAAATGCGATGACAACTGCCGCCGCGCAAATCCACCAGTTTGCGCTGGTCCACTCGATCAGTCTCAATACCAGCGCGAGCAACGGATATCCGAGCACCACCGTGAGCAGCAGCCCCTTCAGACGATCGAGAATCCAGGTCTTCATAGTTGTGGTGTTGAAACCGAATCGCTCTTCGAGTTTAAATTGCGCATACCAGGCGAACGGCAACCCGGGAATGCTCAACGCTATGCCCGTAACGAAGACGAAACCAGCCAGCGCAAAGATGGAAGTGCCGAAGCTCGCGGCGAATCTTCCAAACGCCCATGGCAAGACGCCGCTAAAAAGCACTGCGATGAGTAACGCGGCGTCGAACACGCCCGCGATATCTCCAAAGCGGCTCCTGGCCAGCGTGTAATCAATCGAACGACGGTACATCGGCTCGTCAATGATTCCACGGAATGCAGGCGGCACTTCGTTCGCCTGCGCGCACACGTGACGCTGGTTGAGTCGGCTCAGCCACAGTTCAGCGGTTGCGCGCGCGAGAATCAGAACCAAAGCAATGATGGTGAAAGGCCGCATGAACAGATCGTGCTTCTGTCCTCTCGTCATGAGCTCGCGAAGAGCTTCCGATAGTAACGATACCAGTCACTCTGAAAGCGTTCAGCCGGATCGTACTTTCGTTTCAGGTCCAGAAATTGTTTGAACTGCGGGTAGCACGCCATGACCTGCTCGGGTTTGGCGAATTTGTGGTAGGTTAGGTAATAACTTCCGCCGCGCGCTATCGCTAAATCAATCAAGCCGCGAAAGGAGCGCGCCGACGCTTCGATGCCTCCTGGTGTGTGGAACGTGAGCAGATTGAAGATGACGCACGCATAAGGTTGTTTGGCCCAGGCTAAAAAGTTCTCATCGTCTTTTTCGATGAGCCGGACTGTGCCGTAGATGACGATTGTGCGGTTCGAGTGTAACAGCTCTGCCGCCTCCGCGAGAAAGTTGGAAAGAGCATCACGCGGAACGTAAATTTCGGTAATGATGAGGCTCGATTCCTCCCCTCCGATCTGGTCGCGAAGCTTCTGCGCATAATTTGGCAGGTAAGCGCTAAGTTGACTGGTGTCGGACCAATAAGTTTGGCCGCTTGTCGATAAGTAGTAATCGCTGTAGCGCTGGAAAGCCTTTTCGCGATCGGTGTAAGAAAGCCGCAAGAGATCCAGCCAATCATCGTCGCGTAGCTCCTTTTTAGCGACAATCGGTTCATGTTTATCGATCGGTTGGTAACAAGAAAACACGCCGCGCTGCAGAAAGTCTGGCGATTTTTCATCGACCGAAAACTGAAAATCACCGTAAAGAAAATTTTCCGCGATCCGTTCTTCAAAACGCTTGGGCAGATCGCCGGCGCGAACTATCTCGACTACGCGCCGCAATTTTTGCCGGGGGACAAGCCGAAGCGTTACGCTGCCGATCGATCCAAAAAGCCCGTAGCCACCGATTGCAAGTCGGAATAATTCGTTGTTTTCATCGCGTGAACAGCGGATCGATTTTCCATCGGCGTTGATCAGAGTGAATGATTCGATGTTGGAAATGAGCGGCTTCATTTCCAACCCCCGCCCGTGCACGTTCGACGAGAGACTTCCACCGAGCGTAAATGTATCGGCGCCCGTTTGTTTTTGCGCGATACCCCATTGTTTTGCGTTATCCCGTTGGGCGTCCAGATAGGTGCGAATCAATTCGGGCCATTGGATGCCTGCTTCCACTTCGATCAAACCACGTTCTTGGTCGAACGAAATCACGCGATTGAGTGCGCGCGCGTCTATGCAAATACTATCCGTGGCAAATTGCTGGCCACCCATCGAATGCCGGCAGCCCGAAACGGAGATGGGTAAGCCTTTTCGCGACGCGGAACGCACAATGTCCGCAAGCTCATCTCTGGTGCGCGGCCTGAGAAGTTCGCGAACGCGGGTGCGGTTGAGCAGCGAATGAACGTCATTGACCCAAATCTCCCTCTCGCATTCTGCAAAAATACGCGGCGCGAGTGCGAAAAGCGCCGCCGTGCGTACGAATTCGCGCCGCGTCAACATTCGAAAAGCTTAATTGAGCCAGTTAGATTTCAGCCAGGCAAATAACGTCGCCTCTGGCGATGGGTTTATCGGTAAGTTCCAATTCCATTTCGCGCAAATCATCGTGATTGAAAAATCCATGATTGTGAATACAAACTGGCTGCCCCGGCGCGCTCAGTTCTTTTAGCGTAATCATCAACCTCGAAACGATATCTGGCTGCAGATACATCAAGAGACCTTCGGCAATCCAAAACGTGGATTGAGCTGAATCGAAGCCGCTGTTTCTTAATGCGTTTTTATCCGGAGCAGTACTGCTCAGATTGTTTGCGATGAAATGAAATAGTTGATGGTCGATTTCGGGGAAGGCTCGCGTTTTGTGACCCTGTGTCGCCGGGTGATCGATTTCCCAAAATTGCGCGGTCCGAAATTCCCGGTGCAATTCCAAACTCAGCGGATCAAAACCGGGCCCGATTACGACGAGTTGTTTGGTTCCATGAACAAGCGCCGCCCGGGCAAGTTGGGAGATATTTTTCTTTCGCAAAGCGTAATGCAGCAAAATTCCTGGGATCGTGATCCGCTCGATCAACTTCGCGATCGGTCGAAACCAGGCCTGCCGTACAATTTTCAAAAACAAGCGCGTCTGAAACGAATGCGTCTCCAGCATCCCATCGCACAAATCTGCCGAAGTTCTTGAGACGAGATGCGAGTGTTTTGGATCCCGATGCAGAAGAACCAGGCTCGCGGCAATAAGCAGTGCGGTGCGGCTAGCTTGTTCGTTTTGCACCTAAAGTGAGCCGATGCTTAATCGCCGAATTCGAAAACGATTTTGCCGCTACGCTTCCCCTGCGCGGCATGCGCGACGGCGGCTTTCGCTTCGGTCAGCGGATAGGATTTTTCCACTTTTGTTTTCAACAAGCCGCGCTCTGCCATTTCAAAAAGCGGCCTAAACGCATCCATCCGCTCTTCGATGGTTGCGTTGTCGTACCATTTATTGATCCAGATTCCGCGGAATCGCAGGTCTTTGAAAATGAGCAGGCCGTTCGGAATCTTCAGCGGCTGCAAGCTCATCGCACCGAATGTCACCAAGGTCGATCCCGGCGCGAGGCAATTTGCCAGACGCAACGCGCTGTCTCCGCCGACCGCGTTCAATCCCAGACGAATCGGCGCGTCACTGGTCGCACTTTTTACTTTCTCGCGGAGATCTTCGCCATCGACAAGCACAACGTCGCCGCCTTCTGCACGCAACTCATCGATCAGTTCCATGCGGCGAACAACATTTACCGTTTTGTAGCCCAGCTCCCGCGCGATTTGAATTACTGTGCGTCCGGCAGCGGAATTAGCCGCATTTTGGATCAGCCAGTCTCCTTTCTTTAGATCGACATAATCATCGAGCAAACGCCATGCGGTCAGCGGATTGATCTTTAGAGTTGCTGCATGCACGGGTTCGATTCCTGCGGGCACGACAACCAATTCATCGGCTTTCACTGCAAGAGCGTCGCGCCACGTACCGATATTGTGTGGCAGAATTACCAAGGCGCCCACGGCGACATTCGTGACACCCGCGCCAAGATCGACGACGATTCCCGCGCCTTCGAATCCGGGTGTGGCCGGAAGCTCTGGTCGCACCGGATATTTTCCTTCGATCTGATTGAGGTCCGCCGGATTGATCGGCGCGGCGCGCATTTGCACAACCGCCTCGTGCGGCGCCGGCTTCGGCCAAGGCTGTTGTTCGACACGCAAAACGTCCACTGGATTTCCGTGCCTTTCGTAAACGACTGCATTTATGCTTTTGTTCATCAATGTCCTCGCCGCAGCATCCTCACGCGTCCGCAAACAATCTGCAAACCGGCGCGCGCGTCGCCCTTTTCGGCATGCTGGTGAATTTGATTTTCGCCGCGGCGAAAATTCTCGGCGGTTGGTTGGGCCACGCCTACGTCCTGATCGCTGATGGCATCGAGTCCGCGCTGGACATCGTCGGCTCGTTCGTGATTTGGAGCGGATTGAAATTCGCGGCCCGTCCGCCGGATGAAACACATCCCTACGGACATGGAAAGGCCGAACCGATCGCTGCAGTGATTGTGGCCATTGGCGTTCTCGTGGCCGCACTCGGTTTGGCAGTTCAAAGCGTCCGCGAAATTTGGACGCCGCACCACGGACCGGCGGCGTTCACGCTGGGGATATTGATCGTCGTGATCGTGGTAAAGGAAATTTTGTTCCGTTACGTCAACCGCATCGGACATCACATCGAGAGCACAGCCGTGCGAACCGATGCCTGGCATCATCGCGGCGACGCGCTTACGTCCGCTGCCGCATTCGTCGGCATCTCTCTCGCCCTGATCGGCGGCAGTCGTTGGCAAAGCGCGGATGATTGGGCGGCGCTTTTCGTCTGCGCTGTCATCGGCGCAAATGGCATTCGGCTTTTGCGACCGGCGTTGTACGAAATTATGGACACGGCGCCGCGCGGTCTGATTGTCGATTCAGTTCGAAATGCTGCCGCCGCCGTTCCCGGAGTAATCGAAGTCGAAAAATGCCTGATTCGGAAGATGGGTCTGGATTTTTATGTCGATCTTCACGTGGGCGTGGACGGCAGTATTTCTGTGCATGAAGGGCACGAGATTGCGCATCAAGTAAAAAGGGCGATTCAGCAAAGTGATTCACGCATTGCCGATGTGCTCGTCCACATCGAGCCCGCCGCCCGCTGACTTCCGGGGAGCGCATGCGCCTCGCGTGCGGATTTGGGCGCCTTCGCCTGAATCACCCGATTGCGCGCACGACTTCAAGAAGCGCGTTCGCAAGCGTTGTTCGCGCGCGGGCGATCCTTTTCGCGAACTGAACCAGGCGCGGGACGCGCGTCGGATGCGCAAGAAAGAACATGGCTAACTTCCGCACATGAGTTCGTTGCCGTTCAATGTCGAACAGAATCTTCGACGGGCCTGGGAAAGGTTCGCTTGGGCTATCGCTGATCACACGAAGCGAAAGCAGCGGAACACCGTGTTCGGCGCAGGCGCGCGCAATGAATTCAGTCTCCATATCAATGGCGACTGCGCCCGTGGTTTGCGCGATTTTTTGCCGTTCCTCAATGGAATCGATGATCGACGTCACCGTCAAAAGATTCGCGCGATGGATGAGAGAACTGCCGAGGCCCGAACGCATCGCATTTAGTTCAACGGTAGAGAAATTTTCCGCAAGCAGGAGATCACCTGCGCGCAATTTATCGTTAAGCGCGCCTGCAAAACCGGCGCTGACCAAACACGCGAACTGTCGATCCTGAAGAAAACTCGCCATCCGCTGACGGCAGAGCTCTTCTCCAACGCCGGTATGGAGAACCTCAATCGTGCGATCGTCGATCTCGCCGCGAATTGTCTTTATGTCGTGGCGATCACTCCGGGATTTATTGCCGAGGCGGCGCAAAAATGCCGAGCTTTCCGCTGGCAAAGCAAACGTAACCGCAATCATTTACCCCGTGAGATAACACCGCAGACGATTCTTGATGTAACGTTTTCCCCATGCGGTTTTCAGATACTTCTCTCGTTGTGCGGCGTCGCTCTCGTTTCGACAACCTTCCCAATATACGAGCTCAAACGGTCGACGCTTCGTAGTCGAGTTCACCCATCCATCGTTGTGCGCCTGAAGCCGTGCCGGTAAATCTCGCGTCAGACCGACATAGAACTGATGATCAGCTTGCGAGCGCAAAACGTAAACGTAGCAATATTCGGCATGGCGATTGTATCTCACGGGGTGAATCTACTTTGCCGGGGACTCGACGATTTGCACAACGAAGCTCTTCTTCTTGGCTGTAGCCGCGGCCGTTTTGTCCGCCGTTTCCTGGCCTGTTGTAGCCGGGATCGGTGATCCCGGCGCTCCCCCGGCAACCGAAGCAATCGCCGCGCGAAACTCCGATTCGCGATTCGACGGGACATCCACAAGCACACCAATGCGATGCTCGTCCGGAAGTCCTTTCGTCGCTGAACCGCCCAGTCGCTCAGCCAGAGCCACAACTTCGTCTGCCACAGCAGCCAATTGCCCCTGCGCGGCCGAAAGTGTGATCTCGCTGACTCCGAAGGAGGGCGAAGGCGTGAGCGCCGTGGTGGCAGCCTGCTCGACCGACTTCTTTATTTGCTCTCGCGTTTGCGTTTCGAGCAGGGCCCGATTCGGGTTCTTGCTTTCGTGTCGCGCTATGAACCAGAGACCTGCGCCAACATTGACAGCCATGAGAATGATAAACGCGGCACCAACGCGGAGCGCCATTTTGCGCCCGCGCTTGGTTATATCCGCCTCCGTCGCCACGAATATCTCTCGAGAACCGTCGCCCATACTTGCGTGAATCCGTCGGGCGACCGCCAGTTCGCGTTGCAGTTGCTGGTCGGAAATCAACTGATCTTCCAACGCGGCGCGTTCCGGCGCTGGCAATCTGCCCTCCAGGTAGTCAAAGAGCTTGTCGGGATTCATTGTTGGCGACCAAGGAAGCGTGATGCCAGACGCCTTCAGGCGCAACGCCGAACTCCACCGACGCGGTCGTGAAAATTCTTTCAAACGAAAGAGCGCTAAAAGTTCTCGGGTGAATCTGGGATGCCGAGCAAATCACGCCGCTCCTAGAAAGATATTTGACCTAGAACTTCGCGGCCGCTTTGCGCGGCTTCATTGCGCGAGGCGCTTTTTCAGCGAACTCGAAGCCGATTTTTCCATTTTCGAGTTTCAAATGCGCCGAGAAGGGCCGTCCCTTTTTCGAGATAAAGCCTGGCAGGAGATCGGTCTTGCCAGTGGTCATCAGTTTCTGCACCTGTTCCTTTGGAATCGCTCGGTGCAAGATTGTTTTGCTCACGCGAAAGCTGCACTTCTTCGGCACGGCGGCAGCCCGCTCGCAGATGTAGGCATTTTCAAGTTCGAAGACCTGCCCTTCTTTGCACACTGGACAGAGGCCGATCGATTGATGTCGTGAGGTATCGACCTTTTCGGGTGCGCCACTTCCGCCTTCGCCGAAATCGAATTCCTGTTTTAAATCTTCGCTCAGTTTTACGGTCGCGTTAAAGCGGCGTCCCATTTTGCTGCGGAATCCTTCAAGCGGGCCAACGCGTCCTTGTGTAAGAAGTTGTTCAACTTCCCCGGTCTCAAATAGCCGGCCAGCCATTGTTTTCCAGATGATCAGGCCGCAAGACCGGCATTTGAAGGTCCGGTAATCTTCGTCGAACGGACCGGCGCCACACTTGGGACACTTCACTTTCAGCGTTTCAAAATCGCCGCTGACGCTGTCGCCTTCGAAGTTCTTTGTCTTTTCGACAATCTCGCGAGTGAACGTCCTGATCTGCGCCATGAATTCCTTGCGCCTCATCGCACCCCTGGCCATGC
>WNGE01010677.1_pt1 | contig 21011 bp, 21 predicted proteins | sample 5400651 | NCBI WGS metagenome assembly WNGE01 (sample SAMN13153370, study PRJNA577476) | soil metagenome | isolation source: 60 cm soil or saprolite under grassland replicate 2 | place: USA:California | collected 2016-06-15 | reverse complement strand
ATCGGCGGCGGCATCCACTGGCTCGGCAACCCCGACCTCGCCATGCTGTCCGTGATCATGGCGAACGTGTGGCGTGGCTTTCCGTTCTTCGGCGTGTCCTTCCTCGCCGCCATGCAGACAGTGCCGCAGGACCTCTACGACGCGGCCTCGGTAGACGGGGCCTCGGCCTGGCAGCAGTTCTGGCGGATCAGCCTGCCCTCGATCAAGGGCGTGGTGGCCATCGTGACCCTCCTCAGCACGATCTGGACGCTCAACGACTTCAACATCGTCTACATCATGACCCGCGGCGGTCCGGGGGCGGCCACGCACATCTTTGCCACGTACTCCTACGAGCTCGGTATCCAGTCGCAACGCTGGGGCATGGCCATGGCCGCGAGCATGTATTCGCTCCCCGCGATCGCCCTCCTCATCATCTTCGTGGTGCGCTACCTCCACCGGGAGGAGCCCACCTCGTGAGCGCCCGGCTCTTTCGCTGGCTCGTGGTGGGCTTTCTCCTCATTCTCGTGGCCGTGCCCCTCTACTGGATCCTCGACACCTCCTTCAAGACCGGGCGGCAGATCCTGATGTCCGAAGCGATCTACATCCCCAAGCCGTTCACGATCGAGAACTACCTGTATCTCTTCGAGGAGACCCGGTTCGCGCGGTGGCTCCGGAACAGCGCGGTGGTCGCGCTGGCGAGCACGTTCATCTCGCTGACCATCGGATCGGCGGGCGCTTATGCCCTGACGCGGCTCCGGTTTCCCGGCCGGCGGGTGTTCGGGGCGCTCGTGCTGATCACCTACCTCGTCCCTCCCGGCCTCATGTTCATCCCGCTGTACCGGACCTTCATCCAGATCGGCTACTCCAATTCGCTCGGCACGCTGATCCTCGCCTACCCCACGTTTCTCGTGCCGTTCGTGACGTGGCTCCTCATGGGCTTCTTCCGATCCATCCCGCGCGAGCTCGAAGAGGCGGCGCTCGTCGACGGCGCCACCAGACTTCAGACGCTCGGCCGCATCGTGCTTCCCCTCGCCGCGCCGGGGCTGCTCGCCGCGGGCCTCTTCTGCTTCACCCTGTCGTGGAACGAATTCTTGTACGCGCTGATCTTCATCGCGGACGACAATCTCCGGACGTTGCCCGTGGGCCTCTCGGAGTTCGTGGTCTCCGACTTCGCCTTCTGGGGACAGCTCATGGCCGCGGCGGCCCTCGCGTCGCTGCCCGTGGTCCTCGTCTACATCTATCTCCACAAGTACATGGTGAGCGGGCTCACGGCGGGCGCCGTCAAGGGGTGATCGTCCGGGCGTCCGAGGCCCGTCAGATGCAGTACGGGAGCCCGCCGCGTCTCACGAGGACGCAGGGGGCGTATGGCCCGAAGGGGACGGATGGGCACGGCCTTCTCCAGAGACTCGATGGCCTGGTCGACCTGGCCCGCCTTGTATTGCGCGATGCCGAGTCCGACGAGCGCATCCGTCCGACCAGGATCCTTGGCCAGCGCCTCGTTGAAGAAGCCCTCGGCCTCGACGTAGCGGCCTTGGCGCAGGGCCAACTGGCCCTCGGTTACCGCGGAAGCGCAGCCCACCGCGAGAGCGGCCACGGCCAGCACGAGCCGTGCGCGCCTCATCACATGACTCTCCCTCACAGCAACGGGAATGCGCTCAGCACGTGAGGGTCGGTGACGGCGGCCGCTTCCCGCACGTAGGAGGCGTCCAGCTCGCGGTAGCTCGTCACGCCGAGAAGGCCGAGGCAGATCCTGATCTCGTCTTCCAGGAGCTCGAGGGCACGTTCGAGCCCCGCCTGGCCGGCCGCGGCCAGCCCCAGGCACTGCAGGCGGCCCAGCCCCACGATCTGCGCGCCAAGGGCGATAGCCTTGACCACGTCGGCGCCGCGCATGAAGCCGCCGTCCACCATCACGGTGGCGCGGCCGTCGACGGCGCGTACCACCTCGGGGAGCACGGCGAGCGAGCCCATTCCGTGATCGAGCTGGCGCCCCCCGTGATTCGACACGTAGACGCCTTCCACGCCGTGATCGCAGGCGATGGCGGCGTCCTCGGCGGTCGCGATGCCTTTGAGAATGAGGGGGATGTCGTGGGTGTCCTTGAAGCGCTTGACCTGATCCCAGGAGAGCGCGGCCTGCCAGTTCATGCCGGTGGCGCCCTGGCGCCACGGCTTGACGAAGCGCTTGTCGATGTCGCGCTCGCGCCGGCTGTAGTTGGCCGAGTCCACGGTCATGCAGAAGATCGTGTAGCCGTGGTCGCGCGCGCGCTTGACGTGATCGTCGACGAACGCGTCGTCGCCGCGCACGTAGAGCTGGAAGATGCGGAAGTTGTCCGCGGCCTTGGCGGTGGCCTCGAGCCCGGGGTTGCAGGCGCTCGAGAGCATGTGAGGCACTCCGAAGGCTCCCGAGCCCTTGGCGGCAGTGGCGCCGCCGCCCGGGGTGAAGCTCTCCACGGAGCCCACGGGGGCCAGCATCACGGGCAGGCGTATGGGGCGGCCGAACAACGCGGACGAGGAGTCCACCTTCGACACGTCACGCAGCACGCGGGGCCGGAAGGCGACGGTGTCGATGGCGAGACGATTCCGTTTCACCGTCGTCTCGGTTTCCGTGCCGCCGATCAGGTAGTCCCACGGGCCGTCGGAGAGGTTGCGCCGGGCCGCGCGGGCGATTTCGTGTAGGGTCTGGAACTGCTCGTCGAGATTCGAGGGCATAGGGTCTCCTTAGGGAGCTCAAGTCTCCGACACTGCTCCGAGGAAGTCAAAGGGCCTTGACAGGGTTGCTCCCCCCTCCTAGGCTCGGGGCACTCGCGGGACCCCTCGGACAAAGGAGATCTCCATGAAGCGGCGGACATTCCTCAGGGTGGGAAGTGCGGCGGCGGTGGGTGGCATCGAGGGCATCGTACGGGCGCGTCGCGCCCCCGCCTTCGCCCAGCCCGTGAAGATCCACCTCCTGCACTGGCCGGACTTCATTCCCGAGGGTGACGTCGAGCTGCGCCGCCAGATCGCCGAGTACAACAAGCAGATGAAGACCGAAGTCTTCATGGAGAACATCAACGGCAACGATCTCCAGCCTCGCATCACCGCGGCCATACAGACGGGGGCGGGCGCCGACATCATTTTCATGCTCCACAACTGGCCGCATCTCTACGCGAGCTCGCTCGCGGATGTGAGCGACCTCTGCGAATGGAAGGGCAAGGACCAGGGCGGCTACTACGACCAGTCGGAGCAGGCGGCCCGGGACGGCAGCCGGTGGCTCGCGCTGCCCTATGGCATCGTGGGCAATCAGATCGCGTACCGCAAGGCGTGGTTCGCCTCGGTGGGGGCGACGGCGCCCCCCAAGACGCTCGACGAGTGGCGGAAGATCGGGGCCGCCCTCAAGCAAAAGGGCAAGCCCATCGGCCAGACCCTCGGACATACCTACGGCGACGCGCCAACCTGGTCCTATCCTCTCCTCTGGACGTTCGGCGGCGTGGAGACTGACAAGTCCGGAAAGAAGGTCGTGCTCAACAGCAAGAACACCGTGGATGCGGTCAAGTGGATGACCGCGTTCTGGAAGGACGCCTGCGACGAGGGCGGCCTGGGCTGGGACGATTCCTCGAACAACCGGGCGTTTCACTCGGGCGAGCTCTCGTCCACCCTCAACGGCGCCAGCATCTACATCTTCGCCAAGCGCAATCCGGAGAAGATCAAGGACGAGAAGGGCGAGCCCATGTGGAAGGACATCTCGCACTTCAACTATCCCGACGGGCCGGCGGGCAAGACGCCGACCTATCATCTGGTGTCCTCGCACGCCGTGATGAAGTACTCGAGGAATGTCCAGGCCGCGAAGGAATTCCTCAAGCACATCCATGGCAAGGAGCAGTTCGGCAAATGGTTCGACATCGAGTACGGATTCAATGTCGGGTCGACGACCTATTGGGAGAACAGTCCCATGTGGAGCACCATCGACGACGCGATGAAGCCCTATCGGTACACGGGGCGCGGGACGCGCATGATCGGATACGCGGGGCCGGCCAATGCCAAGGCGGGCGAGGTCTATTCCAAGTACGTCATCACGGACATGTTCGCGAAGGCTGTGCAGGGGATGAAGCCCGAGGAGGCGGTCAAGTGGGCGGAGGGCGAGCTCAAGAAAGTCTACGAGGCGTGATGGCGCGCCCTCTCGCGGGCGGCCTCCTCGCCGCCCTCCTCGCGGTCGTGACCGGTTGCTCCACCGCGTCGTCGGCCCACGAGGCGCCCGCCCCCGTCCTGTGGACGTTCGCGGACCTCGCCTGGTACAAGTGGCTCAACAAGGTCTCGATGAACTCCACGGTCGGCCCCATCATCGTGGGCCAGACCGTGCTCTACGGCGGCACCTACGGCTACACCGTGGGGAGCGAGGAGACGAAAACTTCCAAGCTCGCCCTCATCGATTCCGCGTCGGGCCAGGCGCGCTGGCGTCTCGAACACCACGGCGCGTGGGGACCCATCGTGCTCCAGAGCGGGACGATCGCCGCCGCCCTCGGCGACAGCGTGATCGGGTTCGATCTCGCTTCCGGCACGCAGCGCTGGGAGATGCCGATCAGGGCCCGCACTCTGACCGTGGCCGGTGACGTGGTGCTGGTCGCCGAGCGCCAAGCCCTCCACGCTCTCGACCCCGTCTCGGGCCGCCAGCGCTGGGAGGTGAAGTCGACGTCGGACCCCGCGGTCGCCGGCGACACGGCACTCTTCGTTGATGGACGGATCCTTCGTGCCGTCACCGCCGGCACCGGGGAGGCGCGCTGGAGCCTCGAGCTGCCCGCGACGCTCGCGTATCCTCAGTCCGTGCGCGGCGATCACCTCTATCTGCTCGGCGCTTCGGCCCTGGGTTCGGTGAATCTCGGGACGCACAGCCTCGAATGGGTTGCCCCGTTGGGCAGCGCGCCCACCGCGGGGCTCGCCACGGCGGACGACACCCTCTACTTCACCACCCAGGCGCCCACAGGCTCGTACGTGTTCCACGCCTTCGACTCGGCCAACCGAAAGGATCGGTGGACCCGTGCCCTCGACTCGAGCTCGCCCGTGGCGCCCATCGTCCTGGGCTCCCTCGTGGCCACCGCGGCGAACTCCGACGACAAGAGCCTGCTCGCCATGTCCCGGGCCAATGGAGAAGTCGCGTGGCAGGCCACGGCGGGCTCGGTGCCGGTCCAGCCCGTGGTCAAGGGCAATGTCCTCTACGTGGCGGGGCAGGGACCGAACCGGGTGTACGCCTTCCAGGCGGACACCGGTGCGCTGCTGTGGAGCGGGCGACTCTGGGGCTGGCCCATGGGGATAGCGCTCACCGAGGACGGCACGCTCCTCGTCGGCGCCGACAACCTCACCCTGTACGCCTACCGCACGCTGTAGCCCCCGCCGCTAGTCTCCGAGGACGGCGAGCACGTCCACCTTCACCTCGGTCGCGACCGCGACCGTGCGATAGAGGGGTCAGCGATCCTTCCAGACGTCGACGAGCTGCTCGGCCTCCGACTGGCTCACGCCCCAGATCTCTACCGAGACATTGACGCACTGGAAACGGTTCGGCTCGGCGTTGCTGCGTACACCTTCGATGGCGACCTGCATGCCCTTCACGGGGATCCCTTGCTCGAGCGCGTACTTTTCGATGAGGGTCACCCCGCAGGAAGAGATGCCGGAGAGAAACGCTTCGCCGTTGGTCAGCGCCTCATTGGGGCCTGAGGGCGAATCCAGCACGAAGTGATTGTGACGGGCGCTGTTGAGCGAGCGACCCGGCGTGCCACTCGAGTAGGACCGGACAGTGTCGATTTTGACGTCACCAGCCATTGGACCCCCCTTTGGAGTGAATCGACGTGGCCATTGTAGAGCCCGCTCCTGAAGGTTGACAAGGCGGATGCTCTCCCGCACGATGCCCGCACGACTGGAGGAATTCCTGTGATTCAGACCATCCGTACCGCCTGCGCCCACGATTGCCCCGACCAATGTTCACTGCTCGCTTCCGTCGAGGACGGGCGACTGCTGAAGCTGCAGGGTGACCCTGAGCATCCGATGACGGCAGGCTTTGCCTGCGCCAAGGTCAATCGCGAGCACGAGTGGGTGCATTCTCCCGAGCGTGTGCTTACGCCGCTCAAGCGCGTGGGTCCCAAGGGCGAAGGCCGCTTCCGACCGATGAGCTGGGACGAGGCGCTCGACGAGATTGTGACGCGCTGGGAAACGATCTTCGTCGCTCACGGCCCGCTCGGTCTCCTCGGTTATGCATACAGCGCGCATCAGGGGCAGTTGAATCGCGGGCTCCTTCTCGGTCTCTTCCACGCCCTCGGAGTCACGCGTCTTCAGGCGGGAACGGTCTGCGATTCCGCCGCCGAAGCCGGATGGGACGCGGCCTGTGGCAGCGTGGGGGGCGCCGATCCCGAGACGGTGGTCGAGTCCGACCTCATCATTTCCTGGGGTGCCGATCTCCTCACCACCAATGTGCACATCTGGCCATTGGTGGAGCGGGCGCGCGATCGCGGGGCCAAGCTCGTGGTCATCGAGCCCCGTCGCAGCAAGACGGCCGAGCGCGCGGACTGGCACCTCCGGGTGAACGTCGGCACCGACGCCGCGCTGGCCCTCGGCATTATGCACATCCTCGCGCGCCACGGCCTGTGTGACCGCGGCTATATCACGAGGGAGACGGTGGGGTTCGCCAAGGTGGAGAGTGAGGTGCTGCCGCGCTTCGATCCCGCGCGCGTGTCGGCCATCACCGGCGTGGGGTCCGAAGATCTCGAGCGCTTTGCCCACATGTACGCCCGCGCCCGCGCTCCCTTCATCCGTCTCGGCGAGGGCATGTCCCGGTGCGTGAACGGCGGCCAGGCCATTCGGGCCGTGGCGCTGCTCCCCGGCGTGACGGGTGCATACGATCGGGTGGGTGGTGGCGCGCTGCTCATGACGGCGACGGGTTTCGGCCTCGACCCGAGCTTCATCCGCAGGCCGTCGGGCCCCTCCCAGACGCGGATCGTGAATCACTCGCGCCTGGGCAAAGCGCTCCTCGAGCTCACTGATCCGCCCATCCGCGCGTTGTTCGTGGCGGCCAACAACCCCGCCGTCACCTGTCCGGATGTGGTGACCACGCGGCGTGGGCTCGCGCGGGAGGATCTGTTCACGGTGGTTCACGATCCCTTCCTCTCGGATACCGCCCGGTACGCCGACATCGTGTTGCCCGCGGCGACCTATCTCGAAAGCGACGACATCGTGCGCTCCTACGGCACGTACTACATGCAGCTCGTCAGGCAGGTGGTCCCGCCCCAGGGCCAGTCGTGGTCGAATGCCCGCCTCGCCCAGGAGCTGGCGCAACGCCTCGGGCTCAAGGATCCCATCTTCTCCATGGACACCGATGGGCTCCTCCGTGAGCTTTTCCGAGGCGCCAGATCCCCGGCCGGCGAGTTGGATCTCAATGACCTGCGCGGAGGCAGAGCGGTCAAGCTCGCGCCGAAGCCCGGCCGCCAGCGCTTCACCACGCCCTCGGGCAAGCTCGAGTTCTATTCGGAGACGCTGGCCGCGCAGGGGCTACCCGCCATGCCCGACTGGGTCGGCGAGCCGCTCGAGGCCGACGACCAGCGCTATCCCCTGAGGCTGTTGACCGCCCCCGGCTATTTCCAGGCGCATACGGCCTGGGCCGGGGTCGCCGTCCTGCGCAGCCGCGCGGGGGAACCGGAGTGCGTGCTGCATCCCGACGACGCGGCGGCACGAGGGCTCACGGACGGCGAGGCCGTGGAGCTCTTCAGCCGGCACGGTGCGGTTCGCCTCCGGCTCCGCGTGAGCGACGAGACGGCCCTGGGGGTGGCCTTCGTGCCCGGCCAGCGGCCGGCCGCCGGCGATGGCGGCGGTACCGTCAACATGCTGTGCTCGGATCGTTACAGCGACATGGGAGAGGGAGCGACCTACCAGAGCACGCGGCTCGACGTTCGCACCGCGCGCCAAGAGGAGACACGAGCGTGATCGGCATTGTCGCCACCATCAAGGTCAAGCCGGGGATGGAGAAGGAGTTCGAGGCGGTGGCCAAGGAGCTGGTAGCCAAGGTCAACGCCAATGAGCCGGGCTGCATGCTGTACGCGATCCACCACGCCGAGACTCCACAGACCTATGTCTTCATGGAGCGCTATGCCGACCAGGCCGCCGTGGATGCCCATCGGGGAACGGAGCATTTCAAGGTCCTCGGGCGTAAGATGGGCGAGTTCATGGAGGGCCGGGCCGAGGTGTTGCGGCTCCGCGAGGTTCCCTAGGCGGCTCGACGCGTGAGGAGGAACGCCGTGCGGAAGACCCTGTCGACGATCATGCTGGCTTGGGCGCTCTGGTGGGTGCAGGAGCTCGTGAAGAAGCCCGAGCTGCCCCTGGACATCGTCAAGCTGAGCGTGCACGAAACCCAGGAGGCGTGCGAGCAGCGGGCGGCGATGCGGCGCCAGTGGGAAGAGGACCTCTATCAGCAGGAGATCACCGCCTATAACTGGGATGCCAAGCCCTGGCCGAAGTACATGCTGCGCCTGCAGACCTTTACCTGCATTCCGACGTAGTCCCCCGCCCGCCCGCGCGGGCGCTGAGTGGGTTGACGGTCAGTGGAAACCATCCTCATCGTGGATGACGAGCCCGAAGTGCTCGGGGTCGCGGTCGATATGCTCCAGGCCAAAGGCTATACCACTCTCCAGACCGGTGATCCCCTCGAGGCGCTCCGCATTGCCCGGACCGAGACTGGAGCCATCGATCTTCTGCTCAGCGACGTGGTGATGCCTCTCATGAACGGGCGTGAGATGTAGCACCGACACCATCGTCGCCTATGGGATCCGTATCGCGCGCGGTCAGCCCTTCGTCATGAAGCCCTTCCGCATGGAGGATTTGGCCGCCCAAGTGCGAGCCGCCCTCGACTATCGCTCGCCCTTCGGCAAGCGATCCGATCCGTAGCGTGATCGGCCGCGCGAGTCTCGGTCTCGGCCTCCTTCTGGGCGTTCTGCTGTCGGGCTGCGCGGTCGGCATGACCGTGAAGTCCGGCCTACGCGCGCGATCCGGGAGGCATGCGGCATTCGCCGCTCACGCAAATCAACCGCGACAACGTCACGCAGCTCGAGCTCGCATGGACCTACCGGACAGGGGAGCTCGCCACGTACGCCGGGACCACCCTGGCGAGCAAGGCGGCGTTCGAGGCCACGCCGCTCATGGTGGACGGCGTGCTGTATCTCAGCACGCCGACGAATCGGGTCATCGCGCTCGATGCCGCCACCGGCGCCTTGCGCTGGGTCTACGACCCGAAGCTCGACCTCCAGCTCAACTTTTCGGAGGTGACGTCTCGCGGGGTAGCGCTCTGGACGGATACCACCCGGCGGCCGGGTGAGCCCGGCTATCGGCTGGTCTACGTGGGGACGATCGATGGCCGGCTGATCGCGCTGGATGCGGCCACCGGCCGCCCCCGTGAGGACTTCGGCGAGCGCGGCATCATCGATCTCAAGGTCGGCACGGGCGCCATGCGGGACGGCCAGTACCAGGTCACGTCGCCACCCGCCGTCATCGGTGACCTCGTGGTCGTGGGCAACGCTCTGGGCGACAATCGCGCCGCAGCCCTTCCCCGCCAACCTGCCGGTCTTCGGGCTGCGTAAGGTGACTCCCGATGACGCGTGGGGGTTGACTCCCGCCGAGGCCGAAGTCGGGCGGAAGCGCATCGCGGAACTACGCTACGAGGGTCCCTTCACGCCTGTGAGCCTTCGGGGGACCATCGAGGCGCCGAGCAATACTGGCGGCTTCAACTGGGGCGGGCTCAGTTATGACCCGGCGCGCGACATCATCGTCGGCGCCGTCAATCGCTTCGCGGCCATCGTCAAGCTCTACCCGCGCGACTCGGCCCCGTCATCGGCCGGCCCGAACATCCGGCTCGAGGCCGAGCTGGGGTCGATGCTCCAGACGCCCTATGTTGTCTCGCGCACCTATCTGCTGAATTTCCAGCGCGGCGGTATTCCGTACACCAAGCCGGGCACGCTGCAGTTCGAGGTGCCCCTGGGCTTCATGCTCGATCCCAAGGAGTATCCCGAGGCCGAACAGTGGGGATCCATCAGCCTGGGAGGTCCCATGACGACGGCCGGCGGGCTCGTCTTCATCGGGGCGACCCGGGACAATCACGTGCGCGCCTTCGACATCGAGACCGGTCGGCTCCTTTGGAAGGCGCTCTTGCCCGCCGGCGCCCAGGCCACGCCCATGACCTATGAGAGCAGCGGTACGCAATACGTCGTCATTTCCGCGGGCGGGCATGGCAAGCTCGGCGCGACATTGGGCGATTACGTCATGGCGTTTTCGCTGCCCCGAGGGAGGAAGTAATCCGGCGGTTGACTTGGCGATATGTCATGATGCAGTGGCTTGGTCTGGCCACCGGTTCATCGTGAACCTCTTCCTCAACCAGACTGCGACTCTGGTGCTGACTTCCGCGTTCCAGGGTGTGCCGGCACTAGCGGGAGAGCGGTTCGGAGGTTGGTCATGGCGCACAAACTGTTCATCGGGGGCCTGTCGTTCTCCACGACCGAGGATCGCCTGCGCGAGCTGTTCGCAGGAGCCGGAACGGTTGAATCGGCTGCGGTAGTGACGGACCGTGACACCGGGCGCTCCCGGGGGTTCGGCTTCGTCGAGATGGCGACGGCCGAGGATGCCGCCGAGGCAGTGAAGAAGTTCAATGGCCAGAATGTGGACGGCCGGACGCTGAAGGTCGAGTTGGCGAACCCGTCGGGCTCGGGCGGTGGTCGCGGGGGTGGTGGTGGTCGTCGTGGCGGTGGTGGCGGCGGGGGCGGGGGACGCTGGTAGGCGGGGGGTTTCCGTGCAGGTAGCGGCCTTTTCAACGCCGGCGGGTCCAGGTTGGCGGTGGCGAATCGTCAACTACGCCGGTGAGATGGTCGAGGAGTCGAGGGAGAGCTTTCCAACTATCACCGTCGCCGTGTCCCACGGGACGAAGCGCCTCCTTCAGATGAACGTCGTGGACAACTCCGTGGCGAGGCCGGCGTATCGGACCACGTCACACCTGCGACGTCGCTGACGAGAGCCGCTCGGGTGCATGTTGCCCTCCTCGCTTGCGATTCCGCCGGGCGTGATGCCCGCGGGTGCCTCCGCAGCCGACGCGTAAACAGCTGATTTTGAAGGCTCCGACAGATGGCACCGCTCATGCTTTCTAGCGGCGCGCACGAAGGTTCTCTCCGAGGAGTGAGGCAGTTTCGCGAGGGGGACACGAGGATGAAGCCGGCCTGGTACAAGGTAGTGGTCGGAGGGGTAGGGGCCCTGATGTTCCCGTTTCTGGCCTCGGCCGAGGCTGCCCCGGAAGTCGGGGTCGTCACGACGCTTCAGGGCGAGGCCACCGTAGCCCGAACCGCCAATACCGCACCGCTTCCCTTGAAGTTCCGCGACAGCATATTCGAGAAGGACCGGATCAACACCGGCGAGAAATCCATCGTCAAAGTCCTCATGGGCGGCCGGGCCATCGTCACCGTCCGTGAGCTTTCGGTCCTGACCATCACGGAAGAGGTTGGCCGGACCGTGGTCAACCTCGAATCCGGCAAGATCGCCGTCGGCGTGGCCAAGGAGAGGTGGCCCGGCAGGGTGCGCAGGTAGGCGGCGGGAACTTCGCGGCCACTACCGAGGTGACTACCGTTCGGGGCACGGTGCAGGTTGGGGCAATTGGCGGCAACCCGGCCAATACCGCTCTCGTAAACGCCTCCCAGTACGTCGGCGTGCGGGGGCGCGACCTGACCCAGGTCATGAACATGACCCAGCAGCACATGAACGACCTCGTTCGCACCTTCACCGCCAACCGGCAAGCCGGTGGTCATCAAGCCGGGTGGATGAGCGCCCAGGAAACGGGGAAAGGTGCGGCCTTGGCGGCGGCCCTCGCAAGCGGGGACGACCCGAAGGCGGGAGCGAGTGGAAGCCCGATTGGCCAAACGTCATACACTCCGAGGTTCTTCATCCAGGCCAAGACGACGGCCGAAATGACCTTCAATGGAGGTTTCGAGGCGGGTACTTTCGCGCCCGGCTGGAACCTTGGAGGCTCTGGCAGCGTGGTCGGGAGCTTCGGCCAGTTCACGGCTCCGAACGGGCAATTCATGGGCTTCATCTCGAGCGGACCAGGCTCGCTAGCGGACCCGAGCGGGCGCTTCACCCAATCGACCACGCTGAGCCAACCCTTCCAGGCGACGGGCGGGACCCTGTACACGGTGAAGGCCACTTTCAACTTCGTCAGCAATGAGTACCCATACTGGGTGAACCAATTCGCCGGCAATGGCTCGTTCCCGTTCAACGACACGATGGACATCAAGATCAAGGGCCCGGGCGGGCAGACGACTCAGGTTTCGGAACTCCAGGCGAACGGAGCGTTCACGCCCACACAGGTGTCTCATCAGAACGTGAGCGTCGCCGGCTTCACAGCCGGTGGTGACTGCGCGACGTGCGGATGGGGCTACACGGGATTCAAGACGGTGTCGTTCAGTTGGCTCGCCCCCAGCTCTGGAGAGGCATCGCTTCTCTTCGAGATCGGTGACGTCGGCGACGCGAACTTCGCCTCCGGCCTCCTGATCGATGACGTGTCCGTGCTGCAGGACCCGCCACTCTTTCTGCTCCAGGGTGGGCAGAACCTGGTTAGCGCCAGCGCGGATCCGCTCGTCCAGTTCAACGGCGGGTCTGCCACGTTCGATTCGGTCATGGTCGTGGCCCCCGGCTCGACGGCGAGCCTGGCCGGCCCTCTCCTCCGCGCCACCGACACCGATCTGACTGTACCGACGAGCCTCCTGACAGTTTTGCCGGGCGGGAGCTTCACGTCCTCGACCACTGACGCGTTGGTCTCGATCACGGGTGGGACTCACTCGCTCGGAACCGACGTAGCGATGTTCGACCTGGCAGGCAGCGGTACGGCACTGGACGCGGACACGGGGCTCATGCTGGCGACGACCGCCGCCCTCAAGACGGGTGGCTCTCTCTTCGAGAGCGATGGCGCCACGGTCAAGACGAATCAGGTGGTCCGTCTCGACCAGGCGCTGCTCGAGGCGTCGGCACCGCTCCTCCTCCTCAAGAACGGGAGCCAGCTGACCAGCGCCACCGACGCGATCGCGCTGGGCGGTCAGAGCCGTCTCACCAGCACCGCCTCCTCTCTCGTGGCGCTCAACGCCAGCCGGATGCTGGTTTCTATGGGCTCGCTCGTGAATGTCTCCGGAGGCAGCGTACTCAATGCGGCGGGCAATCTGGTGAGCTTGAGCAATGGCAGCACCCTGTCGCTCTTCAATGGGTCACTCCTGAGCGTGAGCGGCGGCTCGCTCGCCAACATCGGCGGCTCGCTGCTCGCCTTCGGTGGCTCCGGCGGCAACCTGCTCTCGATCTCGAATAGCTTCTGTGGCGGATCCTGCACCATGATCGGCGGCATTCCGGTGGCGCTTCTGAACGGGGCCACCGCCGCGAACGTCTCGATCGGCTCGGGCGCCATCCAGAACGCGAACCTCGGTTCCGTCACGCTGGGCACGCCGAGCACGGCGTTGATCACGGTGAGCGGCGCCGGGAGCAAGGTGACAGTAGGCAAGAAGTAAGACGCGCCGCGCCGGGCTCCCTCAGGGAGGCCCGGCGCTTCTTCTGTTGAGTAGACTCCGGCCTCCCTCGTCCCGAAGACCTGCTCGACAAGACGCGGTCAACACGGCATCGTCCGGTGCTATTCTCCCCATGCCACGAATTCGGCGAACTTCACCGTCAACGATCGAGGAGGCGCGCGATGACTCTGTCCGTAGGCTTCATCGGGGTAGGGAACATGGGCAATCCCATGGCCGGGAACGTCTTGAAGGGCGGGTTTCCCATGCTCGTCTTCGACTTGAACCCCAAGGCCATGGAGAACCTGATCCAGGCGGGCGCACGGCAAGCCCGCTCGAGCCAGGAGGTGGTCGAAGGGTCCGAGGTCGTCCTGACCTCGCTGCCCGCGTCTCCTGATGTCGAGGCGATGTATCTGGAGCCCGGCGGCCTCGTGGAGCGCGCCAAGCCCGGGACCATCCTCATCGACCTGAGCAGCGTGTTGCCCTCGACTCCGCGGAAGATCGAGCCCAAGGCCAAGGCGCGCGGCGTGCATTTCCTCGAGGCCCCCGTCAGCGGCGGGGTCACCGGTGCGCGCGCCGCCACCCTGGCCATCATGGTAGGCGGCGAAGCCGAGCCCCTGGCTCGCGCCAAGCCGGTGCTGAACGCGATGGGCCCGAACGTTTTCCACGTGGGTCCGGTGGGAGCCGGCAATGTCGTGAAGGCGATCAACAACATGATGGCGTGCGTCAACGGTCTCGCCATGATGGAAGGCCTCGCGGTGGGCGTGAAGGCGGGGCTCGATCCGATGACCGTGTACGAGGTGGTCAAGGCCAGCAGCGGCGGGAGCAAGGCGCTCGAGCGCATCCCGCGCGCCATCGTCCCGCGCGAGTTCGAGCCGGGCTTCAAGGTGGCGCTGATGAACAAGGACCTCGAGACCTTTACCACGATTGCCAAGGAGCTTCACGTGCCCGTGAGCTTCGTCAACGTGGCCCAGCGCTACGAGCAGATGGCCCTCGCGGCCGGCTTGGGCGAGCAGGACACCACCGTGGTCATGACGGTGATCGAACGGCTGGCGGCTATACAGGTGCCTCGGGGCGAGTCGGGGAAACAGAGCGCGCGATGAAATTCGGCCTGCACTCGGTCAATCTGCACACATGCAGCTATCCCGATGCGGCCGCCCGCCTCGCGCGGGCGGCCGAGGCGGCGGGCTTCGAGTCGCTGTGGACGGCCGATCACATCGTGCTCCCCGACCCGCCGCTGCCCGGGCGGCCCATGGCGCCGGACATGCGCCTCCTCGATCCCATCGTCTCGCTCACCTTTCTGGCCGCGCACACCTCGCGCATCCGCCTCGCCACCGGAGTGATCATCCTGCCCCAGCGCCAGGCCGTGGTGCTCGCCAAGCAGCTTGCCTCGCTCGACGTGCTCTCGAATGGCCGGCTCGTCTTCGGGCTCGGAGTCGGCTGGTGCGAGCCCGAGATGCGGGCCTCGGGTGCGTCATTCAGCGAGCGCGGGCGCGTGGCCGACGACTATCTCGCGGCCATGCGCGCCGTGTGGACACAGACCAAGCCTGCCCATCACGGCAAGTACGTGTCCTTCGACGGGGTGCAGGCCATGCCGCGGCCGGTGCAGACGCCAATCCCTATCGTGGTTGGCGGCCGGACGCCACCGGCCTATCGTCGGGCCGTGACCCAGGGTCACGGCTGGTACGGCTTCGGCATGGACGTCGAGGAGACGCGCAAGAGCGTGGCGGCGCTGGCCGAGGCAGGGCGGAAGTCCGAGCGGCCGGCCGCGCTGGGCAAGCTCGAGATCAGCATCACGCCACCCGGCTTCGACATTCCGGACAAGGCTCTGCAAGACGCGTATGCGGCGGTCGGTGTGGATCGCCTCATCCTGAGGCCGCGCGCGGAGATGGACGCGGCGGCGCTGGAGCGCTTCGCCACGGACACTGGCCGCTCCCTCAACCTCACGCGCTGATCGCCCCCCTATGCGATTCGGCTGGCTGACCCTGGGACACTCGCCGTCACCGGAAGGCGACTACACGGCCATTCGCGACCTGGTGACGGAGGCCTGCTTCGCCGAGACCAGCGGCTTCGACGGCCTCTGGCTCACCGAGCACAACTTCACGGGTGAGAGCGTCTACTGCGATCCCATTCCCTTCGCCAGCGTGGTGGCGGCGCGGACGCAGCGGATTCGCATCGGCTTTGCGGTGATTCAGCTCGCTCTGCGTCATCCGATCCGTCTCGCCACCGAGCTCGCGCTTCTCGACAACCTGTCCGACGGCCGCCTCGACGTCGGGGTGGGCCACGGGACCAACTACAACGAGTACGAGTTCGTCGGCTACGGCCTCCGGAGCGACGACAGCCGCGAGCGGATGGAAGAAACGCTCGAGGTGATGCTCCGCGCGTGGACGGGGGAGCCGCTGGTCCACCAGGGGAAGTTCTATCAGCTCAGCCTGCCCGAGCTCCGCCCGCGGCCCCGGCAGCGGCCGCATCCGCCGATCTGGCGCGCCGCCTCGTCCGCCGGCTCGGTGCGCGAGTGCGGCCGCCTGGGCGCGCCCATGATGACGGCGCGCATTCCCCTCGCGCGCGTTCGCGAGCGCATGGACCTCTACGAGGCGGGCCTCGCCGAAAGCGGCCTGGGCGCCGCGACCAGACAGCAACGGCGCGAGGAAGCGGCAGTCTGGCGCTTTGCCTATGTCGCGGAGAGCCAGGCCCAGGCCGAAGACGAGCTGGGGGCGGCGCTCTTCGAGACGCGGCGGCACATGGTCCACGCCCGGTCCACTCACAATCCCGCCGACTATCGGGTGGAGCCGTCGCGCATCAATCCCTGGAACGATCCGCAGGTCTCTCATGAGGACGGCGTCCGATACTCGCTCGAGACGGCCGCGCTCTGCGGCACCGCCCAGCGCGTGGCCGACGAGGTGGCCGAGCTGCGCGACGCGGGCGCGCACCATGTGCTCTGCCAGATGACCTGCGGCGATCTCCCGCACGCGCAGGTCATGGAGTCGATGCGCCGCTTCGGCGAGGACGTGATACCGCGCTTTCGCTAGACGAGAGAGCGGGCGCGGGCGGCGGCGGCCCCGCGCGTCTCCACGCCGAGCTTGGCGAAGATCTTCTCCAGATGCTTGGCCACGGTGCGGGGCCGCGTTCGCAGAATCGCCCCGATCTCCGGATTCGTCTTGCCTTCCCCCACCCAGTGGAGCACTTCGGCCTCGCGCGGCGTGAGCCCGAGCCGCATGAGCGCCGCGTAGTCGACCTTGGTGCGTTCCTCCTCGAGGATCAGGAGATCGTTCGGCGCGTCCGGGACCAGCCGGATGATCAGGCGCGTGTCGTCGCCCTCGACCACCAGGGGGACGGGGGGCTCCGCGAGCGACCGGCCGCGCCCTACTCGCATCGTCTGTCGCCTCATCCAGCCATCGATCTCTGCCGGGAGCAACTCACCGTGCCGCGGGCCATTGGCGAAGTAGTGATCGAACCAGTAGGCGGCCCGGGGAGAGATGAGATGCCGGCCGCTTGGACGCATGACGATGATCTCGCGCCGGCGCGTCTCCGGCGCGCCCCCGGCGGGGGGAGCGGTACGCCTGAGCGCGCTGACCGTCTCCGCATTGGCGTAGGCGGTCATGACATGGGGGCGGAGGAGATTCAGTATGAACCGGTCATGCTCGGAGAAATCCATCTCTCGGCGGCCGCGGTCCAGCGCGATGGCGATGGTGGGGGCGGCTGGCCGCTGAAGGCTCTTGACCATGAAGGTCATCTGATACTCGACACCCGTGCGCCGATAGTTCTCGTTGTAGATGCCGAGGCGGTGGAGTTTCTGGATGGACAGGAAGTCGGAGAGCTTCTTCGGGGAGCCGTCGCCGGTGCGCAGGTAGTTCGCTACGACGGGCTGCTCGTGCTGATACTCGCGGACGGCCATCTCGAGATGCGGCACCGTCGCCTCCACCGGCTCCACCACATAGCGGATTCGCGTCGCTCCGCGATCGATCTCGTTGTAGGAGCCAAAGGGCGCGGACACAACCCGGCGTAGCCCCGCCACGACCTGACGCGGAAACGCCTCGAGATCGAGCGCCGCGTAAATCGTCCGGAGGCAATCGAGGACATTTCCGAGCTCTCGCCTGTTTATGCGCTGCATCTCCCGTCCCTAGCGGGCCGGCCAGTAACCACTACCTGCGGAACATTGCGTCAAGGCGCTCGCGTAGTCAAGTTACGATTGCCCCTACTGTCAGCCGTTACGCCAAATGGCGTATCCTCGCCATATCCCCGGTGGACGCCGGGGAGGGCATGCGCTAGTATTCGCCAACTCACGAGGTGACCATGCGGCACGTACCCGCGTCGTCTGATCCACCCGTTTCGGCCTGGACCCCCGCCGCCGAGCCCCTACCCGTGACCCGTCCCCTCGAGGGGGATCGCCGTGCCGACGTGGTGATAGTGGGGGCCGGCTATACCGGCTTGTCGGCGGCGTTGCATCTGGCCGAGCGTGGCGCCGACGTCGTGGTGCTCGACGCGGCGGAGCCCGGCTGGGGTGGCTCGGGGCGCAATGGCGGCCAGGTCATTCCGGGCGTCAAGGACGATCCCGATGAGCTCGAGCGCAAGTTCGGCTCGGCCATGGGGCGCCGGATGTGGCAGAACTCGGGGGCCGCGGCCGAATTCGTCTTCGAGCTGATCGCGCGCCACAAGATCTCCTGTCACGCGCATCAGTCCGGCTGGATCAGCGCGGCCCCGCACGCCGCCGGGCTCGAGACCCTGCGCCGGCGCACCGCCGAGTGGCAGCGCCGCGCCGCTCCCGTCGAGATGCTGGACAAGGACCGCGTGGCGGAGCTGACCGGCACCACCTGCTACGTGGGCGGCCTGCTCGACAAACGGGCCGGCGTCCTCCAGCCCCTGAGCTACGTGCGCGGTCTCGCGCGGGCGGCCAAGAAGGTGGGCGCGGCCATTCACCGCTCCGTGGTGACCCAACTCGAGACGCACGAAGGGCACTGGCGCGCCGTCGCGCCCAAAGGGTCGGTGACCGCGGCCAAGGTGATCCTCGCGACCAATGCCTACACCGACGATCTCTGGCCGGGACTCAGGCGCACGATTCTGCCCGTGCAGAGCTATCAGGTGGCCACGCGCCCATTGCCGGAGGCGGTGAGGCGGCAGGTACTGCCCGGAGGCCAGGCGGTGTCGGACCTGCGCCGCATTCTCTTCTACTTCCGACTCGATCCGGAAGGGCGCCTCCTCATGGGCGGGCGCGGGCCCCTCAACGACACCGGCGATCCCGCCCTTTTCGCGCGGCTCGAGTCGGTGGCGGCGCGCGTCTTCCCGCAGATCGGCACGCCGGAGTGGGAGCATCGCTGGAGCGGCCGCGTGGCTCTCACCGCCGATCATCTGCCGCACATGCACGAGCCGAGTCCCGGTGTGCTTATTGGGCTCGGCTACAACGGGCGCGGCGTGGCCATGGCGACGGTGATGGGCAGGATGCTCGCGGATCGCGCGCTCGGCGCCTCGCCCGCCCAGGTGGGCTGGCCGGTGACGCCCATCACGCCCGTCCCCCTTCACGCGTGGCGGCTACCCGTCATGTCGCTGGTCGTCCACTGGAAGCGCTTCCAGGACTGGGTCGACACGCGGCGCCCCGCTTGACAGCTGAAATGCGCGCGTGTTACCTGTGACCTCCCACCACGATCCCGACGCCGCGACCGTGAGGCACGAAGGTTGAGCGCGCCGGGCACCCACCGGGCGCAGGAGGCAAGACCATGATAGAGCGCACGAACCGAATCTCTCGCCGGACCTTCGTGGCGGGAGCGGGTTTGGCCGCCGCCGCCCCGTTCATCTGGACTCGCCGGTCCAGCGCGGCGGGCAAGGTCATCATCCGCACTATCGGCGGATCGTACGAGGAAGCCAATGTGAAGGTGATCTTCGAGCCCTTCACGAAGGCCACCGGCATCGAGGTGGTGAAGGTGCCCGCCACCCTCGGCAAGGTTCTCGCCATGCACGAGGCGGGCAGCATGGAGGTGGACGTGATGGATGCCGGCGAGCTCGGGTCCATCTTGCTGAGCCAGAAGGGCGCCTTCGACAAGATCAACTACAAGGCGTGGAAGCTGGCCAACCCCGACGACATGGACCCGGCCGTCCGCCGCGACGACATGATCGGCGACATCTACTTCTCGTCGGTGCTCGGCTACAACAACCAGACCTTCCCCACAGGAAAGCAGCCGAAGAGCTGGGCGGAGTTCTGGGACATCAAGAAATTCGCCGGCCCGCGCATGCTCGCCGACATCGCCTCGGGCGCGGTCGACCTCGAGTTCGCATTGCTGGCCGACGGCGTCCCCAAGGACAAGCTCTATCCCATCGACGTCAACCGGGCCTTCAAGGCCCTCGATCGCGTGCGTCCGGCCATCCGAAAGTTCTGGGACACGGGCGCGCTCTCCGCCCAGATGCTGGCCGACAAGGAAGTGGTGCTGGGCAGCATCTGGAACGGCCGGCTCCAGTCCGTGGCGGAGAAGGGCGCGCCTCTCGCCATCGAGTGGAACGAGGCGATGCTCCAGTCGCAGTACTGGGCGGTCATGAAAGGCGCCAAGAATGCCGAGAACGCCCAGCGCTTCGTCGACTTCGCCTGTCAGCCGGAGATCCAGGCGGCCCACGCGAAGCTCATCCCATACGGGCCCACCAATCGCCAGGCATTCAAGAGTATCCCGGCCGATCTCGCGGCGCGGCTGCCGTCCAGCCCCGAGAACCGGCAGAAGGCCTTCGTCCAGAACGGCAAGTGGTGGGCGGACAATCGCCCCATGATCAGCGAGCGCTGGTCGCAGTGGCTCCTTCAGAAGGGATAGACGGCGGCGCCGAGGTTCGACTCCACGAGCTGACCAAGACCTTCGGGTCGGTGGCGGCGGTGCGCGACATCTCCGTCACCATCGCCCCCGGATCCTTCTTCACTTTCCTGGGCCCGAGCGGCTCCGGCAAGACCACCACCCTCATGATGGTGGCGGGCTTCGCCTATCCCACCAGCGGCGAAGTGTTCGTGGACGGCAAGCCCATGGCCGCCCTGCCTCCGCAGAAGCGTGATCTCGGGATGGTCTTCCAGAGCTACGCGGTGTTCCCGCACCTGACGGTGTTCGACAACGTGGCCTTCCCGCTCCAGATCCGGAAGATGTCGCGCCTCGAGACTCTCCATCGCGTCGGGGAAGCGCTGGAGCTGGTGCGGCTCACCGGCTACGAGCGCCGCCTCCCGCGCCAGCTCTCGGGCGGCGAGCAGCAGCGGGTGGCCCTGGCTCGCGCCCTCGTCTTCCGGCCGCGCGTGCTCCTCATGGACGAGCCGCTGGGCGCGCTGGACAAGAAGCTTCGCGTCCACATGCAGCTCGAGCTGAAGCACATCCAGCAGCACCTGCACGTGACGGTGCTCTACGTCACCCACGACCAGGAAGAGGCGCTGACTATGTCCGACCGCGTGGCCGTGATGCAGGGCGGGCGGATCGAGCAGGAGGGCAGCCCCGCCGAGCTCTACGACCGGCCGGCCTCGCGCTTCGTGGCGGACTTCCTCGGCGAGTCCAA
>WNGE01002797.1_pt1 | contig 21014 bp, 9 predicted proteins | sample 5400651 | NCBI WGS metagenome assembly WNGE01 (sample SAMN13153370, study PRJNA577476) | soil metagenome | isolation source: 60 cm soil or saprolite under grassland replicate 2 | place: USA:California | collected 2016-06-15 | reverse complement strand
TGTAACGCTGCGCGTAGGCCTTGTGCGCCGTCGCGATCGCATCCCAGGCACCCGCGTTGGCGGAGAGCTTCGGGTCGGCGCCAACCTTCGCGCGCAACTCCTTCTCCTCGTCCGTCTTCTTCCCGATGACCTTCGGATCCTCCAGCGCCTTCTGTTTTCCGAGGTTGGCCTTCAGGCTGTTCTCGAAGCCGAAGCGCTGCTGGTTGGCCATGCGGGCGTTCTCCGGGCTCTTGTCGGAGAACTCGTGCAGGAGCTTCACGCGTCGGGTCAGGAACTCGATCAGCAGCGGGTATCGCGTGTCACGGTCGAACTCGAGCTGCGCGAGAGTGTCGAGCCTCGAGGTCGAGCCCGGGTTGCCGGAGACGAGCACGAGCTCGTCCTGCTTCGGGCCGGCCGAGCTCCACTTCAAGTAGTGCTGCGGTTTGACGGCCTTATCGTTCTCGTAGATCCGGAAGATCGCGAAGTCGATGTCCCAGCGGGGGTACGTGAAGTTGTCCGGGTCGCCGCCGAAGAAGGCGGACGAGGAGAAGGAGTTGCGCGCGAAGGTTGCCGCCGATCCGAAGCTCTCCGCCAACACGGGAGCCTGGGATGCGATCGCGACGGCGCACAAGGCCTACGCACAGCGCTACAAACGGGATGCCGTCCTGGGCCGGGCACTCGCTTCCGCGCCGGAGATGACGAGCGCGCGCACGATCGTCCGCTACGTCGCCGAGAAGGAAAAGCCCAACGAGAAGCGCCTGGAGGAATTCCGTGAGTCCAACCTGAAGTCGTTGGAATTCTCGCTCTTCTCCCCCGCGCCCATCTACCCGGCGCTCGAGAAGGTCACGATCGCGGACTCCTTCAAGGATATGGCCGAGAGCCTCGGTGCCGACGATCCCTTCGTCAAGAAAGTCCTTGCCGGCAAGTCGCCGGAAGAGCGCGCCAACGAGCTCGTGGAAGGCACGAAGCTGAAGGACGTCGCCTTCCGCAAGACGCTCGTGGCGGGGGGCGTCAAAGCGGTCGAGGAGTCCACCGATCCGATGATCGTGCTCGCGCGGCAGACTGACCCGGAGCTGCGCCAGATCCGCAAGTGGCGCGAAGACAACGTCGAGAGCGTGGATAAGTCCAACGGCGCTCTGATCGCGAAGGCCCTCTTCGCGGTCAAGGGGAAGGAACGCTATCCCGATGCGACGTTCACGCTGCGCCTCGCCTTCGGGCCGGCCAAGGGCTACATCGAGGACGGGAAGCCCGTCCCGTTCGAGACGACATGGGACGGGATGTACGCGCACTCGCAGGAGCACGGCGGCAAGCCGCCGTACGACCTGCCCAAGAGCTACCTGGACGCGAAGAGCAAGGTGGATCCGAAGACTCCGGTCAACTACGTCTCGACGGCCGATACGACCGGCGGCAATTCCGGAAGCCCGGCCATAAACGAGAAGGGAGAGCTCATCGGGCTCGCTTTCGACGGCAACATCCAGTCGCTCGGCAACGACGTCGTGTACACGGAGGATCTGGCGCGGTCGGTCTTCGTCCACACGGCCGCGATGGCGGCGACGCTGCGGCAGGTCTATGACGCTGGCGCGATCGCCGACGAGTTGGAGAAATCGAAAACAGTGCCCGCGAAGAAGAAGTAGGCGCCGGCAGACCCCTCACCCCTGCCCTCTCCCGTCGGGAGAGGGAGAAGACGGGGGATAGAATCTCGCGGATCTCCATGACGCTCGCCCAGGGCACTCGCCTCGGACCCTACGAGATTCTCGCCTCGGTCGGCGCGGGAGGCATGGGGGAGGTCTACAAGGCCCGGGACACCAGGCTCGACCGCACTGTCGCCGTCAAGGTCCTCCCCTCGCACCTTTCCGACAACCCGGAGGTCCGGCAGCGTTTCGACCGCGAAGCGCGCACGATCTCCTCCCTCTCTCACCCGCACATCTGCGCCCTGCACGACGTCGGACACCAGGACGGGATCGACTACCTCGTCATGGAGTTTCTGGAAGGCGAGACTCTGACCGACCGGCTCTCCCGCGGAGCGCTGCCGCCCGAGCAGGTGCTGCGCTACGGAATCGAGATCGCCGACGCTCTGGATAAGGCCCACCGGCAGGGAATCGTCCACCGGGACCTGAAGCCCGGCAACATCATGCTGACCAAGTCGGGAGTCAAGCTCGTAGACTTCGGACTGGCCAAATTGGCGGCGGTTTCACCAGCCGGTTCTTCCGTCTCGATCCTCCAGACGCAGGCCGGGACGAACCTGACGCAGGAGGGGACGATCCTCGGGACCTTCCAGTACATGGCGCCGGAGCAGCTCGAAGGCAAGGAGGCCGACGCGCGCAGCGACATCTTCGCGTTCGGCGCCGTCCTCTACGAGATGGCGACGGGACAGAAGGCATTCTCCGGGAAGAGCCAGGCGTCCTTGATCGCGTCGATCCTGTCCGCCGAGCCGCCGGCGATCTCCGCCGTGCAGCCGATGACGCCGCCGGCTCTGGACCGCGTCGTCAAGACCTGCCTCGCCAAGGACCCCGACGACCGCTGGCAGACGGCACACGACGTGATGCTGCCGTTGAAGTGGATCGCCGAGGGGGGCTCTCAGGCGGGGGTTCCGGCGCCCCTCGTCGCGCGCCGCAGGAGCCGTGAGCGCCTGGCCTGGGGCGTGGCGGCCGTGCTCGCCGCAGCCACGATCGCGCTGGCCGCTGTTCATTTCGCGCGCCCTCGCCCGCTCCTGCGCGCCGTGCGAAGCTCGATCCTCCCGCCCGAGAAAACGACATACCACTTCATCAGCGACGCCGGCGGGCCCCCCGCCGTATCCCCCGACGGGCTCCAGATCGCCTTCACCGCGCGGGATTCCACGGGCAAGGCCTCTCTGTGGGTGCGCTCTCTCGACAGCCCGGCCGCGCGCGCGCTCGCTGGAACGGACGGCGCGATGTACCCGTTCTGGTCGCCCGACAGCCGGAACATCGGGTTCTTCGCCGATGCCAAGCTGAAGAAGATCGAGGCCGCGGGCGGCCCCACGCTGGCGCTCTGCGACGCCGCCGACGGCCGAGGCGGGACGTGGAACAAGGACGGCGTCATCCTCTTCGAGCCGCACTTCAGCGAGCCTCTCTTTCGCGTGGCCGCGACGGGGGGCAAGCCCGCGCCGATGACGAAGTTCGACGAGTCGCGCCGGGAGACAACGCACCGCTTTCCCGCTTTCCTGCCGGACGGAAAGCATTTTCTCTACGAGGCGGGCAGCCACAGCGTCGGCACGGAGAGCGAGCTGCACGCGATCTACCTCGGTTCGCTCGGCGGAGAGGCTTCGAAGCTCCTCGTCAACGCGCGCTCGAAGGCCCTCTACGCCGCCGGGCATCTCCTCTTCGTGCGGCAGAAGACGCTCATGGCGCAGCCCTTCGACGCGAAGAGCGGGAAGCTCTCCGGTGATCCGTTTCCGATCGTCGGCAACGTCCAGGACGACCCCGGTTTCTTCACAGCGGTCTTCTCCGTTTCGGACAACGGCGTACTGGCCTACCAGGAGACGGGCGGGAGCATCGATCAGTTCCAGCTCACGTGGTTCGACCGCGGCGGAAAGAAACTGGAGTCGCTCGGCCCGAAGGGGCCCCTGTGGTCTCCGCGCATCTCCCACGACGGCCGGCGAGTCCTCTTCGCGATCGGCGACCCCGGCGATCTCTGGCTCGAAGACATGGCGCGCCACGTCTCGACGCGCCTGACCTTCGATCCCTCCGACGAGAACTTCCCAATCTGGTCGCCGGACGACAGCCGCATCGTCTTCATGTCGCGGCGCACCGGAGGCGGCGACCTCTATGGAAAGGCTTCCTCCGGCTCGGGGAGCGAGGAACTGCTCTTCTCCTCACCGCTCGGAAAGGCTCCGCGCAGTTTCTCGCCGGACGGGCGCCTGCTGCTCTTCACCTCCCTCAATCCGAAGACAAAGTACGACTTCGATGTGCTCTCGCTCCCGGATCGCAAGGTCACTCCCTTCCTGCACACCGAATTCGACGAATTTCACGGAGAGTTCTCCCCCGATGGGCGCTTCGTCGCCTACGCCTCCAACGAGTCGGGCCGCTTGGAGATCTACGTCCAGCCCTTCCCCGGCCCGGGTGGCAAGTGGCAGATGTCGACGACCGGAGGCACGGCCCCCGTCTGGCGCCGGGACGGGAAAGAGCTCTTTTACCTCGCGCCCGATCACAAGTTGATGGCCGTCGCGGTCCGGACTGGCACGACGCTCGAGGCGGAGGCGCCGCAGCCCCTCTTCGAGGCGCGCATCCGGGAGGATCCGGACCGCCACTTCGACGTCTCGGCGGACGGACAACGCTTTCTCATCGTCACCCCGCTCGGCGACGATTCCACGCCGCCGATCACACTCATCCAGAACTGGACTGTGCTGCTCCGCCCCGCGAAATGATCGGCCAGACGATCTCCCGCTACCGGATCGTCGAGAAGCTCGGCGGTGGTGGCATGGGTGTCGTCTACCGAGCCGAGGACTTGCGCCTGGGCCGGCAGGTCGCCCTGAAGTTCCTCCCCGAGGACGTTGCCAAGGACCCTCAGGCGCTGGAGCGCTTCAAGCGGGAGGCCCGCGCGGCTTCCTCGCTCGAGCACCCCCACATCTGCACGATCCACGACATCGACGAGGCGGACGGCAAGGCCTTCATCGTCATGGAGCTGATGGAGGGGGAAACGCTGAAGGACCGGCTCGTCGTCGGGGGTCCGCTCAAGCCTGAACACCTCCTCGACTTCGGTATCCAGATCGCCGACGCGCTCGACGCCGCGCACGAGCACGGGATCGTCCACCGCGACATCAAGCCCGCGAACATCTTCGTGACGAAACGCGCCCAGGTGAAGCTCCTCGACTTCGGCCTCGCCAAGCTGGCGCCGGGGCACGCGGCGAGCGCCGTCTCCGAAGGCGCCTCGGCGATGGCGACCGCGATCGTTCCCGAGAACCTGACGAGCCCCGGCACAGCGATCGGCACGGTCGCCTACATGTCCCCCGAGCAGGCGCGCGGGGAGCCGCTCGACCCGCGAACCGATCTCTTCTCGTTCGGGGCGGTGCTCTACGAGATGGCGACCGGGCATCAACCGTTCGCGGGCTCGACTTCCGCCGTCATCTTCGACGCGATCCTGAACCGCGCCCCGACGCCGCCGGTGAGGTTGAACCCGGAGCTTCCGGCCGAGCTCGAGAGGATCGTGAACAAGGCGCTCGAGAAGGACCGCGACCTGCGCTATCAGAGCGCCGCGGAGATCAAGTCGGACTTAAAGCGCGCCCGGCGCGACACGGAGTCGGGTAGCACCGGGTCCGTCTCCGCGGCACCGGCCCCCGCGCCCGCCGCTCCCAGAGGCAAGAGGACTGCTATTCTCGCCGGCGTCGCTGTAGCGGTCCTGGTTGCGGCCGGTCTCGCCTGGTGGGCGGCGCACCGTCGGCCCTCCGGCAGAGCCGCCGGTCAGACGACGCTCGCCATCCTGCCATTCCAGAACCTCGGTACGGACGCCTCGACCGACTACCTGAAGCTCGCTCTGCCCGATGAGATCGCGACGACGCTTTCGTACATCCCCTCGCTCGCTATCCGCCCCTTCGCCTCGACGCGCAAGTACGCGAAGCCGGACGTGGACCCCCAGGCCGCCGGCAAAGAGCTCGCCGTGGCGCAGGTTTTCTCCGGCCACTTCATGCGCGAAGGAGACCGGCTTCAGGTTACCCTCGAGATCACCGATACGGAGTCCAATCGCCTCGTCTGGCGCGACACGCTCGGCGCGGCGGCCTCCGACCTGATCGGCCTGCGCGGGCAGATCACGGCGCACTTGCGGCAGGGGCTCTTTCCGGTGCTCCAGGCCGGCGCCCCGAAGGCCGAGTCCTCGGCGCCGAGGAATCCCGAGGCCTACGACCTGTACCTTCGGGCGTCGGCGATCTCCCGCGACCCAGGACCCAACAAAGAAGCGCTCAAGATGCTCCAGCGCGCCGTCGCGCTCGATCCGACCTACGCCCGCGCCTGGAACGCGCTCGGCAAGCGCGAATATTTCGACGCGACTTACGCCGACGGCGGTCCGGCCGCCGTCGAGCGGGCCCGAGCGGCTCACGAGCGGGCCCTGAGGCTCGATCCCAACCTGACCGATGCGGCCGGGAATCTCGTGATCCTCCAGGTGGAAGGAGGGGACCTCGCGGGGGCGCTCGAGGAGACCTCGCGGATCCTCCGCCCGAGACCGGAAAATGCCCGCGCGCATTTCACGATGGGCTACGTCCTCCGGTACGCCGGTGCGCTCGAGGAGTCCGGCCGCGAGTGCGACGCTGCCCTGGAGATCGACCCGAAGGATCCCTACTGGCGTTCCTGCGCCCTCGTGTTCATCCTCCTTGCCAACTACGAGCGGGCCCAGGACTACATCCGGCTCGATGCCGGCTCCCAGTGGGCGACCTTCGTCGAGGCCGACCTGCGCCTGCGCCAGGGCCGGCCGGCGGAGGCTCTGGCGCTGCTCGCGAGGGTGCCCGACAGCGAGAGCGTCCGCATGGCGCGCGCGTGTCTGGGGGGCCGGCCGCTTGCGGAAGACGATCCGATTCTTCGCAATCTGGAGTCCCAGGCCTCGGCCGGTCGCGATTCGGAACCGAAGTATTACGAGGCCGGGCGGCTCTGCTACTGCGGATACACCGGCGTCGCATTGCGGCTCCTGCGGCGGGCGGTCGAGGGGAACTTCCTCGCCTATCCGACAATGGACCGTGACCCGCTGCTCGCGAAGGTCCGGAACACCCCCGAGTACGCCTCGATCCGCGCCCTCGCCATCGAAAGACAAACCCAACTGACCGCACTTCGGGCAAAGTAGGCGCGAGCGACGGGCTGCTGGCCCCAGTCGCGGCGCGAGGAGTCTCCCTGGCTCCCGTAGTTGAAGTCTCTCGGCGCCGGTCGCGCAGCGACCGCCTGCGCCGAAAGTCGAGCCTCGCGCCGCGGGAGCGCAGCGCGGAGCGGGTGACGAGGCGGGCGGCCGAGGCCGCATCCGGCCGAGCCGCACGCCGGTGGCGCAGCCACGTCGCCCACTCCGCGCGGAGCGACGGTTAGAATCCGCGGATGCTCCCGCCTCTCGATTTCCTGCTGGATCCCCATGTGCACGAGCCGGCGATCCAGCGGATGACGGAGTACCTGGAGCGGCAGAGCTACTTCGGAGTCTTCTTCCTCCTCTTCCTCGGGGCCTTCGGGCCGAGTCCTCCCGAAGAAGTCATCCTGCTCATCGCGGGCTTCCTGGTTTTCAAGAAGGTAGCGCGGTTTCCCCTGATGGTCGGGGCGGAGCTTCTCGGAATCGTGATTTCGGATTCGATCCTGTACGGGTTTGGGAGACTCTTTGGAAACAGCCTGGACCGGCACAGGTTCATGAAGAAGGTCTTCCCGCCCGCGAAGGTTCGGAAGATCCAGGCGTCCTTCCACCGGCATCGCTATCGGTTTCTCTTCCTGGCCCGTTACCTCTACGGTCTGCGGCCGGTCGTCTTCTTCACCGCGGGCGCCTCCCGGATGCGCATCGGACCCTTCGTCCTGACCGACCTCGCCGCCTCGCTCGTCAACTGTCTGATCTGGACCGGGCTGGGCCTCTACTTCGGCGGCCGCATTGACGACGCGATCCGATTTTCCCGCGAGTGGGAGGGGATCCTCCTCGGCGTGGCCGTCGCGCTGATCCTGTACTTCCTGGCAGAAGGCGTTCTCGTAAGACGTCACATCGTTTCCGAGGACTCGTTCTGGATCCGGCAGGCAACCGGAACAAAAATCGCCGCCGTCGTCGGTACGGTGATTCTGGCGGTTCTGGTGGGGCGGTTTCTCTTTCCGCACGGAGTCCGCGAGGGCCTTCGCTTCCGGCGTTGAGAGCATGACCGCCGGGCGCGGCAGGGTTCCCGCCTTCGTCGGCAGGCCCTGGCGTCTGCGTCCGCGAAGGCGAAGGAGCGCGACGGGACGGTTCCCCGCCCTTCCCAGCTCGACCGGCTCGAGCGCGGCCGCCCAGGAGGCAGGGGCGTCGCGCAGCGTGGAGGTCTCGGTCAGCAGAAACGCCCCGGGCTGCCGGAGGACTCTCTCAACGGCGGCCGGGTCATCTTGCGCGAGGGGAGGCCGCGAAAGTTCCAGACACGCCCGTCCGAGCACGTCTTCGTTCAAGCCGTAGCTGTAGAGGCTGCCTCGTCCGGCCATCCGCCTCTCAACGCGGGCGAAGAAATCCCGGGTCGCGCGGTCTCGCTGCCAGCGCGGGAGCGAGTAGCGATCGAGCAGGAAGAGCGACCCCATCGCCACGAGGAGCGAGATCGTAACCAGACGCGCCGGAGAACGCCGCGCGGCGAAGGCGAGTCCGGCGCAGGCGAGAGCCACGGCGCCGACGCAGGCAGCCTCACCGGGCGTGATCTTTCCGTCCGCCGTCGCCGGGAGAAGCGGAACGGCCACCGCCGCGAGGGCGACGACAACGAACTGGATCCAGAGAGACCAGGACACGCGGGAGTCCGTCTCGGAGAGTCTCGTGTCGAGAAACGATCCGACGAGAATCGCCGCGAGCGGAACGATCGGAAGGAAGTAGATCGTGCGTTTGGTCTCTGCGAAGGAAAGAAAGAGGAGCGCCGCCGCGAGTCCCGTGGCGAGCGCGAGGAACACGGAGCCGCCGGGCCGGCCACGGCCCTGCTGGCGAAGCCCTCCGCGAATCGCAGCCGGAAGCGTGACGATCCAGGGAAACAGCATCCCGGGGAACGCGGCCAGGTAGAAATAGAAGGGGGCGCGATGGTGCGAGTACTCTCGCCGCCGGAAGCCCAGCAGCCGGCCTACCTGCTGGTTCCAGATCGCCTCGGAGAGAGCGGGCATTCCCCCCCGGCCGTAGGTCACGCCGGTCCAGAGCAGAAGCGCCGCCGCGGGCGCAAGCCACGCGCCCGCGGAGAAGGACTCGGAGAGGCGCCTTCTCTCCCGCTCGAAAAACCAGAAGGGGAGCGTCAACAGAAGCAGGAGAGCCGGGCCGACGAACCCCTTGGCAAGTATCGCGCCGGCTGCGGCGAGTCCGAAGCCCAGGTCCCAGCGGGGAAACCCGCAGCGGCGGGAGGACGCGACGAAGGCCAACAATCCCATCGTCACGAAGGCCGTGAGCGACACGTCCACGACGACGTTGTGCGCATTGACCACGAAAAGGTAGGTCGTCGAGAGAATGGCAGCCGTGAAGAATCCCGCCCGCTGCGAGAAGAGAATCGCAGCGGCGGCCGCGGCCGAGAGGAGCGTCATCGCGGAAAAGAGAATCGAGGGCAGGCGCGTCGAGACGCGCGTCGCGCCGTGACGCAGCCGGATCGAAGAGGCGACCGAGGCATAGTAGAAAGGAGGCTTCTCCGCTCTCAGGAGTCCCGCGAGCCGCGTCTGGAAGAAATCGCCGCTGTCGGCCATCTGCTTGGCGATCGCTGCCTCGCGCGTCTCGTCTCCGACCCACAGCGGCCGGCGAGACACGCCGAGCGGCGCCGTCAGGATGACGAGCGCCGCCACGCCGATCGCAGAGCGATGGCGCGTGAAGAAACTTCTCAGAAGGCTTCCCATCGTCTGCCGAGAGACCGCTCCCGCTCGAAGAAGGATAATGTGCGAATTGCCAGTTGTGAATTGCGAATCGTGATCCGCGAGTTGAGATGACGATCTCGCCGGGCAGTCGCCTGGGACCGTACGAAGTCCTCTCGCCGCTGGGAACCGGGGGGATGGGAGAGGTCTGGCGTGCGAGGGACCCGCGTCTCGGCCGCGAGGTCGCCATCAAAGTGCTGCCCGAGGAGCTTTCCGCCGACGACGAACGCCTGAAGCGCTTCGAACGCGAAGCACGCGCGGCCTCGGCGCTGAATCACCCGAACATCGTCACGATCCATGAGATCGGGGAAGCGGACGGACGCGCTTTCCTCGTCATGGAGCGGATCGAGGGTCAGACCCTGCGCGAGCTGCTGGAGGATGGCCCGCTTTCCCCGCGCCGGCTGCTGCCAATCGCCTGCCAGATCGCCGATGGTCTCGCCCGCGCGCACGAGGGAGGCATCGTCCACCGGGACTTGAAGCCCGAGAACGTCATGGTGACGAAGGAAGGCTTCGTCAAGATCCTGGACTTCGGCCTTGCCAAGCTGACTCCGCCCGAGACGAAGGTCGCTTCGCTGACGGAAATGCCGACAGCCTCGGTCGGGACTGCTGCCGGGATCGTTCTGGGAACCGTCGGCTACATGTCTCCCGAGCAGGCGAGTGGAAAGCAACTCGACTACCGCTCCGACCAGTTCTCCTTCGGGATGATCCTCTACGAGATGGCGACGGGCCGGCGGGCGTTCCGCAAGGCGACGCCGGTCGAGACCCTGTCGGCCATCATTCGCGAGGATCCGGAGCCGATCGGCTCGGTGAACCCCCAGGCGCCGGCGCCGCTGCGGTGGATCATCGAGCGCTGCCTCGCCAAGAACCCCGAGGAGCGCTACGTCTCGACGCGGGACCTGGCCCGCGACCTCGCGAGCGTTCGCGACCATCTCTCCGAGACGGCGATTCTCGGAGAAATGCCTCTTCCCGTGCCGCCCCGGTCCCGCGCCCTTCTCTGGCCAGTGCTTGCCGTTGTCCCGCTGCTGGTGGTGATCGCGGCCGCTTCGTTCTTTCTGGGTGAGCGCGCGGGAAAGAACCCGACCCCCTCTTTCCAACGGCTCACGTTCCGCCGCGGCTACATCTTTTCGGCGCGGTTCGCTCCGGACGGCCGGACGGTCGTCTACGGAGCAGCCTGGGACGGTAAGCCCGTCCAGCTCTTCTCGACGCGCCCGCAAAGCCCCGAATCCGTTCCCTTCCCCCTACCTGGCGCCGACATCCTTGCAATCTCTTCCTCGGGAGAGCTCGCCCTTTCGCTCGGCCGGCACTTCTTCGACAGCTGGGAGTCGAGCGGCACGCTCGCCCGGGTGCCGCTGTCGGGAAACGCGCCGCGCGAGGTTCTGGAGAACGTGCTGGCGGCGGATTGGGCTCCCAACGGCGCCGACCTGGCCGTGGTCCGCATCGCCGGCCCGCGAATGCGCCTCGAGTATCCGATCGGGAATTCCCTCTACGAGACCGCCGGATGGATCGGCAACCCGCGCGTCTCCCCCAAGGGCGACTTCGTCGCCTTCCTCGACCACCCTCTGCGCGGCGACGACGCCGGGTCCCTCGTCCTCATGAATCGTGCCGGCAAGAGAAAGGTCCTTACGGAACCTTCGTACAGCGCGCAGGGTGTCGCCTGGTCTTCTGAGGGCCGAGAGATCTGGTTCACCGCATCGTCTGGATCTATTGTCCGGGCGCTTCGAGCGGTGACGCTTTCGGGACGGTCGCGGTTGATCGCCAACTACCTGGGCACCCTCCACGATCTCTCCCCTGACGGCCGAGCCCTGATCGCGCGCGACAGCGTACGGAGCCGGGTGTTCGGCCTGTCGCCGGGAGATACGAGCGAGCGCGACCTCTCCTGGCTCGACGGCTCGGCCGCCGAGGATCTCTCCTTCGACGGAAGGACGCTCCTCCTCGCGGAGAAAGGAGAAGGAGGAGGAGGAACCGGCTCCGTCTATGTCCGCAAGACGGATGGCTCGCCTCCGATTCGACTTGGAGAGGGTTACGCGCTCGCCCTGTCACCCGATAAGAGGTGGGCCCTGGCGGCGCCGATCAGCTTCACGGAGCTCCTCCTGCTGCCGACCGGAATCGGACAGGCGAGAAAGCTCGAGCGCGGTGGAATCGAGAGCTATCAGTCCGCGAGATTCCTTCCGGACGGAAAACGCGTTCTCTTCGCCGGAAAGGAACCGGGGCACCGGGCGCGGCTCTACATCCAGGACCTGGGAGGCGGAGGGTCGAAACCGATCACTCCCGAAGGAGCCGGCGCGACCTTTCGAGGCAATGTCGTCTCTCCCGACGGCCTGTTCGTCACCGGACCCGGTCCCGCGCAGGGGTTTTCTCTCTATCCGGTGGAGGGAGGCGCGCCGATCCCGATTCCGGGCCTGGAAGAAGGAGAAGTGCCGGTCCAGTGGACGGCCGACCGCCGCTCGCTCTATGTCTACCGGCCCGCCCAGGCGCCGGCGCGTGTTTTTCTGCTCGACTTATCGAGCGGACGCCGGACCCTCTGGAAGGAGCTGATGCCTTTTGACCGGGCAGGGGCGAGCTCGGTCCTCAACATCGCGATCGCGCCCGACGGGAAATCCTATGCCTACGACTATGGCCAGGTGCTCTCGGACCTCTACCTCGTCGAAGGGTTGAAGTGACAGCGCGCCACACGCGCGCTGTCATCCTGAGTGCCCTGCCCCGGTCACGAATCGCCCGAGCAGATTCTTCGTCGCTTCGTTCGCGCCGTCGCCATAGCGGCTTTGGCGCGTCCGCGCCCTCAGAATGACAAACGCTATTTCGCTTCGCTGCGGAAGACCTTGCCGTCTTTCATGACGAAAGAGACGCGCTCGAGCTCCTTGACGTCTTTCAAGGGGTCGCCGGTGACGGCGACGATGTCGGCGTAGGCGCCTGGGGCGACGACGCCGAGCTGACCGGACATGCCCAGCATCTCGGCGGCGTGGACGGTCGCCGACTGGATCGCGGCCATGGGAGTCATGCCGAACTCGATAAGGTGCGGGAACTCCTGGGCGATCGGCTGGGTCCACGGAAAGCCTCCCACGTCGGTGCCGAAGACGATTTTCACTCCCGCCTTCAATGCTTTTTGGAGCGATGGCCCGTGCACGGCGACGCGCTTTCGGTCGCGTTTCCCCGCTGGCGTGTCGGCCGGCGCCTGGTCGTTGTAGTAGACGCTCATCGTCGGGCAGTACCAGGTGCCCTGTTTGACCATCTGCGCGACCGCGGCGTTGTCCAGATCCAGGCCGTGCTCGATCGAGTCGCAGCCGCCGTCCAGAGCGCGATGGAGTCCCACGCCGTTGTAGGCGTGGCAGGCGACCTTCTTTCCCCAGCCGTGCGTTTCGTCCACGATCGCCCGGATCTCTTCGAGCGTCAGGGTGGGCTGCGAGACGAGGTTGCCTGCGGCGTCGAGCCAGGAGCGGTGCGTCATGTAGACCTTGATCCAGTCCGCGCCGTTGTCGAGCTGCTCACGCGCGGCCTTGCGTGCCTCGACCGGTCCGTCCACGATCTGGACGCCCTTGGGCACCGCGATCTCGGGCGCGTAGCCCTCCAGCGGATAGCCGCCGCTCGTCGAGATGGCGCGCGTGACGACGAACATCCGCGGCCCCGGAATGTAGCCGCCTTCGATCGCCTGCTTGATGCCCACGTCCCCGTAACCCGCACCCTCGGTCTCGACGTCGCGGATGGTCGTAAAGCCCTGCTCCAGAGCGCGCCGGGCTGAGACGGCGGCGCGCGCCGCGCGGAAGGCGAGCGGGTATTTCAGGAGCTGGACGTCATAGCCCCCTTCGGAGGGAATCTCCCCCTGCAGGAAGATGTGCGTGTGGCAGTCGATGAGTCCCGGCAGCACGGTCGCGCGCGACAGATCGATGACCGTCGCTCCCGGCGGGATCGGCGCCTTACCGGGGTCGGAGACGCTCTCGATCCGGTTGCCACGGATGACGATCACCTGGCCGCGATGCGGCTCGCTGGACTTGCCGTCGATCAGTGTCCCGGCGCGGATGACCGTCACCGGAGTCTGAGCAGCCGCCGCGGCCGTCAGGGCCAACAGAGCGATGACCGAGACAGCTCGCATCCTTTGAGAATCCTTCAGTCTTTCAATCCTTCCGTCTCTCGGAAGGAGAGGACCGTCCCGACAGTCTTTCCGCCCACCTGCTGCGGTTTCGAGAAGCGCTGAAGAACCCTGCCGTCCTTGAGCTTCACGGAGCCGGAGGTTTCGACGTCGCGCCTGGAATGCAGGCCCATGGCCTTCTTGGCGAAGTCGCCGGGGTCTTCGACCGAGTCGAGCAGAAAGGCGAGCATCCGGTCCTCGTCTCTCTGATCGGCGATCTCCCGGGGAACTCGCCACATCTGGACAAAGCTCTCGTTGAAGTTGGAGATCTTTCCCCTCTCGTCCATCACGAAAATCGCGTCGGCCGCCGAATCGAGCGTGGCCCGCAGGAGGGAGAAGGACTTCTGCAGCTCCCGCTCCGTCCGTTTCTGGCGCGTGATGTCCAGGGAGATGCCGATCACGCCCTTGATCGAATTGTCGGGATTGCGCAGGGGCTCGCAGTGCGAGGCATACGTCCGGCCGCTCCACTCCACCTCGAAGCTCACCGACTCCCCCAGGAGCGCCTTGCGGTGGGCCACGAGCGGCAGGAACTCCGGGTCGGTCGTCCGGAAAAAATCGAAAAGCGTGACGCCGACGAACTGGTTCGGCTTGTGGCCGAGACTGGTCAGGGCGGCGCCGTCGGAAGAGGTCAGCCTCAGGTCCGTGTCGGTGGACCACAGGACGGCCGGCATCTGATTGACGATGAGCCGCAGCGTCGTGTCCCGCTCGTCGATCGCCTCCTTCGCCTCTTCCCGCTCCTTTTTCAGGCGGCGCCGCAACTCGAGCTGCGCGACCACCTGACGGGCCAGTGCCCTCAGGGCTTCCAGTTGCCCTGCCGTCAACTCCCTGGGCTTGCGGTCGACGACGCACAGCGTCCCGAGCGCCTGACCTGTCGAGGTCAGCAGCGGCGCGCCGGCGTAGAAGCGAATGCCCGGCTCACCGGTGACCATGGGGTTGTCGGCGAAGCGCTCGTCGGCCGCGGCGTCTGGCACGACCATCACGTCCTCTTCCAGGATGGCGTGGCCGCAGAAGGAGATCGCGCGCGACGTCTGAGACGTCGTCAGACCGATCCTCGATTTGAACCACTGGCGCTCGGCATCCACGAACGATATGAGCGCGATGGGCGTATCGCAGATATGCCTGGCGAGCAGCGTGAGGTCGTCGAACTTCTGTTCGGATTCCGTGTCGAGGACCTCGTAGCGCTGCAGCGCTTCGAGCCTTTCGGACTCGTTGTGCGGAAGAGGTGCTGGAATCATGGCATCCGTCCTGATGATTCGGCGCGACTGCCAGAATCATATACGGACGGCGGGACAGGTGTGAGTCTTGAGTGGAGAGTCGATCAGGCGGGTCACCGGCCAGGAGGCCGTCGGAGTAATGTCCGTCGCGAGCGCGAGGAGGCCGACGCGAGAGCGGAAGCTCAGGAAAAAGGCGCGGAGGCGTAGCAAAAGCTACGTCGCACAAGCCTTTTTTCGAGCATTCCGCTCGCAGCGAGAGCATCGCCGCGCGCAGCAGGAGATTACTCGGACGGGCTCCTAGGAGTTGCCAGCGAGCGGGAAGGGCCTGTGGCTGCCACGTGCGCGCGGCTTCGCTGTCGGCCGGCAGTCTTCCCGGACCAGGTGAAGGAAGCCCAGAGCGCGGTATTGACGATGACCAGAAGGATGATCACCCGCCTCGTCAACCGCCTCCGGATGTTGCTGACTGCCATACGCCCCACTCCCACCTCTCTATACGAACTGAATTACCGTCTGGATTACCAAAAAGATTCAGAAGACGGTCCGGATCGCGCTGTAAAATTCCCCGGTTTCGGGAGATCCGCCTGCAACCCGGGGAGCCCGCTCCCGTAAGGAACCTGCATGAATTCCATACGAAAGACATTCGCGTTTCTGCTCTTCGCAGCCGCCGCGAGCACCCTGGCGGCGCCGGCGAGCCCGCAGAAAAAGACTTCCCCGAGCGGGAAGGCCACGGCGGGCGCGAAGCCGGAAAAGCCCGTCAGGGTGACTTCCGTCGAGGGGATCACCGAGTACCGGCTGGCCAACGGGCTGCGCGTGCTGCTCTTCCCCGACCAGACCAAGCAGACGATCACGGTCAACATCACCTACCTCGTCGGCTCTCGCAACGAGAACTACGGCGAGACGGGGATGGCGCACCTGCTCGAGCACCTGATGTTCAAGGGGACGCCCCGGCATCCCAACATTCCCCAGGAGCTGACCTCGCACGGGGCGCGTCCCAACGGCACGACCTGGCTCGACCGCACCAACTACTACGAGACCTTCCAGGCGACAGAGGAGAACCTCAAGTGGGCGCTCGATCTCGAGGCCGACAGGATGGTCCACTCCTTCATCGCGAAGAAGGACCTGGACAGCGAGATGACGGTCGTGCGCAACGAGTTCGAGATGGGAGAAAACAGTCCCGCCTCCGTGCTCTTCGAGCGCGTCGTATCCACAGCCTTCCTCTGGCACAACTACGGTCACCCTACGATCGGCGCCCGCGCGGACATCGAGAATGTGCCGATCGAGAGACTGCAAGCCTTCTGGCGTACCTACTACCAGCCCGACAATGCTTATCTGCTGGTCGCCGGCAAGTTCGACGAAGAGAAGACGCTCGCACTGGTCAACGAGACCTTCTCGAAGATTCCCAGGCCCTCCCGGAAGCTGCCGACGTTCTATACGGCCGAGCCGACGCAGGACGGCGAGCGCTCGGTGACTCTGCGGCGGGTGGGAGACGTGCAGGTCGTCTCTGCCATCTATCACGTCCCGGCCGGCGCGCATCCGGACCTACCCGCCCTGGAAATCCTGACGGAGGTTCTCGCCGATACTCCTTCGGGCCGGCTCCACAAGGCACTCGTCGAGACGAAGAAGGCCACTTCCGTGGACAGCTTCCTCCCCTCGCTGCACGATCCGGGCTTCGTTCTCTTCCAGGCCGAGGTCCGCCAGGAGTCTTCGATCGACGATACCGAGAAGACGATGCTCCAGACCATCGACGCGGTCGTCTCCAATCCGGCGACACAGGAGGAGGTCGAGCGCGCCCGCACGCGGCTCTTGAAGGAGATCGACCTGACGCTCAATTCCGCCGACCGCGTGGGGCTGCAGATGAGCGAGTGGATCGGGGCGGGGGACTGGCGCCTCTTCTTTCTCGACCGCGATCGGATCAAGAAGGTCACCGTCGAGGACGTGCGGCGCGTGGCGGCGGAGTACCTGAAGTCCTCCAACCGCACCGTGGGGCTCTTCCTCCCGACGGCCAAGCCCGACCGCGCCGAGATTCCCTCGACACCCGACGTCGCGGCGCTGCTCAAGGACTATAAGGGCGAAGCGCCGGCCGCCGCCGGTGAGGCCTTCGATCCTTCCCCCGCTAACATCGAATCGCGCACGACACGGTCGGAGCTCGCCGGGGGAACCAGGGTCGCTCTCCTGCCGAAGAAGACGCGCGGCGGCACGGTCGTCGCGGCGATGACGCTTCACTTCGGTGACGAGAAGTCGCTCATGGGAAAGTCCGCCGTCGCGGACATGGCTGCCGACATGCTCCCGCGCGGGACACAGAAGCACACCCGCCAGCAGATCAAGGACGAGTTTGACCGATTGAAGGCCCGCGTGCACGTCTCGGGAGGTCCCACGCAGGCCACCGTCTCGGTCGAGACGGTCCGTGAAAACCTGCCGCAGATGTTGAAGCTCGTCGCGGAAGTCTTCCGCGAGCCTTCCTTCCCGGCCTCCGAGCTAGAACAACTCCGGCAGGAGAACCTGGCCCAGATCGAGCAGCAGAAGAGCGATCCCGATTCGATCGGCCAGACGGCCTTCAACCGGCACATGAATCCTTACCCGAAGGGGGACGTGCGCTACACCGCGACTCCCGAGGAATCGGTCGCCGATTACACGGCGGCGACTCTGGAGGACGTCAAGAAGTTCTACGCCGACTATTACGGCGCTTCCGTAGCGGAGCTTGCGGTCGTCGGCGACTTCGATGCGAAGGAGATCGGCACGCTCGCCGGCTCTCTCTTCGGCAACTGGAAGAGCCCGCGCGCCTTCGAGAGAGTCCCGCGGCCCTACAAGGCGGTCGAGCCCGCGAATCAGTCTTTCGAGACACCGGATAAGCCCAACGCCTTCTTCATCGCGGGACTGAACCTGAACATCCGCGACGACGACCCGGACTATCCGGCCCTCGTGCTCGGCAACTACATGCTGGGAGGCGGCTTCCTGAATTCCCGCCTCGCCTTGCGCATCCGGCAGAAGGAGGGCTTGAGCTACGGAGTCGGGTCACAGCTTCTCGCCTCGCCTCTGGATAAGTCCGGCAGCTTCACGGCGTTCGCGATCTACGCGCCGCAGAACGCCGGCAAGCTCGAGGCGGCGTTCAAGGAGGAGATCGCGCGGGCCTTGAAGGACGGGTTCACCGAGCAGGAGCTCAGGGAGGCCAGGTCCGGCTACCTCCAGTCGCGACAAGTGTCTCGCGCCCAGGATGCCGGACTGGCAAGGACGCTCGCGCAGGATCTCTTCTTGAAACGCACTCTCGAATGGGACGCAGCGTTCGAGAAAAAGATCGCCGCTCTGACTCCGGGAGAAATCCTCGAGGCCATGCATCGCCACGTCGACGCGGCGAAGATCACGATCGTGAAGGCGGGCGACTTCGCGAAGGCCGGAGCGGCGCCGCCGCCAAAGTGACATGATCGATTCCGCTCCCTCCCTGTCATCCTGAGGAGCGCAGCGACGAAGGATCTGCTCTGTGTTGGAAGCGCGAGAGCAGATCCTTCGCTTCGCTCAGGATGACAGTATGCATTTGGATGCTGCTGCTATGATGCCGGGCCGCTGAATCGAAAGGGAATCTTGTGAAAAACTGGATCTTGCTGGCAGCGTTGGCGGGCGGGACCGCGGGTGCCGCCGCGGATGATCGGACGGAGGCTGTCAAACCACCGATGGCGAAGAAAGTCGCGAAAGTCGACATGCTGCACGGCGAGAAGCTCGTGGACGACTACTTCTGGCTGCGGGACAGGAAGAACCCGGAGGTCAGGGCCTATCTCGAAACCGAGAACGCCTACGCCGAAGCGTTCATGAAACCGACGGAGACTCTTCAGACGAAGCTCTACGATGAGATGCTCGGCAGGATCAAGGAGACCGATCTCTCCGTCCCGTTCCGCCGGGGGGAGTACCTCTACTACTCGCGCACCGAGAAGGGCAAGCAGTACCCGATCTACTGCCGCAAGAAGGGGAGCGTCGAGGCGCCGGAACAGGTGATGCTCGACTTGAACGAGCTGGCCCGCGGCGAGCGCTTCATGGCTGTCGCCGAGCTCGAGGTCTCCGACGACGGGACTCTCCTCGCCTACACGACAGACAACGTCGGTTTTCGGGAGTACCGGCTCCACGTCAAGGACCTCTCGACAGGCAAGGACTTCCCGGAGACCGTCGAGAAGGTCTTCTCCGCGGCCTGGGCGGCGGACAACAAGACTCTCTTCTACACGGTGGACGACCACGCCAAGCGGCCCTACCGGCTCTACCGGCACACGCTCGGCTCGGATCCCAAGACAGACTTCCTCGTGTTCGAGGAAAAAGACGAGATGTACCGGGTAAACGTCCACCGCTCGCGCAGCCGCAAGGTCCTCTTCCTCGTTTCGGGCTCGCACACGGCCGACGAGTGGCGCTTTCTTGCCTCAGACAAGCCGGCCGGGGTCTTCACGATGATCTCTCCGCGCGAGAAGGAGCACGAGTACGCCGTGGATCACCGCGGCGACTTCTTCTACATCCGGACGAACAAGGGTTGCCGCAACTTCCGCGTCGTCACCGCTCCGGTGGCCGACCCGGGAGAGGAGAACTGGAAGGAGTTTCTCTCCTGCCGCCCGGCGGTCATGGTTTCGGGGCTCGATCTCTTCACCGGCCACGCCGTCGTGATCGAGCGCGAAGACGGCCTGCCGCGGATCCGCGTGATCGATCTCGCGACCAGCGCGCAGCACCGGGTGGACTTCCCGGAACCCGTCTATGCCGTTGGTCCGCAGAACAACGCCGAGTTCGAGACGCGTCTCTTCCGATTCGGCTATCAGTCCTTCACGACGCCGCAGTCGGTCTTCGACTACGACATGGCGACAAGGGAACGAACGCTCTTGAAGCGCACCGAGGTCCTGGGCGGTTACGAGCCCGACCGCTATCAGTCCGAGCGCCGCTACGCGACCGCGAAGGACGGCACGAAGATCCCGATCTCGATCGTCTATCGGAAGGGCTTCGTCGCGGACGGGAAGGCCCCGCTCTGGCTGAACGGTTACGGTTCGTACGGCGCGCCCTCCTTCGCGACGTTCAACTCGAACCGCTTTTCGCTGCTCGACCGCGGTTTCGTCTTCGCCGTAGCGCACATCCGGGGCGGCGGCGAGATGGGGAAACCCTGGCACGACGCCGGCAAGATGATGTCGAAGAAGAACACGTTCACCGACTTCATCGCGGTCGCGGAACAGCTGATCGCGGACAAGTACACCTCCAAGGACCGCCTCGTCATCGAAGGGGGCTCGGCCGGAGGCCTTCTCATGGGAGCGGTCACGAACATGCGCCCGGACCTCTTCCGGATCGTTGTCACGCGCGTGCCCTTCGTGGACGTCATCAACACGATGCTCGACGAGTCGCTCCCCTTGACCGTGGGCGAGTTCGAGGAGTGGGGAAATCCGAAGAAGAAGGAGGAGTACGACTACATCAAGTCCTACAGTCCGTACGACAACCTCGCGGCGAAGTCCTACCCGACGATCCTCGTCAAGACCTCCTTCGACGACAGCCAGGTCATGTATTGGGAGCCGGCCAAATACGTCGCCAGACTCCGGACCCTGAAGACCGACAGCAACCCGCTCCTCTTCAAGATCAACATGGCCGGAGGCCACGGCGGCTCCTCGGGTCGCTACGACCGGTTGAAGGAGCTCGCCTTCGACTACGCCTTCGTTCTGACCCAGCTCGGCATCGAGCGGTGACGCGTGGGGCGCACCGCGCCCCCTCGCGTCATCCGAGGAATGCAGCGACGAGGGATCTGCCCCCCGGAGCGCTCCGCCCCCTCGTGTCATCCCGAGGAGCAACCTGTCCTCCGACGCCCATTGCGCAAAGGAGGAAGCGACGAAGGATCTGCCCCGGGGGCGCGCCGCACCCCCCTTCATGTCATCCCGAGGAGCGCAGCGACGAGGGATCTGCCCCGGGGCGCTCCGCCCCCCCGCACGCGGCTCTGGACGTGGATTACAATAGCTATTTGTATCCACATAAGGGGATGCGGAAGATGAAGACAGTGCAGATGACTCTCGACGAAGACCTGGTCGAGGCCGTGGACCGCGTGGCCCGGAAGCTCGGCACGAGTCGGTCGGCATTCACGCGCGATTCGCTTCGACAGGCTCTCGCCCGGGTGCGTGCCCGCAACCTGGAACAGCGGCATCGCGCCGGGTACGCGCGTTCGCCTGTCCGGCGCGGTGAGTTTGGTGCCTGGGA
>WNGE01009671.1_pt1 | contig 21017 bp, 14 predicted proteins | sample 5400651 | NCBI WGS metagenome assembly WNGE01 (sample SAMN13153370, study PRJNA577476) | soil metagenome | isolation source: 60 cm soil or saprolite under grassland replicate 2 | place: USA:California | collected 2016-06-15 | reverse complement strand
CCTAGGCTTGAGATACACGCAACAGGAAAAAGCGGAACACGATCGGAGAGCACACATGGCAAACGAAAGCAAGTGCCCATTCACGGGCGGGTCTCACGCACACACGAACCGTGACTGGTGGCCAAACCGGCTGGACTTACGGGTCCTGCACCAGAACTCCACGCTGTCGGATCCGATGGGTGAGGCGTTCGACTACGCCGAGGAGTTCAAGAGCCTCGATCTGAATGCGGTGATCGAGGACCTTCATGCCTTGGTGACGGACTCGCAGGCGTGGTGGCCGGCCGACTTTGGCCACTACGGCCCGCTATTCATCCGGATGGCCTGGCACAGCGCGGGCACGTATCGCGTCGGCGACGGCCGCGGCGGCGCCGGAGCCGGCCAGCAGCGGTTCGCACCTGTCAACAGCTGGCCGGACAACGCGAACCTCGACAAGGCGCGCCGGCTGCTCTGGCCGATCAAGCAGAAGTACGGCCGCAAGATCTCCTGGGCCGACCTCATGATCCTCGCGGGGAACGTCGCCCTCGAGTCGATGGGCTTCAAGACCTTCGGCTTCGGTGGCGGACGCAAGGACGTCTGGGAGCCGGACGAGAGCGTCTACTGGGGCCCGGAGGGCAAGTGGCTGGCAGACGAGCGCTACACCGGCGACCGTGATCTTCAGAATCCTCTCGGCGCCGTGCAGATGGGCCTGATCTACGTGAATCCGGAAGGGCCGAACGGCAAGCCGGATCCGGTCGCCGCTGCGCGGGACATCCGCGAAACGTTTGCCCGCATGGCGATGAACGATGAAGAAACGGTTGCGCTTATTGCTGGCGGTCACACCTTCGGCAAAACCCACGGCGCCGGCGACGCGTCACTGGTGGGCCCAGAGCCCGAAGCGGCCCCCATCGAGGCACAGGGCCTGGGCTGGATCAGCCGCTACGGCTCCGGCAAAGGCGGCGACACGATCACGGGCGGCCCGGAGGTCACCTGGACGCAGCAGCCAACGAAGTGGAGCAACCTCTTCTTCAAGAACCTGTTCGAAAACGAATGGGAGCTGACCAAGAGCCCGGCCGGCGCCTATCAGTGGAAAGCGAAAGGCGTCGCCGCGACGATTCCGGACGCCCACGATCCGTCGAAGCAGCACGTGCCGACCATGCTCACTACGGACCTCTCGCTGCGGGTCGACCCGGCCTACGAGAAGATCTCGCGGCGCTTCTACGAGAATCCGGACCAGTTCGCAGACGCGTTTGCCCGGGCGTGGTTCAAGCTTACGCACCGCGACATGGGCCCGATCGCGCGCTACCTCGGCCCGCTCGTCCCGAAGGAGCCGCTGCCGTGGCAAGACCCGATCCCCGGCGTGGATCATCCGCTGATCGGGGAGCAGGACATTGCTGCGCTGAAGGCGAAAATCCTCTCGTCCAACCTGTCCGTCTCCCAGCTGGTCTCGACGGCTTGGGCGTCGGCGTCCACGTTCCGCGGCTCGGATAAGCGCGGTGGAGCGAACGGCGCGCGCATTCGCCTCGCGCCGCAGAAGGACTGGGACGTCAACCAGCCAGCTCAGCTGGCGCAGGTGCTGCGGACGCTCGAAGAGATCCAGAAGGAGTTCAACGCTTCACAGTCCAGCGGGAAGAAGGTCTCGCTTGCTGACCTGATCGTTCTCGGCGGCTGCGCTGCGATCGAGAGGGCCGCGAAGGGCGCCGGGTACGACGTGAAAGTCCCTTTCACGCCGGGGCGCATGGACGCGTCGCAGGAGCAGACCGACGTCAACTCCTTCGCGCCGCTCGAGCCGACCGCTGACGGTTTTCGCAACTATCTCGGCGGCAAGCCCCGCTTGTCCGCCGAAGAGATGTTGGTGGATCGGGCGCAATTGCTGACGCTGACGGCGCCTGAGATGACGGTTCTCGTCGGTGGCCTGCGCGTCCTGGGCGCAAATGCCGGCAAGTCCACGCACGGCATCCTCACCAAGCGGCCAGAGACGCTGACGAACGACTTCTTCATTAACCTGCTCGACGTGCGCACGCAATGGGAGCCGTCCGCGACCTCTGAAGGCGTGTACGAGGGGCGCGACCGGAAGACGGACGAGGTCAAGTGGACCGGCACCCGTGTCGACCTGATCTTCGGTTCGCACTCGCAGCTGCGCGCCCTTGCGGAAGTCTATGCGTGCGCGGATTCGAATGAGAGGTTTGTGAAAGACTTCATTGCGGCGTGGACCAAGGTGATGGACCTCGACCGCTTCGACCGTCGTTCGGAAACCAGATCCGCAGTTCTCTCGGGCCCGGCGCGGAAACTCGGGTTAGAGCCTTCGGGCTAGCGTTTGGCCGTCGAGGCGCTGCGAATTACGTTTACCAGCAGGGCGCTGATGGTCCCCGTGACAAGCAGTGCTATCGCGAGCGATGCGTCAAACGCACCGAGATGGGTCAATATTTACCCACTTTGCGGCCCTGATACCAAGGCACGATGCGACGACGAGGATCGCCATCAGTCCTATGAGGGCGGCATCGGCGTACGGCCACTGCAAACCGACGCCTTCTCCGAACCAGAACAAGCCGAATGCCGTCATCAGAATGCCGACCACAAATTTGAGCGAGTTTTCGGGCACACGTGCAAGCGGACGGTGCAAGACCAATCCCGCGGCCACCACGACTAGACATGCGGCAAGAGCACCTAGGCTGGCACCGACGAGCAGGCCGCGGACGGCTCCGAGACCGATGACAATGACGATAACCTCAACACCTTCCAGCGTCACCGCCTTGAACGCAGTCACGATTGCGATCGGATCCCATGTGGCACGCGAGTGGAGTTGCACGCTTTCGCTGTTACCGCCCAAAGCGAGGACGGCCTTCTGGTAGCTCGCATCTTCGTCGTGAAGGTCGATCACGCCCGCCGAGCGCAGCATTGCCTTGCGCAGCCAGCGAATCCCGAAGAGCAGCAACAAGGTTCCCACGACGAGCTGCAGCGGAGCGATGGGTACCGACCCCAGCGCCGACCCAAAAACTGCCACCAGGGCCGCAAGCAGGCCAAGTGCACCCACTGTGCCCAGCAACGCGGACCGCCATCCCCGAACGACGCCTACCGCGAGGACGACTGTCAGCGCCTCGATCGCCTCTACCGAGGAAGCAAGGAAAGCGCTCGCGATGGTCGACCAAGCATGTATGGACGCGATCATCGGATTTCCCTCACGATCGATCCTTTGGGGGCCTGCCGCGGGCCATCCGGCTACAGGTGGCATCAATGTGAATCATCATGGACCCTTCACAATTTGCTCTATCGTAAGATGCCGCTGGCACCGCACGATTTCAGGGACCGATGGTTCCATTACAGGTGAAACGGGGCACAGGCGAGCGAGGCGGACGCGGAATAACACTTCGTGGACCTAGTCAGCGGATTCGCACAAATCAAGCGCATCGAACGCCAAAAGCCAACTGTCAAGACAGGTCCGAGAAATCCAAGCAATTTGCGAGTGCTTCCTGAATGGGGCGATGACACCGGCTCACCCGCCAGTGAGTTCTGAAACTCCTGCGCTGAGACACCTCTCGTCTTGTGCAGGAATGCGGCGATCGCCCAGATCTGCTCGTCCAGCTGGGTTTTTCCGAAAGCCTATGGCGAACTGAAGAGGCGGACTACCCCGCCTCCGAGATTGCCCAGATAGTCGGCGAAGACGCCGCGATTGTCGAAAGTCTGTGACCGTTCCGAGCGCCACCAACGGCAATGTGTCCGCCCCATACGGGCTCGACCGCGATGCGCTTAGAACGACATCTCGATACGCAGCTGGAACGCCCACGCGTTGGGTATTGCCGTCGTCGTGTTGGGCGTGATGATGTACTGCAGGTCGGGCTGCAACATCAGCCAGGAGTTGATCTGGATCAGGTAGGTGAGTTCGATCGTCTTTTCGGCGTTTGTCACCGGGAGTTCCTGTGCGCGTTGCGCGCTCATGTAATGCGACCCGTTGCGCGCATAAGCGAGACCCAGTCCGAGCTCGTCGGCGGTTCGGCCTTCGAATACGCCTACCGCCGTCAGTCCAGTACCAAGGTAGGCGCCGAAGCGGTCAACCCGATAGTCGCCCAAGCCGGCCTGCACGAAGCCGGTCACCTTGCGCTCCGGTTGATCCGGATTCCTGTAGAGAAGCTGATCGGTGAGCACGTAGAATCCGCTGCTTCCACGATGCTGCACTGGCTGGCCGTTGGGTTGAGTCTCCGAAAGGTCGTTGAAAGTCGCGGTGTAGTACCAGCCGCCGATCGCGGCCTTCGCATCGTACTCGCCGAGCATCGCCTGCCTTCCGAGTCGCCGCTGAGTGCTCGCTGGACGCGTCCGCCGCTCCGGGCGATCCAGGAGGTCGACTTCCGTGACGATCAGCGTGCCATCGCCTCTCTTGAAAATGCCGCGGCTGCCGTCAGGTCGGTCGACCGGGACGCCATCGAGCACCGCGACGCGGACGACCAGGCCTTCCGCGGACTTGAGCGCGATGCGCATGCCGACGGAGGTGTCGGGAAAGATCGATGGCCCCTCCACACCACTCTGCGCGAACTCCGGTCCGATCCCGAACGAGCTGTTGAGGAACAACCCTGCCGACAGCAAGCGATAGAACTCGCTATTGAGGTCGTAGAGGCCCGCTAGCACGGAAACCCGGTTCTCGAGGAGATTCTTTTGAATCCATGCCTCGTAGAGCTTCACAGTATTTGGCGCAGAGATGCTGCTCACGCCCTGGGCATCCCCGATAAAATTGCTTGGCAGCCCGCCTTGGAGCCAGAGGACGTCGAGATATGCGATGCTATCGGGCCAACCGAAGAGGGCGTCGGCATCGACGTTAAGCTGGAGATTCAGGTTGCTCGTATAGGTACCGCCTGCGCGCACTCCGCCTCCCAGGTTGGCGAACGCCGCGCCGTTGTAGACAAGGCCGGGCTTGATTGCGGACGGCGAGGCAACGTCGTCTGCGGTCGAGGTGTCGTCGGCGGCTGCCGGTCCGGAAACCAAGAGTCCTAGTAACACCGCAACACAAAGCGCCCGGCGTCTCGTCTGCGCTCGAGCTCCTTTCGACGATCGAACGCGCTTTGGGACGTGATCGCCGAACATTGGCCGGATGATCATCGCGATCAACACCGGAAGACGCACAACTCGCGTCAACGTAAGATGTGCCTGAAACACTCCGCGATGTCCTTCCTTTGCAGTGGCTTGCGGAGAATTTCTCGGATCCCGACCTCGCGTGCGCGGTCGTGCAGTTGCGCACCGCTGTATCCGCTCATCAGCACGATCGGAATGTCAGGCCGCAGCAGTCGAATCTCACTCGCGAGATCGGTGCCGACGAGCTCGGGCATCGTCTCATCGGTCAGGACGATATCGAAGCGCCGCGGCGCCTCGCGGAATGCATCCAGCGCCGCCACGCTGGAAGTGAACCCGACAGGCTCGTAGCCGAGCTCGGCCAGCGTTTCTTCTGCGAGCGCGACCAGCGGCTTCTCGTCGTCGACGATCATGACCGTTTGGCCGTCACCGTGCGGCAACTCGGTAACGTCCTCGGCCTTAGGGGCGGTCGCTTCGCCGGCTAGCGGTAACCAAATCGTGAAGGTCGTGCCGTGGCCCACCGCCGTGCGAATGTCGATCGCACCGCCCAGATCCGCCACGAGGCCATACACCAGCGACAGCCCCAGGCCGGTTCCCTGGCCGACACCCTTAGTGGTGAAGAAGGGATCGAATATCCGATCGAGCACGTGCAACGGAATTCCGCTTCCGGTGTCGGTCACGCATAACCGCACGTAAGCACCGGGCCCCAGATCGCCGTGCGATAGCCTGCGGCTTTGCGCCACGTCCGTGCGATCCAGGACTACCTGGAGCACGCCGCCATTCTCCATGGCCTGCAGTGCATTCGTGCAAAGATTCATCGCGACCTGGTGCAGCTGCGTCGCATCACCGTCGACCGCCGCGTCGCCTGCCTCGAGACGTTTCTCGAGACGTACGCCGGGCGGGAGTGAAGCGGCAAGCAGCTCGAGAGTTTCCTCGATCACGGCTTGCACGTTGATCGGACCTCGCTCGCCCATGCCGCTGCGACTGAACGCGAGGATGCGTTCGACCAGTGCCTTGGCGCGGCCGCCGGCGTGCATCACGTTGTCGACGTAGCGGCGCACGACGCCACCTTCGGGCGCGGCCTTCTGCGCGAGTTCCCCGTAGCCGAGGATCGCGCCGAGGATATTGTTGAAGTCGTGCGCGATCCCACCGGCGAGGGTTCCCATCGCTTCCATCTTCTGCGCTTGGCGAAGCTGGATCTCGAGCCGCTCCTTTTCGGCTTCCGCGTTCTTGCGCGCCGTGATGTCGATCGCTGATCCGACGAAGCGCTGCACCGTGCCGGACGAGTCGCGCATGCACCGCCCGCGCACCTGCAGCCAGTGCCACTCTCCGCCAGGATGACGAACGCGATATTCGGCCTCGTAACGATCGGTTCGTCCCTCGAAATGATCGCGCGCCGCCGCTTCCATCCGGGCGGCGTCGTCGGGGTGAACGTCGATCGCGGCCATCCATGCTTCACGAGTGGTGACAGGGGCGTCCGCGCCGCGTCCGTGCAACAGCTTCATCTGAGGGGACAGGTACGAGGCTCCGTTCTCGAAATTCCAGTCGAAGTGGCCCTCGTTCGCGCCCTCCATCGCCAGTGCGTAGCGCTCCTCGCTCTGCCGCAGCGCTCGTTCGCCAACTTCTACGCGCCGGACCTGGTACACCAGCGCGACGATCGCAGCGGCGCCGAGCAGCACGAGAACGAGCGTACGCGCAGCGACGTGCCAGGCCTCGTCGCGCCAGCCCTCGAGCGCCGTGCTCCTGTCGCGAGAAACCGCGATCACCAGCGGGAATCCACGAACATGCGCGATTCCGACGAAACGCGCCCGCTGATCCATGGTTTGCAATACGAGGCCGGATGGATCGGGAGCTGTCGCGACCATCTCGGGGAATTTTCGACCCACGACCTCCGGCATTTGCGGTTGCCGAACCAGCAGTGTTCCGTCATCGCGCAACAGGTTTACCGCGCTGCCCTGGCCGAGATCGATCGCGTGATAGATGCGCTGAAACTCCTCGAGGTCGACCACCGCTTGCACGATGCCGTCGAACGTACCATCCGGCTTTTCGAGACGCCGCGCCATCACGATGGCACGGCGACGCTCGATTTGCGTGATCAACGGATCGCTCAGGACCACGCCGAGACCCGCATGGTCCCGGTGAGCGATGAAGTACGCCCGATCGGAAAGCGCCGCATCATCCCCCGGCAGCTCTCGCGATCGAAAGCGCGGGATTCCGTGCTCGTCGATGATCCTGACCTCGCGCACCTGCGGCAAGCCTGCCGCTCTGGCCGCGAGCCTGGCGTCCGCCGCAGTTCCGGGTGCAGGGTGCTCGGTCTGGTACCACGTAACCGTTTCGCGCAGCAGCAGATCGGCGAGCTGCAAGCTGCCGTCGGCCTGCTCCGCGAGCGTCTTCGCCATGTTGCCGAGCTCGCGGTGGGTCGCGGAAATGTCCCGGTCGTACGAACGCCATACATCGTAAGCGGAGGAGCCGGCGAACGCGGCGATAGCCAGCACGCCAACGATGATGATCCAGAATCGCAGCCGGGCCGCGCGTGTCGCATCGGCGGGCAGCCAGCGGGGAACGGAAGCTTGCGCCATCCGCGGGCTCAGGTCCCGGTCAGCCGGCCCGCTGGGCCGATCAAGGAACGCACCGCCGCCAGCAGGTCACGCCGCGAGAACGGCTTGGCGATCACCTGTCGAACGCCAAGGGCGTCGGCCGCCGTGGATGGCCCGACAAGTCCCGGCCGGAATTGTCCCGATATCGCGATCAACGGCGTCTCGGGGTGCGCGGCCTTGACCGCACGCAGCGTCTTCGCGCCTTCGCGGCGTGGCATGTACACATCAACAATCAGGAGATCCGCCTTATCCGGCGCCTGGGCATCGCCCGGTGCGTCGGCGCGCACGGAGTACCCCTCCGCGCTCAACCATTCCACGAGGAGTCCTCGCATGAGCTTGTCCTCCTCGATGATGACGATAGTCGACATGATTCAATCCGGAACGCGACTGTTCCTTGCTGATGATCTCGTTCGATCATTACATCGCTCCGGTACTTCGCCGCAGTTTCGAAGCGCTGCGCGCGCATTACGGATGTAAGTGGGCTGGCGGTTGGAGGCACGGGACGAGCGGCGGTGCTTCGATCGTGACGCTCGAGCTTTCGGCGGCGTGCACGGACCCCGCACGGGGCTTGGCCTAGACGCTCGATCAAGCGCGCTTGCCCACCTGAACCTCGCCGATCCCTCAGTACAACACTTCCACCGGCGTGTCGAAGAAATACCCGGCGCCGCGTTCGGTCTTGATATATTCGGGCTGCGACGGATTCGTCTCGATCTTGCGACGCAGCCGCAGGATCTGGACGTCGATCGAGCGATCGTAAACTTCCGCGTTGTGCAGCCGTGAAAGATCGAGGAGCTGTTCCCGGGAAAGCACTCTCTGCGGCGCGGCGCAGAATGCTTCGAGCAGGCTGAATTCGCCGTTGGTCAGCTCCGGTCGCTTGCCGTCGGGTCCGGCCAGCCTGCGCGTGCGCAGATTCAATTCCCATCCGGCGAAGCGATACGCGCGCCTCTTTTCGTTGCGCGCTGGCAGCACCTCGCTCGCGGTTTTATAACGGCGGAGGATTGCGCGCACCCGGGCGAGCAACTCGCGTGGTCCGAAGGGCTTGGTGAGGTAGTCGTCGGCGCCGAGCTCGAGCGCCATCACGCGATCGGCTTCGTCCTTCCGGCCGCTCACGATGATGATCGGGATCTCGGAGGTTTCGCGCAGCTTTTTCGCAAGCTGCATTCCGTCTTCGCCGGCGAGCCGCAAATCGAGGACGACCACGTCGATCGCGTGCTCGGCGAGGACCTTCTCCATCTCCTTCCCGCTTGCAACCGTCGTGACACGCAGGTCGTTTTCACGAAGGTAGTCGGCGATGAGCTGGCGCATGGCCGCGTCGTCGTCGATCGCCAGCACGTGCGGCGCTAGCGTAGTCGTAGTCGTCATGATTTGCGTAAGTGAATCAATAGTCTACTCGTTGAATCCCGGAGCCGGCAACGGCGGGGTTCCGGGCTGCAGGCCGCCGAGGGCCGCGGCCTTCTGCCGGCCGATCCAGTACGCGGGATAGGCGACGCCGTCCACGTCGCCGCCTCCGTCCCGCGATGCGCGATCGAAGCACTCCAGCGTGCGATTCGCCAGCGGAAGCGAGCTTCCGTGGGCGGCCGCTTCCTGGTCCATATAGCGCAAGTCCTTGCGCATCGTGTCGACATCGAATGTAGCCGCACCTTTGGCGTTGCTGTTCATTGCGGCAACGATTTCGGCGGACCTCGTACGCAGGATCGCTGCGCCGATATTCGAATCCGCGAGGAGCTCCACGTCCCGCGCGGCATCCGAGGACGAGGCATCGACCAGGAGCAAGGACTCGCCGAGCGCTTGCCAAAAGACCGCCAGCAGGAGATTCGCGGCGAGCTTCATCCTCACTCCGGACCCGAGCGGTCCGACATGCTCCACACGACGGCAAAGTTGGTCCAGCAGTGGTTTTGCGCGGGCGAACTCGCGAGCTGCGCCGCCCACGAAGCCGACCAGCGTCCCCGATTGTGCAGCGGGAATCGAGCCGCTGACGGGACACTCGACAAAGCCGGAATTGCGCGACGCCAGCGCCGGGGCGATCCGCGCGTGCACGCCCGGGCGTACGGTGCTCATATCGACGAAGAGACGTCCTTCCACGCGACCGGATAGAAGCCCGTTGGCGCCGAGGTAGACGCTCTCGACCGCTGCGTCGTCGAAAAGGAAGGTAATCACGACTTCCGACTCGTTCACCAGCTCGCCGGGCGTCGGGGTCCATCGCGCTCCCGCATCGCGTGCTTCGCGCGCGTTGTCGACGGTGCGATTCCAAACCCGGACTTCATGGCCAGCGTCGAGCAGCCGACGCGCTATCGCGGTACCCATTCGTCCAGTCCCCGCAATTCCAATCTTCATGTCGATCTCCTAGGCGGCCAGCTCCGAGCCGTCCCGCGAAGGCGGAGCCATGAATTCGGGACCAACCGGATCCTTGACTGTCTGCAGGAGAATTTCCTCGATGCGCCGCTTCGCCTCGTCGTCGAGCTTCCACCCTATCGCGTCACCCACCGCATCGAGCTGCGCCGGATGACGAGCACCCCACAGAGCGATGGTGTCACCCCGGTCGAGCACCCAGCGCACCGCGAGCGCCAGCACCGGCAAGCGATAGCGCTCGCGCGCGTAGCGCTCGAGCGCGGCGACCGCCGCAAGATACTGAGCGAAGCGGGGCGCCTGAAACTTGGGATCGTAGCGTCGCAGGTCGTCGCCGATGAACCGACTAGCGGAGTTAATCGTCCCCGTGAGGAGCCCGCGACACAGCGCGCCGTAGCAGAGGACGGCAATGCCGTGCTGTGCAGCGTACGGAAGGACGTCGGCTTCGGCCTCGCGCTCGAAGAGGTTGTACGGAGGCTGCACCGAGTGAATCGGAGCGACTTCGCGGAATGCGGCCATTTGCTCCGAAGAATAATTGGACACGCCGATCGCGCGGATCTTTCCTTCCTCGAGCAAACGCGCGAGTGCGTCGGCCGTCTCCCGAATGGGAACGAGCGGGTCGGGCCAGTGCACCTGGTAGAGGTCGATGTGGTCGGTGCGCAAACGTCGCAACGAGTCCTCGACCTCCTTTCGAATGCGCGCGGGCAAAGAGTTCCGCCACACCTTGCCGCCGCCTCGCCATTCGAGCCCGACCTTCGTCGCAATGACCGCCCGGTCGCGCAGACCACCCGAAAGCGCCATGCCGACGATCTCCTCCGAGCGCCCGAATCCGTAGACCGGCGCCGTATCGAGAAGGGTGATTCCGCGCTCGATCGCCGACCGTATCGTGCGGATCGATTCGTCCAGATCGGAGGTTCCGCCCCACATCCATGCGCGAAGCGGTAATCCCGGATGCTCCGATTTCAATCGTTTCCATGGTGCTCGCCGCGCGCGACTGATCCCCTGACTCATCACTCGCCTCGAGAGACGACGCGCTGCCGGAAGCAGTTTCGAGTGCCATAAGACCACTCCTTGATGGACGCAGCCCAACCGGCCGCATGCGTGAAGGATGCCGCAGCCGGATGTTCGAATCGTTTCCATTCGCGCGGCTCGTGTTTCGTTTGAAATGCACAAGGTTCCGCGCGGTGGCGTGCAATGCGATGAACGGTTGCGGCGGGATGCTGCGATCCGTTCCCGTCCGAGTCTCGAATTTCCCCCCGATGGGTGATTCCACGGATCCGGTTGCAGATGTAACTTGGTCTGCACGACATGAAACCACGGGACAAACAAGCAATCGCATGATGCGACGAACGTTCAACCCCCCGATGGTGCACGGCATGCATTCCCATCTTATTGTCCTATGTCGCACGGCCATCGCCCCGGCACTGGCGGCGCTGGTTGTGTCCGGGTGCGGCTCGGCCAAGCCTGCAACCACGTCGCCGCCTCCAGAGGTTTCGGTCGTGACGGTGCATCGGGGCAGCGTGCCGATCACGACCAAGCTTCCGGGACGGACTTCTGCGTATCTCGTCGCCCAGGTCCGCGCCCGTGTCGACGGCATCGTACTCAAGCGCGATTTCAAGGAAGGCAGCGAGGTGAAGGCGGGACAGCGGCTTTATCAGATCGATCCCGCCCCCTATGTCGCGGCGCTCAACAGCGCGCAAGCCTCGCTGCAGAAGGCGGAAGCGAATCTCGTGTCGACGACCGCGCAGGCCGAGCGCTACAAGTTGCTCGTCGCCGCCAATGCGGTGAGCAAGCAGGACTACGACAACGCCGTCGCCGCGCAAGGCCAGACCGCTGCGGACGTCGCGACGGGGAAGGCCGCGGTCGAGATAGCCAGGATCAATCTCGGCTACACCAACGTAGTTTCGCCGATCACCGGACGGAGCGGTCCGTCGCTCGTCACCGAGGGAGCGTACGTGCAAGCCAGCGCCGCCACGCTCATGACGACCGTGCAGCAGTTCGATCCCATCTACGTGGACCTCACGCAGTCGAGCGTCGAGGGTCTGCAACTGCGCCGCGACGTGGCCACCGGCCAGTTGCGGGTCAGCGGTCCCGATCAGGCCAAGGTGACGCTGCTCCTCGAAGACGGAAGGCAATACTCGCAGACGGGGTCCCTTCAGTTCACCGACATCACGGTGGATCAGGGAACCGGCTCGGTCACGGTGCGCGCGATCTTCCCCAATCCGCGCGGCGTGCTGCTACCCGGCATGTTCGTGCGCGCGCGCATCGAAGAGGGCGTGAATGAAAACGCCTTCCTCGTGCCGCAGGCGGGCGTAACCCACGACCCGAAGGGACAGGCGACGGCGCTCGTCGTCGGCTCCGACAACAAGGTGGCGCTCCGCACGCTCCAGCTCAGAGGCACCCTGGGCACGCAGTGGATCGTCGAGGGCGGCCTCAGCGACGGGGATCGCCTGGTCGTTTCCGGCGTGCAGAAGGTGCAAACGGGAACGGTCGTGCAGGCCACCGAGTCGCAGACGCCCGACGCTGCGGCAACGCCGGCCGTGGCGACCACCGTGGCGGCGTCCGCCGGCGAGGCTGCGCAGCCGCCTCCCGCCATGCCCACGTCAACGTCGAAATAAGCGCGGAACCGCGCCATGGCCAAGTTCTTCATCGACCGTCCGATCTTTGCGATCGTCATCGCCATCCTGGTCATGCTCGCAGGAGGCCTGTCGATCTTTTCGATGCCGATCGAGCAATATCCGACGATCGCTCCGCCGTCGATCCAGATTACCGCGACCTACCCCGGCGCTTCCGCCGAGACGGTCGAAAACACCGTCGTGCAGGTGATCGAGCAGCAGATGAGCGGGCTCGATCATCTGCTCTACATCTCGTCCAATTCCGACGACTCGGGCACTGCGACGACAACCCTGACGTTCGCGGCTGGAACCAATCCCGACATCGCGCAGGTGCAGGTGCAGAACAAGCTGCAGCTCGCGACACCCTTGCTGCCCGCGCAGGTCCAGCAGGCGGGCGTCCGGGTCACCAAGTCGAGCAACGGGTATCTGCTCATCGCCGGCTTCGTGTCGAGCGACAACAGCATGTCGCGCTACGACATCGCCAACTACGTCGTCGCGCACCTCCAGGACCCGCTCAGCCGGATCAACGGCGTGGGGAACTTCTATGTCTTCGGCACCCAGTACGCGATGCGCATCTGGCTCGACACCGATAAGCTCAACAGCGTCGCCTTGACGCCTGTCGATGTGAGCAACGCGATCCAGAGCCAGAACGTCCAGGTCGCGGGGGGCCAGCTCGGCGGGACCCCCGCGCCAACGACGCAGCGGCTGACTGCGACCATCACCGAGGCGACGCTGCTGCACACGCCGGCCGAGTTCGAAAATATCCTGCTCAAGGTCAACCTCGACGGCTCGCAGGTGCGCATCCGCGACGTCGCGCGCGTCGAGCTGGGCGCGGAAACGTACTTCATCGACTCGCGCTACAACGGGCAGCCGTCGTCGGGGATCGGCATCCAGCTCGCGCCAGGCGCGAATGCGCTGGACACCGCGAAAGCGGTGCGGGCCAAGATCGACGAGCTGAAGCCGTATTTTCCGCACGGCCTCCAGGTCGTATACCCGTACGACACAACGCCGTTCGTGAAGATCTCGATCACCGAAGTGGTCAAGACGCTGTTCGAGGGGATCCTGCTCGTATTCCTAGTGATGTACCTCTTCCTGCAGAACCTGCGCGCGACGCTGATCCCGACCATCGCGGTTCCAGTCGTGCTCCTCGGAACGTTCGGGATCATGGCGGCGTTCGGCTTCACGATCAACACGCTGTCGATGTTCGGTCTGGTGCTCGCGATCGGGCTCCTGGTCGACGACGCGATCGTGGTCGTCGAGAACGTCGAGCGCGTGATGTCCGAGGAAGGGTTGTCACCACGCGAGGCGACCCGCAAGGCCATGGAACAGATCACGGGCGCTCTGGTAGGCGTGGCCGTTGTGCTCAGCGCGGTGTTCGTCCCGGTGGCCTTCTCGAGCGGGTCGGTCGGTGCGATCTACCGCCAGTTCTCGCTCACGATCGTCTCCGCGATGCTGCTTTCGGTCTTCGTCGCGTTGTCGCTGACACCGGCCTTGTGCTCCACGATATTGAAGCCCTTAAAAAAAGGCGGCGAGGCTCCCAAGAGAGGATTCTTCGGTGCGTTCAACCGTGGCTTCGAGCGTGGCCGCGACAAGTACATCGCGGGCGTGCGCCATGTGATCGCCCGCTTCGGGCGCTGGCTCGTGATCTATGGGGCGCTCGTCGTCGCCGTCGGCCTCCTGTTCATGCATCTGCCGACCGGATTTCTTCCCAACGAGGATCAGGGGATCGCCTACGTCCAGGTCCAGACCCCGCCGGGCGCTACGCAAGGCGTGACGCGGGACGTGCTGGAGGAGGTATCAGGCTACCTGCTGCATGACGAGGGCGCCGCCGTCGACGCCACGTTCGAGATCGCCGGCCTGAATTTCGCAGGACGTGGACAGAATCAAGGTTTGCTGTTCGTACACTTCAGGGACTGGTCGCTGCGAAAGCGCGCCGACCTCAAGGCGCAGGCCGTCCTGGCGCGCACCGCGAAGCACTTCGCGTCGTACAAGGATGCGGTCATCGTTCCGATCAATCCTCCGTCGATCCCCGCGCTGGGAACTGCCTCGGGGTTCGATCTCGAGCTCGAGGATCGCGGCGGACTCGGCCATGACAAGCTCATCGAGGCGCGCGATCAGCTTCTAGCGCTGGCGAGACAGGACCCGAATCTCACACTCGTTCGGGCGAATGGACTCAGCGACAACCCCACCTACAAGATCGACATCGACCGCGAGAAGGCAAGCGCGTTCGGCATCAACCTGAGCGACGTCGATCAGACGTTCTCGATTGCGTGGGGCTCCAAGTATGTCGACAACTTCCTCGACACCGACGGCCGCATCAAGAAGGTCTACGTCCAGGGTGATGCGCCGTTCCGGATGAACCCGGAAGATCTGAGGTCGCTCTACGTGCGCAACACCAAGGGCAGCAGTGTGCCGTTCACGTCGTTCGCGAGCGGCAAGTGGAGCTGGGGCTCGCCGAAGCTCGAGCGTTACAACGGCGTTTCATCGGTGGAAATCCAGGGACAGGCGGCGCCGGGACAAAGCACGGGACAGGCGATCGCGGAGATGCAGAAGCTGGCGCAGAAGCTGCCGTCGGGCATCGGCTATGAATGGACCGGGGTCTCGTTGCAGGAACAACAGTCGGGGTCGCAGGCGCCCCTGTTGTACGGGCTTTCGATTCTCGTCGTGTTCTTGAGCCTCGCAGCGCTGTACGAGAGTTGGACGGTGCCGATTTCCGTGGTCATGGTCGTGCCGCTCGGTGTTCTCGGCGCGCTCGCCGCGGCGACGGCGCTGCACCTGGAAAACGACGTCTTCTTCCAGGTCGGCCTGCTGACCACGATCGGATTGTCATCCAAGAACGCCATTCTGATCGTCGAGTTCGCGCGCGACCTCGAGGCCCAGGGCAGGTCAGCGATCGAAGCGGCGATCGAAGCTGCGCATTTGCGGTTGCGGCCGATCCTGATGACCTCGCTCGCCTTCGTCCTGGGTGTGCTGCCCTTGGCCATCGCCAGCGGCGCCGGATCGGGGAGCGAAAACGCGGTCGGCCGCGGCGTCATCGGCGGAATGTTGAGCGCCACGTTCCTTGCCCCATTCCTGATCCCGATGTTCTTCCTGGTGATTACCGAAAAGGTATTCAAGCCGAAGCGCATTGCGTTGCCGGGAACTGCCGCGCGCGAGTCTGTCGGGGGGGCGGCGACATGAAACGCGACGCCTGCGTGAACCGCGTGAGCGGCGACAAAGCCAAGCGCCGTCGCGGCCCTGCCGTCGTTGCGATCGCAGCGCTGATGACCGGTTGCTCACTCCAGCCGGTGTACGAGCGGCCGGCCGCACCGGTATCCGCGGCGTATCCCACCGGCGACGCTTACAAGGCGTCGACCGGTGGATCGGGCAACGCGGCGCTGCCGGCGGTCGATATTGGCTGGCGCGATTTCCTGACCGATCCGCGCTTGCAGCGCCTCGTCGAGATCGCGCTTTCGAATAATCGCGACTTGCAGGTCGCCGCGTTGAATGTGGCAAAGACGCAGGCGCAATACCGGATCCAGCGCGCAGCATTGTTTCCGCAGGTCGGCGCCTTTGCCAATTCGTCGCCAACGCGCACGCCCGCAAGTCTGTCTTCGAGCGGCCAAGCGACCACGCTGCACGACTATTCGGTCGGACTGTCCGCCTCCTGGGAGATCGACTTCTTCGGCCGCTTGCAGAACCTGAACGACCAGGCGTTGCAGCAATTCTTCGCCACGGCGCAGGCGCGCAAGGCCGCGCAACTGCTACTCGTTTCCCAGGTGGCGGACCAGTACTTGACCATGCTTGCCGACGACCAACTTCTCACGGTGACGCAACGGACACTGGAGAGCGCACAGGAGTCGTACAAGCTCACGGTGCTGCAGTTCCAGACCGGCATCGGAACCGAGCTTTCGGTGCGTCAGGCGGAAACCGTCGTCGAGCAGGCGAGGGCCAACTATTCAGCGCAACTTCGCGGGCGTGCGCAGGCAGAGAACGCGCTGGTGCTGCTCATCGGTCAGCCGCTTCCCGACGGTCTCCCATCTGCTGTTCCGCTGAATTCGCAGGCAATCCTCGCCGACATCCCGGCGGGCCTGCCGTCCGACCTCCTGACGCGCCGTCCGGACATCATGCAGGCCGAGGCGACGCTGCGCGGCGCGAACGCCAACATTGGCGCGGCGCGCGCTGCGTTCTTTCCGACGATCAGCTTGACCGGCAACCTGGGGACCGCAAGCTCCGCACTCTCAGGGTTGTTCAAGGCCGGGTCGCTGGCGTGGAGCTTTCTGCCATCGATCACTCTGCCGATTTTCGAGGCGGGACAGCTGCAGGCCAGCCTCGATGTAGCGACAGTGCAAAAGGATATCAACGTCGCCCAATACCAGAAGACGATTCAGACCGCATTTCGCGAAGTGGCGGACGGCCTCGCCGCGCGCGGTACGTACGACGACGAAGTGGCGGCGGTCGAACGCTTCACCGAGGCACAGCAGCGCGCGCTCGACCTGTCCGAGATGCGGTTCCAAAGCGGCGTGGACAATTACCTTGCCGTGCTAACGGCGCAAACCGGTTTGTACAACGCCCAGCAGACGCTCGTGTCGGCGCGCCTCGCGCGCCTCACCAACCTGGTCGATCTGTATCAATTCCTCGGTGGCGGGTGGATCGAGCACACCGGGGATGTGCCGCGTCCCCCTGAAGATGTCGGGCCGATCGCGCCGGCTAGCGCGGCGTGGTCGCCCTGGAATGTCGTTAAGAAAGCTGAGCGTGAACGCCCGGTCCCGACGAATTCGCGCTGACGCGCACTACCTCTCGACGACGAGATCGATGGTGGGGCCTCCCTGCGAATCGCGTCGAAATTGGCCGCAGCCAATCCCGCGTCCAGTGCCGACCCGTCCAGCTCCTTCCGGAGGCGTCCCGTCTCATCGATCTCCCTTCGGTGCCAGCAGTTTGTCAGACTCTTGTGGCGCTCGGTGGATACCGCGCCGGAGGGTGATTCGCGCGGTCTCTCCGACTACTGGTTCCGAACGCCTTCTTGCCCTGGAGCGTTGATCGCATGCCAAGGCCAGCCATGAAGCGTGCAGCGTGGCCACAGACAGTCCGACATCATGGACCGGCGGCAGCATCGGATCGATGTTCCCCAAGCCCCAAAGCGTGACCGGATGATCTTCCAGCACGCGCCGGCAATTGCGGAAACCGGAGTCGCGATTAGGAGACCATAAAGCACCAAGTGGACGAGTCTGGCGGAATATCTCATCCACGGCTGCATCGGCTAAAACGCGTACCAAGTAAGCGCATGGTCACACTCCCGTCGCCTGCAAAGCATGTTCAGACCAGCGGGCGCGAGCGAATGCCCACAAATAAATGCAAGGTCATTGCTCCAATGAAGCGCGGCTCGTCCCACTTCGACAGGCTCCAAAGAAAACCGGGAGCCGAACGCCAAGTCCGGCTCCCGGTGGCACGACCAACTTCAGTTGGCCGAGGTCGCGCCATCCACCGGTGAGACGTGGAAGAGCTTCGCGATCCGCGCCCCAAAGGGCTCGTTGGCAGCGTTCTTCGTGACGACAGCTTCATCTGTCGATGCCAGCGCACTGGTCTTCGACTGATTCGGCAATTGCCACTGGTGCATATCGTCGGCCCATGCCTGGTATTGACTCACGGGTAGCCCATGCGGATTGCTCTGGTGAAATGTCGACGGCGTCTTGTCGAAAACGGGCGCATTCAGTTGATACTCTGTCGAATCGTCCGACAATGCCTGGTATTGACGCACGGGTAGCCCATGCGGATCGCTCTGGTGAAATGTCGACGGCGTCTTGTCGAACACGGGCGCATTGAGTTGCCACGCTGACGAATCGGACGACCATGCCTGGTATTGACGGACCGGTATCGTGGTGTCGGCATGTGCGATACCCGAAACACTGACCGCCAGCATGGCGGCCACCAGAACGCTTTTCACTACCGGGATCTTGTTGCTCATGACTGCTCCTTTTGCAAGTTGACAATGGAAACTTAACCGGACGCCGACCATCGAGAGATAAGTTTGGCGCCTGTGGTCATTGGGCTCCAGCTGCGTTTCCACCGCGTTTCGCGTCCGTCGCGCTGCGTTGCAGCTGTATTGATCAATGTCATGGCACCGCGGGTGTTTAACCACCGGTGCCGGCGGGCCAGATGGCCTTTGTAGAAACGAGCCGGGTTCTGTCGGCGCGTCAGGTTGTAATCCCGCTTCCCAGACATGTAACTCTCGAATAGCACCCGGCGCGCACAATCACGGCGTGGCAAATCGCCATTTTGCTGCGAACTGAGCGCGTCACTGAGGAATCGAGATGTACACGTCGACTACAGAACATCGTCGCGAGGCAATGTCCAGCCGAAGTCTGTTGTGCAGCATGATCCTTTTCGCGTTGGCACTGATCGGGCTGTATTACGGCGCGCTGCGGCTGGGCGTTCGAGTTCCGTATTCGATTGCCGCAGAGTATTTCGCCTTGGCCAGCGATCTAACACCGGTATTGCACCAAGGCGTGCATGACGCGGCGAGATCCACTGGGGCTGATAAGCGCAGCTTGGTCGACGCCGGCTCGTTAACGGGGTGGACCGGCACTCGTGTCGACCTGATCTTCGGTTCGCACTCGCAACTGCGCGCCGGTGCGGAAGTCCAAGTGTGCGCGGAACCGACGAGGTGCCAAACGCTGAAGGCGGTACCAGCTCGCTGGTCCACACTTTCTCGCCGCTGTTGCCGATCAGGCTGAACGTTTCGGCGATTTCTATCCGCAAGAAGGCAAAGCAGGTTCCTCTGCACACGCGGAGCGGTCTGTATCGGCAAGCTATTGATCGGCCGGCCGGAGAATCTGCGCGCGGCTTCGGTGCGACGCCTGCGGGACCATATCGAGTGAAGCGGACCATTCGGAAGTAGGGAGGGGCATCGTAAGCAGCGGCGTGGACCTTGACGACCGAATCCGCGACCTTGGCTTCTGATCCGCGGACTTTTGATCCGCAGGTCACCCGCGTCCTGCTGAACCGGGGCGCGTGTCTAAATCAAGCCGTTTGACGGCGTGATCGCTCGATGTAGAGCAGCCGCGCTGGTCGCAAATCCGCCAACATGATTCACGATCCTTGCCGATTTGTCGAAGCGACCTCGGCAAGAATATCTACATTGGACAATCCAACTCTCGGCAACGCACCTGCAGGCAATACTTCTTGTGACGACATCAACGGATCTGCTGCATCGCGCCGACCCAGTTCTCGACGTGGTACGCAGATGCGAGCTTGTCGTCTCGTACGGTGAACACATCGAGGGCCATCGTTTTGAAACTGCGGCCGGTAGGACGAGCACCGAAAAGTTCGGCGACCGGGGTTCCTGTCGCTTCCCCGCGCACGACGATGCGATCGCCGGAAGTCCAGATTTCCTTGATGTCCCAGCTCAGGTCGGGAATGCTCGCGCCGAGCTGCTTGAAGACATCAGCGAGCTGATCGCGCGTGAGCCATTCTTCATTGGTCGAATAGGACTTGTAGTCGGCATGACAGGCTTGCGCGAGAAGCGCGGCGACGTCCTTCATTTGGGGCTGATTCAGCGCGTCGTAGAGCGGCTGGACCATTCTTTTCGCGGCCTCCACGGACAACTGTAATTGCGCTGTTGCCGGGCTTGCGGTCGGGAAGCGGTCTCCAAACATCGGCAGCCCGCTTTTCGACTCTTCCCGCGTCGCTTCGTCTTGCAGCACATCCCAGTGCTCCGCAAGAACACCATTCACGACTCTTACGATATCCGCGGCGACCCAGGCGCGTGGCCTCCCGTTGCCGGTGAAGCGACCGTGAAGCAAGACATATTCGCCGTCGGCGACGGCCACGGCGTTCTCGTACCGCAATTCGGCCGGAGCCGCCTTTACCAGATTGAAGAGTCCGTCTCTTCCCGGAGCGATGTGCGCGCTGTGTTGGATGTAGTCAGGTGACCAGAATCGGGCGGCAGCCTCGTAATCTCGTTTGTTGAAGAGGGTGTCGAAGGCGGTAAGCACGAGGGCCTTGTTCTCGGAGGAATTCGTCATCGTCAATGTCCTATGGGTCAAAGAAATGGAGAGGGGATCTTTACCTCGTGTGTTCGTCGATCAACCGCGGGGTGAGGCGCCGCGGCGCGGAGCCGTAGCGTTCCAGGTCGCGCGGGCCTTTCCTTCGAGCAGCGTCCCCAGTAGCGCAAACGCTGCGAGCGCCTCCACGACGAAGCCGAAGTGCTGCGCCGTTGGCAGCAGCGCGCCTCCGTGCGAGACGAAGAAGCCGGCAACGATGGAAGGGATCGCCATCGCGAGGTAGGACACTACGAACACCACTGAGAGCACGCCGGCGCGCTCATGAGCTTTGGCGGTCGGCAGCACGGTGCGCATCGCGCCTTGGAAGCCTGCGCCGAAGCCCGAGCCGGCGACCGCGCTTGCGAGGAAGAAGCCGGCGGCCGATTGCACGCCAAGCGCGCCCA
>WNGE01003914.1_pt1 | contig 21017 bp, 29 predicted proteins | sample 5400651 | NCBI WGS metagenome assembly WNGE01 (sample SAMN13153370, study PRJNA577476) | soil metagenome | isolation source: 60 cm soil or saprolite under grassland replicate 2 | place: USA:California | collected 2016-06-15 | reverse complement strand
ATCTCGAGCACGCCGCAGACCTTGGCACACGAGGTACCGTCAAGCTCGATGGATCTCACGTTCGTGTCGGAGCCCCTGCCGGACGAGGAGGCGTTCGACGCCTACTCTCAGGCCGTCATGCGCGTCGCCGAGAGGCTCAGCCCCTCGGTGGCGAGCCTGCGCGCGCGGGGCGGCGGCGGCGGCAGCGCCGTCGCGATCACGCCAGACGGCTTCCTGCTCACGTCGGCGCACGTCGTCCAGCGCTCGCGCAAGGTGCGCGCGTCGTTCACCGACGGCCGCGAGCTGATGGCAGAGGTCATCGGCAGCGATCCGCTCTCCGACCTCGCCGTGTTGCGGACGAGCGACGACTCGCTGCATCCGGCGACGCTCGGCGACGCTGAGAAGCTGCGCGTCGGGCAGCTCGTGGTGGCGATCGGCAATCCACACGGGTTCAGCGGCTCGGTGACGGCCGGCGTCGTCTCGGCAATCGGCCGCTCGCTGCCGACGCGCTCCGGCGCCGCGACGCGGTGGGTCGACAACGTGATCCAGACGGACGCTGCGCTCAATCCGGGCAACTCGGGTGGTGCGCTCGCGGACGGCCTCGGCCGCGTCGTCGGGATCAACACTGCCGTCGCCGGGGTCGGGCTGGGGCTCGCGGTTCCGGTCAACGACGCAACGCGGAAGGTGATCGGCTCGCTGATGACGGAGGGCCGCTACCGCCGCGCGTGGATCGGGATCGCCGGCGGGCCGAGGCCGCTGCCGCCGCGACTGGCGGCGGCGCTCGAGCAGCGGGGCGGCGTCGAGGTGGTGGAGGTCATCGCCGACAGTCCCGCGGCACAGGCAGGGCTGCGGGCGGAGGACTTGATCGTCGCCGTGAACGGCTCGCGTGTGCAGCGCGTCGAGGACCTGATGCGGGAGATCACCGGCGAGCTCGTCGGCGAGACCGTGCGGCTCGACGTGATCCGCGAGGGCCGCGAGCGCGCGGTCGAGGTCGTGCCGGTCGAGCTGCAGGTCTGATGCGCGTCTACCGGATCCCGTTCTCGACGAACGTCGAGCGGGTCGCTCTCGGTCTCGCGTACAAGGGGCTCTCCGTCGAGTGGATCGACGTGCGGGCCGGCGACAGAAGCGAACTCCTGCGCGTCAGCGGGCAGGAGCTCGTCCCGGTCCTCGACGACGACGGGCGCATCGTCACCGACTCCGAGGCGATCCTGCGCTACCTCGAAGAACAGCAGCCCGAGCCGCCGCTCTGGCCCCACGAGGTTGCGCGACGTGCGGAGGCCGACGTCTTCGTGGACTGGTTCAACCGACTATGGAAGCGCGCGCCCAACCTGATCGCAGCGGGGCGCGATCCGGCGAAGTACGGCCCGCGGATCACGGCTGCACTCGATCGCTTCGAGTCGCTGCTCGACGGGCGCGACTTCCTCCTCGGCGAGTTCGGCATCGCGGACGTGACCGCGTTTCCCTTCGTCAAGTACGCCACGGACACGAGCTCCGAGGACGACGAGCCCTTCCACCAGATCCTGCGCGACTGGCAGCCGATCGAGGGCCGCCCGAGGGTCGACGCGTGGATCAGCCGCGTCGACGCGCACCCGCGCGCCTGACCTCGCCGCGGCTCAGATCAGAATGCGGAGCGCCGTCGCCGGCGGGCAACCGCGCTTGACGAGCCCGACGGCTGCGTGGAGATCGACGTGGAGGCTGAACGCGAGCTCGAGCGCGGACTCCGAGTCGAAGCCCGCGCGCCTGAGAGACTCGGCGCGCCACTCGATCACGACGACTTCCTTCGCGTCGTAGATCTCGGTCGTGACCTCTTCGAGTACCGATTCCATTCCCGTATTACCGGCCGAACGCGCCGCCCCGCCGATCCCCCGAAAGGGGGCACGTCAATCACCCCGCGGAGGGAATCGGCGGACGCGGTTCAGACGACGCAGGCGTCGTGCGACGAGCTCGCGACCTGCGCGCGGTACAGCGTGCGCCCGTTTTTGTCGAGGACGGTGAGCGCGCCGTGGCGCAGGGACGGCGTGACGACGCGGCCGGCAGCGGACTGCACGTTGTACGAGCCGAGCGGGACGGGATTACGGCGCAGCTCCTGCCCGCTGACGCGGTGGACGCGCACCGTGCCGCTCCAGCCGCTCGTCACGTACGCGAGGCCGCCGGCGAACGTGACGTGCTGCGGCGGCCAGTCTCCGTCCGGCCGCGCGAGCAGTCGTCCCGTGCGCGCGTCGTAGACGGCGAGCTGCTGGCGGTCGCCCGAGCTGACCCAGACGTGGCGGCCGTCGGGCGCCCACCCGACGTCGTGCGCGAGGAACGGAGGCCGGAACGTGTGCCTGAGCCGCGGACGCGTGCGGTCCAACACGTCCACGATCGCGATCTCCTTCGCCTTCGAGCCGAGCGCGACCCAGAGTGTGCGCCCGTTCGGCGAGATCGTGACGTGCCGCGCCCGGGCACCGACCTGCTCACGTGCGACGACGTCTCCGCGGACGACGTCCAGCGCGACGACCTCGCCGCGTGCGGCGTCACTCACGTACGCGTAACGGCCGGCTGGATGCGCGGCGGTGTAGCGCGGCTCACCGAGCCCGCGCACCACGCGTACGACCTCGAGATCGCGCACGAGCGACACGACCCCGAGTTCCGTGTGTGCTACCACGACGCGATCGATCACCGTCTCGATGCTCCGCGGAGAGGCGAGGGTAGGAATGTGCTTCAGAACGCGTCCGCTCGCGAGCTCGACGGCGACGAGCCGCGACTCCTCGTCGGCGGTAACGAGTGCCACGGGTCCGCATGCGTCAGCGAGCGCGCGCGGCGCGAGGACGAGCGCGGCCGCTCCGACGACGAACTCGCGGCGGTTCACGACTCGAGATACGCACGTGCCACAGCGTCAGGTCCTTACCGCCGGCGCTGGGCCTGGTGCTCGCCGACCTCCCACGTGCCGACGTAGCCGCTCATGTGCGTCGTCTCCCGTCCGACCGAGTCGTCGGCGCCGAACATGGCCTCGCGGCGGCGCCCGATGCGCAGGCCGCGGCGGAATGACATCGCATCGGCGAGTGAGTCGAATCTCCGACGTCGGTCCACACCGACCTCGTCGACGTACGGAACGACGAACGCTTCGCCGGTGCGAAAGACGCCACGGCTGCGCGTGCGCCTCAGGCGCTCGCTTACCGACGCGAGCTCCAGTCGCGCCGTGTCGAGAGCGGCGTTCAACGCTCGCGTCGCGTGCCGCACCAGCTCGGTCAGCCCGTCGAGAGCTTGGACCGGCTGCCGTACGCCCAGCCAGGCGCGGACCTCCTTCGCAACGGCTTCGGCTTCCGCTCGCCGGCCGGCGAGCGTGTCGAGCGTCCTCAGGCGACTCTCGGTCGCGTCCGCTTCGCGGGCGGACGCCTTGGACAGAACGGCCTGCTCACGCTGGTCGGCGAGCCGCTCGACCAGCTTTTTCCGGTTGACGACGGCGAGCGCCTGGTCGGCTTCTGCCGCCGCCCTCGCGGCGTCGAACAGCTCGCGGGCGAGTCGCGACAACGCGTCTTGCGCTTCCGGCGACGCCGAGGGAAGCAGCGCGCGCACGTCCCAGCCGAGATCGGCGAATCCACGCTTCGACGGCCGCAGGCGTTCGAGGAATCGCTTGGGTCGCGTCAGCGCTGCGGCGAGCTCACGTTCCCGACCGGCGGCGAGCTCTGCAGCCGCTGTCCTGAGCGGCGGGAAGTCTCTCGTCAGTCCCGGAACGACGACCTGGAACAGCCTTTCGGGCCTCGAGAAATCCTTCAACTCGTGCTCGCCGAGGTCGACGAGCGCGCCTCCTTCCTCGCCGAGCAGCTCACGGGTCGTCTGCGACACCAGCACCTGCTCGCCGTGCGCGGCGGCGGAGATGCGGGCGGCGCGATGGACGTCGAGCCCGAGGTAGCCAGCGTCTTGCAGCGCGGGCTCGCCGGTATGGAGCCCCATGCGCACCTTCAGCGGTTCGCCGTCCGGCCACGCGTGCTCCGCGAGTGCACGTTGTCCGCTGACCGCCGCAGCGACGGCAGCGCGGGCACGCGGGAACGCCGCGAACAGCTCGTCGCCGCGCGCGTCGATCACGGTGCCGCCGTTCTCGGTCACCGCCGCTTCCAGGATTCGCCGCTGCGCGTCGAGCACGGCGCCGTACCGCTCGCCAAGCCGCCTGAGCAGTCGTGTGGATCCCTCGACGTCGGTAAAGAGGAGCGTGACCGTCCCGTTCGGGAGGTCGACCATCGACCGAGTGTACGCCTAGCGCCCCTTGAAGTCAGGCCGCCGTTTCTCGACGAAGGCGCTCAGACCCTCGGTCGCGTCCTCGGAGGCGCGGGCGAGATAGAACGCGCGCCGCTCGAGCTCGATCCCGGCGGCGAGCGGCGACTCGAACGCGGCGTCGACCGCCTCCTTCGCCAGCCGCACCGAGACCGGGCTCTTTGCGGCGATCTCGCGTGCCACCCGCTTCGCCTCCTCGAGCCACGCCTCACGCGCGACAACACGTGCAACGAGCCCCGCCTGCAACGCCTCCCGCGCCGAGAGGAAACGGCCCGTGAGGATGACGTCCATCGCGAGCGCCTTGCCGACCGCACGCGTCAGGCGCTGCGTGCCGCCGGCGCCGGGAAGGACGCCGAGGTTGATCTCCGGCTGCCCGAACTGCGCGGTCTCGGACGCGACGATCAGGTCGCACGCCATCGCGAGCTCGCAGCCCCCGCCGAGGCAGTAGCCGGACACGGCCGCAACGAGCGGCGTGCGCAACGCGCGGATCGCGTCCCACCGGCCGGTGCGGCGGCTCTCGTACAGCTCGACCGGCGTCGCGGCGGCGAGCTCGCCGACGTCGGCGCCGGCCGCGAAAGCGCGCTCGTTGCCGCCGAGCACGATGCACCGAATCGCGTCGTCGGCGTCGAGCTCCTCGAGCGCGCCGACGACGTCGTCCATCAACTCCGAGGAAAGCGCGTTGAGCGCCTCCGGCCGGTTCATCAGCACGACGCCGACGCCCGCCTCGCGCTCGGCGACGACGAGGCTCACTTCCCCCGCTCCAGGAAGGCGCGCACGGCGCCCTGCGCCTCCTCGCCGAGCATCGACATCGCGAGCCAGTCGCGCGCGTGCGTCACCGTCTGGTGCCAGGCGAGCTCGCGCCAGACGTTCAGCTGCGTCTTGGCGTAACGCGTGGTCTCCGGCAGCTTGCGCGCGAGCGACTCGACCCAGCGGTCGACGACGCCGTCGAGCTCGGACGCCGGCACTGCCTCGTTCACCAGTCCCCAGTCCGCCGCCCTGGGAGCGGGGATCTCCTCGCAGAGGAGGATGATCTCCCGCGCGCGCCGCTCGCCGACCATGAGCGTCAGCCATTGCGTCGCGCCGCCGGCAGGGACGGATCCGTGCTCGAGCCCGACGTGCCGGATGTACGCGTCGTCGACGATGACCGAGAGATCGCACGCCATCTGCAGCTCGTTGCCGCCGCCGACGCAGATCCCGTTGATCCGCGCGATCGTCGGCTTGCCGATCTCGAGCAGCGCCTCGTGCACGCGCTTGAACGCGCCGAACCACTTCCAATACTCCTTGGAGTTCCCGAGCAGCCCCTCCCCCCACGAGCGCAGATCGGCGCCGACGCAGAACGCGCGGCCCGCGCCGGTGAGCACGAGCACGCGGACGTCGTCGTCCCAGGAGACGTCCTCGCACGCGCGCGCGAGCTCGCGCAGCATCCGGAAGTCGAACGCGTTCAGCACGTCCGGCCGGTTCAGCGTGATCGTCGCGCGCGGCGGCGCCTTCTCGTAGACGATCGCCTCGAAGCCGAGCTCGTCCGGGCTCAGCGGCCGCGGTGCCGAAGGCTCAGTCAAGCTCGGCGAACATCACCGTGAAGCGGCCGCCCATCTCCATCGCGTCCTTGCCCGTCGCCATGAACTCCTCACTGCGTGACGCCGTCTTGAACGCGTCCATGTCGGAGAACTCCCACTCCGCGTAGTAGCGGTACTTCGGCTCGCCCATCGGCGCACCGAAGACAGGCCCGTGGCGAAACGTTCCGCCCGGCACCTTCTGACAGAGTGCGACGTGTTGTTCGTAGCGCCCGGGATCGGGCGCGTCGTCGTAGAGGACGATTGCTCTGACCATGGGCGTGAGCGTATAGCGTGCCGCAAAAAAGGAGGCGAGATGGGCAAGAAGATCGTGCACGTCGAGTTCCCCGGGAAGGACGCCGACCGGGCCGAGGAGTTCTGGGAAGGCATCGGAGGCTGGTCGATCGAGAGCGCCGGCATGGAGGGGATCGACTACCGCATGTTCCAGGACGACGGCTGGGGCGGCGCGGTCTACCCGCAGCAGGAAGGCGAGCAGGGACCGATTGTCTACTTCGGCAGCGACGACATCGACGCCGACCTGGCGAAGGTGCGCGAGCTCGGAGGCGAGGCCCAGAACAAGGAGCCGATCCCGGGCGTCGGCTGGTTCGCGCGCTGCAAGGACACCGAGGGCAATCCGTTCAGCCTCTTCCAGTCGGACGAATCGGTCGCGCCGCCGCAGTAACGTGACGGCGTTCGCCGTCGCTCTGGTCGCGGCCGGCGGCATCGGCGGCGCGGTCCAGGCCGCACTGATGGGCCGCTTCGGGGAGCGCGTGGGCACGCTCGAGGCGTTCGCGTTCGCGACGCTGCTCACGGCGCTCATCGGCGCGGCCCTGCTGCTCGTGGGACGAGGCAGCGTCGACGGCTACGCCGCCGCCGCGCGCCAGCCGGTCTGGCTGTGGACGGCCGCCCTGATGAGCGCCCTGATCGTCGTCGGGATCACCTACGCAGCACCGCGGATCGGCACGACGGCGACGATCGGCATCGTCGTGGCCGGAAACCTCGCGATGGGGGCCGTGATCGACCGCTTCGGCCTGTTCGGGCTCGACAGGATCCCGTTCCACCGGGAGCGCCTGCTCGGCATCATGCTGCTCGCCGCCGGCGCAGCGCTCTCGCTCAAACGCTAGTGGTTTGGCCGGTAACGTTGCCCGACCCGGCGAACGTTGCCGGTCAAGCCGCTAGATGCGGAAGGGATTGATCGGCTTGGGGCTCGTGTTGACGATGACGCTCTTCGTCTCGAGGTAGAGCTCGAGCGCCTCGATACCGAGCTCGCGGCCGAAGCCCGACTGCTTGTAGCCGCCGAACGGAATCCCCGGAAAGGCCGTGTACGGCATGTTGATCCCGACGGTGCCGGACTTGATGCGCGCGGCGACACGATGGCCGAGCGCGGGGTCGCCCGTCCAGACCGTCGCCATCAGCCCGTAGCGCACGTCGTTTGCGATGCGAATCGCGTCCTTCTCGTCCTCGAATGGGATGACCGTCACGACGGGGCCGAAGATCTCCTCCTGGGCGACCGTCATCTCGTTGTCGACCTGCGCGAGCACGGTCGGCGGATAGAACGCGCCGGGCCCTTCCTGTGGCTCGCCGCCGGCGACCACCTCTGCACCCTCCTCGACGCCGCGCTCGACGAACCCGTGCACCTTGCTGCGGTGCTCCTCCGAGATCAGCGATCCGACCTGCGTCTCGGGATCGAGCGGGTCGCCCACCTTCAGCGTCTTCGCCTTGTCGGAGAACTGCGCAACGAAGTCGTCGTACAGCGGCCGCTCGACGAGCACGCGCGAGCGCGCCTCGCAGCTCTGGCCCGCGGAGTAGTAGATCGACCAGACCGAGCTCGGGATCGCGCTCTCGACGTTCGCGTCGGCGAAGACGATGTTCGGGCTCTTGCCGCCGAGCTCGAGCGTGAGCCGCTTCATCCCGTCGGCGGCCATCCGCATGATCTCGGCGCCGGTGGACGTCGACCCGGTGAAGGCGATCTTGTCCACGCCGGGATGCCGGACGAGGTGTGCGCCGACCGTCGTGCCGGGCCCGGGAACGATGTTGATCACGCCGGGCGGGAAGCCGACCTCGCCGGCGAGCTCGGCGAGGCGCAGCGCTGACAGAGGCGTCGCCGAGTCGGGCTTGAGGACGACGGTGCATCCCGCCGCGAGCGCAGGTGCGAGCTTCCACGTCGTCATCGTCAGCGGGTAGTTCCACGGCACGATCTGCCCGGCGACGCCGACGGGCTCCTTCAGCGAGTAGAAGAGGAGCGAGCCGCCCATCGGATTCGATCGGCCGGCGATCGACGCGATCGCGGACGCGTAGAAGCGGAAGTTCTCGACCGCCTGGTTCAGCTCCGCCTTCACGGACGAGATCGCCTTCCCGACGTTGCGCGCCTCGAGCTCCGCGAGCTGCTTGCGGTTCGCGACGATCGCGTCCGCGAGCGCGTGCAGGAGACGCGACCGCTCGGTGGGAGGCGTCTTCAGCCAGTCGCCGGCCAGCGCTCCCTGCGCCGCCTCGACCGCGCGGTCGACGTCCTCCGTGGAGGCGACCGCCGTCCGCGCGAGCACCTCGCCCGTCGCGGGCTCGGTCAGCTCGCGCGTCTCGGCGGCTTCGACGAACTCGCCGCCGATCCAGAGCCCGTACTCCTGCGTCGCGGTCGCCACGGCGCTGGACCATAGCGATTAGAGTCCGCGACTTCATGACGGAGCACATTCCCGTGCAGGCGGCACGCATCCCGGACCGGGACCGGCTGCTGCAGGAGCTCCGCGACGCCGGCCTCGACGCGAAGCCGGTCGGCGAGATCGAGATCGAGGTGTCGACGGAGAACGCCGAGGCCCAAGAGCAGGAGGTCTACGCGCTCGTCGAGCGGATGATCATGTCGATCGGGGCGCCGTTCGTCCCGATCAAGCACGACGGCGTGATCTACATCCGCCCGCCGCTGAGCTGATTCATCCCTCGCTTCGCTCCGCTCGCGCTCGGGGCTCGCGCGCTTCGCGCGCTCACATTGGTCGGCGGCCTTGGGGAGCGCTGCTTCGTCGTTCGCTCCTGAACGGCGCGGCGAGCCGCGCCGCCGCGAGGTGTCTCTTCGAATCGAGCGGCTGCGCTTGCGACCCAAGCGTTAGGTGACTTCGAAGGTGCCCTTCATGCCGCTCGAGGCGTGCGGGTCGCACTGGTACGTGTACGTGCCCTTCTGGAGCGTCACGGTGACGGTCTTCTCGCCTTCGAACGACACCTCCGTTACCTTCTGGTCGACACCCGGGCCGATCAAGTGGAAGTTGTGACTGCCGGACTTGTCCTCCACCTTCAGCGTGTAGGTGCCCGCGTTCACCGACTCGGCGTCCTCGCCGTTCTGCGACACCTCGATCGTGAAGCCCGGGCCCACCTCGCCGTCGAGCGTGCCCGACGCCGAGGCACCCTCCGACGTCGTTGTTCCCTCCGCCGTTTCGCCGCTCGACGAGGAGCTTCCCCCGCCGCAAGCTGTCGCGCCGAACGCCAGCGTGAGACTGACGATCACGGTCGCGAAGATCGTGCCGCGCTTCATTCGTTTTCCCCCTCCCGTGGACTTTCAGGGATACGCGTTGCGACCCGAGATCGGTTTCGCTCGAAGAGCGCCGCCTGTCCCTGGCCGACGCCGACGCAGAGCGTCGCGAGCCCGTAGCGCCCGTCGCGGCGGCGCAGCTCGTGGAGCAGGGTCACGACGAGCCGCGCGCCGGACATGCCGAGCGGATGGCCGATCGCGATCGCGCCGCCGTTCACGTTCACCTTCTCGGGATCGAGGCCGAGCTCGCGGATCACCACGAGCGACTGCGACGCGAATGCCTCGTTCAGCTCGACGAGATCGACCTCGTCGACGCCGACGCCCGTCCGCGCGAGCAGCTTGCGCACCGCGGGCACCGGGCCGATGCCCATCACGCGTGGGTCGACGCCTGCAACCGCACTGCCGGCGAACGCGGCGAGCGGCTCTTCGCCGAGCTCCCGCGCCTTTGCCTCCGAGGCGATCACGAGCGCGGCGGCGCCGTCGTTGATGCCCGAAGAGTTGCCGGCCGTAACGCTGCCGCCGGCCCGAAACGCGGGCTTCAGCGCGGCGAGCTTCTCGGCGCTCGTGTCCGGCCTCGGGTGCTCGTCCCGCGTGGCGTCGCCGACACGCGCGAGCTCGTCGTCGAAGCGCCCCGCCTCAGCCGCCGCGGCCCAACGGCGTTGCGACCGGAGAGCGAACGCGTCCTGGTCCTCGCGCGGCACGCCCCAGCGCTCGGCGACGTTCTCGCCGGTCTCGCCCATCGACTCCAGCGGGAACAGTTCCTCCAGACGCGGATTGGGAAACCGCCAGCCCAGCGTCGTGTCCCACATGGTCTGGTTGCCGCGCGGAAAGGCGTTGTCCGGCTTCGCGGTCGCGAGCGGTGCGCGGGACATCGACTCGACGCCGCCCGCCACGAACAGCTCGCCGTCCCCCGCGGCGACCGCGTGACAGGCCGAGACGACCGCCGCGAGCCCGGAGGCGCAGAGCCGGTTCAGCGTAACGCCGGCGACCGACTCGGGCAGGCCCGCGAGCAGCACGGCCATCCGGGCGACGTTGCGGTTGTCCTCTCCGGCCTGGTTCGCGCAGCCGAAGTAGACATCCTCGATCTCCTCGCCGCGGACGCCGGCACGGTCCACGGCGGCTGCGATCGCCGTCGCCGCGAGGTCGTCTGGGCGGACGCCGGCGAGTATCCCGCCGTAACGACCGACGGGGGTCCGCACGGCGGACAGAACGACTGCGGTCGGCATTCGCCTAGGGCGTCGGCGTCGGCGTCGGCGGCTTCTCCGACAGCTTCGTGAGGCTCTGCCAGGCCCACTGCGGAATCCGTTCCGGTGCCTCGTCGGGCCGGACACCTCGGTTCTGCTGGAGTCCCTCGAACTCGGCGACGCCGAGCCGCCAGCGGGCCCACACCCAGAACCAGTCGGGCTTCGGAACAGGACCGGGGAGGTTCTGCTCGGGTGCCGGCGTCGGCGCCGGCCTGATCGTGATCTGCGCCAGCGTCACGCCGTCGGCGAGCCTGTCGACGTCGACCCTGCCCGCGATTCCCGTCACGCTTCCCGAGCTCGAGTACTGCCAGATCGTGTAGCTCCGCCAGCCGGCGGGCAGGTGCGGCGCCGAGACGCCGTAGTTCGCGATCCAGAGCTTGTACGAGCCGAACTGCGTCGAGTTCCCCATCTGCGACCAGAACGCCGGGTACGTGTAGATGATCGGCAACACGCCGGCCCGCTCGTGCACGCGGTTGAGCCAGGCCTTCACCCACTGGACGAGCAGCCTCGCCGGAAGGCCGCCGACCTCGAGGTCGAGCACCGGGAGCAGCTCGCCCCGTCTCGGAAACGCCACCGAGAGGAAGGAGTCGGCCTCGGCCTGCGCGTCCCCGACGGCGGTCTGCGCGGTCGTCCCGCTGTGCGTGTCGGGCCGCGCGAAGTGGTAGAAGCCGTGCGGGATTCCCGCCTCGCGGGCACCGGCCGCGAAGGCGCCCAGCTTCGGGTCGACGAAGCCGACGCCCTCCGTCGCCTTGATGTAGGCGAAGTCGATTCCGTCGGTCTTGACCCGGCCCCAATCGATTCGATCCTGATGGCTGGAGACGTCGATGCCCTTGATCACCCCGAACCCCCCTTTGAGAACTCGATTTAAGCGACGAAATCGACGTGTACGGGGGTGTCGTAGAAGCGGATCGCCTCTGCGCGACCCAGCAGCTCCGACACCGCCTTGCGTCCTTCTTCACCGTAATCCTCGGTCAGCTCGTTCACGTACATCCCGACGAACCGGTCGGTGAGCCCTTCGTCGAGACCGCGTCCGAACTGCATCGCGTACTGCATGGCCTCCTCCCGGTTCTCGAGCCCGGCGCGGATCGACTCGCGCAGCACCTCGGAGAGCTCGTGCAGCTTCTCCTCGCCGAGGTCGCGCCGCGCGACGTTGATGCCCAGCGGCAGCGGCAACCCCGTCTCGAGCAGCCACCACTCGCCGAGGTCGACGGACTTCTCCAAACCGAGCGCCGCGTACGTCAGCTGCCCCTCGTGAATCAGCAGGCCCGCCTCCGCCCGCCCTTCGCGCACTTCGTCGAGAATCTGGTCGAACGGGAGGACGCGGTGGCGAAACTCTCCGAGGTACAGCCGCAGCGTGAGAAACGCCGTCGTCATCTCTCCGGGCACGACGATCTCTGTCTCGAGCAGCTCGTCTCGCGAGAGCGGGCGCGGCCCCACGACAACGGGGCCGTAGCCCGATCCCATCGACGCGCCGTGCGGCAGGATCGCGTACGTGTCCTGGACGAGCGGGTACGACGCGAGCGACATCGCCGTCGTCTCCAGCCGCCCTTCGAGCGCCCACTCGCTCAGCGTCTGAATGTCCTGCAAAACGTGCTCGAACTCGAAGCCGCGCGTGTCGATCGCGCCGGCCGCGAGGGCCCAGAACATGAACGCGTCGTCGGGGTCGGGACTGTGGCCGAGGCGGATGAGCATGTGCGCTGGAACGTACCTACACTGGCCTCGTGTCGGAGCCGCTGAGCGAGTCGATCCAGCACTACCTGCGCGAGATCTACAAGCTGCATTCGGAAGAGGGAAATGTGACGGTGACGGCGCTCGCGCGCCGCTTGCAGGTCTCGGATCCGTCGGCGAGCGCAATGGTGAAGAAGCTCGCGGCGCTCGCGCTCGCGCGGCACGAACGGTACCGCGGCGTGGAGCTCACGGACGCGGGCGAACGTGTCGCGCTCGAGGTGATCCGCCACCACCGCTTGCTCGAGCTCTACCTCGCGAAGACGCTCGGGCTGGACGTGGACGACGTGCACGATGAGGCCGACCGGCTGGAGCACGCGCTCTCCGAAGAGCTCGAGCAGCGAATCGACGAGGCGCTCGGCTATCCGACGCACGATCCGCACGGGGACCCGATTCCGGACGCCGACCTGAAGTGGCCGGCCGACAAGCCGCGCTAGGAGGAATCGGCGAAATGGTCGCGACGACGGATCAGTCGGCGCGCCTTCGGCAACAAGACCGCGACGCAAACAGCGCTGATTATGACCCCGAGTAGTGCCGCGATCGTCAACGCTGGGTGAGTTTCGCCGTAGTGGTGCGCCCCGGCGTTCATCGCGAATTCGATGCCGATGAGACAAACGACAGCTATGGGCGGTAATGCCCTCAGCATCGCCAGAAATGTAGCTATAGGGCCCTGTCGCACTGGGGAGCAGCTCTCGGCACGAAGCCGTCACACCTCCGTAACGGTGGCTGCCACCAGGCCTGTCCGGTTCAGGCGAGTGGGCGATTCAAGGCGCTGAGCCCAATGCGGGTCATTCGGCACGAAGCGGTCACACTTTCTCATGGGCGGCTGCCACCAAAAGGTGTCCGGGGCGGACCAGATCTCGTCGAGAGGTGTCTCGAGGTTTCCTACCTCCCGAAGAACCAGCGCTCGAGCGGCGGGAGCAGCTCCTTGCGAACGAAGGGCTTCACGTCCACGGTGCGGCGGTCGCGCTCGAGCACGCTGACGTCGTCCTCGAGCACCTCGTTCGCACAGTCGATTGCATCGTCCAGCTCGTAGCCCTCGAAGACGTACTCGTCCCGCCGGGGCTCGTCCGAGCTGCGCAGGTGGAGGTTGACCGAGCGGCCGACGGCCCAGAGCGCGCCCGGCTTGCGCTCGATCCAGATCACGATGCGCTCCTCGTTCCCGGCATCGTCGACCCCGGTCAGGACACGCTCGGCGAACCGTCCGGCTTTCGAGGTCCGGCGCATTCGGCAAGAATACGACCGGCATGCTCAAGCTGGCGAGCGCGTTGCGCAACCCGTTCTCGTTTCTGTTCGCGCGCTCGTCGCAGGAGGAGCGGGTGGCGTCGTACGTGATCCGCGAGCACGACCGCGGACGCTCCCTCGAGGAGATCCTCAACGATCCCTACGTGCGCAACCGCCTGACGCCCGCCCAGCAGTCCCGCCTGCTCGATCGAGCCGACATCATCCGCGCCGTCGGCGACGACACGGTCGAGGCTGCGCGCGACTCACTACCCGAGGCGTAGCTTAGCTACAGCTAGAGCTCGGTCCCGACGCCTCGCTCGCTCGCGCGCTCGAGCGCCGCGGCGCCGATCGCGACGTCCCACGCGGCGAGACCGTTCGACTTGAAGACGACGATGTCGTCCTCGGACGAGCGGCCGGGGACCTCGCCCGCCACGACCTCCTGCAGCTCGTGCACCTCGAGCCAGTCGAGGACGCCGTTCGCGATCGGCTCGATCAGATCGCCCGATTCGAGGCGCGCCTGCTCGCGGGCGTCGCAGCAGACGAACGTCGCGCGCTCGAGCACGACGTCGTCGAGCTCGCGACGGCTCGGGTGGTTGGCGCCGATCGCGCACACGAGGGCCCCGTCGCGCAGCCACTCGCCGCGGAGGACCGGATCCTTGGACGTCGTGGCGGTGACCACGACATCCGACTCGGCGACCGTCTCGCGATGCGACTCGGCGGGCTCTGCACCCGTGCGCGCGCAGAACTCCTTGAGCGCCGCCTCGGTGCGGCAGTAGGCGACGACCTGCTCGAGCGACGGCAGCGCGGCACGGATGCAGGCCACCTGGGTCTCGGCCTGAAACCCGCAGCCGATGACGCCGAGCCGCCTCGCACCTGCATGCGCGAGATGCCTCGCGGCGACGGCGCTCGCCGCACCCGTGCGCAGCTGCCCGAGAGCGTTCGCCTCGATCACGCCGATGCACCGGCCGTCCGCCGTAGCGAAGAGGACGACGACGAAGTCGGAGCTGTACGTCTTCGTGCCCGCGACGCCGAGGCCCCTGTCCACCGCGCCCATGAGCGCGAGCGCGCCGCCGTCGAGCGGGAGGCGCAGGCGCGGCTGGTTCACCACTTCGCCGGCGGCGAGCCGGCGGAAAGACTCCTCGACGATCGGCACCGCGTCGGCGGGCTCGAACAGGGAGGCGACGTCTTGTTCGGTCAGGTACAGCGGCATCGGCGAAGCGTAGGTTTTTTTGTGCGTGGCTGCGGATACAACTGTTGTCGGTTATGACAACAGCGACAGTCGAAGAGGCGTACGTCCGGTACAGCGGGGATGTCTACAAGTTCCTCCTTCGGCGGACGGGCAGTCACCACGATGCGGACGAGCTCACACAGCAGGTGTTCGCCGACGCCGCGTCGGCAATGTCGTGCGGCGACCCGCCACGGTCGATGCGGGGGTGGCTCTACGCCGTTGCCGAGCGGCGCCTGATCGACGAGCTGCGCCGTCGCAAACGTGCGTCCGAGATCGCTCACGAGCTCGTGCCCGAGCGCGAACACGTGGTCGACGAGACTCCCGACGCGCTCGAAGAGGCCGTCCGCCGGCTTCCGTACGTGCAGCGCCGGCTCGTCCTCATGCGGATCGTCGAGGAACGGCCGTACCGCGAGATCGCCCGCGAGCTGGGCTGCAACGAGGCTGCTTGCAAGATGCGGCTCTCGCGCGCGCTGCAACAGCTTCGCGACGATTTGCGCCTCGCTTCGTGACGCAGCTGTAACTTCGCTGCGGCTCATGTTACGTCAGGCCACGGCGGCGCGACTCAGAGGCAGTGAGTCCAGCGAAACAAAGGAGGCCTCGAATGCGCGCACACCGCCGCGCCCTCGTTCTCGGCGCGGTCGTCCTCGGCCTTGGCGCGGCCCTCGCCGCCGGCCTGGCCGCGATCGCCACCGGACGCAGCGGCCGCGAGTCCGCTGTGTTCGCTCGAACCGCGAAGCTGACCGCGACGAGAGGCGCGGTCGGCAAGGGACTTTCGCTCGACGGCAAGTCGCTGGTCGCACATCGCGCGGGCGGCAAGCGGCCGCTCGGATCGCTCGGCGGAGGCGACGAGGTGATCGCCCCGCTCACCGGCTCGCTGACGCCGGTCGCCGCGGCGAGCTCGGACGGCTCGTTCGTCGTCTACTCGGCGTGGAGACAGCTTGCGCGGATCCAACCCGACGCGCGCGGTCAGGGACTCAGCGCCGGTCAGCCCGTCGGCACTCCGAGCATCCGCCTCTTCGATCTTCGGAGCGGCAAGGACACGTTGCTCGCGAATGGAGCGGCGTCGCCGGCCGTGTCGACGAGCGGCGCGATCGCCTACTTTGCCGGCGATAGCCAAACCGTTCGCCAGAACGTCGACTACACGGGCCGGATCGTCGTCGCGGACTCGCGCGACGCGAAGCCACGCGTGTGGACGAGCAGCCCGGCTCGGTACCTCCCGTACGCGTGGGCCGGAGGCACGTTGCTCGTGCATCGAGGCGTTCCGGACTCCGAGGGAGCAGACCTGTACGCGTACACGGGGCCGGACGAACCGCATCTGCTCGCGCCCGACGCGTTCGCAATCGCGGTCTCGCCCGACGGCACGAAGGTCCTCGCCTCCGTCGGCATACGAACGCTCGAGGTGATCCGGATCGCCGACGCCGCGATCGAAGACACGCTCTCGCTCGACCGCGGCACCGCGAACGCGCCGCACGCGGTCATGTACGCGGGGAGCTGGCAAGGCGACAGAATCGTCGCGAACTCCGACCGCGGGCTCGTCGTGCTCAACACCCGCGGCGGACTGCACGTCGAGTCCGCGTTCGCGACGCCCGGCCTTCCGCACGGCATCAACGAGCCCGTCCTCGTGGACGAGACACGCGTTCAGGGCTGGGCGGACGTCGGCAAGCCGCAGGCCACGCCAGGCGGCAGCGGCGAGCCCGCATACGAGAACGCCCTCGTCGACTGCGACCTCGCGACCGAGTCGTGTGCCGTCGACGAGGCGAACCCCGCGCGGCAATGGGCGCGGTGGGTAACGAACCCGAGCCGATGAAAGGAGCCCTCTCGATGAAGCTACTGCGCCTACTCCTCGTCGCAGCCGCCATGCTCGTGTGGGCTGCGCCCGCGTCGGCCTCGTACTTCTATTACCACCGGACGTCGCTCATCAACTCGACGTTCGAGGTGATGGACAACTACGGCGACTGGACGGGATACATCCGCGCCGGGTCCGGAAGCGGTAGCGACGCGTGCGAGCACTACAACTGGATCCCGCTCGGCTACTACGCCGTCTACTGGCACGACGACAACTACGCGGGAACGAAGATCCAGGGTCGCGTCTGGCGCCTGTCTGACTACCAGTGCTCGAACGGCGTCCGCCGCACCGAGTTGTTCGTCCACTCGGAGGAAACCTCAGGGCAGGGCCAGTCCTGCGGTCCGGCCGGGACCGACTATCCCTTCTGCTGGGAGGGAGACCACGACTACTACTCGTACGGATGCATCAAGGTCGCCCGCCAGCCGGTGCCGTCGGACCTGAGACAGGTCGACAGCTTCGTGCACGCGTACGGCATGGCGACTGACCTCTGGGTCTTTTCATAGAGATGCGGCGATCGAACGGCGCTCGGGGGCACGGCTACACTGAGGCCCCCGGGCGGTTCGAATCATGCCGGGCGCATCGCTCGACCAAGGCTTGCCGAGGGCGGACTGCGGGAGATGAACCAGAGCACACGCCATGCGCATCTCGAGCTCCAGCCCCCGCTGGTGCAGCGCCATGTGATCAAGCGCCCGAGACCCTCTCCGGCCGCGAGCGCGACGTGCTCGAACTGGTCGCAGAGGGCTTCCACAACGCCGAGATCGGCCGTCGCCTGTTCATCAGCCCGAAGACGGTCAAGACGCACCTGCAAAACATCTACGTGAAGCTTCACGTCAACTCGCGAACGGAGGCCGCGATCAAGGCCAAGGAGGCTGGGCTGCTCCGCTAGGCCCGGGGTTCGAGGAAGCGGCCGCCTCGCGCCGAAGCAGTGCGGGTGGCCTCCCCGCCGGAGACGCTCACGCTCAAGCGGCACCGCGACCTCGAGGGGCTCTACGTCTCCGGGCTCGTCGCGCGCCGCGTCGGCGTCGCGTTGCTCGCAGTGGTTGCCGTTCTCGGCCTCGCCAACGTCTTCGGGCAGCGTCCCTGGACCGCGACCGTCGACGCTCCCGCAGCGAAGCTCGAGCTCTACGCACCTTCGCACCTGCGCGGTGGGCTCATCTTCATGGCCCGCTTCCGCATCACGGCGAAGCAGGACCTGAAGAACGCGACGCTCGTGCTCGATCCCGGCTGGGGCGAGAGCGTCACCATCAACACGATCGAGCCCTCCCCCACCGACGAGACGAGCGACAACGGCCGGCTCTCGCTCGAGCTCGGGCCCCTTCCGGCAGGTGAGTCGTACGTCCTCTTCATGGACTTCCAGGTGAACCCCACGAACGTGGGACGCCGCTCCCAGGACGTCGAGCTGCGAGACGGCGACACGCACATCGCGACGCTCGACCGAACGGTGACGGTCTATCCGTAATGGACCTCGTCCTTCGCGCGATCGTCCTCTTCCTGTTCGTCTACGGACTGACGCGCGTCATCGGCCGCCGCGAGCTGTCGTCGCTCGAGCCGTTCGACCTCATCCTCCTGATCGTTCTCGGCGACGCGATCCAGCAGGGGCTGACACAGGACGATTACTCCGTCACCGGCGCCGTCCTCGTCGTCGGCACGCTCGCGCTGCTGCAGGTGTTCACGTCCTTCCTGAGCTTCCGCTTCACGCGTCTGCGGCCGATTCTCGAAGGCGAGCCGGTGATCGTCGTCGAGGACGGAACGCCGATCATGAAGAACCTCCGCCGCGAGCGGACGACCGTCGAGGAGGTCGCCGCGGAGGCGCGGAAGCAGCAGATCGAAACGCTCGACGACGTGAAGTGGGCCGTGATGGAGACGAGCGGTCAGATCACGTTCATCAAGAAGAGCGGGTCCTGAGCCGGCCGGGCCGGCCTCCGACGTCGAGGTCGGCGTCGTCCGGAACCTCGACGCGGACGTAGCCGAGCGCGACCCCCGGGACGGCGCTCGTCACGCGACCGACGACCTTGTCGCCGACGCGAATCTCGTCGCCGGGCTGCGCCGACTCCACGTCGAGCGCGCGCAGCCGCCGGTTGACGTGACCGCGGTAATGCAGCCTGGCGATTGGCTCCTGGCCGGGGTAGCAGCCCTTCGTGAACGAGACGTGCGACTCGTCCAGGCCCGCCTCGGCCGGGAGCATCGACCCGTCGAGCTCCTTGCCCCACGCAGGGATGCCCGCCTCGAGGCGCGCCCGCTCGAGCCCGTCCGCGTCGAGCGTCGGCTCGAGCGCGGCATCCAGCACCTCGACCGTCCCGGGCAACTCGCCGGGAATCCCCTCGGCATCGCCGAACACCAGCGTCGACGTGTGCTGCTCGAGGGTGATCTCGCATTTCGCGGCGAAGCGCGCGCGAAGCAACGTCGTGCGCACCGCATCGCCGAGCTCGGGCTCCGTCAGCAGCAGGAAATCGTCCTCGCTGCGCCGCCAGACTCGCAGCGGCGCGATCAAGCGCGCCTTGGCCGTGAGCAACAGCGCGGCAACGACTGGACCGCGCGTGACGTCGTTGGAGACCATGCGCTGCAGGAAGTCCTCGGCGTCCGGACCCTGCACGCGAACATAGGCGCGCGGTCGCGCCGCGGCGCGATTAGTAACGATTGCCATCGCAACTAGTCTAGGCCGCATGTTCCGCTCCAGGGCCGAGAAAAAGGTCGCGGACGCCGGCTACGACCCGAAGCGCCTGCCGCCGGGTCAGTACCTGACAGAGAAGTGGCCGGTGCTGCACGCCGGCTCGGTTCCGCGTACAGACCTGGCGACGTGGGACTTCCGCGTCTTCGGCGCCGTCGAGAACGAGATCGCACTCTCGTACGACGAGTTGCGGGCCCTGCCGCAGACGGAGATCACGACCGACATCCACTGCGTGACGCGCTGGAGCCGGTTCGACACGAGCTTCCGCGGAGTGCACTGGCGCGAGATCGCCAAGGTCGTCCGGCCGCTGCCCGAGGCGAGGTACGTCGTCGCGCACGCAGAGCAGGACTTCACGTCCAACGTCCCCCTCGACGCGCTCGAGGACGAGCACGCCATCGTCGCGTGGGAGGCCGACGGCGAGCCTCTGACGCCGGACCACGGCTGGCCGCTCCGGCTTGTCGTCCCCTCACGCTACTTCTGGAAGAGCGCGAAGTGGCTGAGGGGCCTCGAGTTGCGGCCGAACGACCGCCCGGGCTTCTGGGAGCGCTACGGCTACCACAACGACGCGGATTACTGGAAGGAAGAGAGGTACGGCTTCTAGCCGAGAATCACCCGTTCGAGTGATCCGATCCGCGCCTCGGTGGTCGATAACTCAGTGAGATCCACCTCCCCCATTCCCCCGAAGAGCCGCCTGCCCGGGCGGCTCTTCTCTTTTCAGGCGACGGAAACGGCGGGAGGCCTTCGTATTCGGCGTGCCAGCAGGATCGCGACGACGATCGGGGCGATCACAAGCACGGCAAACAGCGCGATCCACAACGCCTCCTCGAGTGCCGAGGTCCCGCCGGTGCACGTCACCCTGCCGCCGCCGCCGGTGCGCACATCTCCCGGTCCGGAGCACGTCTCGGAGGAGGTCGTCGCGAAAAACAACATCCACACCGGTATCGCGAGGCCGCCGGGGACGACGAGCGTGCCAAGCAGCTTCTGCCGGGTCGTCCAGGCGTCGGACGCCCACAGCAGGATGAGCCCGACGAACCAGCCGATCAGCGGCAGGATCACGCCGCCGACCGGCAAGAGCACGAGCGCCGCGATTTCCCGCCAGCCCGCGGGCGACCGCTGAACGCCGAAGCGCTCGCGCGCCTCGTCCGCGATCGTGGCCGGATCGCCCAGGCGCTCGAGGACGTTGCGAACCGCCGTCTCGTTCTCGGCGCCGACCTCGTTGCGAGCCTCGGCAATGTGCTCCTCGATCTCGTCCAGGACCTCCTGCCGGCTCGTCCGCGGCAGATCCGAGAGCTCTTTGCGCAACTGTCGCAGGTAGTCGCTGACGAGTTGATCCGCAGTTCTCATGCTGCCTTCCTCTCGACGAAGTGATCCACTGCGTCACGGAACCGGTTCCACTCGTGCCGGAACTGGGTCAGCGCCGCGCGGCCGGCCTTGGTCGCGCGGTAATAGCGCCGGGGCGGCCCCTCCGACGACTCGCGCCACGTCGACTCGACGAGCCCGTCGCGGCGCAGGCGACTGAGCAGCGGATAGATCGTCCCCTCGCTCGTGACCATGCCGTCGACGGCGGCGAGCGAGCGCACGAGATCGAACCCGTACCGCTCCTCCGTGGCGAGCAAGGCGAGGACGCAGTACTGAAGCGTCCCCCGGCGCATCTGCGCGAGCAGCGTGTCCTGCCCCGCTACCATGCGCCGCAAGGTACCTGCTGACGCCGCCCATGTCAAGGCGCAATCGGGTGGGGGCCGGGCTTACCCCGGCCCCTCCCACACCACCCGGCATGCGGGTCCG
>WNGE01003777.1_pt1 | contig 21017 bp, 16 predicted proteins | sample 5400651 | NCBI WGS metagenome assembly WNGE01 (sample SAMN13153370, study PRJNA577476) | soil metagenome | isolation source: 60 cm soil or saprolite under grassland replicate 2 | place: USA:California | collected 2016-06-15 | reverse complement strand
CCGAGGTCAACGCCCGATTGCAGATCCAGGCGATGGGACTCGGCGAGGTGACTTATCTCAACGCGCAGGAAGCCGCCAAGGCGGCGGCGATCAACGATACGCAGCTGCCGCGGGCGTGGGAATTGTGGCGCCAGGAGATCGGGACGATCGAGTAGCCGTTGCTAGCGTCGACGCGTGCGAATAAATTCGCACCTACGATAACCGTTGGCTGAGCGACGCTAGCAACGCCTACTCGATCGTCCCGATCTCCTGCCGCCACAATTCCCACGCGCGCGGCAGCTGTGTATCGTTGATCGCCGCGGCCTTGGCCGCTTCCTGCGCGTTGAGATAAGTCACCTCGCCGAGTCCCATCGCCTGGATCTGCAATCGGGCGTTGACCTCGGCGTAGAACGCGCGGTAGACGGCCTGCTCGAGCGAGGCGCCGACGACGGTCGATCCGTGTCCGCGCATCAGCACCGCCGAGTGCGACCCGAGCGCTGCCGCCAGCGCCACGCCGAGCGGGCGGTTGCTGACGAGCATGTCGGTGTCGCCCGCGACATTGCGTATCTCGAACAGCGCCGTGCCTTCACCCAGAAACCCGCTCATGTGGAACACGGGCCGCAGCGCCTGGCCGGTCACGCCGAAGGGAATCACGCTGGGCGAGTGACTGTGCACGATCGCCTGCACATCGGGGCGCGCGCGATAGACCTCGCCATGGATGAAGCGCTCCAGATACACGCGCCGGCCGGCCGCATCGAGCGCCGCACCGTCAAGGTCGAAGGTGACGATGTCTTCGGCCCGGACCAGCCCTGGCGCCATGTTGCGCGCGAGCAGGAAGTGCCCGGGCGAGGCGTCGTGACGCACGCTCACATGCCCGAATCCGTCGACGACCCCTTGGCGGTACAGGATGCGGTTGGCGACGACGAGCTTGTCGACGAGGCCCGGATCGGCAGCAGGCGGCATGATCAGTTGGAAGGCGATCGTTGCAATTTCCCATGATATGCGAAAAGATCAGCCCGGAGGCAAGAGCCGCACCTCATTCCCACACGGACCCGGCGAGGCAAACTTGAGCCGTCATTCCCGCGAAAGCGGGAATCCAGTGTCGTTCGCTCAATTATCAGTGAGCCAAGAAGATGCAACCATGACGGCGAAACTCGCGCGCGCGCTTGCAACCTGCCTTCTCGCACTAATTGCCACCACAGCGTCGGCGCAGTATCCGTCGCGCCCGATCAAGCTCGTCGTGCCCATCCCCGCGGGTGGTGCGCCCGACATCGCGGCGCGCGTCATCGGCCTGAAGCTCTCCGAGCTCCTCGGTCAGCCGGTCGTCGTCGACAACCACGCCGGTTCGAACGGCAACATCGCGGGGGACATGGTCGCGAAGTCAGCCCCGGACGGGTACACGCTGCTGCTCGGTCAGGACAGCCTGATGGCGATCAATCCGCATCTGTACGCGAAGATGCCGTTCGACCCTCTCAAGGATCTCGTGCCGGTGGCTACGATAGCGGCGAACCAGTTCGTGCTCGCGGTCAATCCTGCGCTTCCAGTACGCAATTTCCAGGAGTTCATCGAGTACGCGCGCCGCACGGCGCCGCCGCTGCCGTATGCGTCGGGCGGCAATGGCAGCCAACATCACTTGTCGATGGAAATTCTCAAGCAACGCGCGGGGATCGATCTGTTGCACGTCCCTTTCAAAGGCGGAACGCCGGCGACGATGGCGACCGTCGCCGGAGATACGGTGGCGATGTTCTCGGGGACTTCGACGGCGCCGCAGATCAAGGCGGGCAAGCTGCGCGCGCTGGCCGTGACCGGAACGCGCCGATCGGCCGAGTTTCCCGAGCTGCCGACGATCGGCGAGTTCTACCCGGGCTACGAGGTCACGATCTGGCTCGCGCTGTTCGCGCCGGCGGGCACACCCGAACCGGTCCTCTCTCGGCTCCGCACCGCGGTAGGCAAGGCGCTCGCCGCACCGGAAGTGAAGGAGCGGCTGAACGCGGCCGGCGGACTGGAGCCGTTCGCGTCCACGCCGGAGGAGTTCGCAGCGCTCATCCGCCGCGACTACGACAAGTACGGCAAGATCGTGAAAGAGATCGGCATCAAGGTGGATTGATGCCGCTTCCTTGATCCCCGACACTCTTGGCGAAAATCCAGCTCTCCCTGGCGATTGGCGCGTACGACCATGTGCGCGACCTGCTCGACGGCATCGTGCCGGTTGCCGGCGTCGAGCTCACCGTTCTGCGCCTGCCGGTGGAGGAGATGTTCTACCGTTTCCTGATGCACGGCGAGTTCGACGTGTCCGAGGTGTCGTTGGCCAAGATTGTCGCGCTCGCCGCACAGGACGACGGCCGCTTCGTACCGCTGCCGGTGTTTCCCTCGCGCGTGTTTCGCCACTCGTCGATCTACATCCGGAGCAAAGGCGGTATCACGCGCCCCGAGGATCTGGCGGGCAAGCGTGTCGGCGTACCGGAATGGGCGCAGACCGCCGCGATCTACACGCGCGGACTGCTCGCGCACGACTACGGCGTCGATCTCGCTTCGATCCAATGGCACCAGGCCGGCGTGAACGAGCCGGGGCGCATCGAGAAGGTCAAGCTCAGTCTGCCTTCGGGTGTGCGGCTGACCGTCGTCGCCGACCGCTCGCTCTCCGAGATGCTGCTCGCCGGCGATCTCGATGCCGTGCTCTCGGCGCGGCCGCCGGCGCCGATCCTCGCCGGCGACCCGCGCGTGCGGCGGCTTTTCGCGGATCCTCGCGCGGTCGAGCTCGCGTATGCCCGTAAGACGGGTCTCTTCCCCATCATGCACGTGGTCGCGATGCGGCGCGAGGTCTACGAGCGCAACCGCTGGCTGGCGATGAACCTGTTCAAGGCATTCGACGAGGCGAAGGCGCGCAGCCTCGAGCGCGTTGCGGACATGGCCGTGTCCTTCTTCCCGCTGCCGTGGGCACCGGACGAGCTGCGGCTCGCGCGTGAGCTCTTCGGAGACGATCCGTGGGCGTACGGCATCGAGCCGAACCGGTCTACGCTGGAAACGTTTCTGCGCTATGCGTTCGAGCAAGGCGTCTGCTGCCGCTCGCTGAGCCTGGAGACGCTTTTTCCGCCGGAAGTGCAGGCTACGTTTCGCATCTGAGCCGTCACGGCGCGCGTGCGCCGCGCGACCGGTCAGGAATCACCGGGAGGAATGTGCGGCGCCGCGAGACGCAGGTAGTGGAACATCGACCACAAGGTGAGAATCGCCGCGACCCACAGCGCGGTCGTGCCGAGCCAGACCGTATTGATGCCCGGAATGACGGGCTGATACAACAGGAGCGCGATGACGGCCGTGATCTGCGCACCGGTCTTGACCTTGCCGATGAAGGCGACCGCGACGCTCTTCGATTTTCCGAGTTGCGCCATCCATTCGCGCAACGCCGAAATCGCGATCTCGCGGCCGATGATGATGATGGCAAGCCAGGCATCGGCGCGGCCGAGCCACACGAGCATGATCAGCGCCGCGACAACGATCAGCTTGTCGGCTACCGGGTCGAGGAAGGCGCCGAAGGCCGAGGTCTGGCCCCAGCGGCGTGCGAGATAGCCGTCGGCCCAGTCGGTGATCGCGGCCAGCGCGAAGATGCTCATCGCGAGCCAGTTCTTCGCCGCCATCGAAGCCCAAGTGTCGGGCACGTAATAGACGCCGACGAACACCGGGATCAGGACGATCCTGAGCCAGGTGAGCGCAATCGGCAGATTGAAGTGCATGTTCGAAGTCCCGAGAGAAGCCTCCGGCCTCGCGCGGTCGGCTATTTTACTCGCAGCTTCGCGCCGCCGCATGCGCCTCGGCCGCACCGCGACCGAGCGCCAGCGGCGAAGTTCCGGGGAACCTCAGTGGAGCTGCGCGAAGATTCGCTTCGCGAGCGCGCGGCTGATTCCGGGCACGTGCGCAAGATCGTCGACGCTTGCCGCCTGTACGCCCTTCAAGCCGCCGAAATGCGCGAGCAGCGCATGGCGGCGCTTGGACCCGATGCCGCCGATCTCCTGCAGCGACGAAGTCGTGCGTGACTTGCCGCGCCGGGCGCGATGGCCCTGGATGGCGAAGCGGTGCGCCTCGTCGCGAATCTGCTGCAGCAGGTGCAGCCCTGGATGGTCCGCAGGCAGCGTGAGCGCCTGGTCGCGGTCGGGAAAGATGATCTCCTCGAGGCCGGGCTTGCGCTCGGGGCCCTTGGCGATGCCGATGAGCAGCGCGCTGTGCATTCCCTGCTCAGCCAGCACGTCGGCAGCGACGCCGACCTGACCCTTGCCGCCGTCGATCACCAGCAGGTCGGGCGCCGGATACTCGCCGGCCACAATGCGCGCGACGCGGCGCGTCAGAGCTTCGCGGAGCGCCGCATAGTCGTCGCCGCCTATCGGCGGCTTGACGTTGAAGCGCCGGTATTCCCCGCGCTGCATGGCGAGGCGATCAAAGATCACGCAGCTTGCCACGGCCGCTTCGCCCATGGTGTGACTCACGTCGAAGCACTCGATCCGCTGCACCGACGGCGACAGACCCAACGCTTCCTGCAGCGCGGCGAGCCGCTCGTCCTGCGTAGCCTTCTGCGCGAGCTTCTGCCGGATCGCGAGCTCTGCGTTCTGGATCGCCATCGTGATCCATACGCGCCGCTCGCCGCCGGGGTGAGCGACGAGCTGCACCTTGTGTCCCGACTGCGCCGACAGCACGTCGGCAAGGACTGGGTCGTCGATGCCCTCGGCGATGATCGTCGGCGGTGCGGGCCTTTCGAGATAGTGCTGCATCAGGAATGCGCAGACGATCTCGACCAGTGACGCGCTTTCCGCATGCTGCGGAAAGAACGTCCGGTCGCCGACGTGGCGACCGCCGCGGATCATCACCAGGTTGACCGCGGTCAGGCCCTGCTCCGCCGCCGCAGCGACGACGTCGATGTCGCCGGCGGTCGCGCTCTCGACGAACTGGCGCGACTGCAGCTTTTGCAGCCGGGTGATCTTGTCGCGGATCTTCGCCGCGCGCTCGAATGCAAACGTCGCTGCCGCCTCGTCCATCTGCCGCTGCAGATGCTCGAGCACTTCGGTCGTCTTGCCCTGCAGGAACAGGGTCGCATTCTTCACGTCCTCCTGGTACTCCCCCTCGGCGATCAGGCCGACGCACGGGCCGGTGCAACGCTGGATCTGGTAGAGCATGCAGGGGCGCGAGCGGTTGACGAACACGCTGGGCTCGCAGGTGCGCAGTTGGAACACCTTCTGCAGCAAGGCGATGCCCTCGCGCACGGCGCCTGCGCTCGGAAACGGCCCGAAGTACGTATGCGGCTTGTCCAGCTTGCCGCGATGGAAGCGCAGCTGCGGGAAGCGTTCGCCGGTGAGGCAAAGGTAGGGGTAGCTCTTGTCGTCGCGGAAGACGACGTTGTAGCGCGGCTGGTGCGCCTTGATGAGATTGTTCTCGAGGAGCAGCGCTTCGCCTTCCGAGCGGGTCACCGTCGTATCGACCCGCGCGACCTGCGCCACCATGAGCGCGGTGCGCGGTGCGTGTTCGGTCTTCTGGAAGTAGCTCGCAACGCGCTTCCTCAAATCGCGCGCCTTGCCCACGTAGAGCGTCTCGCCCGCGGCATTGAGCATGCGGTAGACACCCGACCGGTTCGGCAGTGAGGCGATCAGCTCGCGCGCATCGAAAGCCTGCGGCGCTGCGGATTCGGAATTCGTCGCTGACATGCGCACTCAGGCAACGCCCGTCGCGGTTCGTTCCCTGGCGAGATGCCGCGTGATCGCGACAAACACCTGCTCGAACATCGCCGTCGTCAGGCGCCCGGTATTGGTGTTGTAGCGGCTGCAGTGATAGCTGTCGAACAGCCGCGCGCCGCGCTCGATGGCGTGCTCGGCGCCGTGGCCGAACGCGTATCCGCTCGAGCGGAGTCCGAACGCGCGCAGGGCGGCGTCATGCGCGATGCGGCCGAGCGCGAGGACGGCCGCGCCCGCGGGAAGCGTGGACAGCTCGGCCGTCAGATACGCGTTGCACTGCCGAATCTCCGCCGGCTGCGGCTTGTTTCCGGGTGGCAGGCACTTGACCGCGTTGGTGATGCGCGCGTTGCTCAAGCGCAGCCCGTCGTCGGCGCTGCGCGCATTGGGACGCGTGGCGAAGCCGAACTTGAACAGCGTGGCGTAGAGCAGGATGCCCGCGTAATCGCCGGTGAAGGGGCGCCCGGTAGCATTCGCGCCGTGCATTCCCGGGGCAAGCCCGACGATGACGAGCCGTGCATCGGCCGCGCCGAAGGAAGGAACCGGCCGGCAGTGATAGTGTGGATGCTCGGCGCGCACCGCATCCAGAAACGCCGCGAGCCGCGGACAGCGGCGACACTCGGCGTCGTAAACAGCGGCGGGAATGCCGGCGGCAGCGACGGCGATACCGCGAAGGAACCTTCGAGTCATGTAGAATGGCGCGCTTCCAAGCGCGCCAGCTCGCGCTCGAGCGGCGCGCCAAACGTGACGTCCGTTATTTTAACGGAAATGCTGCCACCCGAGCCGAATCTCGAAGTCCGTTCGCGGCTGCCCGACCGAGCCAACGCCGGACCGCCGCTGCTCTTCGTGCACGGCGGATATTGCGACGCGTGGTGCTGGGAACCTTATTTTCTGCCGTGGTTCGCAGCGCGCGGCTATCCGGCGTATGCGCTGAGCTTGCGCGGCCATGGAGCGAGCGGCGGCCGGGAGTCGTTGTTCGTCGCCGGGATCGACGACTACGCGGTCGACGTGGCTCGCGTCGCGGGTAAACTGCCCTCGCGCCCGGTATTGATCGGCCATTCGATGGGGGCCGCCGTTGTCGAGCGCCTGATCGCGTCCGGTCCGGTGCGTGCGGCTGCGCTCTTCGCGCCCGTGCCTCCCGGCGGGCTCGGCCCCGTCGCGGGCCGGCTGCTCGCATGGCAACCGGAATACCTGGTCAATATGCAGCGGCTCGACGCGCCGCATCTTGCCGGCGACGCGCTCGCCGCATTGCGACCGATGTACTTCAGCGATGATGTCGCGCCGGAGATTCTGGCGGAGGCGGTGACGCACCTCACCATCGAGTCACCTCGCGTGATCCTCGACCTCGCGCTGCCGTCGCCACGGTTGAGGCCGCAGCCGCCAATCAAACCCTTCGTGCTGGGCGTCGGCGGTGACCGCATCGCGACGCCGGGCGATGTCGCGGCGACCGCATCGTATTACGATACGAAGGCGACGATCGTGCCCGGACTCGCGCACATGATGATGCTGGAGCGTGGATGGGAAACCGTGGCGCAGCCGCTTCTAGCGTGGTTAGAGCGGGAGGCAGGCCGCAGGTGAGAACCGCCCCGGCCGGATGAATCCGGCCCTACGAAGCCCTCTCGATAGCCAGCGGTTTTCGTAGGTGCGAATTCATTCGCAGGCGGCGTTACACGAAGCGCCCCGGCCGGATGAATCCGGCCCTACGAAGCCCTCCCGATAGCCAGCGGTTTTCGTAGGTGCGAATTCATTCGCACGCGGCGTTACACGAAGCGCCGCGGCCGGATGAATCCGGCCCTACGAAGCCCTCTCGATAGCCAGCGGTTTTCGTAGGTGCGAATTCATTCGCACGCGGCGTTACACGAAGCGCTGCGGCCGGATGAATCCGGCCCTACGACGCGGCGTTACATCAAGCGCAGCTTAGTGCCGGGTGCGGCTGAACTCGATAAACTTATCCGCCGGCAGCGCCTCGCTGATCCAGAATCCCTGGAAGGCGTGGCAGCCGCGCGCGCCGAGAAAATCGAACTGCTCGCGCGTGGCCACGCCCTCGGCAACCACGCGCAGGCCCAAGCCCCGCGCCAGCGCGATGATCGCCTCCGTGATCGCGGCGTCGCCCGGGTCGGTTTCGATGTCGGCGATGAACGAAATGTCGATCTTGAGCGTGTCGATCGGGAAGTGCTTCAGGTGCGACAGGCTCGAGTACCCGGTGCCGAAGTCGTCGATCGCCACCGCGAAGCCTTCTTCGCGCAACTGCTGCAGCACCTTCTTGATCGAGTCGAGGTCGTGCAGCAGGCTCGACTCGGTGACTTCGAGCTCGACCCACTCGGGCTTGCAGCCGGCCTCGCGCACGATCTGCGAGATGCGTTGCGCCAGGTCCTCGCGATAGAACTGGCGGCCGGACAGGTTCACGGACACCTTAAGCGGCAGACCCGCCTGGTGCCACGCCGCGCACTGCGCCGCCGCCGTGCGCATCACCCAGTCGCCCAAGGCGTGGATGAGGCCGGATTCCTCGGCCAGCGGGATGAACACCTTCGGCGCCACATCGCCATGCTCGGCGTCATGCCAGCGCAGCAGCGCCTCGGCACCGACGATCGCCTTGTCGGTCATGCGCACGACCGGCTGGTAGTGCAGCGTGAGCGCTTCCTCCTTCACCGCGGTGCGCAACGCGCGTTCCAGCGTGTGCTGCGCGAGTCGGTGCGCTGCCAGGTCGGCGTCGAAGAACTGGTAAGTGTTGCGTCCCAGCTCCTTCGAGCGGTACATCGCGACGTCGGCGTGCTTGAGCAATTCCTCGGGCGCGTCGCCGTCGTCCGGGTAGACCGAGATACCGGTCGACGAGGTGACGTAGATGTCGTGTTCCTCGATCTCGAAGGGCTGCGAGACCGCGTCCTGCAGCTTCTGCGCGATCCGATTCAGGACCTCGGGATCGTCGAAATCCTCGACGATCACCATGAACTCGTCGCCGCCCAACCGAGCCAGAAGATCCGTCTCGCGCAGCGCGTTCGACAGCGCTGCCGTGACGCGCTTCAACAGCTCGTCGCCGATACGGTGACCAAGCGTGTCGTTGACATTCTTGAATCGGTCGAGGTCGATGAACAGGACCCCGACGCGTTGATGGCTGCGCCGCGCCTGCGCGATCGCCTGCGTGAGCCGCTCCTGCAGCAGCACGCGGTTGGGAAGCCCGGTCAGCGCGTCGCGCGTGGCCAGGTATTGGAGCCTCTCTTCGGCCTGGATGCGCGAGGACACATCCTGGACGAACGACAGGATCGACACGATCCGCCCCTGCTCGTCGAGCAGGCATGAGTGGTACCACTCGCACCAGATCGTCTCCCCATCCTTGCGGTAGTTGCGATTGAGCCCCGTTGCGCGCGGCTCCTCGCCGGCCATCAGCTTGTTGATCAGCTCGACGACCGTCGCGCGATCGGACTCGTGCGTGAGCTGGCTGCCGGTAAGCGGCATGCCCAGAACTTCCTCGGCGCGCCAGCCAAAGATGTTCTCCGCCTGGGGCGACCAGCGCACGAGGCGGAAATCGCGGTCCCATTCGAGCACCGCCAGCGGCGTGTTGTTGATGTGCGACGAGAGCATCCAGTTGGCGCGGCGCAACGCCTCTTCGTTGCGCTTCTGGTCGTGGATGTCGGTATGCACCGCGTAGATGCCGATCACGTTGCCTTCGGCGTCGCGGTTGGGCGCGAAGTGAATCGACTCCCAGCGCTGCTCGCCATTGGGCTGCACGAGGAGCTGCTCGGTCGAGATCGTTTCGCCGGTGAGCACCCGCGTGAGCAGCGGCTGCAGCTGCCGCCCGCGCGCCTCGCCCACGACCTCGCCGATGCGGCGGCCGGTCAGCTCCTTGCGGCTTTCGGACAGCCATTCCTCGTTGTGACGGTTGATGAACCGGAAGCGGTACTCGCGGTCGATGTACGCCACTCGTGCCGGGACGTTGTCCATGATGAGCCGCAGCTCGCCTTCGCTGGCGCGCAAGGCTTCCTGCGCCTGCTTCAGGCCGTGGATGTCGTTCATCAACACGAACGCGCCGGCGATTTCGCGCTCCGCGCTCATGTCCGGCACGACGCGGATGGTCATCCATCGCCGCGCGCCGTTGGCGCCGGGAACCAGGCGGTCGAACGACGTCGATTCGCCGCGCAGCGCGCGCGCCAGCATGACCTGGGCGCTCTGGTAGATGCCGTGCCCGACGACGTCGCGCAGTCTGAGCTCGGTCACCTGCTCCGCGGTCAACCCGAAATAATGCAGGAAGGTGCGATTGACGTACTGGCAGCGCTCGTCGCGGTCGATGTACGCCACCGGCGCGGGCACGCCGTCCATGATCGCGCGCAACTGCGATTCGCGCGCGGCCAGGGCGTCCTGCGCCTGCTTCAGGTCGGTGATGTCGTGGCCGACGATATAGTAGCCCTTGATCGTCCCGTCGAAGCGGAAGTCGGGGACGATGCGATTGCGCAGCCACCGCTGCCGGCCGTCGGCGTCCACGCTCTCGCGTTCGTAGGTGACGCTCTCGCCTTTCGCGGCGCGCTCGATGTACGGCCGCTGGAATTCGACCACATCGGGACCGAGCACGTCCTCTGCGGTCTTGCCCAGCACGTCGTCGCGATCGAGACCTACCAGGCGAAGGAACGCGTCGTTGACAAAGCTGTAGCTGCGGTCCTGGTCGACGTATACGACCGGCTCGGGAATGTTGTCGGTGAACAGCCGCAGCTGCTCCTCGCGCGTCGCGAGCGCCTGCTCGATCAGCTTGAGGTCGTGGATGTCGTATTCCGTGCAATACAGCCCGCGAACCTTGCCGGTGCCGTCCAGGTCCGGGGCGATGCGGCCGTGCATCCATCGCCGCTGGTTGTCGACTGAAACGCCGACGCGCTCGTATTCGACGTTCTCGCCATCCTGCGCGCGGCGGATGATCGGCCGCAGAAACGCGGTCACATCGGACGGCATCACCTCGTAGGGCGTCTTGCCATAGATCTGATCCTGCGGCCGGCAGACCCAGTTGGCGAAGGCCTGATTGACGAACGTGTAACGCAGCGAGCGGTCGAGGTACGCGATCGGCCCTGGAATGTTGTCCGCGAACAGCCGCAGTTGTGCTTCCTGTGATTTCAGCGCCTCGCGAATCCGGATGTCGTCCTCGATGTCATTGATGACGACGAACGCACCGCCCGTCCGGCCTCCTGGCTCGCGGTCGGGGAACAGCGTGATCCGCACCCATCGCAGTTCGCCGGACGCCGGACGCTCTCTCCGATCGTAGCTGACCGTCGCGCCCGCGAATGCGCGCTCGACGTAGCCCTGCATCTCGGAGAGCGCGTCGGCCGCGACGAAGTTCTTCAGCGGCTGGCCGAGCAGATCTTCGACCGGAGCGCCGATATATACGCCGTAGGGTTTGTTGGCGAAGCGCAACCGCAGCGCGCGGTCGAAATAGAAGATCGGCAGACCGACGCTGTCGGTGACGACGCGCAGCCGGTGCTCGCGCTCGCCCGCTTCGAGCTCCAGCCGCTTGATGTTGTCGACATCGGTGTAAGTCGCGAGCAAGCCCCGCACGTCGCCGCGCGGGCCGCGATCGGGGTAATAATCGACGCGGATCCAGAACGCGTTGCGCTTGGCGCTGGAAAGCTGCCGTTCGAAGCTCACGCGCTCGCCGGAAAGCGCAGCCTCGATGTAGGCGTGGTAGAGCTGATAGAGCTCGCGGCCCTCGACCTCGACGATCTCGCGGCCGCTGACCTCGCCGGCCGTCTTGCCTGTCCACTCGAGAAACGCGCGATTGACGAAGCGGTAACGCTGGTTCGCGTCGATATAACAGACCGGCATGCCGAGCGCATTCAGCTTGCGCTGAGACAGCGCCAGCAGTGTCTCCCGCTCGCCCCCTTCGCCATGCGTCTGCAGCGTCGGATGGTCGAGGCGGGTCAGTGATTTTGTAAGCGCCATCGCCACGGGCTCGGGTCCGTTTACGCTGCGGGGCCTGCCCTCGGTAAGGGAGGCTTTGCAGTCTAAGGGGCCAACCGGGTCCTTACAAGCAAGGACCTTGCCATAGGCGGAACGACCGGGAACTTTGGGCCGGCCCCCGGCGCCCGGCAGCCGCATTGGCGTGTACCCGGCGCAGGGCTACAATCGCCGTCACAAAAATACGCCCGGCGGCACTCCCGTCTGGGCCATAGTCTCCCAGGAGAATGCCGTGCATCGGGCCCGCGCCCTGCGCCTCGCCGCCGTCGTGTCGTCGTCGTGCCTCCTCCTGGTCCACGCGGCGTGTGCGTGGTCCGCACCCGTCGAGCCGCCCGCGCTGGCCGGCATCCCGGTCGATTTCATCCTGTTCGCGGTGACGCTCATCGGAATCGCGCTGTTCCATCACTACACCTTGCCGATCGCGGTCGGCGGGCTCATCGTTATATCGCTGTGGAAGATGGGCTTCTCGCCCTTCACCGAAGGCGACGGCACCGCCGGCTGGCTCGCGCATCTCGGTGCCGAATGGGTGCTGCTGACCAACCTCCTGGGACTCTTGCTCGGCTTCGCGCTTCTGTCCAAGCACTTCGAAGCGAGTCGCGTGCCCGATTGGCTGCCCAAGTTCCTGCCCGACGACTGGAAAGGCGCCTTGGTGCTGCTGGTGATGATCTTCGTGCTGTCCTCGTTTCTCGACAATATCGCCGCCGCGCTGATCGGCGGGACCATCGCCGGCGTAGTGTTTCGCGGCAAGATACATATCGGGTACCTCGCGGCGATCGTCGCGGCGTCGAACGCCGGCGGCTCGGGCAGCGTCGTCGGCGACACGACGACGACGATGATGTGGATCGACGGCGTGCACCCGTTGCAGGTGCTCGAAGCCTACATCGCCGCCGGCACGGCGATGCTGATCTTCGGCATTCCGGCGTCGATACAGCAGCAGCGCTACTCGCCGATCGTGCGCGAGCCGCCCAAGGGTATCGTCATCGACTGGGCGCGCGTGTTCATCGTCGCGGTGATCCTCGTCGCCGCGATCGTCGTCAACGTCATCGTCAACGTCCGCTTCAACGAAATCTCCGACCGGTTCCCGTTCATCGGCGCCGCGGTCTGGGTTGCGCTGCTTGCTTGTGTGCCGTTGCGCCGGCCGGCGTGGGAAGAGCTGCCGAACGCCATGAAGGGCAGTATTTTCCTGCTGTCACTCGTGCTCGCCGCGTCGATGATGCCCGTGCACAAGCTGCCCGATGCGTCATGGAAGGTCGCGATGGGGCTCGGGTTCGTCTCGGCGGTATTCGACAACATCCCGTTGACCGCGCTCGCGCTCAAACAGGGCGGCTACGACTGGGGCTTCCTCGCTTATGCGGTCGGTTTCGGCGGCTCGATGATCTGGTTCGGCTCGTCGGCGGGCGTCGCGCTCTCGAACATGTACCCCGAAGGCAAGGACGCGATTGCGTGGGTGCGCGGCGGGTGGCACGTGGCGATCGCATACGTCATCGGCTTTTTTGTGATGCTCGCCGTCCTGGGATGGTATCCACAGCCGAAGCATCAAGTCCCGATGTCTGCGCCAACAGCTTCGAGCGTTGCTCCCGCTGCGACGCATTAATGCGCGAAGTCGCGATCACCGAGGAGTACGGAGTCTGCTTTTGTAGGGCCGAATTCATTCGGCCGCACCGGTCCATGGTGCGTCGCATGCGAATGAATTCGCAGGAAACCCGTCGGTCTGGGGTTTTTCGTAGGGCCGGAGTGATCCGGCTCAATGCGACGGGCTCAACGCTCCCAATGCCCCGGCACGAAGCGCCAGCGTGGGCCGGCCTCGACCCACTGGGCGGGCACCCAGTGCCAGCCGCGACGCTCGCGCACCCAATGGCCGTTGACCCAGATGTGGCGATGCCCGTTCCAGCGCCAATAGCCGGGAACCCAGACATAACCCACGCGGGGCGGCGGGACGACGACCACCCGCGGCGGTGGTGGCGCGGCATTGATCTCGATGGCAACGGACGCGGCCTGGCTCGCGCCTGCTCCGAACGCGGTCGTACCGGCGATCAGGATGCAAAGAGCGATTCGACGCAGCGACATGTTCCGTCTCCTCTGGGAAAGCCGGTCCGCCCGACTCAGTGAGCGAGCGGCGGCGACTGCCCAAAAAACGACCTTCCCGGCATGCCGGTTGACCGGACTTGCGCGGCTGCCCCGCCTATACGACGAGGATATGGACCCGGAACGGGCCATGTGCGCCGAGGACGATCGTCTGCTCGATGTCGCCGGTCCGCGATGGACCCGAGATCAGGTTGACCGCGCGCGGCAGTGCGCCGCACTCGCGACGCATCAGGGCGAAGGCGTCCTCCATGCCGTCGACGATGCGCTCGGCAGATACGACGGCGACGTGCGTGTCGGGCAGCAGCGCCGTCGCGGTCGGCGTATCCGCGCCGGTGAGTATGACCATGGTTCCGGTCTCGGCGATGGCGCAGAACGCACCGGTGATGCCGAGCCGGTCGCCGCCGGTCGTCGGCCGCGCCTCGATCGCGAGGCCGGCGCCGGCCCAGTCCAGCGCGGCGAATTCAGGCCAGCACACACCCGCGTGGGACTTCTGTGCGGAGAGCGCCGGCGGAAGCTGCAGCCCATCGAGATAACGCGCAACGGCGGTCGGGATGACTGTCCGATCGGCGATGTGCTCGACCGTGCTCTCCATGTCGCGTGCGCGCTGCGTGAAGCGTTCGATGCGATCGCCGGTAAGCCGGGGCCGGGGCCCCTGCGCGTGTCCGGCGATGATCGCCTCAGCGGCGGCGATCCCGGCAACGTCGCGCTCGCGCTTGCCGAGTGCCTTGCGCACGCGGCCCAGAACATTGTCGCGCGCCGTGCTCACTTGCCACCTTTACGAACGAAGGCGTCGATACGCGCAACACCGTCCTGGATCGCCTGCACCGACGCCGCGTACGAGAAGCGGATATGCTGGCCGTCGCCCGGAACGCGGCGGCCGAAATGGATGTCCGCCAGGACGGCGACGCCGGCCTCGTTGAGGAGCCGCTTGCGGAAAGCTTCCGAGTCGGTGCAGCGCGTGCGCTTGCAGGCTTCGGTAACGTTCGGCCACGCGTAGAACGCGCCTCCTGGCGTCTTGCACGTGAAACCCGGCACCCGGTTCAAAAGCTCGACGATCAGGTCGCGCCGCTTGAGAAACGAATGCCGCATCGCCTCCGCCGCATCCTGCGGACCGGTGATCGCCTCGACGACCGCCCACTGACTGATCTGCACGGCGCAGGATTCGGTGTTGGTGATCCAGCGTGTGAACACCGGCGCCAGAGCCCGGTTGGCGATAAAGCCGATGCGCCAGCCGGTCATCGCCCAGGTCTTCGACGCACCGTCGGAAATGATCGTGCGCTCGCGCATGCCGGGGAAGGTCGCAAGCGACACAAATTCGCCGTCGTAGAGCAGGCGCGAGTAGATTTCGTCGGCGAAGACCCACACCTGCGGATGCAGCCGCAGGATGTCGGCAATTGCCTCCAGATCGGTGCGCTTCAGGCTGCCGCCGGTCGGATTGTGCGGCGAGTTGAGGATCAACAGCCGCGTCTTCTCCGTGATCTTGGTCTCGAGCTCGTGCGGGTCGAAGGCGAAATCGCGCGCTTCGCGCAAGTGAATCGGCACCGGCACCGCGCCGTTGGCTACGATCTGCGACTCGTAGATCGGGAATCCGGGCACCGGATAGATCACCTCGTCGCCGGCGCCGTGATCGGTGACCGACGCGATGGTATACGCGATGAAAGGCTTGGCGCCGGCACCTACGACGACCTCGTCGGGTGCGATGTCGAGTCTCCGCCGCGAGCCCATGTCGCGCGCCGCCGCGGCGCGCAGCTCGTCGATGCCCGCCGAGGGCGTATAGCCGTGCTTGCCGTCACGGATCGCCGCGATCGCGGCGTCCTGGATATTGACCGGTGTCGGGAAGTCGGGCTGGCCGATGCAGAACGAAACGATATCACGGCCCCTGCGGACGAGATCGTTGACCTCGGCGAGCACGACGAATGCATTCTCGGTGCCGAGCGACTCGCCGCGACGGCTGATGCGCGGGACGATGTGCGGCGCGTTCACTTGCGCGCCTTCCTTGCGTAGAGATCGCGAAACGTGTGTCCTTCCGGTGCGGGCATGTCGCGGCCTTCGGTCCAGCCGCCGGCAAGGGGCAGCTTGTGCAGCAGCCTCTCGCGGCCGCCCATCCACGAGAGCATCCGGGCGCCGATGCGCGTGGCCAACGCGTACAGGCCGGCGTGTGCCGCGAGCCACGACCACGCGCGCAAGCCGAATCGCTCCGTCCACGGCCTCAACCCACGCTCGAACTGCTGCTCGCGCAACTTCCGCAACAGGTCGGGCAGCGGAATCTTGACCGGGCACACGACGCCGCACTGGTTGCACATGGTGGCGGCCTGGGGCAGGTCCAGCGCATTCTCAATGCCGATGTACGACGGCGTCAGGATCGAGCCGATCGGACCTGGATAGACCCATCCGTACGAGTGCCCGCCGATGTTCTGATAGACCGGACAGTGGTTCATGCACGCGCCGCAACGAATGCAGCGCAGCGCTTCCTTGAGCTCGCCGGCGAGCACGGCGGAGCGGCCCGCGTCGACGACGATGAAGTACATGTGCTCGGCGCCGTGAAACTCGCCTAGGCCCTTGACCCCGGTCAGGACGTCGACGTAGTTCGAGATCGACTGCCCGGTCGCCGAGCGCGGGAGCAGCCGCATCAGCGTCGCCACGTCTTCCAGCGTGGGGACGATCTTCTCGATGCCCGAGATCGCGACGTGCACGCGCGGCAGCGTCGTAGTCAGGGTCGCGTTGCCCTCGTTGGTGACGATGACGACCGAGCCTGACTCGGCGACGAAGAAGTTGCCGCCGGAGATCCCCATGTCGGCACTGAGATAGTGTTGCCGCAGCACCCCCCTCGCCTCGAGGCACAGCTCGGCGATCTCGGTCTTGCGCGGCGTCGCGTGCGCCTTGGCGAACAGGTCGGCGACCTCCTCCTTGCTCTTGTGCAGCGCCGGGCCGATGATGTGCGAGGGCGGCTCGTAGTCGTTGATCTGCAGGATGTACTCGCCCAGGTCGGTCTCGACGACCGTCAGTCCCGCGGCTTCGATCGCCCGGTCGAGCTCGGACTCCTCGCTTACCATCGATTTCGACTTGATGATCTTGCGCACGCCGTGGCGGCGCGCGATGTCGAGCACGTGCGCGTTGATCTCGCCCGGCGTCTCGGCCCATAGCACAGTGGCGCCGCGCGCGATCGCGTTGCGCTCGAAGATCTCGAGCCACACGTCGAGGTCGTCCAGCGCACGCTGGCGAATCGCCCGGCCTGCTTCGCGCGTGGCCTCGAAATCGTCGAGCTCGGAGAGCGATTCCCGCCGCTTGGCGACGAATTTGCCCTTGATCTTCTGCAGGTTGCGCTGGAGCTCCGCGTTCGCCATGTTGGCGTGCGCGCGCTCCCTGAAATGCATCGAGGCGATTTGCATTGCTCGATCCTGAAAAAAAGGCCCTACCGCAAGGACGCAAGGAACGCAGAAAAGCGGATTCTCGTATGTTCCATGCGTGCTTCGCGTCTTTGCGGCAAGTCTTCAGCCCTCCCCTGCAAGCACTTCGGCGACGTGCAGCACGCGCGTTTTCATGTCGCCGCGCCGGCGCAGGCGGCCTTCGATATTGAGCATGCAACCCAGATCGCCCAGCACGACGGCATCGGCGCCGCTGGCGGCGATGTGCTGGCATTTGTTGTTGGCCAGCCGCGTCGATATGTCGCCGAACTTGAGCGCGAACGTGCCGCCGAATCCGCAGCAGGTCTCGCATTCGGTCATCTCGACGAGCTTGAGGCCCGGCACACGAGAGAGCAAGGTCCGCGGCTGGCGCTTCACGCCCATCTCGCGCAGTCCCGCGCAGGAGTCATGATAGGTGACGGTGGCCGAAAGCGATCCGGGCACGGCGGCGAGCTTGAGCACCCGCTCGAGAAAGTCGGTCAGCTTCGCCAACAACCTTGGCTGCCAGAGCCCGCGCGCCGACGCGATCGCCCGAGTTGTATCCCGGTTGCCCGCAACAGGTCTGCATGGACGGAACGTAGACTTCGGCGCCGCCCGCCTCGAGCAATCGCACTGCGGCGAAGCCGATCGACGGCCGCATGAGGTCGACGAGACAGGTGACGAAAAGACCGACGCGCATGGGGATGAACCGGACCGAAGGAATGGTAGCACGGCGCGCACGCCGCGCGCTTCATCAGGTTACGGAACCTTAGTAAGAGTGCGTCAGCGCCAGAACGCACCAGCCCATCAGCTTCTGCGGAAAAACGCCGAGCAGAAGCAGTGCGAGTCCGTTGACCGACAGCAACAGCCGGGCGTCGCCACGCGCAGCGATGGGTGGGGCTTCGACCGGGTCGTCGAAGTACATCAGCTTGACGACGCGCAGGTAATAGAACGCGCCGACGAGCGACGCCATCACCGCGACTACGGCAAGCCAGACGAGGCCGATGTCTACCGCAGCCGCGATCACCGAGAATTTCGCGTAGAAGCCGACCGTCGGCGGCACGCCGGCCAGCGAAAACATCGCCAGCAGCATCATGAACGCGTACCACGGGCTCCTCTGATTCAAGCCCTTGAAGTCGTCGAGCCGATCCGCTTCGAAGCCCTCGCGCGAAAGCAACAGCACGACGCCGAACCCGACCAGCGTGGTCAGAACATACGTGACCGTGTAGAACATCGCCGCGCTGTAGGCGTCGCTGGTTGCACCGAGGAAGCCCATCAGCATGAAGCCCATGTTGGCGATGGTCGAATAGGCCAGCATTCGCTTGATGCTCGACTGGGCAATGGCAATGATGTTGCCGAAGAGCATCGACAACAGCGACAGGACCAGCAGCATGCCCTGCCAGTCGAATGCCAGCGCCGACAGCGAGCCGACGAGCAGCCGCATGGCGAAGGCGAATGCGGCGAGCTTCGGAGCCGAGCCGATGAACAGCGTCACGGCCGTCGGCGCCCCATCATAGACGTCGGGTATCCACATGTGGTACGGCACCGCGCCGAGCTTGAACGCGATGCTGGAGACGACAAATACGAGCCCGAACACCAGGATCACCCGGTTGCTGTGCGCGTTGACGATCGCGTCCGCGACGCCGGTAATCTCCAGCGTCCCGGTCGCGCCGTAGAGCATCGACATGCCGTAGAGCAGAAAGCCCGACGCGAGGGCGCCCAGCACGAAGTACTTCATCGACGCCTCGACCGCCCGCTCGGACTCGCGCTGCAGCGCGACCATCGCGTACAGCGAGAGCGACATGAGCTCGAGGCCGAGGTAGAGGGTCACGAAGCTGTTGGCCGAGATCATGACCATCATCCCGAGCAGCGCCGTGAGCATCAGCACGAAGGTTTCGCCGCGGAACAAGCCGCGCGCGGCGAGGTAACCGCGCGAATAGAAAAGGGTCAACGACACGGCGACGTACGCGAAGAGCTTCAGGACGTCGGCCAGCTTGTCGGTGACGTACATGTTGCCGAACGCGCGCAGCGGCGTATCGTCGGGCGATACCAGTGTCAGATATGCCGCGGCGAGCAGGGTGAGCTGCGTCAGCCAGTAGCTGATCTGACGCCGTGAGTCGGGCACAAATAGATCTACAACCAGGATCACGCAGGCGGCGCTCGCCAGCACGATTTCGGGCAACGCTGCGCCAAAGTTGAACGCGATGCTCATGGCCGTTGTCGCGCTTTCACTGCTTGCTCTGGGCGACCTGCGTCAGCAGTTGCGCCACGGAGGCATGCATCACGTCGGTAAAGGGCTTCGGGTAGATGCCGAGGGCGAGGATCGCGGCGACCAGCGTCGCCAGCAACCAGAATTCCCGCTTCGACACGTCCTTCAGCGCGGCAACGCGAGCGTTGGCGACGTCGCCGAACCAGACTCGCTTGTACATCCACAACGTATACGCTGCCCCCAGAATCATGATCGTCGCGGCGAGGAAGCCGAGCCAGAAGTTCGCTTTGACTGCCGCGAGGATCACCAGGAACTCGCCGACGAAACCGCTGGTGCCTGGCAATGCGGCGTTGGCCATCGCGAACAGCATGGCGAAGGCCGCGAACTTGGGCATCGTGTTCACCACGCCGCCGTAATCACCGATCAGCCGGCTGTGCATGCGGTCGTAGAGCACGCCGACGCACAGGAACAGCGCGGCGGATACAAAGCCGTGCGAGATCATCTGCACCAGGCCGCCTTCGATGCCGAGCTGGCTGAACAGGAAGAAGCCGAGCGTCACGAAGCCCATGTGCGAGATCGACGAGTACGCAATGAGCTTTTTCATGTCGGGTTGCACCAGCGCGACGAAGCCGATGTAGACCACCGCGACCAGCGACAGCGTGATGACAAACCCGGCGAGGTAATGGCTCGCATCGGGCAGGATCGGCAGGATGAAGCGGACGAAGCCGTACGCTCCGACCTTCAGCGTGATGGCGGCGAGGACGACCGAGCCGCCGGTTGGCGCCTCGACGTGCGCGTCGGGCAGCCAGGTGTGCACTGGCCACATCGGCACCTTGACCGCGAAAGCGATGAAGAATGCGGCGAACAGCCATTCCTGCGTCTTGAGCGACAGCGGCAGCTGATACCACTCGAGGATCGAGAAGCTGCCGCTGACGGTGTACAGATAGATCAGCGCGACCAGCATCAGTACCGAGCCCAGGAACGTGTAGAGAAAGAACTTGAGTGCGGCGTAGATGCGGTTCGGGCCGCCCCAGACGCCGATGATGAGGTACATCGGGATCAACTGCGCTTCGAAGAAGACGTAGAACAGCACGGCGTCGAGCGAGGCGAACACACCGTTGATGAGCCCCGACATGATGAGGAACGCCGCCATATACTGTGCGACTCGCGTCTGGATGACCACCCAACCGGCCCAGACGGCGAGCACGGTGATGAAGCTGTTGAGCAGGATGAAGAGGACCGATATCCCGTCGACGCCGAGGAGATAATTGACGCTGAAGCGCGGGATCCATTCGATCGTCTCGACGAACTGCATCTCGGCGGTGCCAAGCGTGAATTGCGTGTAGAGCGGAATCGTTACCGCGAATCCGGCGACAGCGCCGACGAGCGCCAGCCAGCGCGCCGCGGGCGCGTCGCGGTCGCGGTTGACCGCGAGCACGAGAAGTCCGGCGACGATCGGTACCCAGATCGCCAGGCTCAAGTAGGGCAGCATCAGACCACTCGCAGCGTAAGCCACCAGAACAGGAAGACCACGATCCCGAGGACCATGGCGAATGCGTACTGATAAATGAAGCCCGACTGGATCTGGCGCAGGACCGCCGATGTCGCGCCGACCAGCCGAGCGCTGCCGTTGACGAAGAAGCCATCGATGATCGAGCGGTCACCGACGTTGGAGAACAGTGTGCCTAAGCGACGGAAGCCGCCGGCAAAGAACCAGTC
>WNGE01005868.1_pt1 | contig 21030 bp, 16 predicted proteins | sample 5400651 | NCBI WGS metagenome assembly WNGE01 (sample SAMN13153370, study PRJNA577476) | soil metagenome | isolation source: 60 cm soil or saprolite under grassland replicate 2 | place: USA:California | collected 2016-06-15 | reverse complement strand
GTGAGACCGGAAGGCCGTCGGAACTTCCCAGGTGTTGCTCCGTACCTTCCGAACGGGACAATCATCTTCCTGTCCCAGGGAGGGAGCTATGAGGATATTTCTCCGGGCCCTGATTCTGGCTTGCCTCGGCCCTTCGATCGCAGCCGCTCAGCAAGGGCCATATTCGGGGGTCGGCGCGGGGAGCGTCCCGCCCGAGAAGGTCGCCCGCTACGCTCCGCCCCCGCTCGCTCCGGAGGTCTCGCGACGCATCCAGGCGATGCTCGACGTCCGCGCTCCGGGGCTCGGCCTCGTCACCCCGGACGGAAAGCACCTCTACTTCACCTGGAGCGTCACCGGCTCGAGCCAGGTCTGGCGGATCGACGCGCCGAAAGCCTACCCGGTCCAGATGACGGCGGGCGAGGACCGCACCACGGTCTCCGGTGTGACCCCCGACGGGCGTTGGCTCATCCTGTCGCGCGACGTCGGCGGCCAGGAGAACCCGGGGCTGTACCTCCAGCCGGCGGAAGGCGGCCCGTTGAAGATGATCCAGAAGATCGACAAAGTGCGAACCTTCTTCGAAGCGGTCCTCGACGATTCGAGGACACTGCTCTTTCGCGCCAACGACGTCAAGCCGGACAGTTACGCCATCTACAGCTACGACCTCGTGACGGGGCAGCGTAACCTGCTCTTCGGCGAGCCCGGGCTCTGGTCCATCGCCGATCATCGAGGCCGGGGCAACGACCTGCGCCTCCTTCTCGCGAAGGCGACCGGTGCCCTGTCGAGCGAGTACTACGAGCTCGACGCGGGCAAGAAGCTGACGCCGCTCCTGGGCGTCGGCGAGAAGACCGAGTACGACGTCTCGTACGCCGCCGATCCGGGGGAGCTTCTCGTCCGGACGAACAAGTTCGGCGAATTCCGCCGGCTCTACCGCTGGAGGATCGGCTCCGACGCCTCGGCGAAGAGCTTCACCGCCGTCTCGCCCGAGGTGAGGATGGACATCTCGGCATTCAGGATCGACGAGGCCCGCCGGCACATCTACCTCGACATCAACGACGGCGGGTACACGAAGCTTCGCGTCCTGGACGCGAAGACGTTCGCGGCGGAGGAGCTGCCTCTTCCGAAGGACGCGGACCACGTGTACGCCGGGTTCGCCTCACGCGACGGCCGGTTCGTGACCCTGGGCGTCGAGACCGGGAAGGCTCCGCGGACGAGCTACATCTGGGACTGGACGGCGAAGACGCTGACGCAATGGGTCGTGCCGAGCGCTCCCGAAGCGGACCTGACGGCGTTCGTGCCGGCGAAGCTGATGAGCTATCCGGCGCGCGACGGCACGCCGATCCCCATGTTCGTCCGTTTCCCGAAGGGGTGCGCGCCGGAGGAGAGAACGGGAGCCGCTCCCTGTCCCGTGGTCGTTGAGTTCCACGGGGGACCCGAGGGGCAGGCGCAGCCCGGGTTCAGCACATACGCGCAGCTCTTCATCGAGGCCGGATTCATCATCGTCGAGCCCAACGTCCGGGGTAGCGACGGGTACGGAAAGACATGGCTCGACGCGGACAATGGCGCCAGGCGCCTGGCCGTCATCACCGACATCGACGACTGCGGCAAGTGGATCCGCGCTCATTGGGGACGAAACGGCAAGCCACCGAGGGTCGGCATCATGGGAGGAAGCTACGGCGGCTACTCGACGCTCGTCGGCATGACGATGTTCGCCGGCACCTACGACGCCGGCGCGTCCGTGGTCGGGATGAGCAACCTCGTCACGATGCTCCGCAACACGTCTCCCTACCGCCGCATCCTTCGGATCACGGAGTACGGCGACCCCGACAAGGACGCTGAAGCGCTTCTGAAACTCTCCCCGATCACCTACATCGACCGCGTGAAGGCCCCGCTGCTCCTGATCCAGGGCTTGAACGACCCGCGGGTTCCCGCAGGCGAGGCGGTGCAGATGCAGGAGGCGCTGGAGAAGAGGGGGATTTCGTCACAGCTGATCCTGATCCCCGAGGAGGGGCACGGCTCTGCCAGGCGAAGCAACCAGGTAATTCAGGCCGGCCACGTCCTCCGTTTTCTGGAGGAGAACCTCAAGGGCAAGACGCCGCCGTCTTGAGGGGCGCTCGCAGCCGGCCTCTCTTTTGGGAAGAGATGGGGTCAGCGCGATGCGTGCCAACATGCTACCGAGCAAGGCTGACCCCAGATGAAGCTGACGACGCGCCAGCTCCTCACGTTTTTATCGCTTACCTATGCCGTGACGTGGATCTGCTGGACGGCGGCCGGCACGGTGTCCCGCGCGAGTGCGTCCGGGGCCCCCGCGCTCGCGGCAGTTGCGGGGGCGCTGTTGCTCCTGGGCACATTCGCTCCGGGTCTGTGTGCTCTGGCCCTCACCGAGCTGACCGACGGGCGCGCGGCCACCCATGAGCTGCTCGGCCGGGTTTTCGAGTGGCGCGTCGGCCTGCGATGGTACGTGTTCGCCGTCGGCTACATACCTGTGATCAAACTCTCGGTCGCGCTCCTGCATCGCGTCGTCACCGGCGCATGGCCGCGTTTTGGCCAGAGGGCCTGGTACGTCATGGCAGGGGCGATCCTGATCTCGACCTGGGTGCAGGCGGGAGAGGAAATCGGATGGCGGGGGTACGCCCTTCCACGCCTCGCGGACCGCTTCGGCCTCGCGACCGGGAGCGTTCTTCTCGGAATAGTGTGGGCCAGTTGGCACTTGCCCCTGTTCTTTATTCCAGCAGCCGACACGCTTGGACAATCCTTCCCGCTCTATCTGCTGCAGGTGACCGCGCTGTCCGTCGCAATGGCGTGGCTGTATTGGCGCACCGGAGGAAGTCTGCTCCTTGTCATGCTCTTGCACGCGGCTGTCAACAACACAAAGGACATCGTTCCTTCGGCCGTCCCGGGCGCGACGAATCCTCTTGCGCTCAGTACCTCCGTCGTGGCGTGGCTCACGGTTGCATTGCTGTGGATCTGCGCTGCGTACTTCCTCGTTCGGATGAGGAAGATGAAACTGCAAGCGATGGAGAGCCCGGTGATTGCGGGAGGGACATGACGAGAATCGTGCAGGTGGACGCCTTCACGTCCGAGCCGTTCAAAGGGAATCCAGCGGCGGTGTGCGTACCGGCCGGGTCGCTTGCGAGAGTCCTGATTGGTGGTCGTTAGACCGCCGGATCTTCCAGAGAATCAGGGTATCGAATGTAGCCTTCGCGGTCTCTCTTTTCCCTCTAGCGAACATCCAGATGTTTGAGGTATGCCTTCAGTGCATCACGAAACAGAGCAGATCGATTCGTCTTCAACTTGCGCGCCGCCCGGTCCGCCGCCCCCAGGGGATCGCCGTCGAGAACAATTTGGATGGCTTCCATTTTGTGTGGATCCTACTAAGACTAGACTCAATAGCCAATTCGGTCGGGAGAAGATCTGGAAACCCTGCGAGCACGCCTTCGTAACGTTAACCGTTACCAGGAGAGAAGATCCTCAATGGAGCGGAGATCGGTAGCCGCGCAGCGCGGGGACGGGCAGTGGGCGGTCGGACGCCTCGACTTGAAGCTGATCGCCTTGCTTGTGGGAGCGAAGCTGCTCGTCCACCTGGCGACGGCGGGCCGGTACGGATACTTCCGCGACGAGCTTTATTTCCTGGACTGCGGGCGGCATCTGGATTGGGGCTATGTGGACTGCGCGCCCCTCATCGCGGTGTACGCGAAGATCGCGCTTCTCCTGGGCGGTTCTCTCCCGGTCCTGCGGACGCTCGCGGCGCTGGCCGGGGCGGCGCGGGTGGCGTTGACGATGGTGCTGGCGCGCGAGCTTGGAGGCGGGCGCTTCGCCCAGGCGCTCGCCGGCCTCTGCGCGCTCGCGGCGCCCATCTACCTCGGCATGGACAGCATCCTGACGATGAACGGCTTCGAGTCGCTCTTCTGGATGGGGTGCGTGTACTTCCTGATCCGCATCGTGCGCACGGGAGACTCCCGGCTCTGGGTGTGGTTCGGTGTGCTGGCCGGGCTCGGGCTCGAGAACAAGCACTCGATGCTGCTCTTCGGCGGAGCGGTCGTGGCCGCCCTGCTGCTCACTCGCGAACGCCGCGAGCTCGCAAAGCCCTGGGTCTGGATCGGCGCCGGCCTGGCGTTGCTCATCTTCCTCCCCAACATCCTCTGGCAGATCCGCCACGGCTTTCCCACGATCGAGGACCTTCAGAACGTGAAACGGATGGGCAAGAACGTCGTGCTCTCGCCGTTGGAGTTCGTGGGTCAGCAGATCCTGCTCCTCCACCCTCTTCTCTTTCCCGTCTGGCTCGCGGGACTCGTCTCGTTTCTCTTCGGGCGAGCCTCGCGGCTGCGCATGCTCGGCTGGACCTACGTCGTTCTCCTGGTGTTGATGATCGCGCTCAAGGCGAAGAACTACTATTTGACCCCCATCTACCCGATGCTCTTCGCTTCCGGCGCCGTGGCAGTGGAGGGCTGGCTCGAGCGCCGGGCGTGGAGCCGCGGTCGGACCTGGCCGAAGGCCGCCATCGCCTCATACGTCGTCGCCGCGGGCGCGATCCTCGCCCCCGCGATCCTGCCGTTTTTTCCGCCGGAGAAGCTCCTCGCCTACCAGAGGCGCCTCCACGTCGCGCCGCCCAGGACCGAGGTCCGCCATGAGGGCCCTCTGGACCAGCGCCTCGGGGACCAGTTCGGCTGGCCAGAGCTGGTGGCGGACGTGGCCCGGATCTATCAGTCGCTGCCGCCGGAAGAGCGCGTGCGGACCGGCATCTTCGCCAGCAACTACGGGGAGGCCGGCGCTCTTCATCTCTTGGGTCCCGCCTACGGCCTGCCGCCCGCCATCTGCGCCCACCAGAACCACTACTTCTGGGGACCGGGGGATTTTCGCGGCGACACCCTGATCTGGCTGCAATGGGGCCGCGAGTCGATCGCGAGACGGTGCCGCTCGGTCGAGAAGGCCGGCGAGCACTTCCATCCGTGGGGGATGGAGGAAGAGAACCGCGCGATCTACCTCTGCCGCGGACTCCGCGTCCCGCTCGCAGAACAGTGGCCCGACCTGAAGCACTGGAACTGACGAAAGGAGAGACGCTCATGCGGAAGCAAGCTTCAGTCTCGGTCTCGGTCTTGGCGCTGGCTTCTTTCTTCGTGATCGGCACGCCCGCGGGCGCCGCCGAGAACGTGCCGGAAGTCCTGCGCCGGCAAACGCAGGAGCTGGTCGACGCGATCTCGACCGGGTCGGCCGCGGTGTGGGACCGGTATCTGGATGAGGACCTGCGGTATGTCGACGAGAGCGGAAAGGTGCTGACGAAGAAACAAATGGTCGAAGGCACGAAGCCCCTGCCGGAGGGGGTCTCAGGGACCATCGTGGTCACCGAATTCGACGTCGCCCTGCACGGGAGCGTCGCCGTCGCGACTTACGTCGACGACGAGAAGGAAGACTTCCACGGCCACAAGCTGCATTGCCAGTACCGAACGACCGACACCTGGTTGAAGACGTCGAAAGGATGGCGCCTGATCGCCGGTCAGGTCCTGGCGCTGCGCACGGACCCGCCGTCCGTTCCCCTCGCGGCCCCGCTCCGCAGCGAATACTGCGGGAGATACGCCCTGACGCCCACGATCGCCTACGAGATCCGGTGCAACGGGGACGCGCTCGAAGGCCAGCAGACCGGGCGCAAGGCGGAGGAGTTGCGCGCCGAGGCAACGGATGTGCTCTTCGTGCCCGGCCGTCCGCGCTACCGATACGTGTTCCTGCGCGGCGCCGACGGCAAGATCACCGGCTTTGCCCAGCGGCGCGAGGCCTGGGACCTCGTCTGGAAGCGGATGGAGTCCGCCCCGAAACCCTGAGTCACGTCTCGACGTTCTGCTTCCGACGAAACCTTCGGGCGGGGGTCACGTATCTCCCCTTGACATTCGACAGGAGACAGGAGAGACTCCTGTAGGCAATCTAAAGGAGCCACGAATGACGCCCAGGACCGACCTCCTCCAGGGGACTCTCGACGTTCTCATCCTGAAGACTCTCTTGTCCGCGCCGATGCACGGCTGGGGCATCTCCCAGCGCATCCAGCAGCTCTCCGAGGATGTCCTTCAGGTCAACCAGGGGTCGCTCTATCCCGCGCTCTACCGGTTGGAAGCCAAGGGGTGGATCCGCTCGGAGTGGGGAGCGTCCGAAAACAACCGCCGCGCCCGCTTCTACGAGCTGACCCGCAGAGGCCGCAAGCAGCTCGCCGAGGAACAGGAGGGCTGGGAGCGTTTCGTGCAGGCGGTGTCCCGCGTTCTGGCGGCCGGTTAGCGAGGGAGGCCAACCATGACATTCCGGGTCTTGACCGCATTTCGAAGTCTCCTGCGGCAGCGCTCGGTTGAGAGTCAGTTGGAAGAAGAGATGAGGTTTCACCTCGACATGGAAACGCGAAAGCTCGTCCTACGCGGGCTCCCGCCGGAGGAGGCGCGTCGGGAGGCGCTGATCTCCTTCGGAGGCGTCGAGAAGCACAAGGAGGCGTTCCGCGACGCGACGGGGGCGCCCATGATCGAGGCCCTTCTCCAGGACGTGCGATACGGCGTCCGGGGCCTCAAGCGCAACCCGGTCTTCGCGGCCGCCGCGGTCGCGACACTCGCTCTCGGCATCGGCGCCAACACCGCGATCTTCAGCGTCGTCCATGGGGTCTTTCTCCAGGCGCTCCCCTACGGCGGAGGCGACCGGCTGGTCCGCCTGCGGCAGGACGCGGCGGGAATCAATGTGACTGACTTGCCATTCTCGGCCCCCGAGATCGCCGACTATGCCGCCCGCAACCGCACGCTCGCGGGCCTGGCGGAGTACCACTCGATGTGGTTCGTCCTGCTCGGGAAACCCGAGCCCGAACGCGTTCAAACCGGAGTCGTGGCGGCGAACTACTTCGACGTGCTCGGGGTCAAGCCGCTGCTCGGCCGGACGTTCCGTGGGGGCGAAGACGCCGCCGGGGCCGAGCCGCTGCTGCTCCTGTCCTACGACTACTGGATGCGTTCCTGGGGAGGAGATCGGGGGATCGTGGGGCGCGCGCTCAGGATGAACGACCGCATCCATACCGTCATCGGAGTCCTTCCGCCTATGCCGGCCTATCCCGACGACAACGACGTCTACATGCCGGTCTCCGCCTGCCCCTTCCGCGGCCGTCCCGAGATGAGCCATGACCGTTCCCAGCGGATGGTCCAGGTCTTCGCGAGAGTCAAGCCCGGCGTCTCGCTCGCCGCGGCGCGCGCGGACCTGGGCGGCATCGGGCAAAGCCTCGCCGCCCAGTATCCCGGCTCCTATCCGGCGAAGGATCTCGTTTGACCGCGGGAAGACCTGGATCTCCGTCGTCGGCGTCGCCGGCGACGTCCGCCAGTATGGCCTTGCCGCGGCGCCGCCCGCCGAGATCTACGTCGCGCTGCCGCAATACCCCACGCTGTCCGGAAGCCTGCTCGTCGCCTTCGCCGCCCGCTTCACTCCTCGGGCGCGGGAAATCGCGATCGACGGCCCGGTCCTCCTCTTCGCTCTCGCTGTTTCCCTCGTGACCGGCATCGCTTTCGGCCTGATCCCGGCCGTTTCTGCCCGGCACGGTCTTACCGCGGCCCTGCAGGAGGGGGGCGACCGGTCCACTTCCGGCGTCGTCCGCCACCGGATGCGCAGCGCCCTGATCGTCCTGCAGGTCGCGATCTCTTTCACGCTACTGATCGGGGCGGGGCTCATGATCCGAAGCCTCTGGAAGCTGCAGGGCGTGGACCCGGGCTTCCGGATCGGGCGTGTGCTGACGACGCGGCTCGACCTGAACTTCACCAGGTACACCGACGCGCCCAAGCGCTGGGCGTTCGAGAAACAGCTTCTCGAGCGTCTCACCGAGGAGCCGGGTGTCGTCACCGCCGCCATCTCCGGCAGTTTTCCGTTGAACGAGACGGGCCCCAACAGCGGGCGGTTCGAGATCGAAGGGCGCCCGGCGGCCTCCGACGACCTGCGCCCCCAGGCCGAATTCCAGCGAGTCTCCTCCGACTACTTCCGCACGATCGACGTGCCACTGCTTCGCGGGCGGGTCTTCACCGACGCGGATTCGCCTGAGACGCCGCGAGTGGCGGTCGTCAGCCGCGCGCTCGCGCGCCGCTTCTGGGAGACGAAGGATCCCGTCGGGGCGAGGATCTCGTTTGACCGCGGGAAGACCTGGATCACCGTCGTCGGCGTCGCCGGCGACGTCCGCCAGTATGGCCTTGCCGCGGCGCCGCCCGACGAGATCTACGTCGCGCTGCCGCAATACCCCACGCTGTCCGGAAGCCTGCTCGTGCGGACGACGGACAGCCCAATGACTCTCTCTCAGATCGTCCGGGCGGCGGTCCACTCCGTCGATCCGGATCAGCCGATCGACCGGTTCCAGACACTCGACCAGGTGCATTCCAACGCGCTCGCCTCGCCGAGGCTGACCGCGACGCTCCTCTCTCTCTTCGCGGCCCTCGCCCTCGCCGTCACATCGACCGGCATCGCCGGCGTCATGGCCTTCATCGTCGGGGAGCGCACGCACGAGTTCGGCATCCGGATGGCCCTGGGTGCAAAGCCCGGCGAGGTGCTGACCCTCGTCCTCCGGCAGGCGATGACGCTCGTGGCGGCGGGCCTCGCCCTCGGGCTCGTCGGCGCGCACCTGCTGGCCCGGTTGATGTCCGGGCTCCTCTTCGAAGTCAATGCCACCGATCCGCCGACGTTCCTCGCGATGTCCGTCGTCCTGGTGACCGTGGCGCTTCTCGCGTCATTCTTTCCGGCCCGGCGCGCGACGTCCGTCGATCCCATGATCGCGCTGCGAAGCGCCTAAAGGAAGAAGACCATGCGCGTGAATCTCCGAACGGCGGCTTTCACTCTCCTGCTCGTCGCGGCGTCCGTGACCTCGCCCGTCCTGCTTCCCGCGGACACCAACGTGGAGGCCTGGGTTTGCCCTCCCTGCTCGGGAGGCTGCGACGAGAAGACTTTCGATCACGCCGGCAGCTGCCCGGTCTGCGGGATGGAGTTGGTCAAGGAATCCGCCGCCGCACAATTGCGTCGCGAGGCGATGGAGAAGCCGCTGACCCTGGCCATCCTTCTCTTCGAAGGAGTCGAGATCATCGACTACGCCGGGCCGTGGGAGGTGTTCGGGCAGGCCTCCGTCCACAACCATCCGGCGTTCGAGATCTACAGCGTGGCGCAAACGGCGGGTCCGCTCACGACCGCGATGGGGATGAGCGTCAACCCGAAGTACACTTTCGCCGACGCGCCCGCGCCCGACGTGATCCTTCTGCCCGGCGGCAACGTGCGTCCGCAACTCGACAATACGGCGGTGCTCGCCTGGATCCGGGACTCTTCCCGGCGGGCCAGGGTCGTCTTTTCCGTGTGCAACGGCGCCTTCTTCCTGGCGAAGGCCGGCCTGCTCGACGGTCTGGAGGCCACGACGTTCGCGTCCTTGATTCCGCAACTGCGGAAGGAAGCTCCGAAGACGCGAGTCGTCTCGGACCGGCGTTTCGTGGACAACGGGAAGATCGTCACCGCCGCCGGTCTCTCCTCCGGCATCGACGGCGCCCTCCACGTCATCGAGAAGCTCTTCGGACGCGGCCAGGCGGAGGTCGTCGCGACGGGTCTCGAATACCACTGGCAACCGGATTCCCGGTGGGCGCGCGCCGCGCTTGCGGACATCCAGCTCAACGCTGTTTATGGGTGGGTCCGCCAATTTGCCGACCGCTCGGTCATTCGCCATGCGGGAACACCCGAGCAGTGGGAAACACAGTGGAAACTTACGACCGACAAGAGCGGTAGCCAGATCCTGATGGACCTGGATCCCATCGTCGGAAAAGAGAAGTGGTCGCCGGAGGCAAGTGGGAAGGAGTCGGGCCGTTCCTGGAAGTTCTCCGATCATGAGGGTCGAGCCTGGAAGGCCGCCGCGACTGTCGCTCCCGTTTCAGGAGACCCGAAGGGCCGCCTTCTGACGATCAGGGTCGCCCGCGCCGGCTGAGCTGTTCGACGTCCATGCCCCCTTTCTTGGAGGATCGCGCGCTCCGTTGTGTCGCTCTCGTCCTGATGCTGTCTGCGTCCCTGGCTGCGGCCGGAAACGGACAGCCGGCTCCGGCTCCCGTGGTCAATGGCGGCCTGCCTGCCGTCTCCCCCGATGGTTCGCGCATCGCGTTCCTCTCGAACCGCGGCGGCTTCCAGGACCTGTTCGTCATTTCGGCGGACGGAACAGGCGAGAACCGGTTGACGAACACGCCGGAGGAGGAGACCGCCCCGGCGTGGACGGCCGACGGCAAACAGATTCTGTTTTCGGTCTTCGCCGATGATACGAGCCGGCTCTACGCGATCGATCAGGACGGAAAGAATCGGCGGGAAGTCGCGAGCGTCCCGGGCCGGGCTCCGACCCTCTCGCCCGACGGGAAGCGGCTCCTCTACATGGCGGGCACCTGGACCGCGACGCGGCTGATGGTGTCTGCGGCCGACGGCTCCAACGCCAAACAGATCACGGACGGCACTTCGATCGCCTGGAACAACCATTGGTCGCCCGACGGGAAGCGCATTGCCTTCACGGGGCGGAAAGACTCGACGGACCGGCTAGCCGTCTTTGTCATGAACGCCGATGGGTCCGGGCAGCGTCAGGTCACTCGATTGACACCAGAGGAGGGCCGGGCGCAGTGGCCGGTGTGGTCGCCGGACGGCCGCCGGCTCGCCATTCAAGTCAACGGCAGCAATCCCCAGGCGCACGCCTGCCACATCTGGATCGTGGATGTCGCCACGGGCGAGGCGCGCAAGCTCTCGGCTCACAGTCAGTCCTATCTCGACGAGACCCCTTCATGGTTTCCGGATGGGAAGCGGATTGCGTTCCAGAGCAACCGCACCGGACGGATGGAAGTCTGGGTGATGAACGCGGATGGTTCCGGACAACGGCAGGTGACAGGCCTGTGACTCCCCCCTGACCTCTCGAGCGTAGAAGTGCGGGCGCGGTCACGGCGCGCAAGGGCTTGCACGTCATTTTTCACCGACGCCGAGCGCTTCGCAAGGTGGTGGGGCGAGGCGCCGGCACCAACGTCTTCGATCTCTCTCCCGACGGCCGCATAGCCCGAGCCGTGGGCTTCCGGGACAGCTAACCAGTCCGGTCCATCCAGGATCGAGGCGGACCGGGATCGAGGCGGACCCGGCTCCGCTTTTGCAACGCTGATTGGTTGCTTCCGCATGAGGCTGCGAAAGAGGCTGAGGCTGTGGCGTCCGACCCTCCGCCCCAGGGCGTGGCGGAGGCTGCCGCCGGAGCTGCGCGTCGGCACGGTCGGGAAGCTGGCCGCGGCGCTCCGGGAGGGGCTGCGAGACCCGGGATTCGCGGTCCTTCTCCGGAGGATCGACGAGTCGCCGATCCTCGAAGGCAACCGCGTGCGTGCGTTCTTTCGCGGACCGGAGACGTTCGACGCCATGAGGGCCGTCGTCGACGCGGCGCGCGAGGAAGTCCTGGTCGAGTCCTACATCTTCAAGGGCGACGCGACGGGCCGCTCTTTTCTGGAGACACTCGGTCGCGCGGTCGGCCGGGGCGTCAGGGTGCGCGTTCTGGCCGACGCCTTCGGTTCGATGACGACGCAGCGGGCTTTCTGGAAGGAGATGCGAGCCCGAGGAATCGAGGTCCGGCTCTTCAATCCGCTCTTTCCGCACCTGCTGCTACAGCCCTTCCGCGACCACCGCAAGATCCTCGTCGTGGACAGCAGGACGGCTTTTACCGGCGGCATGAATATCGGCGACGAGTACGGCTCGAGCCTTTCGGAGCACGGAGGTCCATGGCGCGACACGCACGTTCGGGTGGATGGTCCCGCGGCCTGGGGCATGGCGATCGTGTTCACCGAGGCCTGGCACGCCGCTGGCGGCAGTCCGGTCGTTCTCCAACCGCTCGCGCCGGAGACCGGCGGCGTCGCGATCCTCGTGCTGGACTCACGTCCCTTTCGCGGCACCGGCGAAATCACCTCGGCGCTCGCCGCCATCGCGGCGGCCGCGCGCCGGCGTCTCTGGATCACCAACGCCTACTTCGCGCCCCGGTGGCGCGCCATCGAGCGACTGGGAGAGGCCGCCCGGCGCGGGGTGGATGTCCGGTTCCTGCTGCCGGGCAAGAGCGACGTGCCGCTGATTCGCCACGCCGGGCACGGTTATTACGCGGCGCTCCTCGAGCGGGGTGTCCGGATCTTCGAGTATCAGCCCGCAGTGCTCCACGCCAAGACGCTCGTCGCCGACGATTTCGTTTCGCTCGCCGGATCGAGTAACCTCGATTTCCGCTCCTTCCATTTCAACGCCGAGTGCAACATCGTCATGCTGGACGAAGAGACCGGCCGCGTCTTTTCCGAGAAATTCGAAGAGGACCTGAAAGTGTCGGTCGAAGTGACGGCGGCAGACTGGGCGCGCCGCTCCTTCCTTCATCGAGCGGGCGATGCGCTGGCTCGCCGGCTCGGGCCGGTTCTTTGATTACCGCCGAAGATCCGGGTACGTAAGAGACCTCGACCGGATGCCTCTTCGCCGCCGGTTGGCAGCGCTTGTATATTGCGTCATCTCACGATCGGGAGGGACCGATGGATGAACAGCGGAAGATCGCATGGCGGGCGCGCGGGCTGCTCTTCGAAAACTGCAACTGTCAGCTTGTCTGCCCGGGGCACATGCACTTCGATCAGCTCTGCACGCATGAGCGCTGCGTCGGCTATTGGGCCATCCGCATCGACGAGGGCGTGTTCGGCGAGGTGTCTCTGGCCGGCGTCAACGCCGTCATCGCCTACGACTCACCGCAACACATGATCGACGGGAACTGGACCGAGGTGGTCGTGATCGATCAGGCCGCCTCGCCTGCCCAACGTCAGGCCGTCGAGGCCATCCTCACCGGCCGTGCCGGCGGCCCCTGGGCGGTCCTGGCCCGCTTCGTGGGGCGGTGGCTGGACACCCGTTTTCTGCCTGTCGAATTCGCGGACGAGGGCGGCACCAAGAGGGCGAAAATCCCCGGCCTGCTCGAAGCGGTGGTCACTCAGATTCGAGGCCGGGACCGCTCGCAGCCCGTGTTGTTTCAGAACATCTTCAATCAGATCCACGCCGCGACCCAGGTGGTGGCGACGGGAGTGACCGAGTACGACGACGGGGTCATCAAGATCAGCACAGCGAAGACGCACGGGCTGTTTTCAAATTTCGATTGGGTTGTGGAAGCCTCGTAGATGCCCGCCCTTCAGACATCCCTCTCGCCTGCCATGCTCACCCGCGGCACTCGCGTGCTGCTTTTCGCGTCGGCCGCGCTCGTAACCCTTGCGGCGTGGCTCTGGCTCACGGGCGCGGGCGCCTCGTCCGGCATTCATTCCACATTTCTGGCGCCGCATCGCCACGAGCTCGATGGCCGTTCCCTGATCTCCGGCGTGATCATGTGGCAGGCCATGATGATCGCCATGATGACGCCGGCCTTGCTGCGCTGGTTGATGGCGTTCGCGACCCTTTCGGCAGACATGGACGGCAGCGCGTCGCGGCTGCGGCCTGTTGCGGCTCTCGCGAGCGGCTACTTCGTCATCTGGCTTTGTTACAGCCTCGGCGCGGCCGGAATTCAGATTGCGCTGCAGCAGATGAACCTGCTCCGAAACGGAAGGGTCGGCGCGTCGTCTGCAGGGGTCTTGTTGATTCTCACGGGATTGTTTCAATTCGCGCCGCTCAAGCGTGCGTGTCTTACCCACTGCCGCAACCCGCTGACGTATCTTCTGTCGCGATGGCGAGGCGGGCCTCGCGGGGGTTTCCGCCTTGGAATTGCTCACGGCGCGTACTGCGTCGGATGCTGCTGGTTGCTGATGATGACGGGTCTCGCGATGGGCGTCATGAACATGGCATGGATGGCCGTGCTGACCCTCGTGGTCGGTATCGAACAGGTTGGGCCACACGGCGATCGGATCGCGGGCGCTCTCGGAATCGCGATCGCAGGATGGGGTTTGGTGCTGCTTCTCTGAACTCCTCTCGACATCGCCTTCGGCTTTCGTGCCGCCCGCGCTTCCTGAGCCGTCGTTCCGACCCGTGCCCGTCCGCGGGCTTCCTGGCTCGGCCCTTGCACAGCGGAGCAGGGAGAACGGTCGGAGAGACTTCGGAATGACAAGAACAGCCGCACGAGTGTTGCCGGCAAGGCGAGCGAGGCATCGGGAAAGGCAACCGGGGGCCGCTTGGCCCGGCTCCCGGAGAGCCACCCGACCCATCCCAAGAAGGCTGAGAACGACCTGCGCGAAAGCGAAGAACGTTCCCGGCTGCTGATCGACAGCGTTCAGGACTACGCGATTTTCATGCTCGACCCGGACGGCAGAATCGTCAGCTGGAACAAAGGAGCGGAACGGATCAAGGGATACAGGGCCGAAGAAATCATTGGAAGGCATTTCTCCTGTTTCTATCCTCCCGAAGTCGTGGCACAAGGCAAACCCGAGTGGGAGCTGCGCACGGCTGTCGAACAGGGCCGCGTCGAGGACGAAGGCTGGCGGGTGCGCAAGGATGGAGGGCGGTTCTGGGCCAGCATCGTGATCACGGCTTTGTTCGACAAGGAGGGACGGCTTCGTGGCTTCGGGAAGGTGACGCGGGACCTGACCGAGCGCCGGAGGATCGAAGAGCTGCTGGAGGCCGACCGCCAGAAGGACCGGTTTCTGGCGGTGCTCGCTCACGAGCTGCGCAACCCGCTCGCTCCGATCTGGAACGCGCTCCATCTGATGAAGCAGCCGGCGGCCAGCGCGAAGGCTCTCGCCCGCGCCCGGGAGATCGCCGAGCGCCAGATGCGGCGCTTGACACGTCTCCTGGACGATCTCCTCGACGTGGCGCGTCTTCGCCAGGGAAGGGTGGAGCTGCGCCGGGAGGTTCTCGACGTCGCGGCAGTGATCCGTTCTTCTCTCGATACCGTCCAGCCTCTCCTGCTCGAACGGCGCCACCGGCTGACTTCGGCGATTGCCGGAGAGTCTCTCCTGGTCAACGGGGATCCCATGCGGCTGGAGCAGGTGCTGACGAATCTTCTCGTCAATGCCGCCAAGTACACGGACCCGGGCGGAGAAATTTTCGTCACAGCGCAGCGGGAGGGTTCTGATGTCGTGATCCGGGTGCGGGATACCGGCATCGGTATCGATGCGATTCTCCTTCCACGGATCTTCGATCTCTTCGTCCAGGCGCATCGGCGGCTCGATCGTTCGACCGGCGGGGTCGGAGTGGGGTTGGCGCTGGTCAAGAGTCTCGTCGAGTTTCACGGCGGCTCCGTCAGCGCCTTTTCCGCCGGACCGGGCAAGGGGAGCGAGTTCATCGTGCGTCTCCCGGCCGTGGAGAAGGCCTCGCGGCTTGTCGGGACCGCGCAAGACAGTGGTCCGAAGCCGGCCGGACGGCCCGCCTTGCGCGTCCTGATCGCCGACGACAACGCAGATCAGGCGGACGGCCTGGCCCTTCTTCTGCAGATGGAGGGCGACGACGTCCGGATCTCCTATGACGGGCCGGGCGTTCTGGAGGCTGCCCGCAGCTTCCGGCCGCACGTCGTGCTTCTCGACATCGGAATGCCCGGGCTGGACGGCTACCAGGTGGCGCGGCGGCTGAGGAAGTCCCCGGAGACGCGGAGGGCTCTCCTGGTGGCGATGACCGGCTGGGGACAGGAGGAGGACGTGCGGCGCTCCTTGGAAGCCGGTTTCGACCACCACCTGACGAAACCCTTCGAGCCCGCTCTCATGGAGAAGCTCCTGGCGGATTACAGCGCGACGATCTGCGCGTAGCGCTCTCGGGGCGTCCTTCCGATGACGTTCAACGATGTCCTCGGGCAGAAGGCATGAAGACCTCCGCAAGTGTGGAACATCACGTATTCGGGTCTCGATCAGCGGCGAGGCGTGGCACGTGGCTTGCTCAATAGGTTCCGGTTGCAAGGGAAACGCGACACAGGGAGGTTGTATGACTTTGAAAGCTCTCCGGCGAACGATTCTGGCCGCGACGGTCCTCGGTGGTATGGCCGCCGCGGCGCTGCCGCAGCCCTTACCGCCGCCTCCTCCGCTTCCGGGTCTGGACGTGCGGGTCACGACAGGCAGGCCGCCCGCGCTTCGGCATGAGCGACGGGGTCCTCGTCCCGGACGGGACTACGTGTGGGTCAGCGGCTTCTGGCACTGGGGCGGCGGGCGGTGGGATTGGGTTGGCGGCCGGTGGGACCGTCCCGCGGCTCCGGATGCGTATTGGATCACGCCGCGATACGTTCGCAGCGAACGGGGTTACATCTACGAGCCCGGCCACTGGTCCACCCAGACGGTGATTGTCGGCGAAGATATCCGCGCGCGCCGCGAGTGGCGCAAACACGAGCGACAGCATGAGCGCGAGCTCGAGCGGGAACGCGACCGCGACCGTTATCGGGATCGGTACCGGGACGAACGCTAACCGTCGCTCCGCGCTTGCGCGGGATCTGCGCCTTTCGGCGCACCGGCGAGCGACTCGGCCGGATGCGGCCTCGATCGCTCGCCTGATCCAGCGCAAACGCTGCGCTCCCGCGGCGCGAGGCTCCTCCCCTCTGGGAGACTCCTCGCGCCGCGACCGGGGCCCGAACGACGATGACTCGGAGACGCGGCTAGCTCGCGGCCCTTGTCATAGGAGAAGAGCCTCGCTCAAATGACAGCGGAGAAGCGAGGGGATAACAGCCGACAGGCGAAGGATGAGAACGCCAGCGGAAGCGCGAGGACTTTCAGGGCGTCTTGGCAGTGACGTTCAAGAGGTCCACGGGCAACGCGTTGTAGTTTTCGATCTCGATCTTTTTGCCTTCCTTGTCCCAGCTCACCCGCGCGGCGGGAACGAGCTTGCCTTCGCCCTTCCCATCCTTGTCGATATGGATCTCGATCAGGGTGAACTGGTACTGAAGACGGCGGGAGCCGTTTCTCAGCTCCCGGAATGACACGGGGCGATTCGTCGCGAGGATGACGCGGCGGCCGCCATCGGGAGACGGATTGTTACGGGCGTAGTAGAGCTCGTAGGAGAGAGAGGTCGCGGTTCGGATCGAGCCAACGGGCGGCCTGACCTTCTCGAGAGCGTCCAAAAGCTTGTCGGGCCCGAATTCCTGGAGGGTGGTCAGCAGCCGTTCGCGCTCTTCGTCCGTGGACCAGCGGTAGATGTCGATGTGGACGATGGCCGTCTGTCCGGTGCCCAGCGCGGCTGCGAACGCGGTGAACGTCTCGATCGGCTTTTCGTCGCGTGCCGCGGCAGTGCCGGCCCCGGCCAGGAAGAGAAAGGCGGTCAGGATCAGGACGATGGTCTTGCGGGGGCGCATGGCGATCTCCATTCGGATCTCTTGTTGAGAAAGGGCCTCCGGTTGCATGGCGTTTACTGGCCGTCGCGGACGGGAATCCCCAATTCGCCCGCGATTCGATGGATCTGTTCCCGCTGGTCCTCGAGCAGCGGGAGCGTGTCATAGACCCATCCCTGAAGTTCGACTTCCTGACCCATCTGCGTCTGCTTCTGAAAATCGACGACATCCCCATCGAGGGTCCTGACCATCGCGAGCACGATGGCGCGGTCGAGCGCCGGCGGGGAGAGCCTGGAGATACGGTCGACCGCGGCCCTGCGGGAGGCGTCGAGATCAGTCGGGAGGGCGATCGCCTGGCTCTGGGCGAAGAGCCGCAGCTCTTCGTTGGCCTTGCCGCGATCCTGGACGATCTGCTGACCGAAAGCCCGGACGCCGGGGTTGGATGCCCGGTCGGCGGCAATCCGGCCGAGCTCGACATCCTCGAGACTGCGCAACTGGACCCGGGTCATGAATGCCGCGTCCATGGCGCGCGCTCGATCCACAGAGGCCTTGGCCGACGGCAGGTTGAGTGAGTCGGGCGGCGGACTCGGCGATGGCGTCGGCGCAGGCGTCATCGAAAGTGTCGGCACGGGAGTCGTCGAAGTGGGGGGTGTCACAGTCGGCGAGGCAGCGGCCTGCGCGGCGACGACGCACGCGCTCAGAAAGCAGCTCGCCGCCAAAGAGACTATCTTGAAAAAATGTCCGCGCATGGCGCGGCCTCCCTCTCGATGAGGAGCAAGCGATGTGCCACGGTCTCAGTCCTTTTCCCAGTAGTACTTCGCCCGCCGGGCGGGATGGTTGCCCGCCTGGTTCATGGTGACGGCGTCGAAGAGGCGGCCATCGACGACGGTGTAGAGGACCTTCTCGCTCTGGCGGATGTCGGTCAAGGGATTTCCGTCGATCACGATGAGATCGGCGAGCTTGCCGGGCTCGAGCGACCCCAGATCGGCGTCGAGACCCAGATAACGCGCGCCGTTCCAGGTCCCGCACTTCAATGCCTGGTGCGGCGTCATGCCTCCCTGGACCATCATCCAGAGTTCCCAGTGAGCGCCGAGACCCTCGCGCTGGCCGTGCGCGCCCAGTTGCACCGAGACCCCGGCGTCGCGGAGCTCCCTGGCGATCCGCGCGATATTGAAGTGATTGAAGTCCTCCTCGGGCGCCATCATGCGGCGCATCGAACGGGCGTCGAGCTCGGCAGGAGGGACGAACTTCGAAAGCCTCGGATTCTCCCAGACGTTGGTGTGCTCGTACCAGTAGTTCTCTCCCCAGAGACCGCCGTATCCGACGAGAAGTGTCGGCGTGTAACCCACGCCGGTCTTCGGCCAGAGCTGGAGAACATCCTTGTAGATCCGCGCGACAGGCAGGGTGTGCTCGACGCCCGTGTGCCCGTCCACGACCATCGTCATGTTGTGCTCGAAGAGAGATCCCCCCTCGGGAACGACCATCATCTGGAGTTCCCGCGCGGCGGCGAGGATCTGCTGCCTCTGCTCGCGCCGCGGCTGGTTGTAGCTCTTGACGCTGAAGGCGCCAACCGCCTTCATGCGCTTCAAGTGCGCTCGGGCGTCGTCGAGGCTCTCGATCTCCACCTTGATGTCCCCGCCGGCGCCGTAGAGGATCGTGCCGGTCGAGAAGAGCCGCGGCGCGCGGATGATCCCCGCGCGCGCCATCTCGCTCGCGGCGAAGAACTCTGCCGTGTCGTGCGAAGGATCGTGCGCGGTCGTGACACCGAAGGCGAGCCCGGCGTCCGTGGACCAGTTCTGCTGGGGGATGACGCCGTTGGAGCCGAGAGCGCCGTGCCAGTGCGCGTCCACGAGACCCGGTAATACCGTCTTGCCCGAGACGTCCACCGCTTGCGCCCCCGCTGGCACCGGGACGTCCCCGCGCCGGCCGACGGCCTTGATGCGGTTGCCTTCGACCAGAACAACGCCGTCTTCGATCACTTCGTCGCCGCCGCCGCGCATCGTCACCACGCGGCCCCCGACGAAGGCGAGCGACCCGCTCGGGATGTCGGAGGCAGCCTCGAACCCGATCGGCTTTCCCTTCTCCGGCGGCTCGGGCGGTTTTTCGGGGGAGCCGGGAACGAAGGCGAAGGTTTCCGGCAGGGCCCGCGTGAAGAGGTCCGGCCCGAGCGACCAGTGGAGGCTCGCGGAATTTCCGGACCAGTGGAGGTACTCGCCGGCGTCTTTGGAGGCCCGCGCCACGGGAAGCGACTTAGCCTTCGGCCCGATCTCGATCCGTTTGCCCGTGCGGACGAAGGGGGTGATGAAGGCGTTGTACCGTTCGCGGAAGGCGAGCCACTTCTCATCCGGCGAGATCGCGAATTCCGTGGCGTTGTCCGAGACATAGTGCTCGCGAGGATCCGCGCCATCCAGAGCGCAGGAGACGAAAACGCGCTTCTCCTCCTCGCGCTGCTCGCGGCTGCCTTCGGTCTCCTCCAGTTTCGTGAAGTAAACGCGGTCGTTTGTTGCGCCAAACTGGGGAGCGAATCCCTCGCGCGAGACGAGCGTGGCTTTGCCTCCTCCCGCGGGCACCGAGTACAACCCGGTCTCGGAAGACCAGTCGGGAGTGATGAGGAAACCGCCGGAGTCCTTCCGGTAAACGATCCTTCCTCCGTCCGGCGAGAAGACCGGCTCCCTGTAGAGGCCCGGTTGCTCGGTCACGACTCGTCCCTCGCCTCCTCTCGCCGGCGCGATCCGCACGGTCCCGCCCTTCTCGTCGTTCCACGTGGCGTACGCGATGAACCGGCCGTCGCGCGAGAAGGAGGGATACAGCTCGAAATGATCCGTCTGTTTGGTCAGGCGCCGCGGCGTGCCCTCCGGCAGGTTTCGCACCCAGATACGCCCCAGCGCTTCGTAGGCGACCTGATCTGCCTTCGGCGAGACCGTCACCCAGCGCAACATCCGCACGGAGAAGCGGTCCGGCGCGACCTTGACGGGGAAGCGCACGGCCTGGGCCGTCTTGCGCGTGCCTTTCACGTGAAACGGGATGACGGCGCTCTGCCCGCTCACGCGATCCACGCGGCGGATCTTTCCGCCCGCCCATACCACGATTACGCGGCTGTCCGGAGTCCAGGCCATGGCGGGATAGACGCCATGAATCGCCCAGGTCTCCTGCATGTCGCGGTCGAGGCCGTCGTAAAGCGGCCGCTCGTGCCCCGAGACGAGGTCTTTTGTAAAGAGAACAGTCTTGAAGCGCACGCGGCGCGCGAAGGCGAGCCACTTGCCGTCGGGAGAGGGCGTGGGGCGGATCGAGCCGCCCGGACCCCGGACGAACCGGTCGGTGAGGCCAGTGACGCGGTCGAGCCGCTGGATGACGTAGATTTGCTCGTGCGGGTTCTTGTTGTATTGAAAAATTCTGCCGGGCGTGACGTCCTGGCTGTAGTAGAGGTAGCGGCCGTCGGGGGAGAAGGCAGGCTCGCCCAGATCCTTCTGCTCGTTGGGACGCTTGACCACCTGCGTCCCTTCGCCCCCCGAGCGGTGATACAGCCAGATCTCCCCGGAGCCGAGCGAGCGCGTTCCGGTGAAGTGCTTGCGAGCGGCGAGGAAGTCCCCGTCCGGCGTCCACACGGGACTGTTTGTCAGGCGGAAATCCTCTTTAGTCACCTGCGTCGCGTGCGAGCCGTCGCGCTTCATTACCCAGACGTTGTCTCCTCCCGAGCGGTCGGAGGTGAACGCGATCGACCGGCCGTCGGGGGAGTAGCGAGGCTGCATGTCCCAGGCGACTCCCGAGGTCAGCGCTCGCGCTTCTCCTCCGCCGATCGGCACGGCGTAGATGTCGCCCAGAAGATCGAAGGCGATCTCCTTGCCGTCGGGCGACACGTCGAG
>WNGE01004782.1_pt1 | contig 21033 bp, 24 predicted proteins | sample 5400651 | NCBI WGS metagenome assembly WNGE01 (sample SAMN13153370, study PRJNA577476) | soil metagenome | isolation source: 60 cm soil or saprolite under grassland replicate 2 | place: USA:California | collected 2016-06-15 | reverse complement strand
CCAACCCCCTCTCCCTGGTGGTGCGGCGCGACCACCAGCGCCTGTCGTTCCTGCTCCGGGATCCGCAAACACCCTGAACAAACTCGGAGGGGGGCTTTGCCCCCCTTTCACTTCGGGCGACCCGGCCTACCGATGGCGCGGCGCGTCTAGCGCGGGCGGAGGAGAGTGGCGTAGCCTACGCTGTGCCCGGATCCCACCGGGGAGGGTCCGACCATGACAACTTCTACTGACGCGCGACCGGGCGGTGACCGGTCACCGGCGAGCCGGTCGGCAACGAGGAGGGCGGATCATGCCGAACTACGAGTTCTACTGCGACAAGTGCCGCAAGGAAGTGACCATGACGCTCAGCATCGGGGAGCGGGAGCGGGGCAACTACAAGTGCCCGACGTGCGGGGGCAAGGATTTGCAACCGCTGATGGGCACGTTCTTCTCCAAGACTTCCCGGAAGGCGTAAACTTGGCCACGAGGCTGTCGAGAACGAGTTGCTGCGAAAGGAGAGCGCAATGAGTCTGCAAGGTAAGCGCGTCGCGATCCTGGCCGAGAACCTCTACCAGGAGATGGAGCTGTGGGTGCCGTACTACCGGCTGAAAGAGGAAGGCGCCGAGGTGAAGGTGGTGGGAGCCGGCGGCGCCAAGTCCTTCGCCTCCAAGCACGGGTATCCGGTGAGCGTTGACGTCCAGGCGGAGGCGGTGAGCGCGGTGGAGTTCGACGCGGTCGTGGTGCCCGGCGGCTATGCGCCGGACATGATGCGGCGCCACGAGGCCATGGTGCGTCTCGTGCGCGAGGCGGCCCAGCACGGCAAGGTGGTGGCCGCCATCTGTCACGCCGGGTGGATGCTGGCCAGCGCCGGCGTCATCAAGGGGCGGAAGGTGACCTCGTTCTTCTCCATCAAGGACGACATGGTCAACGCGGGCGGGCAGTGGGTGGACCAGGAGGTGGTCGTGGACGGCACCCTGATCACCTCGCGCAAGCCCGATGATCTGCCCGCTTTCTGCCGGGAGATCGTGAAGGCCCTCACCAAGGCCGCCTGAGCCGGCGGGGTCAGACTTTGACTTCTAAACACTCCGGATCGCGTAGGTCGTTCGACGCGGCCGGAGTCGTTGAGAAGTCAAGGTCTGACCCCACGACATGATCGTCCTCGGCATCAACGAGACACACTGCGCGACGGCGGCCGTCCTCCGTGACGGCCGCATCGTCGGCTGCGCCTCGGAAGAACGCTTCACCCGGCTGAAGAACGACGCCGGCTATCCGCGGCTCGCCGTCGATGCCCTTCTCGCCGAGCTCGAGCTCGCGCCCGCCGACATCGACCTGGTCGCGCTCTCCGGGGCGCGGGCGGCCTCGCGGGCATGGCTCAACCGCGTGCTCCACGACGAGGCGTACGGGCGCGAGTACTACGGCGTGAGCTGGCCGTCACGCAAGCGCGCGCTGGTGAAGCGCGTGCGGAAGCTCGGCGCGAAGTTCGGCCTCATCGACGCCTCGCGCGGGAAGTTCGGCATCTCCCAGCGCGAGCGACTGCGCTTCGTCACGAGCCACCTGGGGTTGCCGGTGGAGCGCATCCTGTGCCTGGACCACCACGCCTGCCACGCCGCCGCCGCCTACTACGGCTCGGGCTTCGGGGGGCGCGACGCCCTCGTCCTGACCAACGACAACTCCGGGGACGGGTTGTGCGCCACCGCCTCGACCGGGCGAGGGCTCGACCTCACCCGGCACGAGGCCACCCCGAGTGCTCCCGGCTCGCTGGGCGCGTTCTACTCCTTCGTGACCCTCGTCCTCGGGATGAAGTTCGGCGAGCACGAGTACAAGGTGATGGGGCTGGCTCCGTACGCTCCGGAGCCGTCCGCGCGGCGGGCGGAAGCCGCGCTGCGCGACGTCTTCGACCTCGAGGAAGGCCGGCCCGCACGCTTCCGCTGGCGCAAGCGGGGGGAGCGCTATCAGCTTCTGCTCGGGGCCACGCTCGGACTGCGCTTCGACGGCATCGCGGGCGGCGCCCAGCGGCTCCTGGAAGATCTCCTGCTGAGGTGGACGCGCCTCATGCGCGAGCGCTATGGCGGCGCGCGGCTGGCGCTCGGCGGCGGCGTGTTCATGAACGTGAAGGCCAACATGCGGATCGCCGAGGAGGACTGGGTCGAAGGCCTCTTCGCGTTCCCGTCCTGCGGCGACGAGTCGAATGCGGTGGGGGCCGCCTACCTGGGCTACCTGCAGGAGTGCGCTCGCCGAGGCGTGGCGGCGGCTCCCGCGCCCTTCGGGCCGGCCTATCTCGGACCGAGCGTCACCGATGCCGACGCCGAGGCGGTGATCCGCGCGCGGCGGCTCGAGGGCAAGTACGCGGTGGCGTACCACGACCGGATCGAGGAGCGCGTCGCCGAGCTCCTGGTCTCCGACGGCGTGGTCGCCCGCTGCGCCGGCCGCATGGAGTTCGGCGCCCGCGCGCTCGGCAACCGGTCCATCCTGGCCAACCCCAGCGACCCCCGCGTGGTGCCGCTCATCAACCGGATGATCAAGAACCGCGACTTCTGGATGCCGTTCGCGCCCACCGTCCTCAAGGAGCGGGCCGACGAGTATCTGGTCAATCCCAAGGGGCTCGACTCGCCGTACATGATGCTCGCCATGCCCACGCCGCCCACGGCGCGGGCGACCCTCGCCGCCGCCATCCACCCCCACGACGGAACGGCGCGACCCCAGATCCTCGAGGAGTCCTGGAACCCCGAGTACCACGCGGTGATCCGCGAGTTCGAGCGCCGCACGGGCGTCGGCGCCGTGCTCAACACCTCCTTCAACCTGCACGGCGAGCCGGTGGTGTGTAGCGCCGGCGACGCGGTGGACACCTTCGAGCGCTCGGGCCTGCCCCATCTCGCCATCGGTCACTGGGTCATCTCCCGGAAGTAACGGGCCGGGCCTCCCCACGCTCGACGCCCCCTGCTCGCTCTGCGGCGCGCGGGAGAGCGAGCCCGTCTGGTCCAGAAGCTGCTCCTGGAGCTGACGCTGCCGTTTGCTCGCTGGGCCCGCCGCGGCGAGGTGATCCGCGTCGGAGTCGTCCCCCTCGTGGACTAGCGGTAGAGCGGATCTAGTACCCGCGCGTGTGGTCCACCACATGGCGGAGGCCCCGGCCCGCCGCGTACCGCCGGAGGTTGTCGTTGAAGATGGGGGCGATCTCGGCCCGGATGCTGGGTCCCGCGATGTGCGGCGTGATGGCGACATTGTCGAGCTCCCAGAGTGGATGCTCGGGCGGAAGCGGCTCCGTGTCGAAGACGTCCAGCACCGCCCCGCCGATCCGCCGCTCCCTCAGCGCCCGGATCAAGGCCTTCGCCTCGACGACGGGGCCGCGCGCGATGTTGATGAGCCAGGCCGACGGCTTCATCGCGGCCAGCTCGGGCTCGCCGATGAGGCCGCGGGTCTCTGGGCTCAGCGGCACCGTCAGCGCGACGAAGTCGGCTCGCGCCAGCGCCGTCCTGATCGCGCGCGGCCGGTAGATGCGCTCGGCGGCGGGTACCGGCCGCCCGCTCCGCGTGACGCCGATCACGCGCATGCGCAGGCTGCGCGCCGCTCGCGCGAGGTGGCGACCGATGTCGCCGAGGCCAACGACGCAGAGGGTGGCTCCCTGCAACCGGAGAGGATCCGCGGGCGCCCAGCGCCGCTCTCGCTGCTGGCCCCTGAACAGCTCGATGCGCTGGCTCACCCAGAGACACCAGCCGAGGGTGTACTCGGCCATCCACGGGCCGAAGATGCCGGCGGCGCGGGTCACGATGACACGCGGTGGGAGCTCCGGGAGCAGAAAGCGCTCGACGCCGGCCCCCATCACCTGGATCCATCGGAGCTTCGCGGCGCGCCTCAGGAGATGAGCGGGAAAGTTCCACGCGTAGAGAATCTCGGCATCGGGGATCACTCGCTCCGCCGCCTCGGGGGTCCAGCAGGCGGTGACCTCGAAGGCGCGGCTCGGGCACTTGATGAGGGCGGCGTACTCGCACGCCACGGGGTCCTTCCCCACTTCGGGATGGTACACGAGGATCGTGCGCGGGGTCACGCGCCGATCTTGGCGAGGAGCTCGTCCTCGAAGCTGAAATCGATGGTTCGCTCGCGGAGCCCGGCGGATTGGTACCAGGCCCACGTGTGGGCCAGCCCCGAGGCGAGGGTGTAGCGCGGCCGGATGCCCAGGTCGAGGCGCAGCTTGTGGGTGGTATGGACCGCGTGGCGCTCGTAGACGAGGTTCTGGCCGAAGACGGGCCCCGGCCTGTCGAAGCTCTTGAGAAGCGCGGGGTCGAAGTGCCGGAGCGTCACCGGGCGCCCCATGAGCTCGGCGATCAGCTCGACGAGACCGGCCTGGGTGATCAGCTCCTCGCCGGTGACGTTGTAGGCGCGACCGTGGGCCCTGGCATCGCCCAGCATCGCCGCCATCGCGTCGGCCAGGTCCTCGACGTGACCGAACTGGCGCAGCCAGCCGCCGTGACCGGGCACCAGCACCGGCCGCCCGCGGCCGATGCGGTCCATGAAGAAGGTCTCGTTGTCGCGCGTGTTGAGCGGGCCCATGACGTGCGTGGGCCTGACGATGGTGACGGGCAGCCCGTCCCGCCGGTGGCGATCGAGCAGCACGTCCTCGCTCGCGATCTTGTGGCGCGCGTAGTCGCCCCAGTCGAATCCGCGCGGGGTCTCCTCGGAGTACGGAATGGGCAAGGTGTGATCGTACACGCGTCCCGTGGAGACGAAGATCACGTGGGGGTGGCCCTCGAGGGCCTCCAGGAGGGCGACGACGTCTTCGCCCAGCGTCGGGGCGTAGGTCACGTCGAAGACGCCGTCGAAGCGGGCGCCCCGGAGCCGCTCGCGAAGACCCGCGTGGTCCTTGCGGTCGCCGACGATGGCGCGCACTCCCGCGGGCAGCCGCTGCCCCCGCTTGCCGCGGTTGAAGACGGTGACCTCGTGACCGGCGCGGAGCAGCGACCGGACGAGATGGAGACTGATGAACTCGGTGCCGCCCATGATGAGCGCGCGCATGACGGCGGGATTCTAACACACGGCGAACGGATTCGTCCGCCGCCCGCCGCTGCCGCGCTGACGCCTGACCCGCGCCTCGGTCGTGGACGAGGACGGCGACGACGGCGGGCCGACGCCGGTCGACCGGCTGCCGGCGAACGCAGCGCTCTTCTCGCCCGTGCCCCACCCTCTCCCTCGGGGAGGGAGAGGGTGCCTCGCGTCACCCGATAGAGACCGCGACGCAGGTCGTCGTGCGCGTGACCCCGTCGATGACGCCGATGGACTCGGTGACGAGATTGCCGATGGCGTCGAGGGTGTTGCCGTCCACCACCGCGATGAAGTCGTAGGGGCCGGTCACCGCGTCCATCGCGGCCACGGTGGCGCGGGTGCTCTTCACCTTGGAGAGGGACTTCTTCACGCTCTTGGTCTTCCCGGCGGCGGTCTCGATCAGCACGTAGGCCTTCATGGTGTCATTCCCCCTTTGCCAGAGCGTTGTCTTCCCGCAGATGAACGGTCAAAACGTGCTCCCCCGGGTCGCGGCGAGGTAGTCGGTCTTCGCCTGCTCGAGGCGGGCGATGATCCCCCGGCGCGTCGCGAGCAGACGCGAGGCCGCCCGATGGCGGGTGAGGGAGAGCAGGCCGAAGCGGACCTGGCTCCCGAGCCGACCCATGCCGGCCAGGTAGCGATAGGCGAGGAGGCCGGTCACCGGAAGCGAGGCCGCGAAGAGGACCGCCCACGCCGCGCCGGCGAGCCGCCAGACGATCCAGGTTTCCAGTCCCCAGCAGAGCGGGAAGGCGACGACGGACGCGAGCAGCCGCGTCGTCGCGTAGTCGGTCTCCTTGCGGGCCGTGCGGTGCGCTAGCCAGCGGGGCGGGAAGTACGCGAGCGCGTTGACGGCGGCGCCGTAGACGAAGATGGGCAGGCCGAGGGAGGCTTCCCAGGAGCGCAGGATGGACCGGCTCCCACGCGCACGCTCGAGGCGGGCCCGGACCGCCAGGTCCCGCACCTGATACGTCGCGAGCAGGGCGCGGTAGCGCTGGACCTCCCGCCACAGGCGCTCGACGCGCTCGGGCTCGCGCGCCTCGAAGTAGGCCACGGCGTCGGCGATCGTCTGCGAGATCCGCAGCGGATCGATCGCCCGCGCCGACAGGCCGCGTTCCTCTTGCAACTCCCGCACCAGCTCGCTCCGGTAAAGATCCTCCACCGCGCGGATCACATCGGTCCGGTCCGGGCGCTCGAGGTGAAGCACCTGGGCCTGCATCCCCCACTGGATGGCGGTGGTCATCGCGTCGACCGCCGTCACCGCGTCCTCGTGGTAGGCGGCGAGGTACGGAGGCACCGCGATGGGCTCGCCGAAGGCCACGCGCACCCGGCCGCGGAAGGACTTCCGGGCGTCGAAGGTCAGTCCCACCGGGATCAGCGTGAGCGGGTCCCCCGGCCCCCCGAGCCGCCGCGACTCGTACTCCAGGGCGATGCGGGCGGCGCCGGTCTTGATGCGCTGGACGCGCGCTTCGGCATGGGTCGTGCCCTCGGGGTAGATGGCGACGACCCCGCCGCGCGCGAGGGTCTCGAAGCACGCGGAGAAGGTGTCGGCGTTCCTGTCCATCTTGGCCGGGTCATCCTGCTTCCGGTACACGGGGATGACCCCGCAGGCCGCCAGAAAGCGCGCCAGGAGCGGATTCCGGAAGAGGGCGGCGGTGGCGAGGTAGTGGACCTTGCGCGGCAACACCGCGCCCACGAGCAGCGAGTCGATCAGGTTGTTCGGATGGTTGATGCAGAGGAGCACGGGGCCGCGAGGGGGTAGCTGCTCGGGACGCCGCACGTCCACGTGCTTGAAGAAGAACCAGACCCAGAAGCGATCGATGAGCCGGACGACGGCGTAGAAGCGGTCGACGGGTTCGGCGGCCGGGATCGGGCCCATCACCGGGCGAGGAAGCGCTGCAGCGTGGCGGCGAAGGCGGCGGGCGTCTCCACCGGCGGCCTGTCCTCGATGAAGTCCAGGCGGGTGCCGCGCTCATGGACGTGGTCCGCCGGATCGAAGCGCGCGCTGATCGTCACGGTGCGCTTGGCCGTCCGGAGGCGCAGCTTCTCGCCCACGCTCTCGTCGCCGAGCCGCGCGACGATCACGTAGAGGCCCGTCTCGTCGGTCTCGCCCAGATAGGAGAAGCCGGTCTTCTCCCTCACCAGCTCCACCTCGACCCCGGACCGCGCTGTCCCGCTCGCCTCCTTCACGTAGCCGAGCACGGTGTAGCGGTAGTAGACCGTGTGTTCGGCGGCAGACTCGTCGGGGCTGACGAGCGCGAGAACGAATGCGAGAAATACGAAGCGCGCCGCGCACTTGCCCGCCACGCGCCCAGTGTAGGGAAGGGGAGCCGGCCGTGTCAAGAACGCGGCCGGCCGGGTGGTGTCTCGGTTTACGGGTTTCTCAGGCGCCGCCGGCGATCTTCACCGCGAGCTGGGTGAGCTCTTGCCGATTCACGTCGGAGACGAGCGCGTAGCCCAGCCCTCCGCTCCGCCACAGGATCACGGTGAAGCCCCGCGCGACCGTGGCGTGGGCCTCGGCGTCGGCGACGCGCGTGAGCCCGCGCGTGGGCCATGGCAGCCCCTCGGCGCGGAAGACGAACAGCGAGATCGCATGGAGCCGGCGGTGGAAGACGAAGACCGCAGCCTTGCGGTCGAGGAAGTACCCGACCGCGCCGCCCTGAAGCGGGAACTCCTGGTCTCCGAGAAAGCCGACGACGGGGGCGAAGTCGAGCCGCCCCTCGAACCAGGGCTTGACCTGGTGCATGCCGCCGCTCTCGATGTCGAGGGGGTGCCGGCTCGAGAGGATACGCAGGTGATCGTTCACCGCCTCGACGACCATGCCCGGCCCGTCCCCGGGAGAGACGACCGCCCGCTGGTAGTAGAGCGGCATGACGGCCAGGAGCACGGCGGCGACGGCGACGGCGGGAACGAGGGAACGCCCCCAGCGGCTCCACCACGACGGCCTCGGGGCGGCCGTGAGCGGCCACCGCGCGGCCAGGCGCCGCTTCAAGGCCAGCGGGGCCGCGTGCTGGGGCAGCCGCCCCTCGAGCACCTCGGTCAGCGCCTGCTCGGCCGCTTCCTCGTGAGCGCAGCGCGCGCAGCTCTCGAGGTGGGCGTGGATCTCCTCGCGCGCGGCGGGCCGGAGCCTCCCGCGCCGGTAGTCGAGGAGATGAGGCTGCACCTCCCGGCAGTCCATTTCGCTTCCTACCTCGCGTAGTCCTTGAGGAGCAGGCGCAGCGCCGCCCGCGCCCGCGCCAGTCGCGACTTCACCGTGCCCACGGCGCAGCCGACGACCTGCGCCACCTCGACCTCCGTCAGGCCTTCGAGGTCCAGGAGAATCACCGTGCGCGCGTCCTCGGAGAGCGTCATCAGCGCGTGCTCGATCTCCTCGCCGACGACCTTCCGCAGCCGCTCGAGCTCGAGATCATCCCGCAGCCATTGCCCGGGCGCGGCGCCCTGCGCCGTGGGATCCACCGTGTCGAGGCCGCCGACGGTCGGGTTGTGGCGCTGGCGGCGGTAGAGGCTGATGAACGTGTTGCGAAGAATGCGGAAGAGCCACGCCTTGAGATTCGTTCCGGCCGTGAACTGGCCGGACGCCTGGAGGGCCCGGACATAGGTTTCCTGGACGAGATCCTCGGCGTCGGCCGGGTTGCCGGTGAGATAGCGCGCCAGGTTGAAGAGGGTGTCCGCGTAGGCCAGCGCCTCGCGCCCCAGCGCGGATGACGGGCCCTCATCTCTGCGTTCCATGCCGGCACCATAGTACTCCTTCCGCTCGCTGCAGCGCCTCTTGCCTGCGTCGAGGGACCATTGGCCTCGCGTGCCGGGTCAACCCACCAGTCCCCTCTCCTGTGCTAACGGGCCGCGGGCGCATTCGTTCCCACCGATCCTCGTCGCCGGGCGGGGATCCGACGGGTGAAACGCCTCGAGGCACGAGACGTCGGCGAGGGCGGCGTGGGCCCCTCAGGTGCTAACGCTGCACTGTGCGATCCGTTCCCCCCGCGAGCTGTTCTCGGGTACCCGGAACGAATCGCGTGCAGGAGCGTTGGCAGGGGCGAGCAGGTCATCACGCATCCGGAGAGAAGGAGTCGACGATGATACAGGACAGCTCCACGTGTCGCGGGTCGCGGTGGCGGATGGGCGTGCTGGCGGTGGTCCTCTCGGGGATGCTCGGGGCCGCCACCATCGCCGCGGCCCAGGGCGGGCCGGCCATGGCCGCCAAATCGGCGGCGGGATCGCAGATCGAGATCAAGGAGCACAAGTACAGCCCGGCCACGCTCACCGTGCCCGTGGGGGCGACCGTGACCTGGATCAATCACGATGACGACGTACACACGGTGACATCTTCGGCGCAGGCGTTCACGTCGCGAGGAATCGATACCGACGAGACCTTCACTTACAAGTTCACGAAGGCCGGCACCTACGTCTACTTCTGCACGCTGCACCCGCTCATGACGGCAACGATCGTCGTGAAGTGACCCCGAGCCACCATGAAGGAGGAGACGACCATGACCGATGAGACGCGCCACGAGGCCGACCGACAGGGCAAGGACGACCAGCACGAGGGCGGGATGGACCGCCGGGGCTTTTTCGAGTGCATGGCCTGGATGGGCACGGGACTCGTCTGGACGGCGTCAGGCGGGATCCTCTCCGCGTCTCGCCTGGGCCCGGCGTCGGCGCAGGAGCGGCCGCCGGCCGGCAATTTCAGCTTCGTCCAGATCAGCGACACCCACATCGGGTTCAAGGGCGAGGCGAACAAGGACGCGATCGGCACGCTCCAGCAGGCCATCGCGCGGATCAAGGCGCTCCAGCCGGCGCCGGCCTTCCTGATCCACACGGGCGACATCAGCCACGCGCAGAAGGCGGGAGCCTTCGACACCGTGACCGAGGCGCTCAAGGACACCGGGGTGGGCCAGGTCTTCTACGTTCCCGGCGAGAACGACGTCTTCGCCGATGGAGGCAAGGAATACCTGGGCCGCTTCGCGGGCGGCCGCGCGGGCTGGCAGAGCTTCGACTACAACGGCGTGCACTTCATCGGTCTCATCAATGTGCTGAACTACAAGGCGGGGGGCCTCGGCACGCTCGGCCATGAGCAGATCGAATGGCTCGAGAAGGACGTGGAGAGGCTGGCGAGCAGCACGCCCATCGTGGTCTTCGCCCACGTCCCCCTGTGGGCGGTCTATCCGAAGTGGGGGTGGGTGACCGAGGACGCGGGACAGGCCCTGGACTACCTCAAGCGCTTCGGCTCGGTCACCGTGCTGAACGGCCACATCCACCAGATCATGCAGAAGGTGGAGGGCAACATCACCTTCCATACCGCCATGTCCACCGCCTTCCCGCAACCGGCGCCCGGCGCCGGGCCGTCTCCCGGACCGCTCAAGGTGGCCGCGGAGCAGCTCCGCGGCGTGCTCGGAGTGAGGGAGGTGAAGTACATCCAGGGCAAGGATCGGCTGGCCATCGTCGACTCGACGCTCGCGTGAGGTCGAAGCTCTGCCAACGCGCGGCCGGCGGGGCTCAGATGGACCGGGGGCGCCGGGTCTGCTGCATCCCGAACGCCGGCGCTTCATCCGCGCCGGCGGCAGAACTGCCACCGCCACCGCCCGAGCCCGACATACCCGATCACGCCCACGCGCCGGGTGCCGACCTTTTCCAGGGGCCGGAAGCCCACCCTGTTCTCCGGATGCACCGCCGTGAGCAGGCGCCGGTAACCCTGAGCGCGGAAGTGCTCGCCCAGGGTCAGGGCGCGCAGGGGCGAGGCGCCACGCCCGCGAAAGGCCGGCGCCGTGAAGGCATCGTAGACGTACACCTCGTCGGGAGCGAGCCGCAGCTCTCGTGACAGATACTCGATCCTGGCTCGCGCCGTGGCCGCCCAGGCGGCGTGGATGATCTGCTGCTCGTGCCACACCGCGAAGCACCGGTGCGCGTGCTCGAGACGCCGGCGGATGTCGGCGGCGTCCTGATCGGGGCGGAAGGCCATGTAGGCGGCGATCTCGGTCTCCGCAAGGAGGCTCACACGCATCGACGCGTGGGCGGAGACGTCGGAGAAGGGCTGGTTCAAGGGGCGCTCGAGCAGCACGAGCCGACGGTAGATCCGGGTGAAGGACAGGCCCGCGAACCACAGGCGCCGGAGCTCGGGCTCGCCCAGGTGTCGTGCCCTGACCACGTTGTCTACTTCGCCAGCGGCTCGATGACCACGGCGGTGCCGTAGGCGAGCACCTCGGTCACGCCCGGCGCCACCTCGTTGGCATCGTAGCGCATGGAGACCACGGCGTTGGCGCCGAGGGCGGCGGCGTGGTCCCGCATGAGGTCGAAGGCCTCCTGGCGGGTGCGCTCGCAGAGCTCCGTGTAGAGCGTGATATTGCCGCCGATGAGGGTCTGGATCCAGGCGCCGACGTTCACGATGAGGTTGCGGGAGCGCACCGTGATGCCGCGCACGACGCCGCGATTGTGGGTGATCCGGTAGCCGTCGAAGCCCAGAGCCGTCGTGACCCACTGGGATGGGACAGACATGAGGGGTCTCCTTGAGGTTCTTCATCGTGGCGGTTTCGGCCCCGCCGGCCGGGGCGGAGGGCCCGCGCCCGGACAGGGCCTGAAGAATCCCCGCTAGTCGAGGATCGCGATGCCCTCGATCTCGATGGCACAGCCCTGGTCCTCGTCGTAGAGCCCCTTGACCTCGACGAGCGTCATGGCGGGGAAGTGCTTGCCGAAGTACTCGCGGTAGACCCGGCCGATCTCCCGGCTCTGGGCCTTGTACTCGGCCTTGGACAGGACGTAGATGTTGAGCTTCACGATGTCGTTCAGCTGGCCGCCGCGGGCGAGCAGGAGCGCCTTCAGGTTCTCGCACACCTGGCGGAACTGGGCGACGAGCTCGCCTCTGCCGACGACCTTGCCGTCCTTGTCGAAGGCCACCTGCCCGGCGAGGTAGAGCGTCTTGCCGCCCCGCACCTCCCAGCCATGGGAGTAGCCGGCGGGCTTGGCCAAGGTCGGCGGATTCACGGGAGTCATGTCCTTGGGCATCGCGCGTCTCCTTGTCGACAGTTGACTTACCCTACGACGGGCGTGTCTGACCAACCTCCGTTCGAGCGCCGGCTTTGCCGGCGCAACCCTGTCCTGGGGGAGGCCTCGGAGGGGGCCGTCGAGGCCCCCTCCGATCTTGAGCCATGGGAGTAGCCGGCGGGCTTGGCGAGGGTCGGGGGATTCACGGGAGTCATGTCCTTGGGCATCGCGCGTCTCCTTGTCGGATGGGTTAGCCGGACGGGTCCCAGGTGGTCACGCGCGCCGGGGCGACCTTGTAGATCCGGCGGACCTCACCGGGGAAGCGGTAGCTGTCCGGGTACTTGTCGCGCCCGAGGTAGCGCCGCGCGAGCCGGTCCAGGTGCGCGTCGGCGCCCTCCTCGGTGATCTCGACGACGGAGCCGCGGACGGCGAGGTAACGGTTGGGGTTGTCGGGGTCCGGGATCTCGATGGCGACCTGCCGGCGCTTGTCCATGTTGAGGTCTTTCTGCCGTCCCGCCGCCGAGTTGATCAGGATGTGACGGCCATCGTAGTCGACCCAGACCGGCGTCACCTGCGGGCTGCCGTCGGGCATCAGGGTGGCGAGATGCGCGAAGGTGGCCTTCGCGAAGAGATCGAGGAAGTCCCGCGGGATGGGTCCGGCGGGCGGTTGCCTCGCGCGCCAGCCGTCATAGAGGGCGACGAAGCCGGGATCCATCAGCTTGAGCCGGGCGTAGCCGATGCGCTGACTGCGCATCATGTGCTTGTAGGTGAACGGGATCGGCTCGAGGCCGAGGTGGGGCTCGACGTTCTCGAGCCAGGTGAGGCTCCTGAGGGCGGCGGCCTGGAAGGCGTCCACCACCGGCTTCCGCGCCCGCTCGTAGGCCGGGAGCGCGGCCTCCACCGTGGGGTGCTCGTGGAGCGCGCGGGCCAGCGCGATGGCGTCCTCGAGAGCCAGCTTGGTGCCGGAGCCGATGGAGAAGTGCGCCGTATGGGCGGCGTCGCCCACGAGCGCCATGTGCCGGTGGTGCCAGCGCCTGTTCTTCACCAGGGGGAAGTTCAGCCACTTGACGAAGTTGTTGGAGAGCAGTGGCTGCCCGCCCAGGTCGTCCTCGAAGACGCGCGCCAGGTAGGCGCAGGTCTCCGCCTCCGGCATCCGCTCGAAGCCCGCCCTGTCCCAGGTATCGGGGCTCACCTCGACGATGAAGGTGGACAGCGTCGGGCTGAACTTGTAGGCGTGGGCGATGAAGAGGCCGGCCGCGTTCTGGCGGAAGATCATGACGAGGCCGTGGAAGAGCCGGCTCGTGCCGAGCCAGACGTACCTGTTCTGACGGATGTCGACCGAGGGCTGGAAGAAGTCGCCGTAGGCCCGTCGGAGGAGGCTGTTGGCGCCGTCGGCCCCGAGGAGGAGATCGCACTCCTGGAGCGGGGCGGGGTCGGTGACGGCGGTGTGGAAGCGAATGTCCACCCCGAGGTCGAGGCAGCGCTGGTGGAGGATGTTGAGAAAGGTCAAGCGTGCGATGCCGGAGAAGCCGTTGCCGCGGACCGAGAGCTTCTCGCCGCGGTGGACCACGTCCACGTTGTCCCAGGTCTGGGAGGCCCGGGTGATGCGCGCATACGTGTCCCCGTCGTTGTCCTGCAGGAAGGCGAGCGTGCGGTCCGAGAAGACGATACCCCAGCCGAAGGTGTCGTTGGGCCCGTCACGCTCGACGATGGTGATCCGGTGCGAGGGGTCGCGCTTCTTGAGCAGGATGGCGAAGTAGAGCCCGGCCGGCCCGGCCCCCAGGATGTTGATCCTCATCGGTGGTTCTACGCGAGCAGCACGGTCTCGCCGGTGCGCGCCGCCGCCTCCTCGGCGCAGAGGTCGAGGACGGCCGCCGCGACCGCCTCGGGCTCGATGAGCTTGCCGGAGGCATTGAAGCCGGCCATCGCGGCGACGGCGTCGTCGAAGGGCTTCCCGGTCTTCTCGGCGATCCGGCGGGCACCGGCCCAGACGATGTCGGTGGCCACGTAGCCGGGGCAGATCGCGTTCACGGTGACACCGCTCCCCGCCGTCTCCGCGGCGAGGGCGCGCGTGAGGCCGACGAGGGCGTGCTTGGAGGCGGCGTAGGCGGCGATGTACGGCGCCCCGCCGAGGCCGGCCATGGAGGCGAGGTTGATCACCCGCCCCCAGCCGCGGTCGACCATGGCGGGCACGAGCGCGCGGCAGAGCAGGAAGGGCGCGGTGGCGTTGACGGCGAGGTGGCGCTGCCACAGCTCGGGGCTGGTCTTCGCCAGCGGCGCCGATTCCGCGATGCCCGCATTGTTGACGAGGATGTCGGTGCGCGGGAGCGCCGCGCGGATGCGGCCGAGGCCGGCGGCGATGGACTCGGGGTCGGCCACGTCCATCTCCTGGACCATGGGCAAGTCCGCGCCCGCCGCCTCCAGCTCCGCGGCGACGGCGTCGAGCTGCGAGCGGGTCCGGGCGGTGAGCGCGAGCGTGACACCGGCGGCGGCCAGGGCGAAGGCGATGGCGCGGCCGATGCCGCGCCCGCCGCCCGTGACCAGCGCGACCTTTCCCGAGAGGGGCGACGCCGTCGTCATGGTGAATGGACTGCTCGCGCGGAATTATACTCCTCGCGCTCGACGACGCGTCCGAGAGCCGATTCCATCGCCGGCTTGAACGGGTCGTTCGCGCGCGATTATACTACCCCCCTCTATGGCGCGCGCCTTCGAGAGAGTGACGCTCGCCGACGCGGTGGGTCGACTCGCGCCGGAGATGAAGGTGCTGCTGCCGCCCGGGTGCGCCGATCCCACGGCGCTGCTCGTGGAGATCATGGCCCAGGCCGATCGCCTCGCCCCGCTGACGCTCATGGGGGGGCTCCGCCTCGACGGCTATCCCTTCGCCGGCGCCGCCTACGCCGGAAAGCTCCGCTTCACGACCTGGCACGGCTCCCCGCGCCTGCACGCGGCCGAGACGCGCGGCGACGTCGAGTTCGTCCCCGCCCGCTACTTCGACACCGTGAGCCTCTTCGCCGCCGGCGGGCGGTGGGCGCCCGACGCGGTGATCGTCCACACCGCGCCCCCCGACCGCGGCGGCTATCTCTCGCTCGGCGTGTCGGTGAGCTACCCGTTGCCGGCGGCCCGGCGGGCGCCCCTCGTCATCGCGCAGGTCAACCCGCGCATGCCGCGCACCCTCGGCAACGCCTTTCTCCACCGCTCGCAGGTCGACTGCTGGGTCGAGGTGGACCACCCGCTCGTCGAGTACCCGCCGGCGCCGGCGGGCGAGGTGGAGCGGAGGATCGCCGAGCATGTCGCCGAGCTGGTCCCGGACGGGGCGACGGTCCAGGTCGGCGTCGGGTCCATCCCCCGGGCCGTCATGGAGGCGCTCGGAGACAAGAAGGTCCTGGGCGTGCACTCGCTGCTGGTGGATCACATGCTCCCGCTGGTCGAGGCGGTCGGCTGGAGCCACGAGAACCCGGCCATCAACATGGAGCCCTCGGACGTGCTCCATGACCCGCAGGTGATCGGCGCGCTCGGCGACTTCGTGTCGGTCAACTCGGCGCTGGAAGTGGACGTGCTCGGGCAGGTCAACGCGGAGAGCGTGGACGGCCGGCAGGTGACCGGCATCGGAGGGCAGTTCGATTTCGCGCTGGGAGCGACGCGGGCCGCCGCCGGGCGCTCGATCATCGCGCTGCCGTCCACCGCGACGGGCGGCGCGCGCTCGCGTATCGTGAGGCGGCTCGCCGCCGGCGCCCGGGTCACGACGCCGCGGTTCGTGGCGGACTACGTCGTCACGGAGTACGGGGTGGCGCACCTCAAAGGGAAAAGCGACACCGAGCGGGCGCGGGAGCTTGGTCGCATCGCCCACCCGGCGTGGCGAGACTCGCTGGAGGGAGACGGCGTTACGTCTTGACCTTGTCGATCTCGGCGAAGATCTCCTCGTGCTCCGGGAAGCGGTAGGTCACCTGGTTATTGTAGGCCATCTTCCCGTCGATCTGCACGGTGAAGATGCCGCCGGCGCCCTCCTTGAGGTCGGCGGTGATGCCGTACTTGTTCTTGATGGCGGCCTGCAAACTGGAGGCCTGGGGTAGGTAGTTTCACTCGCCGCAGTACGTGATCAGGACCCTCATCCGATCCTCCTCTTTGAGTATCGCCTGCGCGTATGATACGGAGGGGCTCACGGCCTGTCAAATGCGCCTCTTGATCGACACCGACCCCGGAATCGACGACGCGCTCGCCCTGCTCCTGGCGCTGGCGCCGCCGGCCGCGTCCGTTGAGGCCATCACCGCCGTCGCCGGCAATGTCCCCGTCGACCGGGCCGTCCAGAACGTCCTCCGGATCCTCGACGTCGCCCGGCCCACTCCCGTGCCCCGAGCGGCTCGTGGGGCGGCTGCGCCCCTCAAGCGCGCGCTGGCCACGGCCGCCCATGTCCACGGTGACGACGGTCTCGGCAACCTCGACCGCTTCATCGAGCCCGACGGGAAGCCCCGCTACCCGGCCGTCCCCAACACCCTTGAGATGAGCGACGGGGCCGATCTGATTCTCGAGATGGCGGATCGTTTCGGCGAAGAGCTGGTGGTGGTCGCCCTCGGGCCGCTCACCAATCTGGCGACGGCGCTCGAGCGGGACCCGAGAAGGCTCGGGCGGGCCGGCCGGATCGTGGTGATGGGAGGCGCCGTGGCCACCCCCGGCAATGTCACGCCGGCCGCCGAGTTCAACTTCTACGTGGACCCGGAAGCCGCCGCCCTGGTCTTCGACGCGGGTCTGCCGCTGGAGCTGGTGCCGCTGGACGTCACTCGCCAGGTGGTGCTCCGCCAGAGCGAGCTCGCGGCGCGGCTCAGCCGCCCGTCGCTCATTGCGCGCTTCGTGGCCGACTTCACGCGGCACGGCTTCGTCTTCGGCGCCGAGGGCGGCGACGGCGGCATCGCGCTCCACGACCCGCTCGCGGTGGGAGTCGCCCTGGACCCATCCCTCGTCGGCTTCGAGCCGCTGCACGTCGAGGTCGAGTGCGAGGGGCGCATCACGCGGGGGATGTCGGTCGCCGATCGCCGGCCGCCCCGGTCGCGTGGCAAGCGCCGTCCCAACTGCCGTGTCGCGACGTCGGTGGACGCGCCCAGATTCCTTCAGCTTTTCCTGGATCGCCTGTGCCCCGCGTCTGCGTGATCGGCTCGGCCAACCTGGACATCACCATGGCCCTGCCGCGGCTGCCGCGGGCCGGCGAGACCGTGGTGGGCGGCACCCTTCTCGTCAATCGGGGCGGCAAGGGGGCCAACCAGGCGGTGGCGGCGCGGCGGCTCGGCGCCGAGGTCCGGATGATCGGCTGCGTGGGAGAGGATGGCGGGGGCGCCCAGATCCGCGAGGGCCTGGCGCAGCTCGGCATCGGGGTGGAGGGGCTCATGACCGTCCCCGAGGCGGCCACCGGCACTGCGCTGATCCTGGTCGACCCTGACGGGCAGAACGAGATCGGTGTGGCGCTCGGCGCCAACGATCGGCTCACGGTGGACATGGCCAGCGCGCACGAAGCCTCCGTCGCCTGGGCCGAGGTGCTCCTCTGTCAGCTCGAGACACCGCTGCCCGTCGTCCGCTGGGGGCTCGAGAGCGCGAAGCGTCACGGGGTGACGACCATCCTCAACCCCGCGCCGGTCCAGCCGCTGACCGATGATCTACTCGCCCTCGCGGACTTTCTCACCCCCAACGAGGTGGAGGCCGGAGCGCTGTCCGGCGTCGAGGCGCGCGATGTCGAATCGGCCCGCGAGGCGGCCGAGCGCCTCCTGGGCCGCGGCGCCCATCGGGTCGTGATCACCCTGGGCGGGCAGGGAGCGCTGGCCTGCGATGACATCGCCACGCTCCACTTCCCGGCCTTTCCGGTCACGGCCGTGGACACGACGGCCGCGGGTGACGCCTTCAACGGCGCCCTCGCGGTGGGGCTGGCCGCCGGCGGGAGCCTCGAGCAGGCCATCCCTCTTGCCGGCGCCGCCGCCGCGCTCACCTGCACCAGGCGCGGCGCTCAGGACTCGTTGCCCGACCGCGCCGAGGTCGAGCGGTTTCTGCAGTCCCTGCGGCGCTCCTGAACGAGGGGCGGCTCGAGTCTGCCGGTTACTGGAGAGCGTGGAGGTCGGTGATCAAGCAGGAGACGTGAACGAGGGACTTGGCGTTCCCCTCCTTGACCAGCACGGCGACGGCGTCGGTCGACAAGATCGGATTCCAGCATACAGAGCACTTCCGCGTGGGGGCTGTCGTGGCCTGTCCTTCCGGTCCCGCTACCGCTTTATGCTTCAAGATGGAGCCTTTCGTTGAGGTGGTTTCGTCCGACAACGGATTCCCGTGAACGAGGCGACTCTGCAGGGAGGGCGTTAGAAATTCGTTAGACCGGGAGGCAATCGCCGGGCTCCCGGGCAGCCGGCGACACCCGCCCGGTCAGGGCGTGAGGCGACTCCTGAGCGCATTGACGTGGTCGAGGGCGGCAAGCACGCGGGACCGCGAGAGCCAGCCGTCGTAGAGCGCGCGGTCGACGGCGGCGACGACCCGCTCGGCGGCGTCGGGCTCGGCCTCCGTCATGTTCTGGGAGATCAAGAGTACGTCCACGCCGGCGTCGAGCGCCTTGACCGCTGCCTCCTCGAGGCCGTAGTGCTGGATGATGGCGCCCATCAGCAGGTCGTCGGAGACGACCACACCGTGGTAGCCGAAACGGACGCGGAGGATGCGATTCACGGTGTAGCGTGAGAGCGTCGCAGGATCCCACGGGTCGAGCCCGCGGTTGAAGACGTGGGCGGTCATCACGCTGTCGGCCAGGCCGAGGGCGATCAGCGCGCGATACGGGGCCAGCTCCTTGCCGGGGTCGGCCGTGTCCGTCACGTCGGTGAAGCCGGCATGGGAGTCCTTGAGGCTCGATCCGTGACCGGGGAAGTGCTTGAGCGCCGTCAGGACGCCGGCCTCGTGCATGCCCTGGATGAAGGCCCGCGCGTGCGCGGTCACTTGCTCGGCATCGGAGGCGAAGCTGCGGCCGAGCATGACGACGGCGGGATTGAGGGGGTTCACGGCGACGTCGACCACGGGCGCCAGGTTCCAGTTGATCCCCGCCCGGCGCAGCGTGGCGCCCAGGCGTCGCGCCTCGAGCTCGGTGTAGGCGAGATCGCCGGACCGGCCCAGCTCGCGCGCCGATGGCGAGGGCAGGTAGCCGAGGCGCGGGGAAAGACGCGTCACCAGGCCGCCCTCGTTGTCCGCGGCGACGAAAAGCGGCCGGCCGGCACAGCGGCCGGCCAGGGCCTGGAGATCGGCGGTGAGCCGGCTCACCTGCTCGGGGCTCACCATGTTGCGCGGCTGGCCGGTGGCGAAGTCCCGCTCGTAGAGGATGACGCCGCCGACCTTGACCTCGCAGACGAGCCGCCGGACCTCGTCGTTGCCCTCGACCTGGGTGCCCGGAAAGCCGACGAGGAGGAGCTCGGCGATGGGGAGCGGCGGAGCCCGGCGCTCAGTGAAGGGGGCGCAGCCGTCGAGACACAGGAGCGCGAGCAGGACCAGCGCGGGAAAGCGCGCCCGCATCAACCGCGCGCGGCCTCGACCAGTCGCCTGACCCGGCCCGGGTCCACGGGATTGGCGAGGATCCCGTCCCGCTTCACCGCGGTCCCCACGATGAGGCCGTCGGCGATCGAGAGGAGCGCGGCGGCCGTCTCCGGCGTGGCGCCGCTGCCGACGAGGAGCGGGACATGCGGCGCCGCCCCGCGCACCCGCTTGAGGTCGTTCATCGGCGTGGGCTCGCCGGTGGCGGCGCCGGAGACGACGAGCCCGTCGGCGAGGCCGCGCGACACGCAGTCCCGCGCCTCCTGCTCGAGGGGGATCGGGGCCAGGGGCATGCCGTGCTTGGCCTGCACGTCCGCGAGGATGCTGATGTCGAGTCCGAGGAGCCGGCGGTAACGGAGCGAGTCATGCGCGCGCGATTGCAGGATACCCTGGTCGGCGACCACGGCCCCGACGTGGACGTTGACGCGCACGAAGCGGCCGCCCACGGCCGCCGCGACAGCCAGCGCGGAGAGCGCATCGCTCTTGAGCACGTTGACGCCGATGGGCAGGGTCACCGCCCGCTTGATCTCGCCGATCACGACGGCCATGCCGGCGACCGTCGCGGAATCCACCCGCCCCGTGGTGAAGGGCACGTCGCCGTAGTTCTCCACGAGGAGCGCGTCGGCGCCGCCGTCGGCGAGCGCGCGCGCGTCCTCGAGCGCGGCCTGGACGACTGTCTCCATGCTGCCGGCCCAGCGGGGGCTCCCCGGCAGGGCGCGAAGATGCACCATGCCGATGACAGCCTTGTTCACGCCCACGATGGCGGCGAGGGTCATCTGGCGGAATGATAGCACGCGGGGTATAGTGAGGCCGGCATGAGCAGTCCCGGAGCACCATGCAGGCGAGTCACCCGGCATGGGTTCGAGTTTTTGTTCAGAAATGGTCACCTAAGTATCCGAGAACTGGCGTATCATGGGCGGCGACCTCATGAGGCGATCGGCCCTCGGCACCGGGTGTTTGTGGGGGGCCACGCTCCCCCTCTCGTGAGGTCCGGCCCGTGCTGACGCGGGTGCTCCGACGATTGGCGCAGTTCCGGGTGCCGCCGAAGCGGGCCCTCGTGCTGGCCGGCGGCGGCGTGGTGGGCGGCATGTACGAGGTCGGCGCACTTGCCGCCCTCGACGAGCTGCTGCCGGGCTTCCGCGTCAATGACTTCGATCTCTACATCGGTTCCAGCGCCGGCGCCGTCGTCAGCTCGCTCATGGCCAACCAGGTCGGCGCGGTTGACCTCTACCAGATCCTGGACGAGGAGCGCGACGACCCGCTCAACTTCCACCGCGGCTCGGTGTACCACAAGGGCTCCTTCTCCATCGCGGCCAGGAACTTTTTCCAGCTCGTCTGGGCCGTGGGCAAGAAGGCCCTCTCCAAGTACCGCCTCGAATGGCCGGACATCCTGGCCCGGAGCGGTAGCGACATGCCGGCCGGCTTCTTCTCGCTGAACCCGCTCGAAGCCTACGTGCGCGAGGCGTTCGGCGCCAAGGGGCTGTCCAACAGCTTCCACGATTGTCCGAGGCG
>WNGE01002790.1_pt1 | contig 21035 bp, 21 predicted proteins | sample 5400651 | NCBI WGS metagenome assembly WNGE01 (sample SAMN13153370, study PRJNA577476) | soil metagenome | isolation source: 60 cm soil or saprolite under grassland replicate 2 | place: USA:California | collected 2016-06-15 | reverse complement strand
GGAAGTCATGGACCATGTCCATCGTGACGTCGGGGCGCTTCTCGCAAAGCGCCGGCCCCCAGCCCTTGATGTTGTTCTGGTAGAAAAGGTCCGGGATCTCAGGCCTGAAGCCGCTGGGCTGCATCATCGCGGCCGCGACCACGCGCTCCGGAGCCCGCCGAATCAGGTTGTGGATCATCGGCCCGCCGATGCAGAAGCCCATGACCAGGAACTCCCGGATGCCGAGGTGGTCCATCAGCCCGAGCTGGTCGTCGGCGTAGGCGTCCCAGGGGCGGTCAATCTCCAGCGGGCCGCTGGACTGGCCGGGGTTGGCGTTGCGCAGGTCAGCGCAGATACAGCGGAAGTCGTCCTTGTACCTTTCCATCGGGTTGAAGGGCGAGGCTGTCTGCCAGGATGAGAGAGCTGAATTGAGCCCGCCGCCCGGGATGAGCAGCAGGGGGAAGCCGGAACCGACCTCTTCGTAGTGGATGCGGACGGGGCCTCTTTCGTAGAACGGCATGGCGAATCTCCTCCCTCAGCGAATTGCCGTTACTCTGACTCACGGCGACGTTTGGTCGTGTCCCGGGTCTGGTAGAGAGCATGGGAATTTCAAACACCCTTTCGCCATCGCCACCCCTGCCCCCCGGCCGGGCACCACGATCGCGCCCCCGGCGGCCGAAGTCAAGCGCCTCCGGGAGGGCGGGGCCCTGCTCCGCCCTCCTAGCCAGCAACCATCGCACCGTCAGGAAAAAGCGAGTCCAGCCCTGGCATGCGGCTCCGGCTCGAGTCGTGCCGATCCTGATGACCGGTTGTGAATCAGGTGGACTGGCGGATGCAGAGGCAGGGGATCTCCAGGGCGTTATCAGAGATTGCGTGTTCAAGGCGCCAGCACGACAATGCGTCTTGACTAATCCTATACGTGAAAGGCGTGTGAGAGGGAGGACGGATATGCCAGAGATCACCAGAGCGGCCGCCGAGGTCGCAGCGATGCTCGAGGATGGCAGGGAGATCGCCTTCCTTGACGTGCGTGAGATCGTGCCGTTTGGCACCGGTCACCCCCTGCTCGCGACCCAGCTGGCTCTCGGGCACATCGAGTGCGAGATCGCCGGGCTGGTCCCTCGCCGCGACACGCGCGTCATCGTCACGGACGGCGGTGACGGGCTCTCCGCCGTGGCGGCCCACCGCCTGGCACGGCTCGGGTACGTGAACGTGGCCGTGCTCGCCGGCGGTGCGCCGGCCTGGGCCGAAGCGGGATTGGCCCTGTTCCCCGAGATCGAGGTGCCGTCCAAGGGGTTCGGCGATTTCGTGGTGCACCATGCTCGACCTGCGTTCATCGCGCCCCGAGAGCTCGAACGCGCCATCACGAGCGGGGAGGACTGGGTGCTCATCGACAGCCGCCCACGCCAGGAATACCAGGCGGGCAACATTCCCGGCAGCATCGACGCGCCAGCCGGCCAGATGCTACGCTGCTTCGACGATCTCGTGCGCCACCCTACGACGAAGGTGGTGGTGAATTGTATGTCTCGCACCCGAGGCATCCTCGGTGCGACGAGCCTCGTCGCCGCCGGTGTGCCGAACGAGGTGTATGTGCTCAGGAACGGCACCCGTGGCTGGCTCCTTGACGGGTTGGTCCTCGAGCGTGGGGCCACACGGTTCGCCACCGCCCCGAGTGCGCAAGCCCGTCAGCGCGCCCGTCAGCGCGCCGGCACCCTCGCCAGGCGTGCCGGTATTCGGTCGATAGATCGCGTCACTCTCGAGCAGTGGCGAGATGACACGATGTCCACGACCTATGTCTTTGACGTGCGCGATCGTGATGAGTATGAGGCGGGGCATCTTCCTGGAGCACGCAACGCCCCGGAAGGCGCACTCGTGATGAGCCCGGATCACTACATCGGCACCCAGAACGCCCGCTGCGTAATCGTCGACGACGATACGGTCCGAGCCACTATCGCAGCGCTCTGGCTTTCGCAGATGGGACGTTGCACGCCATATGTTCTCGACGATGCCAGCCTTGACGGGGCGCTGACCGAAGAGGGACCCGCACCCCGACAGGTTCTGGGGCTTGACAGCGCCCCCAGCGCGACGATCACGCCGCAGGCGCTCGACGTGCTGGTGCGCCATGCCACTCCCCTGATCATCGATGTCGGCAACTCGCCTGCATACGTGCTTTCCCATGTGCCGGGGGCACGCTGGTGCCTGCGCTCGGCACTGGCGAGGACGCTCGCGTCCACAGCCGGATCCGGCTCGCCACTTGTGCTCACCAGTGCAGACGGCGTCATGGCCCGACTTGCTGCCAGCGACCTGGCGGAGTTGGGCTACGAGGACGTGCTGGTGCTTGCGGGCGGCAACGCCGCATGGTGTGGGGCGGGTCTCACGCCAGCCAGTGGGTCGACGCAGCTGCTCACGCCGCGTGACGACTTGTGGCTCGCCTCGTCCGAGCGCCCAGGCGACGAGCGTGCCAATGTCATGGCATACCTCGACTGGGAAGCGTCGCTCCTCGCGGCAATTGCACGCGGCGGCTCCGTGCCGTTTCGCAACGTCCTATGGCACTAACGGAGCTGGATCTCAACCGGAGAGCACATGCGCAAAGCTGCCACAACCGACGGGTCTCAGCCTCCCCGAGTGGGTATCCTTCGATTCCGCGCGGCCTTCAAGGACTAGCTTAGCTAGACGGGGAGGGCGGCGGCATACTCCTCGTAGGGCCCCTTGAAATCGCGGATCTCCCCGTGCTCGAAGTGCCAAACACGGGTTCCCACCTCTTCGATCAGATCCTGGTCGTGGGTGACGAGCAGAACGGTGCCCTCGAACTCCTGGAGCGCCACGTTGAGGGCGTTGATAGCCTCGAGGTCCAGGTGGTTGGTGGGCTCGTCGAGAATCAGTACGTTGGGCTTCTGCAACAGGATGCGACACAAGAGGAGCCTGGCCCTCTCGCCGCCGGAGAGCGCTTCGGTGGGCTTCAGCCCCTCTTCACCGCTGAAAAGCATCTGTCCCAGGAGCCCTCGGATGTCCTGACGCGGCAGATCGGGCGCGAACTGGTGGAGCCACTCGACCGCCGTCGATCCCTTGTCGATGGCGCCGGTGTGGTCTTGCGGAAAATAGCCGATGGACACCCCGTGTCCCCACGTGAGGGTGCCGGAATCGAGATCGGCCCTGGACGCGGGCAGGCCCGGCGCATCGGACATGAGGGCCTTGAGCATCGTGGTCTTGCCCTGGCCGTTGCGGCCGACGAGCACGATCTTTTCCCCCCGGCGGATTTCCCCGCTGAAGCCGGAAACGATGGGCCTGCCCCCCTGAGCCTTGGACACGGCCTCGAACTCCAGCACGGTGAGACCCGACGACCGGCTCATCTTGAAGCGGATGTACGGCCGCTGGATGTTCGACCGCGCCAGATCCGTGGTCTGCAGCCGCTCTACCTCCTTGCGGCGGGAGCTCACCTGGCTGGCCCGGGTGCCGGCGGAAAACCGGGCGATGAAGTCGCTGAGCTGCGCGATTTTCTTCTCGCGCTGCGCGTTGTCGGCCTCGATCCGCGACCGTACCTGCGTCTTGGCCAGCACCATGTCGTCGTACCCGCCGGTGTACGTGATGATCGTCTGGTAGTCGATGTCGGCGATGTGGGTGCACACGGCGTTCAGGAAGTGGCGGTCGTGGGAGATGACGATGAGAATACCGGGATAGCGAAGGAGAAAATCCCGAAGCCAGTGGATGGAGTCCAGGTCAAGATGGTTGGTCGGCTCATCCAGCAAGAGCACGTCGGGGGTGCCGAAGAGGGCTTGGGCCAAGAGCACCCGGACCTTCTGGCCCCCCTGCAGCTCGGCCATGGTCCGCTTGTGCAAGACATCGGGAATGTCCAGGCCCTGCAGCAGGATGGCGGCGTCGCTGTCAGCCGTGTAGCCGTCTTCCTCGCCCACGATGCCTTCGAGCTCGCCCAAGCGCATGCCGTCGGCTTCGCTCATGTCGGTTTTGGTGTAGAGGACCTCGCGCTCTTCGAGCGCCTTCCACAGGCGCTGGTTGCCCATGATCACGGTGTCGGACACCCGGACGTGGTCGAAGGCGAACTGGTCCTGGGATAGGACCCCAAGCTTCGGGGGACGGGTGACCTCCCCGCTCTGGGGCGCCAGCTCGCCGGTCAAGAGCTTCATGAAGGTCGACTTGCCCGCCCCGTTGGGGCCGGTCAAGCCGTAGCGGCGTCTGACGGTGAAGGCGGTGGTTACGTCGTCAAAGAGAATCTTGGAGCCAAAGCGCATGGAAACGCGGTCGACGGAGATCATGATGTTTCATTGTACCTGCCACTCCACCGCCCGAGCCCTATTTCGGGAGCATGGCCACGAGAGACTCCAGACGCCTGGGGTCGGGCTTGAGGGTGCCGGGAGGCACGGCCGTGATGAGCTCGACCACCTTGTCGTTGAAGGGCGTGGGGATACCGACCTTGCGGCCTTGCTCGGACACGTAGCCGTTCAGGTACTGCACCTCGGTCCGACGGCCCCGGATCACGTCCTGGAGAAGCGAGGGGCGGCCGCCCGCCAGCTCCTTGGCCTTCTCGGCCATGTCGCGCTCCACGTCCTCGATCCCCCGTCCCTTCACGGCGTCGACGAAACGCTGGGCCTCGATGCCCCAAATGGGCTCGACTTCATGGCCGCAGGCCCGGCCGACCTGGATGGCCTCGGCGGCCAAGTTGATGGCCACGCGCCGCACGCCCGGGCTCGTGCGCACTTCGGCCGATCCCAAACCCGAGAGACCAGCGAGGCCGTTGGCCATGCAGTTGACGGAGAGCTTGGACCAGCGCTCGCCCCAGAGGTTGGTCGTCACCTTCGTCGGGGCCACGTCACACATGATCCTGGCGAGGCGCTCGGCCCGCTCCGTCGCTTTCCCGTCGTGCTCACCGATCTTGAAGCCGATGGCGGCCCGGTCAGTCCGGATGGCGTGGCCGGGCTCGTACATGCCGGCACCGATAGTGATCACGCAGCCCAGACACCGCTCGCGTCCGGCCAGAGCGGCCACGCGCTCATCGTTGATGCCATTCTGGAAGTCCACGAGCACCCCGTCAGGTTTCTTGAGGTACTGAAGGGCCAGGGACACCACCCACTCCGTGTCATAGGACTTCACGGCGATGAAGATGGCATCAAAGGGCTCGGCGACCGACTGTAGCTCATGGATGTTGAGGGCCCGCACGGGGACCAGGTGCTCGCCGCACGTGCCGGACAGACGGAGCCCGACCTTTCTCATGGCCTCCACGTGGTCGGGCCACTGGTCGATCAACGTGACGTCATGCCCGGCCTTGGTCAGCATCCCGCCCACGACGCCGCCGATCGCTCCGACTCCGATGATGCCGATGCGTGTGCTCATGAAGAATGTCCTTTCTTGAAGGCCGGCATGACCTGGGCGGAGAAGCGCTCGAGCTGCTCGAGGATCACCGCCTGCGGCGTGCCCACGACTTGCCCCACGTTGACAACCTCGAGGCCCGGATACTTGTGCTGAACCTCCATGAGCTGCTCGGTGATGAGCTCCGGCGGTCCGATCAGCCAGGAACCGGCCTTCACCGCGTTGCGCAAGGTCGGCGGGTTCGCCCCCCGCGCGCGCCTCGGATCGGCGAGGGCGTCGATCTGCTCGGGGCGGAGGCCGGGCACGAACCCGAGGGGGGCGAACATCTTCATGTTCTCCTCGAAGAAGGGCGTGGCCTCCTTGATGCCCTGCTCGACGCTGTCGGCGATGTGGAACGAGAACCCGATGCAGAGGTCACCGCCCAGCTCGGTCTCCCGTCCCACGCGGGCCCGCGCGTCACGGAACGCGCGGATAACTTTCTCGTTGGCCCCTCCGGCGGCGGCGCCGCCGCCGATGATGCCATTGATCCCGTGCTTGGCCATGAAGTCGAGCGCGCGTTCGCTCGCGCTGACCACGGGCTGCCAGCACTCCACCGGTAGGGTCTTTGGCCGAGGAACCAGCGTGATCTCCTTGACCTGGTAGCCGCGATAGGGGACTTCGGGCGGAATCGTGTAGTGCTTGCCTTGATGGGCGAAGGCTCGTTCGTTGAACGACCGGAAGATGATATCCACCTGCTCTTCGAAGAGCTCGCGGTTGGCATTCTGGTCCAGGACCGGCGCGCCAAAACTCTCCACCTCGCGGGAGTGGTAGCCGCGCCCCACGCCAAAGATCACCCGGCCGCTGGTCAGCCAGTCAACAGTGGCGTAGTCCTCGGCCATGCGGATGGGGTGCCACATAGGCGCGACGTTGAAGCCGCACCCGATCTTGATGTTCTTGGTGATGTGGCAGAGGTGCAGGGCCAGGAGCAGGACGTTGGGGATGCACTCGTAACCCTCGCGCTGGAAGTGGTGCTCGGCCAGCCACAAGGTATCGTAGCCCGTCCGGTCCATGAGCTTGGCGATGGCCTCGCTCTTGGGGAAGACCTCCGCCAGACGCTCGTCCGAGAGCCAGCGGTCGTTGACGGCCGTGCCTTCAAACCCCTCGTTGTCTAGATCGACGTGACCGGCGAACAGGCTGCCAAAGCTCGAGATCATAATAAGAGTCCTCCCCGTTGGATTTCGCGCGCTCCACGATGCACGCGGGTGGCCCGGCACTCCCACCGCGTGCCTGGGCTAGAGCGCAGGTACCATAGCACCCGTTCTCCGTCACCGCCGGTCTCTTCGGCGGTCGCTCCCCGGCACATTTGCGCCGCCCGCGCTCCCTGCCGCTGCGCAGCGAGCTCAGCGTCCTTGCGGTCGTTCAGCTCGACTCCCATGATGACGAGGGCCGAATATGACAACGGTTTGTAGCAGCCACAGAAGGAGCTCAGAGGACTGCCGAGGAGTTAGGGACTTGCCGTCACCGCGGTGGCCCCAACGGGATTTGCCACCTGGTGGGCCAATACCTGCGGTTCCCTTTGAAGGGCACTGCCTTCCGAACTTAGAGGGTCTCCCCTGGCCGTCCGTTCACGGCGATGTGTCTAAACATCATCGCAAATCCCGGCTAGGATAGGGCATGGCCACCGTGGACCGCGACGTGCTGCGGCGCCGGCTTGGTCGCGTCGGCGTGTGGGGTGCGCTGGCGCTGCGGCCGACGGCCGAGGAGCGGCGCGCGGCGGCCGAACTCGAGCGGCTCGGCTATGGCGCGCTCTGGTTCGGCGAGGGACCCGCGTCCAAGGAGGCCTTCACCCACGCTGCCATCCTGCTCGGAGCGACCCAGCGCATCGTCGTGGCCACGGGAATCGCGAATATCTACGGGCGCGACGCCACCGCGATGCAGAACGCCGCCCTCGCGCTCGCCGACGCCCACCCCGGGCGCTTTGTGCTCGGCCTAGGAATCAGCCACGCCCCGCTGGTCCAAGCCCGCGGTCACGACTACGGACAGCCGGTGACGGCGATGCTCGAGTACCTGGACGCCATGGAGCGCGTCAAGTACGCGCCCCCGCCGCCGCCCGAGCCGCCGGCGCGTGTGCTCGCCGCCTTGCGCCGGCGCATGCTCGAGTTAGCGCGCGATCGCACCGACGGCGCCCATCCGTACCTCGTCACGCCCGCGCACACGGCGCGGGCCCGCACCGTGCTGGGCCGGGAACCGATCCTGGCCCCCGAGCAAGGCGTGGTGCTGGAGACTGAGCCCGCGCGCGCGAGGGCCACCGCGCGCCAGCATCTCGCCCTTTACCTGACGCTCCCGAACTACGTGAACAACTTCCGCGAGATGGGATTCGGCGATGCTGACTTCGCGGACGGCGGCAGCGACCGTCTGGTCGACGGGCTGGTGGCGTGGGGCGACGTCGACGCCATCGTCGAGCGGGTCCGCCGTCACCACGCGGCCGGAGCCGACCACGTGGCCATTCAGGCCGTCACCCCCAATCCCGCCCGCGCTCTCGAAGAGCTGCAGCTCCTCGCGCCCGCCCTGCTGACCTAGCGGGGCTTCCGCTCCCGCAGCACGAGTTGACCTCGCCCGGGACGACTCAACAACTCGCCCGTCACGCGCGCACGAGGCTCAGCGTGATGCCACTGACCGCGCCCGGCCTCACGTGCGCCTCGAGGAGCCGCGCATAGGCGTCCCCCTCGGCCGCCTGGGCGGGCGGCGACGCACCCGGTCAGGCTCGGGTCCTCGGGGTCCTCGACGGTCTCGATGCTCGACATGGCGCCTCCGGAGAATATCAGGGCTGCTACATTCGAGCCGATTCAGGATCACCGAGAACAAGGAGGCGGCATGGAGCGACAGTACGATCTCGTAGTGGTGGGAACAGGCGTCACCTCGGGGGTCGCCGCGCGGTGCCGCGAGGCGGGCTGGACGGTCGCCGTGGTGGATTCACGCCCCTTCGGGGGCACGTGCGCGCTCCGCGGCTGCGTGCCGAAGAAGATTCTGGTCAGCGCGGCGGAGGCCGTCCATGGCGCGCGCGACCTGGCCGGCAAGGGGGTGCCTGCCGAATCGCTGACCATCGACTGGCCCGAGCTGATGCGCTTCAAGCGCGCCCTCGTCGATCCGACACCGGCGCGCACCGAGCAGACCTGGGCGAAGATGGGCATCGAGCAGTTCCACGGCCGGGCCCGCTTCGTGGGACCGGCCACACTGGCCGTCGGCGACCACCGGCTGACCGGTCGCCGCGTCCTCATCGCCGCCGGCGCCATCCCGGCTCCGCTGAAGTTCCCCGGGGCCGAGCGCCTTACGACGAGCGACCAGTTCCTGAATCTCGACCGGTTACCCGCCAGCCTCGCCTTCGTTGGAGGCGGCTACATCTCCTTCGAGTTCGCTCACGTCGCCGCTCGGGCCGGCTCGCGGGTCACCATCCTCCACCGCGGCGCCCGGCCGCTCGAGGGTTTCGACCCGGACTTGGTCGACGTCCTCCTGAAGCGCTCACGGGAGCTCGGCATCAAGGTCGAGCTGGGTATCGATGTTCTCGGCATCGACTCGGCCCGCGACCGTCTCGTCGTGCGGGGCATGCAGGGAGGGCAGGAGCGCCGCTTCGAGGTGGACCTGGCCGTCCACGGCGCGGGTCGGGTGCCGGAGATCGACGATCTCGACCTCGGCACCGCCGGCGTGAAGCGTGAGAGGCGTGGCGTCATCGTGAACGAATTTCTTCAGAGCGTGTCGAATCCCGCCGTTTACGCGGGCGGTGACGCTGCCGCGAGCGGACCGCCGCTGACGCCGAAGGCCACCCACGACGCGGAGGTGTTGACCACGAATCTCCTCGAGGGCAACCGCCGCACGCCCAAGTACGACGGCATCGCGTCCGCCTGCTTCACCCTCCCGCCCATCGCCTCCGCCGGGCTCACCGAGGAGGCCGCCCGGGCCGGTGGCCGGCGGTTTCGCACGAGTCGGCAGGACACCTCGGGATGGTTCAACACGCTGCGGGTCGGGGAAACGGTCTCCGGCTTCAAGGTGCTGATCGAGGAAGACACCGGCCGGATCCTCGGCGCGCACCTCCTCGGGCCCCACGCCGAGGAAGTGATCAACCTGTTCTCGCTCGCCATTCGGCTGGGTATCCCGGCGGACGAGCTGAAGCAGGCGCTCTTCGCCTATCCGACCAACGGCTGGGACATCCGCTTCATGCTCTGAGCCGGCCATCAAGGAACGTTGGTATTTCGAGTGGAGACGCCTAAGGGATACGCGTGATTAAGCTCGATCGACGTCTTGCTCACTCCGAGGAGCGTGCTATGCGTGAAGAAAGGATGACCGCGGATCGGCTGACTGCATTTTCAGACGCGGTCTTCGCGGTGATCGTGACCGTCATGGTGCTGGAACTCAAGGCACCGGATCTGCCGGCATTCTCGGCTCTCTGGCCTCTGTGGCCCACGGCCATCAGCTATGCGGTGAGTTACCTGTTCATCGCCACTATTTGGATCAACCACCATCACCTTTCGCTCGATCTCGGCGCAGCGCTGGCTGACCCGTCTAGGCGCACGGTCGACTCACCGTGGGCCGCCCAGGTGACCACCTTCACGATCTCCCGGATCAACGCCCAACTGCCCCCTATCCAGGGTCTCCCCTGACGCGGGGCATCTCTCGCCGAATCGGACCATGCGCTGAGTCGGCCGAGCGCCGGTCGTATCTCACGCCGCCGTCGCCCCTCCTGATGCAAGAGCAACGGACCTGCCCCAAGGCCTCCGCGTGCCGCCGCCGGTCGTCCAGCTCAGGGAAGCGTAGTGACGCTTTTCGCGTAAGTGCCCGAAACTACGAGCCTGCTCCCTTCGCATCGCAGAATTTGGGCGTATCGGCAAGATCTACTATCCTGACCGGGTTTTCAGCATGACGTCGCGTCGAGCCACTTTTTTGACTCGCCGAGGGTGTGGGGGCGGCGGCGTAGAGGAGGGAACGGAATGAAAACGAACAGACGGCTCCCGGTAGCATTAGCTGTGATTACGGCGCTCGGGATCTGCCTTCCACCCTGCCTGCCTTCGGGGGCGGACGCAGGTCAGATCACCTTCGGACCTAGCTTGGAGAATGTCACGTTCACAGGCAACGGGGCAGGTTCCGTTCTGATCAGCATCAGCGGGCTGACCGGCCCAGGCTTTTATACGGGGGACGCGCTCGTCGGAGCCTTTGCATTCGGTCCCGTGTTATTCACGGCCGGGCCGGGCCCGAACATTTACCCAGCCTCCCCGGGCGCGGAGAGTTTCCAGTTCACCGGCTCCGACAACATGACGGGAACGATCAGCTGGTCGTTCATTCAGGACGGTACGCGGCAACCGAAGTTCTTCGGCTCGCTGCTGGTCGCGACGGCGTCCGGAAGTGCGGCATTTCTCGCGGACTTTCCGCCAGGGCAAGCGGTGCCCGTCGATTTCATCACGAATGTGATGACCGGCGCGAGTTCGTTGGATTTCTTGAGCGGCACGACGGGTTCGGCCACGGCTACGATATCGTCCGGTCAGGTGATGCCCGATGCTGTCGCTGTTCCTGTGCCCGTGCGAGTCCCCGAGCCCGCATCCATTCTGCTGATCGGCATCGCAGTGGTCGGCCTCGGTGTGGGCCTCAGACGCCGGTTCGGCCGACGACTGTAGCGCTGTTCTGACGTTGGCCCCATAACGAGGCAGGTCTCAACTAGAAACGGCGACGTCTTCGAGGATCCGCATCGCCTGACATTTCTCGGCGAACTCGTTCGGCGTCAAAAACGTCGCTGAGGAAAGCCCGCGAAAGGTCGCCTTGGCGAGGGATTCCTGCTGCAGGGGGCTCTGGTTCAAAAGGAAATCTTTGTGAAGCGTCCCATCGCGTTACAAAACGACTCCGGTCGGAGATCTTTCGCGTCGCCAACAGGGCAAGTTTGGAGTGGGCACGGGTTCGAATCCTCAACGGGATTCGAACCCGTGGTTCCAGTCCGCCCCGCGCTTTCTTAGATCTTTCGGGCAATTACGTTCTGTTGACTCAACACCGCACCTCTCGGGATTGAAATTCGGTGGACTTCGGTGGGTGCTTTGAATCGATCGGACCTCGAACCGAGCAGAGACCCACGGGCGTTTGACGTCCCATCGGAAAACTGCCCCACCGTTCTCGGACCCGGCGCCAGGGATGCCCGTGTCACAGAAGAGCGACCCGATCAGGATGCTCAGTGGCGATGCTCGGACGGAAGCCCGAAGCGCTGTGCCGTCTCTCCCGCGGCGTCGAACTGAATGAGCACCGCCGGCTCGCGACCCACGACCCAGGCATCGTGACCAGGCTCGAGCACGACAACCTCCGGGGCGTTGAACTCGAAGACGCAGCCGTCGCCGTACTCGCCCCGCACACGCCCCGAGCTCAGGAAGCCCACGTGCCCGTGCATGCACAGCGCGGTGCCGACGACAGGCTTCATGTGGGTGGACCAGCGGAATCCGGGCGGATACACGACGCGCTTGAGCTGACCGTTGGCCGCGGCGACCACCTCGATCGTCACGCCTCCCACCTCGTGGCGCCGGGCATTCTTGATCGGCCGATCCCCCGTCGCACCCCCGCGCGCGAGCTTGGCACTGCTGGCTACCGACGCCTTCCGGCGCTTTGCCTTTGCCCCGCTCCCGACTACTCGCTTCTTCATTTCAGTGCCCTCCCTCGTCTCTTTCCCCGTCGGGCCAGAGCCGCTGGGCTCCTCTGGATGAGCGGACTCTCCCGAGCCTGCTCGGACCCCCGGCGGTCAGGATTTGCGCGACGTCTGCGAGAAGAACGAGCTCACCAACGGCCGCAGCGCAGTACTGCCGCACTGCGGGCACGCGACCTTGGCCTTGTCGTGCTCGCTGATCGGGAGGGTCACCGTCACATCGCCTCGGCACTTGTCACAGTAGTACTCGTACGCAGGCATGGCTGCTCCTCCTTGACCTTCGAACGCCCACGGCACCTGCGCCAGGTCACGCCGGTCCAAAGAGTACTGCCGCCGTCTTCCGCCGGCACGACGCGTCGCACCATCGTCAACACAACCCTTGAGCGTGCACGGCCGCGACATAGTCGCCGCCGGGACCCCACTGGCTCATCATAAGGCTCGAGCATGGGCGGGCTCCTCTCCCGGCGTTGGGTGAAGCGCCGCCGTTGACATACCCCCTGATGCCCCTTAGAGTTTGGTCCACCGGATTTGGCCGCGACGTTGCGGCCCAGGAGGGATGGCAGTCATGGCATCGTTCACTCCGGTCGATGTGGTTCGCCTCGCCCCTGTCTTCCGCCATCGAGTTCCGGACGAGGACCTTCATCTGGGGTCAATACTCTCCCCATCCACCTCGTTTCCACGGAACCGATATTGCGAGCGGGCCTCCCCGATGTCAACCTCACCCCCGTCTTCTGCACCGGGTTCATCACCAAGGCGAAGAAGCCCAGCATCAATGACTGTCTTGACGCGGCGGGTCCTGAAGAAAGCCCTCGCCGCCACGGTCGCGGCCTGCGGGGGCTTGCGGCTTTCCTAGGAGGTGCGCTATGAGCGTCGTCGCCGTCTCCGAAAATCTAGGCAGTTTGGGTATCGAGATCGGTCATGCCGTGGCCGCTAGGCTCGGCTACCAGTTCGCCGAGCGGGACATCGTCAGCAAGGCGGCGGATCGTTTCGGCGCAGATGTGGCTCGCCTGAGCCATGCTGTCGAGGAGCGGCCGACCCTCGTTGATCGCCTGAGCACCGCCCAGCGGCGGTTCGCGCAGTACGTCGAGGCAACTGTTCAGGAGATGGCGGCCCGTGACGACATCGTGCTGGTCGGGCTGGCATCCACCATCATCCTGGCCGGGATGCCCCACACGCTGCGGGTTCGCGTCACCGCGCCGGAAGGACGCCGGGCCGAACGTGTGGCCCTTGCGCAAGGATCGGATCCCACGGCCGCGTTCGACCGCGTCCGGCAGTCGGACCGCGAGCGCGGTGGCCGCGTGTGGTTCCTCTACCACGTCGACTTGGAGAACCCACTTCTCTACGATCTCGTGATCAATACCGACCGGCTGGAAGCTGAGGAGGGAGCCCGGCTCGTGCAGCAGGCCTTGCAGCACCCGCGTTTCCGGTCCACCGAAGCCTCCCGGCTCACCATGCGAGACCTGAGCCTCGTCGCTCAGGCGCGGGCGGTGCTCGTGGCCGATCCCGTCACCTGCGTCCGCTCCATCAGCGTCGACTGCACCGACGGGCTGGTGAGCCTCGGCGGGCGGGTCGAGGAGTGGCCGGTGCGCCGCGCGGCCGAGCAGGCGCTGGGCAAGGTGCCAGGAATCCGAGAGATCCGCTTCCTGTCGCCCGCCGCCATCGAGGGTCCGGGCTCGGAGGAAGGCCGCCCCGACCTCCACGGCGAGGCGCACAGATGGGGCGGTCACGGCCCGAGCCGGTGATGCCGGTGATGGAGGCGGGGGTGTGAGGAGAGGGCCGTAGACGGCCGGCCGCCCGCTTCGCGACCAGCCGGGCTATGAGCGTGGGTATGGAACCGTCAGGGATCTGAAGCCTGGGAGCACACCATGAGCGTCGCATTGATCCTCAAGGCCAAGGGCGCACACGTTGAGACAACGCGGCCCGACGCGACCCTCTACTCGGTCGTCTGGAGTCTGAAAGTCCAGGGCATCGGCGCCCAGGTGGTGAGCGAGGACGGTATCACCGTGCTCGGCCTGATCTCGGAGCGCGACATCGTCCGCGGTCTGACCGAGCACGGCACGAAACTCCTCACATTGCCGGTTTCCGAGCTGATGACCTCTCCGGCTGTCACGTGTACGCCAGCGGAGAGCATCGGGGCGGTCATGGCCCGTATGACCCGCTACCGCGTTCGTCACCTTCCCGTGGTCGAGGGGGGCAAGCTCTGCGGAATCGTGAGTCTCGGCGACGTCGTCAAGCACCGCTTGGATGAACTCGAGCTGGAGACGAATGTCCTTCGCGAGAACCTGATGACAAGCCACTAGCTCGGATCAGAGTGCATGGACAGTGACGGAACCTTGCCCCGTGAGTTGCTGCAGTCCTGTCCAAGGCAAAGCGTGTGGATCCTCGATAGGCTGTCAAGCGCGGCCTTGATCCGCCGGACACGCCGATCTGGGATGCCGGATGGCCGGCGCGCACCCGGTCTCTTGACCCGGTGCGAGTTTGGGCGGATGCTCGGGCCCATTCGGTCATGGACATGACAGCCGTGGCCCAGCCCGTCGCGTCCGGGGCGCATCTGGTCGGCAGCGTACCGCTGGCGAGCCCGGAGGCCGTCTTCCGCGCCATCGCCGCCGAGATCGGGGACCGCGTGCGGCGCATCCCGGACGGAGAAACCGGCCCGCGGTCCGACTGGATCGTCTGGCAGCTGCCGGTCTTCACCACCCAGCGGCAGCTCGAGGTGGTGCCTCCGGGCCCGGACAGCTGGAGGCCGCTGCCGCGAGTCCGCCTTGCTGACGGAGCGCGCCCGGAGAGCGTGACCTTCGGCGCCCTCGGGTACGCGGACGCGGCCATCTCCTCCTACCGCGTTTTCGCGCGCCTCAAGCGCGACGGCCTGGTGCCGGTCGGCTGCCGTTTCCAGGTGTGCCTGCCCACCCCTGTGGCCCCGATCAGCGCGTTCGTGGTGCCTGAGCACCAGGCGCTCCTCGAGCCCGTGTACGAAGCCCAGCTGCTGGGTGAGCTACGGTCGATCCTCCAGGACGTGCCCCACGACCAGCTCGCCATCCAGTGGGATACGAACTTCGAATTCGGGATGCTCGAGGGCATCTTCGCGGTCTGGTTCGACGACGTCAAGGGCGGGATTCTGGAGCGGCTACTTCGGCTCTCCCGCCACGTGCCGCCAGACGTCCAGCTTGGCTACCACTTCTGCTACGGTGACGTCCAGCACCGCCACTTCAAGGAGCCCGCCGACGCCGGGATGCTGGTCGACGTCGGGAACGCGCTGGCGGCGAGCCTGAGCCGCCCCCTCAACTGGATCCACCTGCCCGTCCCGCGCGAGCGCCTCGACGAGGCGTACTACGCGCCGCTGCGGGAGTTCCGCCTGCGCTCCGAGACCGAGCTCTACCTCGGCCTGATCCACCACACGGACGGCGTCGAGGGGACGATCCGGCGCATGGAGCTGGCCCGCCGCTTCATCTCCGGCTTCGGCGTCGCCACGGAGTGCGGCTGGGGCCGGCGGCCGGCCGCGACCATCCCCGAGCTGCTGCGCATCCACGGCGCCGTCAGCGCCCCGATCCAGCACGCGCGCGGACCGCGGCAGCGCTTCCAGTGGCCCGCCGGCTTCCAGCGCGTGCCAGACCAGGACTGGACCCTGCAGCCCGTGGACACCTTCGGCCTCCGGTACGACACGGTCGAGAACCACGGCTGGTACCGCAACCTCGACCCGACGGTGGAGGATCTGGCGCGCCACCTCGAGGACGGCCAGCTCTTGATCGATTACTCGGGTGGGACCGGGATCCTTCTCGACCGGCTGAACCTGAGAGTGTTCGACCGCCAGATCGGGACGCTGATCGTGGACAGCTCGCCCAAGTTTCTCCGCGTCGCGCTCGACAAGTTCCGCGGCGAGGAGCGCGTCGCCTTCCGTCTCCTGCGCTGGCTCAAGGAGGAGAGACGGCTCGAGCTCCTCGATGAGGCGATCGGCCCGGAGCTTTTAGCGCGCAAGGCCGACGCCATCGCGTCCACCAACGCGATCCACCTCTATCGGGACCTCCCGGACACGCTCGCCTCGTGGGCTCGCGTGCTGCGGCCGGGCGGGCGGGCGTTCGTCCAATCGGGGAACATCCGCAACCCCCAGGCCCGGCCCAGCGAGTGGATCCTGGATGAAACCGTGTGGGCAATCCACGAGGTCGCCACCGGACTGGTCCGCAACGACCCGCGCTATGCCGCCTACCGGCCGCTGCTCGACGACGAGGCCCGCATGCAGGCGCACGTGGCCTATCGCGATCAGGTGTTCCTGCCGGTCCGGCCGCTCGAGCACTACCTGCGCTGCCTCGAGGAGGCGGGCTTCACGGTGGAGGAAGTCACGGCCCGCTCCATCGAGGCTCGGGTCGAGGATTGGTTCGAGTTCCTGAGCGCATACCACGAGGCCGTGCTGGGCTGGCTGGGCGCTTCCGTCAAGGTGGACGGCAAGGCGCCCAGCAGCGAAGCGCTGACCGACCGCCTGGCGCTCATTCGCCACGCGATGGACACGCTCTTCGGGGGCCGCGAGACCTTCCGCTGCTGCTGGACCTACATCAACTGCATTCGGCCGTAGGGCCTGAGAGTAGCCATCGCCCCCTGGTCGCGGGACGGTCGCTCCGCGGTCGCGTCTTCAAGGCCCGACCGGCCGCCGGTGTCCACGTGTCCCTGGCTCGGGGCCGCTAACGGGCTTTCCGTTGCCTTCGCGCCAGCTACGATTGTGGACGCTTCTCTTTCGCAGGCACATAGGTCACTCAGGTCATGAAGTTCAGCCTTATCGTGCTCGGCCTGCTCGTCGTGGGATACGTCCACTGGCCGTGGACCGGCCGCCTCGCGGCGCAGGCGCGCGAGGATTCGCCGCTGGCCGGACGATATCGAATGGTCGAAGACCAGATCAAAGCGCGTGGCATCAAGGACGAAGGGGTGCTGGCCGCGATGTTGAAGGTGCCGCGCGAGCGGTTCGTGCCAAGCGGAGTGGCGCCGCAGGCCTACGCCGATCGGCCGCTACCGATCGGCTACGGCCAAACGATCTCACAGCCCTACATCGTGGCCTACATGACCGAAGGGCTGCAGGTCACGAACAACAAAAAGGTGCTGGAGATCGGCACTGGGTCGGGCTATCAGGCTGCGATCCTGGGCGAGCTGGCGCGCGAGGTCTACACGATCGAGATCGTGCCGCAGCTTGCCGACCACGCTCGCAACACGCTTGCGGCGCTCGGCTACCGGAACGTGCACGTGCGCACGGGCGACGGATACCTCGGATGGCCCGAGCAGGCGCCGTTCGATGCGATCATGGTGACCGCGGCGCCCGATCACGTGCCGCAGGCGCTGGTGGATCAGCTCGGGGTCGGCGGGCGCATGATCATTCCCGTAGGCGTCGCCGATCAGGAAATCCTGCTCGTTTCGCGGACACCAACCGGCATCATTCAGCAACGCACCATCCCCGTCCGCTTCGTGCCGCTGGTGAGGCCGCCCCGGTAAATCGGAAGACTACTCCCGGGCAGGATCCCCTCGCCGTGCAGGCCATCCTCGCCCGCCAGGCCCGTTCGAACTCCCCAGCCCGAGGTGCCCCAGCCCCTGAACGGGCGTCCATTCGGTGCTTCAAAACCCATTTTGGATTGTTCGGAACCGGACGGTTACGGACACGACAGAAGCATTCTGAACGAGAATCGAACCCGTGTTTGGTCACGGTCACGTTTTCGCCAGCACTGTTGCATAGTTGTCGGCGACGCGTCATCTCCAATCGCGACGCGATTAAAACATAAAGGCGCCGGGAGTGACGCCTGTCACCTCGGGCCGTATCGGGGCACGTCTTCGGAGAGAAGTCGTAGACACTCTGACTCTGCTAGACTCCCGCCCAGCTAGTGAGGAGGGCTCCCGCATGGACCGGCCCGGTTGCGCTCACGATCCAGGTCGGGCCGGAGCTCGAGGCCAAGCGCCTGGAGCTCTTGAGAGAGACGCTTCCCGGCGTCTCTCGCGTCGCCTACCTCGGCAGCAAGGAGGACGAGGACTGGGAGAGCCCATGGGGGAAGAGCGTTCGCACGGCGGCCCAAACCTTGGGCGTGACGCTGGTGCCAGCCGAGTTCACGCGCCATCAGTACACCCACGCCTTCACATTGATCAGCCGCGCCCGGGCCGACGCGCTCTTCGTCGGGCCGAATCCAGCGACCTACAACGATCGTGCTCATCGTGGACTTCGCGGCCCGGACTCGGCTGCCAAGCATCTTCGCCAATCGGGAGTCGGTGGAAGCCGGGGGTTTGATGTCCTATGGCGCGAGCAATCGTGACAACTTCCGGCGCGCCGCGACCTACGTGGACAAGATTCTCAAGGGCGCCAAGCCCGCCGACCTGCCGGTCGAGCAACCGACGAAGTTCGAGCTGGTCATCAACCTCAAGACCGCGAAGGCGCTCGGGCTGACGATACCGCCGTCACTGCTGGGGCGGGCGGATGAAGTGATCCAGTGATGGACCGGCGGACGTTCCTCGCTGGCACGGGTGCGGTGCTCCTCGCCGCGCCGCTCGCCGCCCAGGCGGAGCAGGCGGACAGGGTCTTCCGGATCGGCGTCCTCGGCCACTCCTCTGCGTCCGCCTCTGCGGGGCGCATCGAGGCGTTCCGGCAGGGGCTCCGCGACCTCGGCTATGTGGAGGGCAAGAACGTCGCGCTGGAATACCGATGGAGCGAGGGGAAACAGGATCGCCTGCCTGAGCTGGCGAAGGAGCTCGTCCGCCGGAAGGTCGATGTGATCGTGACCCACGGCGTGGGCGTCTTGGCGGCGAAAGACGCGACGACGACGATTCCGATCGTGATGGCGATCGCTGGCGATCCGGTTGCGACTGGGCTCGTGGCGAGCCTCGCTCGACCCGGCGGAAACGTCACCGGGCTGTCCCAGGGCACCGAGGAAGGGCTCTCGGGGAAAAGGCTCCAATTGCTCACAGAGGCGGCTCCTAAGCTCTCGCGGGTGGGAGTGCTCTGGAATCGGGCCAATCCCGGGGTCGCTAGCCAGATAGCTGATATCCGGAGCGCGGCCAGCATCCTCGGCGTGCGCCTCCAGCCTGTCGAGTTCCGGGGGTCGGATGAGCTGGAGGGTGCGCTCGCCTCCCTGGCCGCCACGCGGTCCGATGCGCTCATCGTGCCCGCCGACGCCGCCGCGTTCCAGCAAAGAGCGCGCGTCATCGCGTTCACCGCCAGGAACCGTCTGCCCGCGATCTATCCCCAGCGGGAAACCGTCCAGGACGGGGGCTTGATGGCGTATGCTTCGAGCCAGATCGATTTATGGCGTCGCGCCGCCACCTACGTCGACAAGATCCTCAAGGGCGCCAAGCCCGGCGACCTGCCCGTGGAGCAGCCCACCAAGTTCGAGCTGGTCATCAACCTCAAGACCGCCAAGGCCCTCGGGCTCACGATCCCGCAGTCGATGCTCCAGCGAGCGGATGAGCTGATTCAGTGATCACCCGGCGCACGTTCCTCGCTGGAACGGGTGCGGTGATCCTCGCCGCGCCGCTCATTGCCGACGCCCAGCAAGCGAAGAAGGCATACAAGATCGGGTATCTCAGTGCCAATTTGCCGCAGCCCCCTCCGCAGAGGTTCCTCCAAGGGCTCCGTGACCTCGGGTATGTCGAGGGTCGAGACTTCGTGATGGAGTACCGCTTTGCGGAAGGGCACCAGGACCGATTTGGACTTGCCCCGGTTTGGTGGACACCTATCCTCTGAGGGAGGAAGGGAGGTCACCATGCCTAGGACACGTGGACCGTATTCCGCTGAGTTCCGGCGCCGGCTCGTGGAGCTCGTGCGCGGCGGGCAATCGCCCGAGGAGCTGGCGCGCAAGTTCGAGCCCTCGGCCAACGCGATTCGGAACTGGGTCGTGCAGGCCGCGCGGGACGAGGGCCGCCGCCCGGATGGCCTGACCACGGACGAGAAAGAGGAGGTGCGCCGCCTGCGCCGAGAGGTGCGGGTGCTGCGGGAAGAGCGGGAGATCCTGAGAAAAGCCGCGGCCTGGTTCGCCAAGGAGACCACGTCGAGCCCCTCGCGGGATTCGAATTCGTGAAGGGCTACCAGGCCGACCACGCGATCGCCACCATGTGCCGGGTGCTGGGGGTCTCCCCCAGTGGGTACTATGCGTGGCAGCACCGCGCCCCCTCGGCGCGAGCGCAGCAGGACGCCGAGCTGACCATGAAGATCCACACCATCCACCTCGAGTCTCGGGGGACGTACGGGGCGCCCCGCGTGCACGCCGACCTGGCCGCCCAAGGGATCCGCGTCGGCCGCAAGCGCGTGGCCCGGCTGATGCGGGCGGCCTGCGTGCAAGGCGTGAGTCGCCGCAAGTGGGTCACCACCACGACGCGCGATCCCGACGCGCGGCCGGCGCCCGACCTCGTGCAACGGGACTTCACGGCCGCCGGCCCCGACCGGCTCTGGGTTGCCGACATCACCTACGTGCCGACCGGGGCCGGATTCCTCTACCTCGCGGTGGTGCTCGATGCGTGGAGCCGTCGCGTCATCGGCTGGGCCATGGCGACGCACCTGCGGACCGAGTTGGTGCTGGCGGCCCTGGACATGGCCCTGGAGCAGCGCCGGCCCCACGGCGTCATTCATCATTCGGATCACGGCTGTCAGTACACCGCCATCGCCTACGGGCAGCGGTGCCTGGCGTTCGGGGTCCGGCCCTCGATGGGCTCCGTCGGCGACGCCTACGACAATGCCCTGTGCGAAAGCTTCTTTGCCACCGTGGAATGCGAACTGCTCGACCGAGAGCGCTTCCGGACCCCGGCCGAGGCGCGCCGGGCGCTCTTCGACTTCATCGAGGGCTGGTACAATCCACACCGGCGTCATTCTGCCCTCGGCTTCGAGTCGCCCCTCCGTTACGAGCGGAGTCACGCGGCCGCGCCCGTCCGCACGACGCCTCTCGAGAAATCGGTCGCCGCATTGCCCCCAGGAGCGACGATCGGCCAGGGGGGTGCTATCTCCCTATCCCCCCAGAACGGTCCTACCACCACTCCGACCAACCGTGGTAGAGCATGAGCAAGCAGAGCGCACCTCAGCAGTTCACCCTCCACCAAACCGGGGCAACCCCAGGGTCGCGGGTGAGGGGATCGCGGGTGAGGG
>WNGE01003505.1_pt1 | contig 21036 bp, 24 predicted proteins | sample 5400651 | NCBI WGS metagenome assembly WNGE01 (sample SAMN13153370, study PRJNA577476) | soil metagenome | isolation source: 60 cm soil or saprolite under grassland replicate 2 | place: USA:California | collected 2016-06-15 | reverse complement strand
GTCGAAATCGAGCAGATCCACAACCTGCAGTCATGGCAGGAGCACCTGCCGTGGCTGGAGCGCGAGCGAGCCGAGGGCAGGGTCGATCGCCTCGGCGTCACGCACTATTCGCCGAACGCGTTCGGCGAGCTTGCGCGGGCTCTGCGAACACGGCGCTTCCAGGCCGTGCAGCTTCCGTTGAACCCTCGGGAGCGCGAGGCCGAGCGGGAGCTCCTGCCCCTCGCAGCGGAGCTCGATCTGGCGGTGATCGTGATGCGTCCGCTTGACGAGGGTGCGCTGCTGCGCCGGCCGCCGCCGGACGAGGTGCTGGTGGAGCTGGGAGTCGAGACCTGGCCGCAGGCGCTGCTGAAGTGGGCGCTCTCGGATGAGCGAGTGGACGTCGTCATCCCTGCGACGCGGAATCCCCAGCACGCGCGCGAGAACGCAGCCGCGGGCGAGACGTGGTGGTTCGACGCAGAGCAGCGCCGCCTTGTGGAACGCTTCGCCGCTTGAAGCCGGACTCATCACGGACCGTCTATGACGGGAATCTCTTCGATGTCACGCTCGAGCGCTGGGGTGAGCACGACCGCGAGATCGTCGAGCATCCCGGCGCCGTCGCGATCGTCGCGGTCGACCGCGACGGGATGGTCAACCTCGTCCGGCAACGCCGCGAGGCGGCGCGCAAGGAGCTCGTCGAGCTGCCCGCCGGCACGCTCGAGGAAGGCGAGGACGCGAACGACTCTGCGCGCCGCGAGCTGGCGGAGGAGACCGGGCTCACGGGCGGCACGTGGCGTGAGACCGCGTCATTCTTCACGACGCCGGGCTTCTGCAGGGAGCGGATGCATCTCTTCGTCGCCGAGAACCTCCAGTCGGGCTCCGCCAGTCCCGAGGCGGACGAGGAGCTCGAGCTCGTACGCTGGCCGGCCGCGGAGATCGCCTCGCATCTGCACGAGGTCGAGGACGCAAAGACCCTCGTCGGCCTGCTCCTCTACCTCCGCGAACGAGAGGCGGGCGCGACGCAGTAACCAGGCGGACCCCCGCCCTTAGGGTGGGGGTGTCGTCCCACTCTCCCTCGCGGTCGACGATAGGCGCAGAAGGCATTCACGTCTGCCTCGGAGGTGCGCCGAATGCGTGTCAATCGGGCAACAAGGTAGGGTGACGCGCCGTGAAGATTGGCGTTCCCAAGGAGATCAAGACAGACGAATATCGCGTCGCGCTGACGCCCGCGGGAGCTCGTGAGCTCGTGCAGCGCGGTCACGATGTGACGGTCGAGAGCGGTGCAGGAGAAGGCAGCGCCTTCACCGACTCGGCGTACGAAAACGCCGGCGCGCGCATCACCGGCGTCGACGAAGTTTGGACCGACTCCGAGTTGCTGTTGAAGGTCAAGGAGCCGATCAAGCCGGAGTACGAGCGTCTGCGCGAGGGCCTCGTCCTGTTTACGTATCTGCACATCGCCGCGGACGAGCCACTGACGCGCGCGCTCGTCGACAGCGGGATTGCGGCCGTCGCATACGAGACGGTCGAGACGGGTTCGGGCGCGCTGCCGTTGCTCGCGCCGATGAGCGAGATCGCTGGGCGACTCGCGGCCCAGGCGGGCGCCTACTTCCTCGAGAAGCCGCTCGGTGGGCGCGGACTGCTGCTTGGAGGCGTCCCCGGCGTCGCGCCCGGGCGTGTCGTGGTGATCGGCGGCGGGATGGTCGGTTACAACTCTGCGGTGATCGCGCTCGGCCTCGGCGCCAACGTCACGATTCTCGAGCGCTCACTCGACCGCATGCGTCACCTCGAGGAAGTCCTCTCGGGACGCGTCAGCCTCGTGATGTCGTCGAGCCTGCAGATCGAGGAATCCATTCGCGAGGCGGACGTCGTCATCGGCGCGGTTCTCATCCCGGGCGCGGTGGCGCCGAAGCTGATCACGCGCGGCATGGTGGGCGCGATGAAGGACGGTGCCGTGCTCGCGGACGTCGCCATCGACCAGGGCGGCTGTGCTGAGACGTCGCGCCCGACGACGCACAGCGAGCCCGTCTACAAGGTCGACGGCGTCACGCATTACTGCGTCGCGAACATGCCTGGTGCCGTCCCGATCACCTCGACGAAAGCACTCACGAACGCGACGCTCCCATACGTCGAGGCAATCGCCGACCACGGCCTGAGGGAGGCAGTCGCGCGAGACGAGGCGCTGGCGCGCGGCGTGAACGTGCTCGACGGCAAGGTGACGTACGAGGCCGTCGCAGACGCGCACGGCCTCGACTACCAGCCGCTCGAGGACGTGCTTCCGCTGTCGGCGGTTTGAGGCTCTAGCGGGCGGCCTGATCCGGCCGCTTCGAGGGCGAGAGTCTGACGACGACCCACGTCACTCCCGCTGCGATCCCGATCACGCAGACGATGAAGACGAGCATTCCGAGCAGTCCGAGGACGTTCAGCACGACCGACCTAGAATAGCCGCATGCCGAGGGCGTGTGTCATCGTGCTCGATGCCGTTGGAGCCGGCGAGCTTCCGGACGCCGCCGAGTACGGCGACGTGGGGTCGATCGTCACAGGGCAGCCGATGCCCACGTACCCGCACGGTTTTCCGCACGACGTCATCGACCCGTTCATGCACCAGACCGGCCGCGGCGTGCTCGGAAACAAGCCCGCCTCCGGGACGGAGATCATCCAGGAGCTCGGCGAAGCACACGAGCGGACAGGCAAATGGATCGTCTACACGTCGGCGGACTCGGTGTTCCAGGTCGCGGCACACGAGGAGACGATCCCGCTCGAAGAGCTCTACAGCGCCTGTCGTGTCGCGCGGGAGATCCTCACCGGGAAGCACGCGGTCGGCCGCGTGATCGCACGCCCCTTCATCGGCTCGCCCGGAAACTATGAGCGGACCGCGAACCGACACGACTTCTCGCTGGAGCCGAAGCGGCCGAATTACCTCACGCTCGTGCGCGACGCGGGCGGGAAGGTGCACGGCGTGGGGAAGATTGGCGACATCTTCGCCGGACAGGACATCGACGAGTCGCATCCGACGAAGTCGAACGTCGACGGCATCACCCAGACCGAAAAGCTGCTGCGCGAGCTCGACGAGGGGCTCATCTTCACGAACCTCGTCGAGACCGACATGCTCTGGGGCCATCGCAACGACCCGGAGAACTTCCACCGCTGCCTGCAGGACTTCGACCGGCGCCTCCCGGATCTCCTCGACGCCCTGCGTCCTCAGGACATCCTGATCCTCACCTCCGACCACGGCTGCGATCCGACCACGCCGTCGACCGATCACTCACGCGAGCATGCGCTCCTGCTTGCATACGTCGAGGGCAAGAATGCCGGCGGCAGAACCCACGAGGGCGAGTTCGCCGACGTCGGCGCAACGGTGAACAAGTGGCTCGGAGGCAAGGCGCCCTCGCGCGGGATCCCCGGCCAGCCGATCGTCGAGCACTGACGCCGCCGGCGTGGTCCACGCAGCCGACCTGATTCGCCGCAAGCGCGACGGGGAGCGACTCGCGGCCGACGAGATCGCAGAGCTCGTGCTCGCGTACGCGCGCGGTGACGTCCCCGACTACCAGATGGCGGCGTTCTGCATGGCGGTTTTCTTCCGCGGTCTCGACGGTGCGGAGACGTTCGCGCTCACCGACGCGATGATCCGTAGCGGAGAGACGATCGATGTCGGCGCGTCGATCGGGCGCAAGGTCGTCGACAAGCACTCGACGGGCGGCGTGGGCGACAAGACGTCGCTCGCGGTCGGTCCGATCGTGGCGGCGTGCGGTGTTCCCTTCGGCAAGATGAGCGGCCGGGGGCTCGGACACACAGGGGGGACTCTCGACAAGCTGGAGTCGATCCCGGGGTTCCGCGTCGAGCTCACGACAGACGAGTTCTTGCGCCAGGTGCGCGACGTCGGACTTGCGATCATCGGACAGAGCACAAATCTCGTCCCGGCCGACAAGCTCCTCTACGGCCTTCGCGACGTCACTGCGACGGTGGACAACGTCTCGCTGATTGCTGCGAGCATCATGTCCAAGAAGATCGCAGCGGGTGCCGACGCGATCGTGCTCGACGTGAAGGTCGGCGACGGCGCGTTCATGAAGACGATCGACGGCGCGCGTGAGCTCGCGTGGACCATGCTCGAGCTCGGCCGGCATGCCGGGCGCGAGGTGGCCTGCGTACTCACCGACATGGACCAGCCGCTCGGGCACGCGGTGGGAAACGCGCTCGAGATCCGCGAGACACTCGCCACGCTGCAAGGAGAGGGGCCGCCGGACTTCACCGAGCTCGTTCTCTCTGCCTGCGCCCACCTGCTCGCCTTCTCCGACCTCGAGCTCGACGAGCAGCAAGGACGAGAGCGCGCGGCGGCCGCGGTCCAGGATGGGTCGGCGCTCGCGATGTACGAGCGCTGGATCGCCGCGCAGGGCGGCGACCCCGCGGAGTCCGCACTCCCGTCGGCGCCCGTGGTACGCGCCGTCGCTGCGGCCGGCGACGGCTTCGTTCGGGCGATCGGCGCGGTCTCCGTCGGCATGGCGGCCCTCCGCCTCGGCGCCGGACGGCGCACCAAGGATGACGGCATTGATCACGCCGTCGGCGTCCTTTGCCTGAAGAAGCGCGGTGATGCGGTCGCAGAGGGCGAGACGCTCGCCGAGGTGCACGCAGCGGACGAAGAGGGCGCGGCGCGTGCCTACTCCGAGGTGCTCGTCGCGTACGAGCTCGGCGACGAGGCACCGCCCGCGCGTCCGATCGTCCTCGAAACGATCGCCTGACCTAGGCTGGCCTCATGCCCGAGCTGCCGGAGGTCGAGACGATCCGGCTCGCACTCGAGCCGCACGTCGTTGGTCGGCGGTTCGAGCGCGTGCAGATCGACGACCCACGACTGGTGCGTCCGTTCGAGCCGACGGCCGTAGCCGCCGCGCTCGAGGGAGAGCGCGTCGCGAAGCTGGACCGCCGCGGCAAGTATCTGATTGTTCTGTTTGAGTCCGGTCGGGTTCTCCTGATTCACCTCCGGATGACGGGAAGCCTGCGTCACGCTGCGGCGGGGTCCCTGGCCGACGATCCGCACCGACGTGCCGTTGTCACGTTAGACGACGGATCTGACGTTGCGTACCGTGACGTGCGCCGCTTCGGCACGTGGCACCTGCTCGAGCCCGACGAGGTCGACGGCTACCTCGCGCAGCGCCTCGGATGCGAGCCGCTCGAGCGCACGTTCACCGCGCGTCGCCTCGCCGAGCGGCTCGAAGGCCGGCGCGCGCCCGTCAAGGCAGCGCTCCTCGACCAGCGAACGGTCGCGGGCCTCGGGAACATCTATGTAGACGAGGCGCTGTGGCGCGCCCGCCTCCATCCGCTGCGACCGGCGGAGACACTCGACGCAGGAGAGATCACGCACCTGACCCGCGGGATCAGAGAGGCGCTGCGTGCCGGGATCGCGAGGCAGGGCGCCAGCCTGCGCGACTACGCCAAGCCCGACGGCGGGCGTGGACGCATGCAGGACGAGTTCCGCGTCTACGGCCGGGAGGGCGAGCCCTGCTCGCGCTGCGGCACCCCGATCGACAAGATCCGCGCCGGTGGTCGCGGTACGTGGTACTGCCCGTTCTGCCAGCGACTTCGTTCCTGACCGCCCCCGGGCGCTCGCTCAGGCGGCGAGTCTCTCGTCTAGCCGGCTCTCGCGGTCGAGCCGCCAGAGCTTGGTGTAGCCACCGATCGGCTGACCGTCGATGAGGATCTGCGGCACCGTCCAGCCGCCGGTGAGGTCGAAGAGCTTCTGCCTGAAGCTCGGGTCGTCGTCGAGCGTCACTTCCTCGTAGGCGACCCCGCGCGCGTCGAGCAGGGCCTTCGCACGCACGCAGTAGCCGCACCAGCGTGTGCTGTAAATCCTGACTCGGGCCATCTCGGTTGAAACGAAGAAAACCCCGCAAAGGTTCCTCCACCGCCCGCACTAGACTGGCCGGGGCATGGCCGGACGCCCGTACAAGACAGAAGGTGTCGTGCTGCGCTCGTTCCGGCTTGGAGAAGCCGATCGGGTGCTCCACCTCTACACACTCGCACGTGGGCGCGTCGGCGCCGTCGCGAAAGGCATTCGCAAGACGAAGTCACGCTTCGGTGCGCGGCTCGAGCCGCTGTCGCACGTCGAGCTGATGCTCCATGAGGGCTCCGGGGAGCTGCAGACGGTCACCGGTGTCGAGCTCCTGCACTCCCATCACGGCGCGCGCGAGCAGTCGTATCGGCTGGGCGTCGGGCTGGTCGGAGCGGAGGCGATGCTACGGCTCTTCACCGAGCAGGAGGCGAACCAGCGCGCCTTCCAGGCGCTGACACGCTTCCTGGACCTCCTCGACGAGCTCGTGCCGCAGGGGACCCGCCCGTCGCTCGATCCGCTCGCGCTCTCGTTCCAGCTCAAGCTGCTCTGGCTTTCGGGGTATCTGCCACACCTGACGAGCTGTGCCAACTGCGGGGCGCAGGACGCAGCGCTGGTCGGCTACTCGCCCTCGGCCGGAGGCGCAGTCTGCCAGGACTGTGCGGGCGGAGCGCTAGCGCTGTCGCCCGCCGGGATCGCCGCGATCGAGGGCATGCTCGCGCGGCCATTGGCAGAGGCAGGCGACGTCGGTGTCCGGGATCGCTCCGCGCGCGACGCGCTGACGGTGATCACGGCCGCCTACGAGTACTTCGGGAACTTTCGCCTGCGCACGTTGCGCAGCGCCTGAGGAGATTTGAGCATTGACATGCGCCGCAAGCAAGGAGGCGGGATCGAGGTCGACGACGACCCCGGCCGTGTCGAGGTCGACGCAGTGCACATTTCCTCGCGAACGAGTCGTACTGGGCGAAAGGGCGCTCACGCGAAGTTGTCGAGCGGCTCGTCCGCGAGGCGCAGCGCGTCGTCGGCGTCTACCACGGCGATCGACAGATCGGCTTCGCGAGAGCATTTACGGACGGCGTCTCGCTGATCTATCTCGCCGACGTCTACGTGCTGGCCGAGTACCGCGGGCGCGGACTCGCCGTGGAGCTCATCCGCGAGATGGTGGACAACGGCCCGTACGCCGGACTGCGCTGGGCACTGCACTCGCGCGACGCGGACAACCTCTACCGCAAGTTCGACTTCCACGCGCCGTCCCCGAGAGCGATGGAGCGCGCGCGCCGCGATCGCTAATCGCTGTTCGGTGTCTCCCAGTCGCGCTCGAGCGCGTTCTCGAGCCAGGTGCGCACACCGCCGATCGGCAGCCGCTCCTGTGCGAGCGAGTCCCGCTCGCGCACGGTCACAGTGTCGTCCGCCAGCGTCTGCTCGTCGATTGTGAACGCCCACGGGGTCCCGATCTCGTCCTGGCGGCGGTAGCGGCGACCGATCGCGCCGTTGTCGTCGTACTCGACGCTCTGCCGGCGCCGCAGGTCCTCGTACAGGGAACGAGCCTTCGAGACCATCCCTTCGTCTTTCGCGATCAGCGGCAGGATGGCCGCGGTGACCGGCGCGATCTCCGGATGGAAACGGAGGACGGTACGCTCCCGCTCGCCCACCACCTCCACGTCGTACGCGTCGACGAGCATCGCCACGATGATGCGCTCGAGGCTCACCGCGGGCTCGATCACATAGGGGACGTAGCGCTCGCCTTCCTGGCCGACATACTCCAGCTTCGTGGTCGAGAACTCCGCGTGTCGCGTCAGGTCGAAGTCACCGCGGTTCGCGACACCCTCGAGCTCGGACCAGCCGATCGGATAGAGGTACTCGATGTCGCTCGTGCCTTGCGAATAGTGCGAGCGCTCCTCAGGGCCGTGCTCGCGCACGCGCAGGCGGCTCTTCCGCAGGCCGTAGCGGAGATACCAGCCGACGCGTTCGTCGATCCAGTAGCGGTACCAGCGCTCCGCCTCGGCCGGTGGGACGAAGAACTCCATCTCCATCTGCTCGAACTCTCGGACGCGGAAGAGGAAGTTCCCGGGCGTGATCTCGTTGCGGAACGACTTGCCGATCTGCGCAATGCCGAACGGCGGCTTGCGGCGTGCGATCTGTAGGACGTTCTTGAAGTTGATGAAGATCCCCTGCGCCGTCTCCGGCCGCAGATAGGCGCGCGCGCCCTCGTCCTGCACGGGGCCCACGGTCGTCTCGAACATGAGGTTGAACCGGCGTGGCTCGGTGAGGTCGCAGTCCGGCGTGCCGCCGGGGTGCTTGCTGGGCTTGCGGCCGCATTGGGAGTCCTCGAGCTTGTCCGCGCGAAAGCGCAGCTTGCACGTCCTGCAGTCGACGAGCGGGTCGGTGAAGCCCTCGACGTGTCCGGACGCCTCCCAGACGCGGGGGTGCAGGATCACGGCCGAGTCGAGAGCGACGATGTCGTCGCGCTCCAGGATCATCGCCTCGAACCAGCGCGCCTTGATGTTGTTCTTCAACAGGACGCCGTAGTGGCCGTAGTCGTAGGTCGAGCCGAGCCCGCCGTAGATCTCGGACGACGGGAAGACGAACCCTCGCCGGCGGCAGAGCGAAACGATCTGGTCCATCGAGACAGCCTGCGTCGCCATGTGGCGGGACGTTATCTAGCGGAGAGCTGCGGCCACTGATCCCGCGGCGACGAGAATCGCGGCGGTGATCGCGACCACGAGCAGCGGCGACACGGCGCCGCCGCCGCCGCTGCCGCCCGTCTTTCCCTGGGGGTTTGTCGCTTGGATGCCGAGCCGGGCCTGCAGCGCGCGGGTGATGTCTGTCTGCGCGGTGGAGTACACGCGGACGTCCTCCGGCAGGTTGGCCAGAGCTTGCCGGTAGCACGTGACCGGATAGGTGCCGTCGATCCGGCCGTCCCGCCAGTCGGCGAGCAGCCGCTGGCCACAGCCACCCGACGCTGCGGCGGAGCCCGTGAAAGCGAGTGCCACCAGGCACAAGCCCATGGCGTACAGCAGGCTAAAGCGCCCCTGGCCCATGGCTGAAATGGTGCCCGCCAGCTGTGAGCCCAAACGAAGAAAGAGCTAAGAACTTCGTAAGAACGGCTCAGGGACTAGCCTCTGGTCGGATGGCCCAGTCACCGACGGTCGAGCTCCACATCGTCTCCGATTCAACGGGGGAGACGGCCGCTCGGCTCGTCCAGGCGTTGGAAGCGCAGTTTCCCGAACAGGAGTTCGAGGAGGTGCGGCATCCGCGCGTGGAGGCGGTGGACGACCTGGAGCGCGCGGTCACGAGCGCGCGTGGTCACGCCGCGGTCGTCGTCTACACCCTCGTCGACCCTGAGCTGCGTGATGCGATGCGGCGCCTCTGCCGGCGCGCACGGGTCCACTACTGCGACCTGCTGGGCCACCCGATCGATGCGATCGCGCGCGTCTCGGGCCAGGCGGCGCGGATGACTCCAGGCTCGCGGGCGCCGCTGAATCCGGCGTACTTCCGCCGCATCGAGGCGATGGAGTTCGCTGTCAAGTACGACGACGGCGTCGGCGCCGGACTCGACGAGGCGGACATCGTGCTCGTTGGTGTCTCGCGGACGTCGAAGACGCCGCTCTCGATCTACCTCGGCTACCTCGGGCACAAGGTCGCCAACGTCCCGATCGTGAAGGGAATCGCCCCGCCCAAGGAGCTGTTCGAGCTCGATCCGGCGAAGATCGTCGGCCTCACGATCCACGCCGACCGGCTCGCCGAGATCCGACGCGCCCGAGTGCGCAACCTGGGCGCCAACAACCGGCGCTACGCCGAACTCTCCGAGGTCTACGACGAGCTGGAGGAGGCCTCGGCGGTCCAGCGCCGGCTCGGTTGTCCGGTGATCGACATCTCGGAGCTGTCGATCGAGGAGACGGCTCAGCGGATCCTGCGCACCGTCGAGAGCCGTAGGGCGGAGGCCTTGGCCTCGCCGCTCACGTGAAGCCGAAGCCGCCGGTGCCGTGGTGGCGCTGGGCGTTCTGGTGGGCCATCCTCGCGTTTTCGCTCTTCCTCTTCTACGTCGCTCTGACGCCTCTCTGGATGGGTCTGCGTGGGCTCGCCTGGCTGGCCGAGCTACGGGCTAGGCAAAGACGATAGAGAGAGCTATACTGGCCTCTCCCGGCTCTGGGGACCTGCGTCGTCAACCTCTGGGTCGAGCCCCGGCCTAGACCGCGAGCGGCCCAGTCCCCCCGGGGCCGCTCGTTCTTTTCCCTGGCACATTTCACCTGTGGCGCGGATCTCGATCGAGCCGTACTCCGACGCCTGGGCGCACGACTTCGCGCGACTTGCGCGCCGCCTGCGTTCGGTCCTCGGCGAGCGGGCGCTGCGCATCGACCACATCGGCTCGACGGCAGTCCCCGGCCTCGCTGCGAAGGACAGGATCGACGTACAGGTCACCGTGGCGCAGCTCGACGACGCCAATCCGCTCGGCGGTGCCGGCTTCGAGGAGCCGTCGGGCTCGCCGACCATCGGCCGCCAGGCGTCGCCGACGGGGCCGAGGAGGACTGGAGCAAGCGGTTCTTCAATGCGCCGGCCGGCGAGCGGAGTGCGAACGTCCACGTCCGCCTCGAGGGCCGTCCGAACCAGCGCTACCCACTGCTGTTTCGCGACTACCTCCGCGAGCATCCGGCGGCCGCCGAGGCGTATGCCGAGCTGAAGCGCCGGTTGGCCGCCGAGCTGCGCAACCCGGGCGTCTACGCCGACGTCAAGGATCCCGCCTGCGACCTGATCATGGTCGCAGCGGAGGACTGGGCGGCTGCGAGCGGCTGGGAGGTGGGGGCTAGCGACGCTTGAAGGCGCCGATCAGCAGGAAGTTCGGAATGGATCGGTCGGGATCGGACGGCTCGCGGAGCGTCTCGATCAAGAAGCCTCCCTCCTCCAGCGCGCGCACGTAGTACTCGAGCGGATACGTCCAGCTCTTGAAGTGGACTTCGTAACCTCCCCGGGCGACTTTCAGCTCGAAGCGGCGTTTGCCGAAGTACGTCTCCGCGATGACGAACGTCGCATCTGCGCTTCTCGACTCGAAGCGTCCGGCGTCGCGCAGCGGATGGGTGATGCAGATGCAGAAGCGCCCGTCGGGCTCGATCACACGCCCGGCTTCACTGACCGTACCGGGCATGTTGTCGACGTCCATGAGGGAGTTAAAGGCAATCACGAGATCGAAGCTTCCGTCGCCGAACGGCAGGTCAGCCGCGTCGGAGAGGACGTACTCCCCGTCGGGGTCGGCCTCTTGGGCGAGCCGGATCATCGTCGGCGCGACGTCGACGCCCGTCACGGTATGGCCACGCGCCTTCAGGTCGCGCGCCACCCGCCCCTCGCCGCAGCCGAGGTCGAGCGTCCGACGTCCTGGCGCTGGAAGAATCGCGAAGAACGGCGGGCCCGACTCGGTCCAGTACGAGTCGTGTCCCGGCGCGCGGGACCAGTCCGCCCAGCGCCGGGCCTCTGCTTCCCAGTGCTCGGCGGTGCTCAAACCTTGAGCGCTCGCAGGTAGAGAAACATCGGGATCAGCTCCCACTCCGGTTCGCGCAGAGCCTCGATCAGGAATCCCGACTGCTCGAGCGCCGCGGTGTAAGCGCCAAGCGGACGATGGATGTTCGCGAACGTCAACTCGACTTCGCCGCGCCGCACCCGCTCCGTGTGCAGATGCTCGACCATGTAGCCGCTCTCGATGATCCACTTTCCGTCAGTGCGCCGCCCGGCGGTGTACAGCGGATGAACGACGGACAGGCAGAGCACGCCGCCGTTCGCCAGGACGCGTGCACTCTCGCGCACCGCGTCCTGCAGCGCCTCGACGCAACTGAACACGTTGAAGGCCAGGACAAGGTCGAAAGACGCATCCTCGAACGGCAAGCCCTCAGCTCTCGCGACGACGTATGTACCGGCCGGGTCTGCGTCCCGGGCGGCCTCGACGAGCTCGGCAGAGACGTCGGCGCCCGTGACGGCATGTCCATCGCGTCGGAGTGCCCGCGTGAACCGGCCCTCGCCGCAGCCGAGGTCGAGTGTGGCACGACCTGGGCTAGGGAGAAGAGCCCTGAACGCCGAGAATCCGTCGTCCCCCTGCTGGGCCCAGGCCGCCCACTCGTGCGCCTCTGCAAGCCAGATTTCTGAGGCACTCACCTCAGCAGCTTGGCCTCGAGCCGCTCCTCGCCGTCGGGCGTGACCCGATAGGCGGTTGCGCCTTCGCGCGACGTCACGACTTCCTGCAGCTCGGTCCCGACGAAGTGGAGTCCGACGTCGTCGTCGGCCGCGACGCCTGCCGGAAATCCCTCCGCGACGAGCTGCGTGTACATCGGACGGCGACGTTCCTCGCCGTCGTAGTGTGGACACGCGCTACCTCCGAGGAAGCCGAGGCAGTCCATCGGTGCGAGCTCCGGCCCGAACGAGTCCGTCACGCCGTGCTCGAACCAGCAGATCATCCCGGCGCTCCAGCCGGTGAGCAGCACTCCCTGCTGCCACGCCTCCCGCAGGATCTCGTCGAAGCCGTGAAGGCGCCAGATTGCGAGGGCGTTCGCGGTGTTCCCGCCCGCGACCAGAATGACGTCGTGGTCGAGCGCGACCTCGCGGAGCTCGGCCGGCGGCCAGGGGAAGAAATGCAGATGCGTGAGCTCGGCGCGTCCGCGTGCGCGCTCGTACCACGAGACCGTCCACGCGGGATCCTCCTTCCCGGCGGTCGGGACATAGAGCAGGCGCTGTCCGGAGGCCAGGCCGAGGACGTGATCGAGCAGCTTGTCGTCGGGAGTCCCGCCCATCGCGACGATCTGCGGGTCAGGCATAACGCCGAGTATTGCAGGGCATTTGTGAGAGGATCCCCGCCTTGCCCGACCCAAGATTCGTCTACGACTTCGACGAGCCGTCCCACGGAGGACGCGAGCTCCTCGGCGGCAAGGGCAGCGGCCTGGCGGAGATGACCCAGATGGGAGTGCCCGTTCCGGCGGGCTTCACCATCACGACCGACGCGTGCCGGGCGTACATGTCGAACGGCAAAGCGTTGCCCGAGGGGCTCGACGAGGAGATCGACGCTCATCTCGCAGCGCTCGAGAACAAAACCGGCAAGCGCTTCGGCGACGCAGCCGATCCGCTGCTCGTCTCGGTTCGCTCCGGCGCCGCCGTCTCGATGCCCGGGATGATGGACACCATCCTCAATCTCGGCCTCAACGACGAGGCCGTGCAGGGCCTCGCGCGCGTCACCGGCAACGAGCGCTTCGCGAACGACTCGTATCGGCGACTGATCCAGATGTACGGCGAGGTGGTGGACGGCATCGCCGCGCACCGCTTCGAGCAGGAGCTCACCGACCTCAAGGAGATGCGCGGTGTCGCGCAGGACGTCGACCTCTCTGCGGCCGACCTCGCCGAGCTGATCGGGACCTACAAGCAGATCTACGAGGAGGAGGTGGGCAGCGGCTTCCCGCAGGACGCGCGTGAGCAGCTGAGGCGCGCCGTGCGGGCCGTGTTCGAGTCGTGGGACGCGCCGCGCGCGCAGGTCTACCGGCGGACCTACGGCATCGCCGACGATCTCGGCACAGCCGTCAACGTCGTGCAGATGGTCTTCGGCAACAAGGGTGACGAGTCGGGAACGGGCGTCGCGTTCACACGCGACCCGTCGACCGGCGAGCCGGGGCTGTACGGCGAGTTCCTGGCGAACGCACAGGGCGAGGACGTCGTCGCCGGAATTCGCACACCCCAGCCGCTCGCGCGGATGGAACAGAAGCTGCCGCGCGCCTTCGAGCAGCTGCTGGAGACGATGCGGCGGCTCGAGGAGCACTACCGCGACATGCAGGACATCGAGTTCACGGTCGAGGACAACGAGCTCTACTTGCTGCAGACACGCTCCGCGAAGCGAACGGCCGCGGCGTCGGTGAAGGCGGCCGTCGACATGGTGGAGGAGGGTTTGATCTCGCGCGAGGACGCAGTCGCGCGCATCGATCCCGGTCAGCTCGACCAGCTCCTGCATCCCATGCTCGACCCGACGGCGGAGTGGGAGGTCGCCGCCAAGGGGCTGAACGCCTCTCCCGGTGCGGCTTCAGGCAAGATCGTCCTCGACGCGGACACCGCCGAGCAGCGCGGCAAGGCGGGGGAGAAGGTCATCCTCGTCCGCTGGGAGACGACGCCCGACGATATCCACGGGCTGATCCAGGCTGCGGGGATTCTCACGGCCCACGGCGGCATGACCTCACACGCGGCCGTCGTCGCGCGCGGGATGGGCAAGCCCTGCGTCGCCGGTTGCGACGCGCTGTCCATCGACATCGACGCTCGGACGATCGCGCTCGGGGATGAGACGCTGTCCGAAGGGGACGTGCTGACGATCGACGGCGGCACCGGAGCGGTCATCGTCGGCGAGGTCCCGCTCGTGCCGCCGCAGGTGAACGACGACCTGGAGACGATCCTCGGCTGGGGAGACGAACATCGCCGCCTGAAGGTGCGCGCGAACGCCGACACGCCCGAGGACGCAGCCAAGGCACGCGAGTTCGGTGCGCAGGGAATCGGCCTCTGCCGCACGGAGCACATGTTCATGGCCGACGACAGGCTGCCCGTCGTGCGCGAGATGATCATGGCGTCGAACGAAGAAGGCCGGCGAGCGGCGCTCGACAAGCTGCTGCCGATGCAGCAGAGCGACTTCGAGGCGATCTTCCAGGCGATGGCCGGGCTGCCCGTGACGATCAGGCTGCTCGATCCGCCGTTGCACGAGTTTCTGCCCCCGCTCGAGCAGGCGAAGGACGAGCGAATGCGGAGCCGCATCAAGCAGCTGCAGGAGTCCAACCCGATGCTCGGCACGCGCGGTTGCCGCCTCGGCCTCCAGTGGCCGGAGATCTACGAGATGCAGGTGCGCGCGATCGTCCGCGCAGCAGGGGCAGTCGAGGAGCGCAACGGCGAGGCGCCGCTGGTCGAGATCATGCATCCGCTCGTGGCGTTCGAGGAGGAGCTACGGCGGATGCGCGAATTGACCGTGCAGGTCGCCGAGCAGGAGGCGCCGGAGGTGGAGTACTTGTGCGGCACGATGATCGAGCTGCCACGCGCGTGCATCCGCGCCGACGAGATCGCAGAGCAGGCCGATTTCTTCTCCTTCGGGACGAACGACCTCACACAGACGGCGCTCGGATTCTCGCGCGACGACGCGGAAGGCAAGTTCCTGACCCATTACCTCGAGGACGGCGTGCTGGAGAAGAATCCGTTCGAGACTCTGGACGTCAGCGGCGTCGGCGACCTGATGCGGATCGCAGTCGATCGCGGTCGTTCGACGAAGCCGGACCTCAAGCTGGGGATCTGCGGCGAGCATGGGGGAGAGCCGAAGTCGGTCGCGTTCTGTCACGAGCTCGGCCTCGACTACGTCAGCTGCTCACCGTATCGCGTACCGCTGGCGCGTCTCGCCGCCGCGCAGGCGGCGCTCGCTGAGAGCGGCGCCGTCGCGTACGCCGGCGCTGGCGGCTGATCGTGAACTACGCCATCCTCGTCGACGGTGACCGGGCCGCACGAGTCGACAGCGAGGACGACGTGCAGGCATGGATTGCCAAATACCGGGAGGATCACGATGAGGATGATCCCTCCGCCGCGCATGTGCAGATCATCCAGCGCGGCGCCTTCGCGTGGCTGACCGGCGGCAAGCTCATCGGCCGCGAGCGATTTCTCTAGCGGCCTTGCCGACCTGGGAGGAGGTTCGCGCGCGCCGGCTGGCGCGCAGCTCGCTTACGGACCGCGCACGACCCGAGCAGCTGGCCAACGTCGTGCGCGAGCTCTGCGGCGTGCACGCGCAGGTGCAGGCATCTGCGGAGCTTCAGCTCGCCGCGCGTATCGACGGGTTGACGCAGCAGGATGTGCGTGATGCGTTGTGGTGCGACCGCACGCTCGTGAAGGCGTGGACGCCGCGCGGAACGCTGCATCTGCACCCGGCCAAAGAGCTGGCGCTGTGGTTGGCGGCTCGCCGGGCGCTCGGCGACGATTCATCCAAAGGCCTCGAGCCGTGGCCGGATCCCAAGGGCGTCCTGCACCCGCCCGTGAGCGCGGACGAGCTGGCCGAGCTCCAGGCCGCGGTCTGGGAAGCGCTCGACGGACGGTCGCTGCTGCGCGAAGAGCTCGCCGACGAGGTCGTGCGCCGCGCCGGGACGAAGCACGAAGGGCGCCTCCGCTCGGGCTTCGCGTTCTTCACGGGCGCACTCTGCCAGGGGCCGCCGCAGGGAAGCAAGGTGACGTTCGTCCGCCCAGACCAGTGGATCGACGGTTGGGCCGAGCTGGACGAGGGAGAGGCTCTGCTCGAGGTCTGCCGCCGCTTTCTGCACGCGTACGGGCCCGCCCGCCCGACTGACTTTCGCAGGTGGTTCAGCGCCGGGGACTTCGACACCCTGGAGCTGGACGAGGTCGACGTCGAGGGCTACCGCGCCTTTGTGCTCGTGGGAGACACCATCTTTCCGAAGCCCGAGGCGAGCGTCCGCCTGCTATCCGAGTACGACGTCTACATCATGGGCTTCCGGCAGCGCGAGCACCTCGTGCCCGAGGCCGTCCGCGAGCAGGTCGCCGCGCACGGCCGCGGACGCTACGAGGGACCGGCCGGCGTTCGCTTCCTGCTCCTCGACGGCCTCGCGGGTGGTCTGTGGGAGCGCAAGAAGACGGCGAAGAGGATCGAGCTCACGGTCAGGCCTGCGCAAAAGCTGACGCGTGCGCAGCGAGCGGAGCTCGAGCTCGAATCCGAACGTATCGCCGCGTTCCTCGGCGTCGAGCCCGTGCTTACGGTCGAATGACGACCGGCGTGCCGAGCGGAACGTGGCGCATCAGAAAGCGCAGGTCTGTATCGCGTGCATGGATGCAGCCGGCCGAGATCGCGTGACCGAAGTCGCTCGAGGAGAGCGTGCCGTGAATCGCGACGCGGTTTCCCCCGGACCAGCCAGCCGGGAGATTCGGCTGGATCGCCGAGAGGGCGAGGATGCAGCAGCCGTAGGAGGCGCTGAAGTTGCGACCGTCGAGCTTGTCGGTGACGGCGAAGCGCCCTGTCGGCGTCGGCGAGTCGTAAGCGCCAACGCCGACGCTCACGCGTCGAAGGACGGTGCCGTCACGGCTTAGCGTCATCGTCCGCCTCGAGAGATCGACCTCGAGCTGCAGCGGCGTCCGCGCGTAGCGGATGCCGCCGGCCTTCGCGTCGACCCAGACCACGCGGTTCCCGGCGATGCCTGCCTCCGTCACGGCGAGCCAGCGACTGCGGCGGCTGGCGACGACGCCCAGCGCGCGGTGTGACCCGAAGGGCGTGAGTGAGCCCACGCGCGCAACCACCCGTCCAAAAGGCCGGCTACGCAGAGCGAGGAGATGACCCGGCCGGACCTGGGCGATCAGGTGTTCGGGTTGCGATGCGCGCACCTGCGTCCAGCCTTCTGCGGGCCGATCGAGCAGTACGCGCCCGACCGCGGTCGAAGGGGCTGCGACGGCCGCTGCTGCCGCGATGGCGAAAACAGCCGCAAGAGTGACGAGGGGCCGACCCACATAGCACGGATCGGCACAGCTCCGGACTCACGAAGTCCCTCGAACGAGGGGCTACCGGCCTCGCAGCTCCCTGGCGAAGGTGCCGCCGCCGATCACGCGCTCGGCCCGGGCGCCGACGCGCTCGCGTAGCTCCCGATCCGATGTCACGACCCACACGGGCGGCTCGAGCTCGCGCACCCTGCGGGCGATGATGTCGTCGGCGCTGCCCTCGTCCTCCCAGATGACGACGACGTCGTGACCGTTCCGCTCGCCCCAGTCCGCGCAGAGCTCCTCGAGCTCGTCGCCGGGAATGTTCGGCCAGAGAGAACGTCGGACGTTCTCGGCGTCGACGAAGACGGTCGCCATGCCTTGTAGTCTCGCCGCGATGGCCAGCCGGCCGCCACCGCTCCGGCCGACTGCGACGACGGCGCTGCGGCCGTCTCCGGGTATCGAGGCGGCGCCGCCGGTCACGCCCAATCTCGTCCGGTCGAAGGAGATTCCGGGCGCGCGCAACGTCGGGCGAAACACGCTCGAGACGCTGCTCTTCCGCGGCATCTCGACACCTGTCGCCTTTCTGCTGGTCGTCATTCAGAGCCGCTTCCTCGACCCTTCAGGCCGCGGGCGCTTCGTCCTCGTGGTCCTCACCGTGACGATCCTCGCGCGGCTGCTTGGCCAGCTCGGGGTGGCCGTGGTGAGCCTCGACCGAGAGGGCGAGATGAGGCCGCTCGTCCGACGCGCGCTGGCGTGGACGTTGCTGCTCGGTCTCGTCGGCGTCGGCCTGATCCTCGCCGCTGGCGCGATCATCGACTCCTTCGGGCTTCGGCTCGCGGCGATCGCAGCGCCGGCCCTCGTCCCGAACATCCTCGACGCTTGCTTCTCCGGTGTCCTGCTCGGCTCCGCGCGTATCCGGCTGTGGAATTACATCCAGGTGCTGCCTCCGCTGCTGACGCTGGTGGGCATGCTGGTTGTCGTCGTGGGCCTCGGCCACGGCGTCGACGGAGCGGTTGCCGTCTGGACGCTTGCGTACTTCGTCACCGCAGTCTTCACGCTCGCGGCGGCCCGAGACCTCTGGTTGCCGCTAGGGAGCGCACCGCTGCTCGACCGTCAGGGGCGCGCGATCCTGTGGCTCGCCTTCGGGATGGGCGTCGTCCAGATCGTGAACCTGATCGGGTACCGCGTCGAGCTGTTCGTACTCGACCGTTTCAAGGGGCTCGAGCAGGTCGGCATCTACTCGATCGGTATGCAGGCGGCTGAGGCGATCTGGCTGATTCCCGCTGCCATTGCATCAGCGATCACGGCGCCGGCCGTGCACGAGGCGCCGGAGGGTGCTGCGCGACTGATCCGGAACGCGTGTGGCAAGGGTCTGCTCTATACCGCGGCAATTGCAGTGGCGGTCGGCGTCGCGGCGCCGTTCGTGATTCCGCCGCTTTTCGGCGACGACTTCCGCAACGCCGCGCGGCCGCTCGCGCTGCTGCTTCCAGGCGTCGTCGCCTACGCGCCGGTGACGATCCTCGTGATCTACCTGTCGATTCGCTGCGGGCGGCCGCGGCTGAGTCTGCTCGTGGCGGTCGTCGGGCTCGTCGTCACCGCGGGAATGTCATTGGTGCTCATCCCGCCATACGGAGCATCCGGCGCGGCCGTAGCCAGTGCGATCGGCTACGTCGCCGGCGCGGCCGCTGCCTGGCTCTGCTTCGTGCGGCTTGCACATCTCACGATCCTGGGCACGTTTCCCCGACATCCCTCTAGCGGGCTCTAGGCGTAGCCCTTCGCCTTCCAGTACGCGACGGCGACCGAGACGATCCCGATCACGGCGATCGTCGCGAACCCGAGCGCCCCGGCACGGCCATAGGCGACGTGTCCGCGCCCAAAGCGCGACAGGCCAAGCGTCGCCGCCGCTCCGCCGATCAGCCCGCCGATGTGCCCGCCGATCGAGATGTTCGCGATCGAGAACGTGAACACGAGATTGATCACGATGATCCCGAGCGCGCTGCCTCCAAAGACATAGTCGCGCTGGACGTGTTCCATGATCAAGCCGGCGCCGAGGATCCCGAAGATCGCGCCGGAGGCGCCGACGGTCGGCGTCGTCGGATCGAAGACGAGCGCTCCCGCCGAGCCGGCCAGTCCGGAGACGAGGTAGAGCATGAGGAAGCGTCCCGAGCCGATGCGTCGCTCGAGCAGCGAGCCGAACCAGTAGAGCGCGAGCATGTTCATCAGCAGATGGATCGGCCCGTAGTGCAGGAACGCGGCCGTGAGCAGGCGCCACCAGTCTCCGTGCGCCACCCCGACGAGGTTCGGGAGCGGCAGGTGCGCCGGAACGCCGGCAAGCGTGTCGCCGATCTTGACTCCGTTCGCGATCAGGGCGCCGTCCTGGTAGATCGAGCCGTGGTTCCCGTTCACACCGCTGCCCTGCGCGAGCTCTGCGACGTAGACCGCGACGTTGAGACCGATGAGCGCGCGCGTCACCTTCGAGCCGACTCCCTCGAAGCTCGCGCGGCGTACGCCGTGGGTGACCCGCTGCACGCCCTGCGGCCTCCCCGAGTGCTCCGGACAGCGGATTCCGACCGGCGCCATCGTCATGCACTCCGTGCAGATCGGCCGTCCGCATTCCGAGCAGGACAGCCCCGTGACGCGGTCCGGGTGGCGGTAACAGGTCCTCTCGACGGCTTCGGTCATGTGCGAAGTAGCGTAGTTGGATGCGAGTCCACGTCGCTTTCACTCCCGACGAGATTGCTCCTGCACCTACCGGAATCGTCGTCGACGTTCTGCGGGCGACTTCGACGATTGCCCAGGCGCTCGCCTCAGGTTTCCGCCGCGTCCTCTGCTGCGCCGAGATCGACGAGGCTCGGGCGTTGCGCGAGGAGATTCCGGGCTCGCTCGTCGGCGGCGAGCGGAAGGCCGTGCGCATCGAAGGCTTCGACGTCGGCGCATCTCCGCGTGAGTTCCTCGAGCGGCGCGCCGAGACGCTGATCCTCTCGACGACGAACGGAACTCGCGCGATCCTCGAGACGGCGCAGCGCTGCGACGAGGTGCTTCTGGGCAGCCTATTGAACCTTTCGGCGGTGGCCGCGGCAGTCTGCGACGACGTCGTGATCGTGTGCGCCGGGTTCCAGGGCGCGTTCGCTCTGGACGACGCCTACTGTGCTGGACGGATCGTGCAGCTGCTAGACGGTGAAAGGTCAGACGCGGCGATCGCGGCAGAGCTCCTCGCCCGTGTGTTTCCCACCGCGCTGGAGGGCCTCAACGCTCGCACCTACGGCCCGGCCGGGCTCGAAGAGGACATCGCCTTCTGCGCGCGCGAGAACGCGCTGGACGTGGTCCCCCGGCTGGTCGGAGTGGTCGGGACGGCCGCAGAAATAATGCCGGCATGAGACAGCTGGTTGTCCTCGTCGTCGTCGTGGCGGCCTCGCTCGTCGCCGTGAGCTCGAGCGTGCAGGGCGGCGTCGTCAAACCGTGGCTGTGGCAGTGCACGCAGATCCACAATGCGGAGGCGCAGTACCGCTGCTACGTGCGGCTGCTGCGCGCCGACATCGAGGCCTCGGGCGATCCGGCGCGAGAGCTGCCGCGCATCGATCGCCGCGTGGTCGCTGTTGGAGGTCCCGTCGAGGCCGGCTGCCACGTGCTGATGCATCAGGTCGGGCGGGAGTACGGACGTGACCACCACGTCACGCTGGCGACGCTGCAACGTTACGTCCCGCGCTCGAACAATCCGAACTGCTCCGCGGGCTTCGGGATGGGGCTCGTGATGTACCTCGGGCCGCAGATTCTCCGCTCGGGCG
>WNGE01007477.1_pt1 | contig 21037 bp, 16 predicted proteins | sample 5400651 | NCBI WGS metagenome assembly WNGE01 (sample SAMN13153370, study PRJNA577476) | soil metagenome | isolation source: 60 cm soil or saprolite under grassland replicate 2 | place: USA:California | collected 2016-06-15 | reverse complement strand
GCGCGAGGAGGAGTACGATCGGCTCGCAGACGCCGTCCTCGACCACGTCGACTGGGCGCTCCTGTGCCGGCTCGCTCGCGTCGAAGCCGCCCGCCCACGTCCCGGAGGCGCCGTCATGATAGCGACGCCGAGGTGAAGGCGGCCGATGGCACGCGTCGTCCACGGCCACGGGGAACTGGAAGCCGTATGCCTCGACGTGGGCCGGACCACCTCCACCGATGTCGGGCGGGGCCGCAAGTCTAGTCCGCCCGCCCGGCCGCTGCCGGCTACAGAAGCGTGACGCCGCGGGCCAGCGCTTGCGCCCGTCACGGACGGTGACCCCGCCGGCTCAGCAGATCGCCGTGGAATCACGCCCGCTTCGATCGCCGACCCCCGACGGGCCCCGTCGAGCCCGTCCGCGCCGCTCCGCAACGCGATACGCTCCGGCGCGATGGGAAGCTCGAGATTGCGCGTGCTCATCCCGTGGAAGGTGCGCGTGCTGGAGTGAGCGTCGTGTTCTGGGGAGCGCTCGGCCTCGGCGTCGCCGCGCTGTCTGCGGTATGCGCTGGCCATGCCCTTGCCTGGAAGCGCGACCCCCGGTCGGCGCTGGGCTGGATCGCCGTCTGCTTCTTCCTGCCACTTCTCGGCCCAGTGCTCTACCTCGTCTTCGGCGTGAATCGGGTCCGCCGGACTGCGCTCCAGTGGCAGGCCGCCGGGCGCCGGCTCACCGGTACCGGCGCTTTTGGCGCAGCCTCCGCGGTGTCACGGCCCGCTGGGTCCGGCACGGGGCATCTGGCTCCGCTGCGCCAATTGGTCGACCGAGTCACCCACCGGTCACTGATGGGCGGGAACCGAGTCGTCCCGCTCCACGGTGGCGAGCAGGCCTACCCCGCCATGCTCGAGGCGATCGCGGCGGCACGGCACTCGGTTCACATGTCCACGTTCATCTTCGACGGCGACGAGACGGGATTGCAATTCGCGGACGCGCTTTCGGCGGCGGCGGCGCGCGGCGTGGACGTGCGCCTCCTCATCGACGGCCTCGGCGCGAAATACGCGCGGCCTTCGGCGCAGCGGCTCCTGCGTCGAACGGCGGCTCGGATAGGCCGCTTCCTTCCTCTCCGGCAGGGCGGCTACATCAATCTGCGCAACCATCGCAAGATCCTCGTGGTCGATGGGCTCCATGGCTTCACCGGCGGGATGAACATCGGCGATCGCCACCTGGTCAATCGGAGCAGCCGCAAGGGACCGTGCGTGGACGTGCACTTCGAGGTGGAAGGTCCCGTGGTCGCCGACCTGCAGCGAGTGTTCCTGGAAGACTGGTTCTTCGCCACCGGCGAGCTCCACGATGACGCGCGCTGCTTCCCGGAGATCCCCGACGCCGGGGGCTGTGCGGCGCGCGCGATCGACGCCGGACCCGACGAGGAGCTCGATGAGCTTCACTGGGCGGTCCTGGGTGCGCTCGCCTGCGCCCGCCGCAGGGTGCAGATCATGACCCCCTACTTCATCCCCGACCGGGCGCTGACCGCCGCCATGGCGACCGCCGCGCTCCGAGGCGTGGAAGTGAGCCTGCTGCTCCCCGGTCGAACGAACCTGTTCTTCATGCAATGGGCCACGACGTCCTATCTCTGGGAGCTCCTCCCCTACGGGATCCAGGTGCGCTATCAACCGCCACCCTTCGTCCACACCAAGCTCCTGCTGGTGGACGAGCTGTGGAGCCTGATCGGCTCCGCGAACCTCGACCCGCGCAGTCTGCGCCTCAACTTCGAGCTCGACCTCGAGATCTACGACCCGGCGACCACGGGAGCGCTGGCGCGCCACTTCGAGGAGGCCTTTGCGAGGTCGCGCCCGGTGACCATGGAGGAGGTGGATGGACGAAGCCTCCCAGCCCGGCTGCGCGATGGCGCGGCCAAGCTGCTGTCGCCCTACCTCTGACTATGAGGTCCGAGCCAGAACGTTCGCCGAACGCGGCCTTGAGAATGCTTCTGCCATAGCGTGGCGGCGCGCTCGGCGCAGGAAGACACCACGGTCCGCCTGACCTACTCGATGGTCGGCCGCCTCCCATCCACCGAGGGGAATGTCTCGTCTCGGCGCTGGTGCTCGACGCCGCCGGTATTGCGCGCCTCCGAGCGTTGGAACTCGAGCTCGGTCTCCCGCTCCAGCGCTTTCAGCGACCGCCCGCGGGTAGGCGGATCGTTGTCCACACGTACGGATGCATCCGTGCGATCGTACTCATCCGCATCGAGCTCGTCGTCATTGCTCAGCATGAAACTTCTCTAACGCGGCGGCGGCACCGCCGCCGCGGCACGACGGGCGCTGCGAGCCCGCGCAGCAGGCGAGGGAGCGCGTCCATACGCCCCAACGTTCCGAGCGTTGCGCAATTCATGAGCCCCGCACGGCAAATAGGCACCACGTGGGCGGACGTGCGTCGGATCAGAACCCGCCATCCATCATGTAACCGCCGTCCACGGCGCGGTAGCAGCCGCCCATCGTGCCCGCATCGGCGGTGCCGCTACCCCCACTCATCATCCCGCCGCCCATCATCGACATCATCTCCTCGGCGCGAGCTTGCTGGTGCGCCGCATACCCCTCCATCGAGTCGGCGTGGCGCGTCGCCTCGGCCTGGTTGGCGGCCATGTCCGCCGAGGCACAGGCCATCGTCTTGTGCTCGTCGAGCTCCGCTCGCATCGCGGCCGACATGCAGCCCATGTCGCCGTGCGAACCGCGGCCTTGGGAGTCCATCATCGTGTCCATCGATCCCGACATGTCCTCCATCCGCTGCACCATGGGGCGCACCTGGGCGTCGTACTGCGACGCGGCACCGTTACAGCTCGCCAAGTCCGCCATGGCCGCCGCCTGCGATCGGTACGACTGGACGCCGCTCGAGACTCCCAGGGCGAGTGCCTGATAAGCCTGCACGTCCGCATTCGTGTGGCTCATGTTCGAGCCGCAACCTGAGGCAAGGAGGGCGAGAAGGGCTGCCATCCGGAATTGCATGTGTGTGTTCCTCTTCCTGTTGGAGCCACGTGGCCCCTCTTCCGATTCACCTCGCTGCGCCCGGATCGCTGCGGAGTGCCGCGGCGGTCCAGAGCGCGCCGGCGAAGTCGATCACGCCGATCAGGATCAGGACCGGCTTCACGAGCCCGGCGAGCACGAATCCGACCAGGAAGACGAGCACCGCCACGCGCGCGTGCACGGTGAGCCGCGCGTACGGGAGGAACTCCTCCCGCCCGAGCCGGACGTTGAGGTACGCGATGATGAGCACCAGCACGCCCACGACGCGGATCCAGACCTCCTCGGTCGGCGGCAGGCCCACGACCCGAACAGGAGGTTCGGTACGAAGACGAGGAGCGCTCCGAAACCGGCCAGATACCAACCGAAGACGATGAGTGAACGAGCCACCGCGGACATGGCGCCTCCCGTGGAGCGACAGGACACGCTAGCACGGACACCGCACGATCATGCGAGCCGACGAGGCGCCTTGAACGCGTCCAGGTCACGACAGCGTGGCGGAGTTACTCAGGATCTGGCGGGGCCGGGCGCCTCTTCGTTTGGGTCGCTCGTGGGTGAATGGTTGCGCGTGCTGCCGCTGAACACGTCCTCTCGAGCGCGCCGCCATGCCACGACAATGCGACCTGGCGTCCGGGAGCGAGCGGTTATGCTCACGCCATGGCCTACGTCTTCGTCCCCGAAGCTCCAATCGCAGCTCTCGTCCTGCGCGCCGTGGTCGTCTACGGGTTCCTCCTCGTTGCCCTCCGCGTCGCCGGCCGCCGCGAGCTGGCGCAGATGACGAGCTTCGACCTGGTGCTGCTTCTCGTCATCTCGAACGCGGTCCAGAACTCCATCAACGCTGGCGACAACTCTCTCACGGGTGGGATCATCAGCGCCGTCGTCCTGGTCCTCCTGAACTGGACCATTGGGTATGCGACCTTCCGTTGGCGTCGGGTGGAGCGGCTCGTCGAGGGCAAGCCCCTGCGGATCGTAAGCGACGGCAAAGTGCACATGGGTGCGCTGAAGCGTGAGCTGCTCACGCTCAGCGAGCTGCGCTCGGCGCTCCGCAAGCAAGGGATCGTTCGCATCGCGGACTGCCGACTCGTGGTGCTCGAGCCCGATGGGACGCTCAGCGTCGTAAGGCGCGACGTCGAGCAGCGGTCACTCGTCGAATTGGCACATCCAGATGAGGTGTACATGCCGGAGGGAGGCGGGGGGATCTGACCCCGGAGCTCTCGATCCCATATCCGCCCGCGGTGACGGCCCCGCGGCCGGGCGTTAGACCATCTCCGTCATGCCGATCGAGAGCCAGACCTACCGCGGAAGCTGCCACTGCGGCGCGGTGCGTTTCACCTTCGCGAGCGAGGAGATCACCACGGGGCTGCGCTGCAACTGCTCCATCTGCATTCGCAAGGGTGCGATCATGTCGGCGCGCTACATCCCGCGAGAGGACTTCTCGGAGCTCGTCGGGCTCGACGTGCTGAGCTGCTACCGCTTCGGCGACGGCGTGGTGAACCACTACTTCTGCCGCACCTGCGGGATCTACCCCTTCCACGACTCGACGGTGAAGCCGGGGGCGTACCGCGTGAACCTCGGGTGCGTCGACGGGCTCGACCTGCTCGCGCTCGACGTGGACGTCATCGACGGGCGCTCGTTCTGACTATGAGGCCGAAGAGCGAGCATCTGGGCGCGTGAATGACGTTGCGGCGTGAATCAGGTTAGATTGGGCTCGGGAAGGCTCCGCGCCTTCTCTTCCCGAATCACCGCACCACGCGCGACGAGCGTGGGCGCCTCCGCGCCTGGCCCGAACCCGTCTGCGCCGAAGGAACGAACGCGATGGCCAACCGATTCAACGTGAAGCTCCCCGTGACCGAAGTCCCCAAGGAGAAGGAGATCCCGGCATACGTGCTGGAGATGGCCGAGAAGGACTTCGAGGCGGAGGTGGTCGGGGCGGCCCTGCCGGTGGTGCTCGACTTCTATGCCACGGGGTCGAAACCGTGCGAGGCGCTCGCCCCCAGGTTCTCGGCCGTGGCGGGAAAATTCGCCGGCAAGGTCCGATTCATGAAGGTCCTACGGCAGGACAATGCAGCGCTTGCCGTGAAGCTGGGCGTCACCAGCAACCCGACGCTCCTCTTCTTCAAGGGTGGCAAGGAGATCGGGGAGCGGCTGAGCGGCGAGGACATCAAGCGGACGGCGCTGAAGGCGCAGGTCGAGGCGCTGCTGGCGTAGCCGCGACCGGCTCCTGACGCAGGGAATGACCCGCCTCAGGGGGGGCCGATCCTCGAAGCGCTGGGCGGAGGCGTGCCTGAAAGGCACGTCGCGCCCGCTGCGCGTCCACGCCTGCGCGAGGGTGCTCGCGCAGGCGCTCGGGCGATGGCCGCGGCCGGCTTTAGCTCACACCGCGTCGACGGCGGGCACGCTTCCGACCCGCTTCCGGTAGCGGCTCAGGTCGCGAACGGTCGGAAAGCTCTCGCCGAAGAGCGCAGAGAGGCTGCGCAGGATGCGGGCCACGACGCGCCGCTCGCAGTCGGCGTCGAAGTCGATCTGGCTCTCGAGCCAGCGATCGAGCCACCCCGGATCCGGAAGCCGACTCTGCACCGTGTCGCGCGGGAAGAGGCCCCTGTTCACGTGGAGGTTGGTCGGATGCATCGGCTTGCCGCCCCGGCCGCCGCTCGCCATCAGCACGCCGACCTTGGCGAACGCGGCGCGCGCCGGAGCGCCGACCTGGTCCGTCGCGCGCTTCATGTACTTCAGATAGGCGCCGGCGTGGCGCCCCTCGTCCGCGGAGATGAGCTCGTAGATGCCCCGGATGACGGGCTCGGTGTGCCACTCGGCGGCGCGCCGGTACCACTGCGTCAGGCGCACCTCGCCGCAGAAGTGCAGCATGAGCGTCTCGAGCGCGGGCGCGGGATCGAACTCGAAGCGCACCGCCTGCAGCTCCTCGTCGGTCGGCACGAGCTCGGGGCGGAACCGCCGCAGGTACTCCATCAGCACGAGCGCGTGCTTCTGCTCCTCGTAAAACCAGATCGACATGAATGCGGAGAAGTCGCTGTCGTCGCGGTTGTCGCGCAGGAACATCTCGGTCGCCGGCAGCGCCGACCACTCGGTGATGGCGTTCAGCTTGATCGTGAGGGCCTGCTCGTCCGTGAGCTTGCCGGCGTCGAAGCGCTCCCACGGGACGTCGGTCGCCATGTTCCAGCGCGCCTGCTCGAGCGATCTGAAGAGCTCCGGGTACAGCTCCATCACCACCTCCGGTTTTGGTGTGAGGGGGCATGGATAAGCCCCGCGTGTGATGGGCGTGTCACCGCGAGCTGGCCCAACCAGGGGGCGCCTGCCGGCACGCTCGGCGCGCAAAGGGAAGCTCGATCGCGAAGACGCTGCGGGTCATGCCATTCGGTGGTATGGGTCAAGCTGTCGATTAAGCGGTGGACGCCCTGCTCGACACCAAGCCCTCCCGCGGCGAGCCGTGGTTCGCGACTCTTCGCCTCTGGACGCGCATCCTTCTGACGTCCAGGAAGCGAAGGCACCATGATGTTCACGCTGGTCGTGTTTCTGGGCTTGCTCCTGATCGCCTGCGTCACCGCCGTGGCGATCATACCGAGGTTCGACCGACGAGCGCCGCTCACCCAGCCCCGAGCTGGAGTCGCGAAGGAAGCTCGCGCGAGCCCATTTCGGAGCGCGCGATGATGTGGCTGCTGCTCGCGGCGCTCGCGACCGCCTTCGCGCTTCGTTTCGCGAGGCGCCGGCGCACGCTCTTCACGGTCTTGCCATCCGAGTCGATCTCCACGATCCACGTCGCGATGTCGAACAAGCAGACCGCGAGGACCAGGGCGGCGCTCGAGGCCGCGACCGCAGCGCTGCGCTGACGACTCCAGTGCACGCCGGCCCCTCGCCCGCTCGATCTCGAGGGAGCGAGCCACCCCATCCGCCTCGATGACGCGCTGACCCGCGCGGGAGAAAGCGTGTTCCTGGCTAGAATCTTCAATTCATGGCTCTTCGACAGCGGGGACCGCAGCGCGGCCGCCGCCGAGAAGCCGCTCCGCGACGAGCTCCTGAGCATCGAGCGCCTGGAGGAGCGGGCGCACGCGCTCGCGGCGAGGTTCACCGTGGACCCGAGCTCGCGCCGCGCCTCGCGCAGCGTGTTTCCGCGGTTCGACGACAACACCCGCGTCCTGCGCGACGCCTATCGCGCCCTGACGGACGACGTCCATCAGGGCGAGTTCGTCACGCCCGCAGGGGAGTGGCTCCTCGACAACTACCACCTCATCGCCGCCGAGATCCGGCAGGTGCGCCACAACCTCCCGCGTGGCTACTACCGCGAGCTGCCCAAGCTCGCGTCGCGAGAGCAGGCCGGCAACGCCCGCGTGTACGCCATCGCGGTGGAGCTGATAAGGCACAGCGACAGCCGCCTCGACCGCCAGCAGCTCGTGCGTTTCCTCGAGAGCTTCCAGACGGTCGCCCCGCTCACGATCGGCGAGCTCTGGGCCTGGCCGAGCATGCTGAAGCTCGCCCTCATCGAGAACCTGAGGCGCCTCGCGGACGAGCTGCTGGCCGCCCGCGCCGCCCGGCGCGCCGCCGACGTCTACGTGGCGCGGATCGACGCGGCGGGCAAGGGAGAGGCGCCACCGCTCCCGCGCCTGCTGCACGCGGCGCATGTCGTGCAGCTCCTGCAGCGCGTGCGCGAGTACGGCCCTCGACTCTCGGGCGTCCGGAGGGGTCTCGAGGATCACCTCGCCCTGGGCGCCATGACGTCCGAGGAGGCCATCCGGAGCGAGCACCAGCGCGAGGCCGCCGCCCAGGTCTCGGTCGCGAACGTCATCACGAGCCTGCGCCTCTGCTCCCAGCTCGACTGGAGCGAGTACGTCGAGGCGGTGAGCCTCGTCGAACGGGTGCTGCAGCGCGATCCCGCCAGCGTCCACAGCCGCATGGACTTCCCGAGCCGGGACCGTTGCCGGCAGGCCGTCGAGGAGCTGGCCGAACGCACCGGAGAGGCCCAGGTCCGCGTCGCCCTGCGGGCCGTGGAGAGCGCGCGCCAGGCGGCCGAGAGCGAGGGGCCCTCCGCTCGCGCTGCGCACGTGGGTCACCACCTCATCGGGAAGGGCCGGCGGGGCCTCGAAGCCGACGTGGCCTACCGTCCAGGGCTGGTGAAGGCCATCCGGCGCAACGCCTTCGCCCACGCCACGAGCGTGTACCTCGGGACGATCGCGATCCTCACCGCTGCGCTGGCCGGCGCAGGCGTGGCGTACGCGCACCAGCAGCGCGGCTCCATCCCGGAGCAGATCGTCGTGGCGCTGCTCGTGCTCGTACCGGCGAGCCAGGTGGCCATCGCCTTCACCCAGCGTCTCGCCGCACGCTTCGTGTCCCCGCGGCCGCTGCCACGCCTCGATCTCACGTCGGGCATCCCCGAGGACGCCCGGACGCTCGTGGTGGTGCCCACGCTGCTGACGAGCGTGCGCGGGGTGGAGGAGCTCGTCGACCACGTCGAGGTCCTCGCGCTCGGGAACCTCGACCCCCGCATCCACTTCGCGATTCTCGGCGACTACGTCGATGCCACCGCCCGGGAGATGCCCGAGGACGCGGCCATCCTCGCTGCGGCGCGGAGCGGCGTCGAGGCGCTGAACGCCCGGCTCGGCGAAGGGCGTGGCGACCGGTTCTTCCTGTTCCATCGCGCGCGCCAGTGGAATGCGGGCGAGGGCACGTGGATGGGATGGGAGCGAAAGCGAGGCAAGCTCGAGGAGCTCAATCGGCTCTTGCGAGGGGCGAGGGACACGAGCTTCGACGTCCAGGTCGGGGACCTCGCGATCCTGCCCAGCGTGCGCTACTGCATCACGCTCGACTCCGACACGCGCCTGCCGCGCGACGCCGCCAAGAAGCTCGTCGGCATCATCGCGCACCCGCTGAATCGGCCGCATTTCGACGCGACCTGCGGCCGCGTCACCGAGGGCTACGCGATCCTGCAACCGCGCGTCAGCGTCACGACCTCGAGCGCCGCCGGCTCGCTCTTCGCGCGCATCTTCGCCGGTCACACGGGCGTCGACCCTTACACGACGGCCGTGTCGGACACGTACCAGGACCTGTTCGCCGAAGGGAACTTCACCGGCAAGGGGCTGTACGACGTCGATGCCTTCATGGCAGCGCTGGATGGGCGCGTGCCCGACAACGCGCTCCTGTCCCATGACCTCTTCGAAGGCATCCTGCGCGCACGGCGCTCGTCACGGATGTCGAGGTGGTGGACGACTATCCGTCGAGCGTCCTCGCCCACGCGCGCCGCCAGCACCGCTGGGCACGCGGCGACTGGCAGATCCTGGCGTGGCTGCTGCCGTTCGTGCCGACGCGCGCGGGCCTGCGGCGCAATCGCCTGCCGCTCATCTCGAGGTGGAAGATCTTCGACAACCTGCGCCGCAGCGGGGTCGCCCCCGCCACGGTCGCCCTGCTCGTCGCCGCCTGGACGGTGTTGCCCGGCAGCCCCGTCCTCTGGACGGCCGCCGTCCTGGCCGGCATCGCCTTCCCCATCTACCCGCTCGCCCTCGAGGCGCTCTCGGGCCCTCCTCGGCGGCAGCCGTGGCGCATCTTCCTGCGCGAGCTCTGGGAGGACACGAAGACCGCGCTCGCGCGGATCACGCTTCAGCTCACCTTCCTCGCGAACGACGCCTACGAGATGGCGCACGCCATCCTCGTCACGCTCTTCCGCCTCGCGCTCACCCAGCGCCGCCTGCTCGAGTGGGAGACCGCGGCGGCGAGCGCCGCGCGAGGCGCCGATCTCGCGAGGGCGACCGGGCCACGGTCGTTCCTGGTCGCGATGGCGGCGAGCCCGGCGATCGCGGTGGCTTCCCTGTTCGTCGTCTCCTTGGCCCGGCGCCCCGGCGCGCTCCTCGCGGCGGCGCCCGCGCTGGCCCTGTGGGCCGTCGCGCCGCTCGTCGCGTATCGGCTGAGCCAGCCCATCGCGCGTGAACGCCCCGAGCTCGGGGCGGACGATCGCCAGCTCCTCCTCGACGTGGCCCGAAGGACGTGGCGTTACTTCGAGACGTTCATGGGCCCGGAAGATCATGGGCTGCCGCCGGACAACTTCCAGGAGGTGCCCGAGCCGAGGGTGGCGCACCGGACCTCGCCGACGAACATCGGGATGGGGCTCCTCTCGACGCTCGCCGCGCACGACCTCGGCTTCATCCAGACGCCGGAGCTCGCCGAGCGGATCGACGCCACGCTCACCACGATGGAGGGCCTGGAGCGCGTCGAGGGTCACCTGTTCAACTGGTACGACACGCTCAGCCTGGCTCCGCTCCTGCCGCGTTACGTCTCCACCGTCGACAGCGGCAATCTCGCCGGCGCGCTCATCGTGATCGCCGAGGGGCTGCGCGGGCTGGGGCTCGCGAGCCTGGCTGGGCGCGCCGCCGCTTTCGCGGATGGGATGAGCTTCCGCTTCCTCTACGATCCGAGGCGACGGCTCCTCGCGATCGGCCATCGCAGCGCGGATGCCGAGGGGCCCGGCCGACTCGACCCGGCCCACTACGACCTCCTCGCGTCGGAGGCGCGGCTCGCCAGCTTCATCGCCATCGCCAAGGGCGACCTCCCCGAGGCGCACTGGTTCCACCTGGGCAGGATCGCCACGAGCGTGCACGGCGTCCCCACGCTCCTGTCCTGGAGCGCCACGCTGTTCGAGTACCTCATGCCGCTCCTCCTCATGAGGAGCTATCCGGGCACCCTCCTCGACGACTCGTGCAGGATGGCGGTGCGCCGGCAGCGGGACTACGCGTCGCAGCGCCGCGTTCCGTGGGGGATCTCGGAGTCCGCCTACGACACCGTCGATCGCCACGACAACTACCAGTACAAGGCCTTCGGCGTGCCCGGCCTCGGTCTCAAGCGCGGGCTGGCGAGCGAGCTCGTGGTGGCGCCCTACGCCACCGCGCTCGCCGCCCTGGTCGATCCCGCCGCGGCCGCGAAGAACTTCAGACATCTCACGGCGGAGGGGCTCGACGGTGCATACGGCTCCTTCGACGCCATCGACTACACGCGCCGGCGGGCCGACGATCCCGAGGATCCCGCGACGGTCCCCGGCGACCCCGTGGGCAAGGTCATACGGACGTACCTCGCCCATCACCAGGGGATGACGCTCACGGCGATCGCCAACGTCCTCCGCGGCAACCGCATGGTGGAGCGCTTCCACGCCGACCCGCGCGTGAAGGCGACGGAGCTGCTCCTCCAGGAGAGGGCGCCCCGCCACGCCGTGGTGATGCGGCCACGGCCGGACGAGATGCGGCTCGCGGCGCCGGTGCCCGCCGTCGCCATGCGCCGCTTCCGCTCGCCCCACACGTCGTCGCCGCACGCGCAGTTCCTGTCGAACGGCAGCTACACCGCGGTGGTGACGAACGCCGGCGGAGGCGCGAGCTTCTGCCGTGGACGCGTGGTCACGCGATACCGGCAGGACGCCACGCGCGACCCGGGCAGCCAGTTCATCTACCTTCGCGACGTGCGGAGCGGGTCCATCTGGTCCGCCACGCATCACCCGATCGGGAAGGACGTCGAGGACGACGTCGTCACGTTCACGGCCGAGAAGGCGACGTTCCAGCGGCGGTTCGACGCCGTCGCGACGCAGCTCGACGTCGCGGTCTCGCCCGAGGACGACGTCGAGGTGCGACGGCTGACGGTGACGAACCAGGGCGATCGGGCGCGCGAGATCGAGGTCACGAGTTACGCCGAGATCGTCCTCGCTCCGCCCGCCGACGACCTCGCCCACCCCGCGTTCGGCAAGCTCTTCGTGGAGACGGAGTACGTGGCCGAGAGCAATGCGCTGCTCTGCCGGCGTCGTCCTCGCGCCCCGGACGACGCGGCGATGTGGGCCGTCCACGTCATCAGCCAGGAGGGCCGGACGCAGGGCCCCGTCGAGTGGGAGACCGATCGCGGGCGCTTCCTCGGCCGCGGGCGCGGTCCTGAAGATCCCCAGGCGCTCGACGGACGCCCGCTCACCGGGACGACGGGCGTCCTGCTCGATCCCATCGTGAGCCTGCGGCAGCGCTTCCGCCTCGCCCCAGGTGCCGTCGTGAGGCTCTCCTTCGCCACCGGCATGGCCTCGAGCCGTGAGACTGGGCTGGCGCTCGCCCAGCGGTACCGCGATCCCAGCGCGACGTCGCGGACCTTCGCCATGGCGTTCGCGCACGCCCAGAGCGCCCTGCGGCACCTCGGCGTCTCGAGCGAGGAGGCCATCCTGTTCGAGCGCCTCGCCTCGCGCGTGCTCTACGGCGACGCCTCGCTCCGTGCCGGCCCGGACGTCCTCGCCCGCAACGTGCTGGGCCAGGAAGGGCTGTGGGGCCACGGCATCTCCGGTGACCTTCCGATCCTGCTGGTGCGCGTCATGGGGGTGGACGGCCTCGGGCTCGCGCGTCAGGTCCTGCAGGCGCAGGAGTACTGGCGTCTCAAGGGGCTCAGCGCCGACGTGGTGATCCTGAACGAGCACCCCGTGAGCTACCTCGACGAGGTGCACGCGCAGCTCGCGGCCCTCCTCGACAACGGCCCGTGGAGGACGTGGAAACACCGGCCGGGCGGCGCGTACCTGCTGCGCGGGGACCGCATGCCGGAGGCCGAGCGCCTCCTCCTCGCGGGCGTGGCTCGCGCCATCGTCGCCGACGACCGGGGCGCGCTGGCGCAGCAGTTCGACCGCCCTGCTCCTCGTGCGCCGCTGATGGAGGATGTCCCCGTCGCCCGCAAGCCGGGTCCCGTGCTCCTGCAGTCGACGCAGCCGACGGTGCCTCCCCTCGCCCTCGCGAACGGCATCGGCGGCTTCGCGGACGGCCGCCCGGAGTACGTGATCGTCCTCGAGGGCGAGCAGGAGACGCCTCAGCCCTGGGCCAATGTCATCGCGAGTCCGCGTCTCGGGACGATCGTCACGGCCTCCGGGTCGGCCTTCACCTGGTCGGAGAACAGCCGCGAGAACCGGCTCACGCCTTTCGCGAACGACCCGGTGAGCGACCCGACCGCCGAGGCCATCCTCGTCCGCGACGACGAGACCGGACTGGCATGGTCGCCGACACCAGGCCCGCTGCCTCGGACGGCCACGAGCGGTCGTTTCGTGATCCGCCACGCGGCGGGGGTCACGCGCTTCGAGCGCACGACGAGCGGGATCCGCCACGCGCTCGACGTCTTCGTGGACGCGACGGACCCCGTCAAGCTGTCGCTCCTGACGCTGGCCAACGACAGCGGCGCGCCGCGCCTTCTGAGCGTCTTCGCCTACAGCGAATGGGTCCTGGGGCCGCCGCAGGCGGGTCAGCACCTTCACGTCGTCACCGACCAGGATGCCGAGACGGGTGCCATCCTCGCCACCAACGCCTTCAACCACGAGTTCGCGGGTCGCGTCGCCTTCGCGTACGCGAGCGAGAGGCCGCGCTCGGCGACGGGCGACCGCGCCTCCTTCCTCGGGCGCAACGGCTCGCTGGCTCACCCCGTGGCGCTCGAGCGGGAAACGCTCTCGGGGCAGTTCGGGGCCGGGCTCGATCCGTGCGCGGCGCTGCAGGTCTCCATTGTGCTCGCTCCAGGCGAGACGCGGCAGCTCGCCTTCCTCATCGGGGAAGGAACGGACGTGGCGCACGTCCGCGAGCTCGTGCGCCGGCACGGTCGGGTCGAGGCCGCCCTGGCCGCCCTCGAGACGGTGCGGCGCGCATGGGACGAGACCCTCGGCGCGGTGCAGGTCCGCACCCCCGACGACTCGTTCGACCACCTCATGAACGGGTGGCTCCTCTATCAGGACCTGAGCTGCCGCGTCTGGGCGCGCTCCGGCTACTACCAGCCCGGCGGCGCGTTCGGCTTCCGGGATCAGCTCCAGGACGTGCTCGCCCTCGCGCTGGCGCGCCCCGCTCTCGTGCGCGAGCACCTCCTGCGCGCCGCGGCCCGTCAATTCCTCGAGGGCGACGTCCAGCACTGGTGGCACGAGCCGAGCGGCCGCGGCACGCGAACGCGCTGCTCGGACGATCTGCTGTGGCTGCCTTACGCCGTGGCGCAGTACGTCCGCACGACCGGTGACTTGGGCGTCCTCGACGAGGTCGTGCCGTTCCTCGAGGCTGCAGTGCTCGCGCCCGACGCGCTGGACTCCTACACGCAGCCGCGCGTCTCGGCGGAGCAGGCGTCGCTCTTCGAGCACTGCGTCCGCGCGATCGACCGAGCCTCGACCGCGGGCGCTCACGGTCTGCCGCTGATGGGAAGCGGCGACTGGAACGACGGCATGAACCGCGTGGGGCAAGAAGGACGCGGCGAGAGCACGTGGCTCGGCTTCTTCCTCCACGGCGTGCTGCTCGAGTTCGCGCCGTGGTGCGACGCGCGGGGAGACGCTGCACGTGCCGAACGGTACCGAGGCCAGGCCGGCAGGCTCGCCTCCGCGCTCGAGCGGACCTGGGACGGGGAGTGGTACCGGCGCGGCTACTACGACGACGGTGCGCCCCTCGGCTCCGCCCAGAACGACGAGTGCAAGATCGACTCGATAGCGCAGTCGTGGGCCGTGCTCTCCGGGGCGGTACCGTTAAGGTTCGCAGAACGTGCGATGGATGCCGTCCGCACGCACCTCGTCCGGCGGGCGGCTCGCGTGATCCTGCTGCTCGAGCCACCCTTCGATCGGTCGGCGCAGGCTCCGGGGTACATCAAGGGCTATGCGCCCGGCGTGCGGGAGAACGGCGGACAGTACACGCACGCGGCGGTCTGGGTCGTCATGGCGCTGGCGCGGCTCGGGAGCGGTGACGAGGCCGCCGAGCTGTTCCACGTGCTGAACCCCATCAACCACACACGGACGAGCGCAGACGTGGACCGCTACCGGGGCGAGCCCTACGTCGTCGCCGGCGACGTGTGCGCCCACCCCGAGCACGCCGGGCGCGCGGGGTGGACCTGGTACACCGGCTCGGCGGGCTGGATGTACCGCGCCGGGCTCGAGAGCATCCTCGGGCTCCGGCGCCACGGCGCGAGCTTCGAGGTGGATCCGTGCATCCCGGCGTCCTGGCCCGAGTACGCGATCACCTGGCGCGTCGGGGCGACGCGCTACGACATCTCGGTGTCGAATCCTGAGCGCCGCTGCCGCGGGATCGCCTCTGCGCTGCTCGATGGCTTGCCGGTTGATCCCGGCGCCGTGCCGCTCGTCGACGACGGCGCGTTGCACCTGGTGCGCCTGGTTCTCGGATGACGCTCTCCGCGTAAACCTGAGCCCGATGACAACGCCGAAGGCGTCCCGACTTCACCCGTCCTGCGGTCGCGAGCCGCTACCCGCGCGGCACGAGCCCGTGCAGCAGGTCGGCGCGGTCGACCATCCCCACGAGGCGTCCATCCTTGTCGGTGACGCCGAGCACCTTGTGGTCACCTCGCAGCATGCGTGCGGTGGCCTCGCTGAGGAGCGTGTCCTCCGTCGCAGTCGGCACGTCGCGGCTCATGAGGTCGGCGGCGCGGCGCGCCCGCGCGTGCTGCTCGGCGGACGCTTCGTCGGCGCGCGGATGCGAGAACGGAAGGCGGTGCATGAGCGAGCGCAGCGCGGTCGGGCGCAGCGACGGCGTGAGCCGGTCGAGCAGCTCCGCGTCCGTCACGACCCCGACCACGCGCCGGTCCGCGTCGACGACGAGCGCCCGGTTGAGCCGCGTCGAGACCACCGCCTGGAAGACCTCCGGAAGCGGCGTCTCGGGATGCACCATGGGGATGTCGCGGCGCATGACACGCGAGAGCGGCGTGTCGCCGGCGAGCCCGAGCTCGCGCGGGATCGGCTCCTTGCGCTCCATCGCCCGCGCCGCGGTTCGCAGCAGGTCCAGGCGGCTCACCAAGCCGACCATGGCGCCATGGTCGTCGATCACCGGGAGACGCTTCAGTCTCCGGTTCGTCATCACCTCGGCGACGGCCGGAAGCGGCGTCCTCGCGTGGACCGTGACCGGCCCCGGCGTCATGACGTCCGCGGCCGTCTTGTTCGTGGAGGCGAGGCGTCCGAGCACGTCGTGCAGCTCCGGCGTGTCGAGCGCCTGGAGCAGGTCGATGCGCACCCCGAGGCCGCCTTTGCGGACGAGGTCGCCGTTCGTGATGATGCCGACCGGGATCCCCTCCTCGAGGACGGGCACCGCCCGGTACACCTTCGCGAGCATCACCTCGACGACCTGGCGCAGCGGCGCGTCCTTCGAGACGGACGTGATCTCTCTCGACATCACGTCCGCCGCGGTGAGCGCGATCGGGAGCTCCCGGACAGGGTTCGGCTGGTGAAGGACGATCTCGGTGTCGTCCATCGTGATGAGGCCGCGCGGCACCATCTCCTTCACGCGGCCGAGGAGCCGAGCGACGACCTCGGGCGCGTCGATCCATTCGACGATCATCGGGAGATCCTGGGCGACGTCCACGAGATGCGAGACGTGGATCCGACCGGCGGACCCGAAGCCGGTGACCGCGCGCAGGACGGTCGCGCCCTGCGCGTTCTCGCGCCTGAGGAGCTCGACGATCGCGAGCGCCGCCGAGGCGTGGCCGACCTTGTCCCCTTCGCTCACGTAGATGCGAACTCGCTTCGCTTTCCCGACGAGGTCCATGTGAACCTCCTGTGGAGAACATGGAAACGGTCGCGGTCTCCCCTACGATAGTCATCGTACGACATACGGCGATGAAGCTCGCCCGTCCCTTGGGACGCCGCCAACCACCCCGCGAGGGGTTCATGGCTTCTACGAGGAGCATCAGCCGCGCAGCAGCTATTCCGTGCGCGGCGGAGCCGCCTCCCACGTCGGTAGGCCATGGAGGTCGAAGGCGCGCCCCGGGACCGGCCCGCCCTCACCGCCGTCGCAGCGTGAGCGCGATCCCGGCGAGGATGGCGGCGCCCGAGATCGCGATTCGCGCCGTGAGGTGCTCGCCGAGGAGAGCCGTCGCGCCGATCCCGGCGAGCACCGGCACCGTGAGCTGGACGGCGGCGGAGCGGGTCGCCCCGAGGATGGGGACGACCGCGTACCAGAGGCTGTACCCTCCGGCCGATGCGAGCGCGCCCGATGCGGCCGCGAGCAAGATGCCCTCCCCGGTCGCGACGCGGTCGCGGAGCAGCGCGACGCTCAGCGCGATCGTGAACGGGAGGGCGCGAAGGAAGTTGTCCGCGTTCGTCGCGATCGGATCGCGCGCGGAGCGCCCCCGGAGCGAGTAGGCTCCCCAGGCGACGCCTGCGGTGATCATGAGGAGGGCGCCGATCGGATCGGGCGCGCTCGCACCCGGGAGCCCGAGGTACGCAAGGCCGCCGAGCGCGACGGCGATCCCGACCCACTGGACGGCGCCGGGCCGCGCGCCGCGCGCGACGGTCCAGCCGAGCATCGTCACCTGCACCGCCCCGAAGAGGAGCAGCGCGCCGACGCCGGCGCCGATGCGCACGTACGCGAGGGAGAACGCGGCCGCGTAGAGGAAGAGCGCGAGCCCGGCGCCGAAGCTCCCGCCGCCGGGGCGCGCGCGTCCCCTGAGGATGACGATGAGCGCGAGCGCCGCAGCGCCGGAGACGAGCCGGATCGACGTGAACGTGGCCGCGTCGACGAGCCGCGGCCGGAGCGCCGCCCGGCAGAGGAGCGAGTTCGCGGCGAAGCAGACGAGCGTTGCCACGGTGAGCGCGATGGTGCGCAGGCGCGAGGCGGCCGGCGCGGCCTCCGGCTGGCACGGGGGGATCGCGCCGCTCCGTCCGAGGGTCACCACGGTTGCATCATCGCACGGTGCGTCGTCATCCGAGTCTCCGGGCAGATCCCGTCGAACCACTCCCGCTGTCGTGACCGCCATGACACCCTCGTGACGAGGGGAGCGCATGACTATGGAGGCCCCGCGTGCGGCAGCGCCGCTCCGGCTCCAGGATCCCGATGCCCGAGCTCTCTCCTCGCGTCCGCTTTCCGCGCGACGGTGGCTTTCACGCCGACCTGAAGCGCCGAGTGCGCGCGTACTTCGAGCGCACGCGCCGATCACCCTCGGGGGCCGTCGCGATGCACGCGAAGACGGCCGCCATCGCGGTGTGGTTCGCGACGTCGTACGCGCTGCTCCTCGCCTGCGGAGGCGCGTCGGCGTGGCTCGCCGTCGCGCTCACGGCGTCGCTCGCGCTCGCCACGGCCGGCATCGGGTTCTCCGTCATGCACGACGCGAACCACGGCGCCTACTCCCGATCGGCCGGCGTGAATCGCGCCCTCGGTCTGGCGCTCGACTTCGTGGGGGCGAGCTCGTACGTGTGGCGCTTCAAGCACAACGTCCAGCACCACACGTACACCAACGTCGACGGCATGGACGCCGACATCGAGAGCGAGCCGTTCCTCCGGCTCGCGCCGTCGCAGCGCCGGCGCGCTTTCCACCGCTACCAGCACGTCTACGCGTGGTTCCTGTACGGAGTGCTCACCGTGAAGTGGTGGTTCGTGGACGACCCCGTCGATCTCCTGCGGGGCCGCCTCGGCCGGCACCCGTTCCCGCGGCCGCGAGGGCGCGAGCTCGCCGCGGTCATCGCCGGGAAGGGCGTCTTCCTGGCGTGGGCGGTGGTGGTCCCGGCGCTCGTCTACCGGAGCGCTTGGGTCGCCCTCCTCTTCCTGATGGGCGCGTTCGTGCTCGGAGTCGTGCTGTCGACGGTGTTCCAGCTCGCGCATGCCGTCGGCGGCGCCGAGAGCCATGCTGCGGAGCCGGGCGATCAGCAGATGCCGACGGGCTTGGCGGAGCACCAGGTGCGCACGACCATCGACTTCGCGCCGAGGAGTCGCCTGCTCGGCTGGTTCGTCGGGGGGCTCAACTTCCAGATCGAGCACCACCTCTTCCCGGCGGTGTGCCACGTCCACTATCCCGCGCTCGCCGGCATCGTCGAGGAGACCTGCCTCGCGCACGGCGTTCCGTACCGCTCACACCCCACGCTGCGGGCCGCGCTGGCGGCGCACTACCGGTTCCTGCGCGCGCTCGGCCGACCGGGGACGATGAGATGATGCGCCCCTACCTCGTGCAGCCATGAAGAGGCCGGTCACGCGTCTGGCCGCCGCGCACCGCCTAGGCGAACGAGCTTCTCGCCTTCGCCGCCGCGGCGGCCACACGCGCTGCCGCTGCTGCACCCTGCGCAGTGCCCCCCCTCCGCCAGAGGGAGCGGTACAGGAGCCACGAGGCGAGCCCGAGGATCACGGAGCCCGTCACCACATCCACGGCGCTCATCTTTCAGCCTCCCAGCCCGAGCAGGCGGCCGCCCTGGAAGACGGCGAACGCGGCGATCCACGCGAGGGCCGTCTGCGAGACGCACGCGACGCCGAACCACTTCCAGGAGCCGAACTCCTGCCGCATGGCGACCGCCACCACCATGCAGGGGACGTACAGGAGGACGAAGATCATGAAGGCGTACGCGGAGAGCGGCGTGAACGTGCGCTGCAGCACCGCCTTGAGCGAGGCGCGGTCCGCTTTCTCCTCCGTCGAGAGGCTGGAGACGCTCCAGGTCGAGACCACGTTCGACGCCGCCGCCCTCGCGGCGCTCCCGAACGAGACCGCGATCTCGCGCAGGTCCTCCCCGAGCGTCGGGCTCGGTCCCTCCTTCTTCACCTCGGTGGGCGGGGCGTAGATCTCCGCCATCGTCCCGACCACGATCTCCTTGGCGATCACGCCGGTGATGAGCGACGACGCGGCCTCCCAGGTGCCGAAGCCGAGGGGCGCGAGCGCCGGCGCGACCACCTGCCCTGCCCTGCCCAGGTAGGAGTCGCGCTTGTTCTCGACGCCCCAGGGCAGGTTGAGGAGGAACCACACGAAGATCGAGACGGCGAGGATGTACGTCCCCGCCTTCACGAGGAAGTGCTTGCCCTTCTCCCAGGTGTGGAGCGCGAGCGTGCGCGCGGAGGGCATCCGGTACGGCGGCAGCTCCATGATGAAGGCGGGCGCCTCGCCGCGGAAGAGCGTCGATCGGAAGAGGACGCCCATGAGGATGGCGATCGCGATGCCGGCGACGTAGAGCGACCAGACCACGGTCCCCGAGCGCGACGCGAAGAACGCGCTCACGAACAGGACGTAGACGGGCAGCCGCGCGCCGCACGACATGAAGGGGATGAGGAGCGCGGTGAGGGCCCGGTCGCGCTCGCTCTCCAGCGTGCGGGTCGCGTAGATGCCGGGGACGTTGCAGCCGAACCCGAGCAGCATCGGGATGAAGGACTTTCCGTGCAGGCCGATGCCGTGCATCGCGCGGTCCATCACGAACGCGGCGCGCGCCATGTAGCCGCTGCCCTCGAGGAAGGTGATGAAGAACATCATCGCGAAGATCACCGGCACGAAGACCAGCACGAAGCCGACGCCCGCGATGATGCCGTCCTTGACGAGCGACACCGTCCACGCGGGGGCGCCGATCGCCCCCAGGATGGCACCCGCCCACCTCTTGAACGGCCCCTCGCTCATCGCGCGGATCCAGTCGCCGAACGGAGAGGAGACGTCGAACGTGAGCTTGAACACCACCCACATGGCGAGGAGGAAGATGGGGATCCCGAGGTAGCGGTTCAGGACGACGCGGTCGATCCGCTCCGTCAGGTCCGTCCTCGGCAGCCGCGGCCTGGTGAGCACCTCGCGGGTGAGGCCCGCGGCGAGCGCGTAGCGCGCCTCGGCCACGAGCGCCTCGACGTCGCCGCCGTGCGCGCGCTCGAGGTGCTCGAGGGACCGGCCGATCAGGGCGGTCCGGTCGGCGCTGGTCTCGGCGAGCACACGCGCGTCGCCCTCGATGAGCTTCAGCGCGAGCCAGCGCGGGGCGTAGGCGGCCGCGAGCGGCGGCGCGTCCCGCACGATCGCCGCCGAGACGGCGCTCACCGCCTCGTCGAGGTCCGGCCCGTAGCTCAGCTCGGCGGGAATCCGCTGCGCGCCGTGGTCGGCGGTGGCGAGCACGCCGTCCACCAGCTCCTGGAGGCCGGCGCGCTTCGTTGCGGACGTGGGCACGACGCGGATGCCGAGCCGCTCCTCGAGCGCGCGCACGTCGATGCGGAATCCCTTCGCCTCCGCCTCGTCGTGGATGTTGAGCGCCATCACGACCGGGATGCCGAGCTCGAGCAGCTGCACCGTCAGGTAGAGATTGCGCTCGAGGTTCGTCGCGTCGACGACGTTCACGATGACGTCGGGCCGCTCCCGCACCAGGTAGTCA
>WNGE01005311.1_pt1 | contig 21039 bp, 21 predicted proteins | sample 5400651 | NCBI WGS metagenome assembly WNGE01 (sample SAMN13153370, study PRJNA577476) | soil metagenome | isolation source: 60 cm soil or saprolite under grassland replicate 2 | place: USA:California | collected 2016-06-15 | reverse complement strand
GGAACGAAGAAACTGATCAGCATGATAATGCCCCCGACAAAAACGGCCCAGTAGCTCGCCATGTTTACTTTCGGGAAGGCCATGTCCGGCGCGCCGATTTGCAGCGGCACGACGAAATTGCCAAACGCGGCGAACGCCAGTGGCACAATCCCGAGAAAGACCATGATCGTGCCGTGCATCGCGCCCAACGTGTTGTAAAAGTCAGGCGTCATTTTCCCGTCCGGCATCGCGCCCGCCCCGAAAATATGCGGGAGAAGCTTCCCAATCACTGGCAATGCCTGGCCAGGATAGGCCAGTTGCCACCGCATCAGCATCATCAAGGAAAAACCGAAGAAGAGGAAGATCAGCCCGGTGAATCCGTACTGGATGCCGATGACTTTATGATCGGTGGAGAAAACATATTTTCGCCACCACCCAAGCTCGTGATGCTCGTGTTCAGCGCCGTGTGCGCCTGGATGGTGATGCGTTTCGAGAGAAGTGGAAGCGTCCATTCAGGAAAAAGTTACCGCTTCAATATCTAAAGAGAAGCGTAATTTGCAAAGCCCGAAAAACGATTCGGCGAATGCACTCAAGACGGTGGCGCCATGTCGGACCATGAAAACACGCGTTGCAGATGCCGTCATACGATTCAGTCGTCATGATGCAAGTCGCGCCAAAATGCAATCCCGCGTCGTGGGTCGAAGATGATAGTGCGACCATTGAAGGTACATTTGATTGATGGAAAAAGATCCAGGGCCGCGCACAATCATCCATTTGGATATGGATTGCTTCTACGCCGCGATCGAGGTGCGCGATCGTCCCTCATTGCGTGGCAAGCCGGTCGGCGTGGGCGGAGCGCGGGATCGGCGCGGCGTTTTGACGACGTGCAATTACGAAGCGCGAAAGTTCGGTGTGCGTTCCGCCATGCCGACGTTTATGGCGCTGCAACGTTGCCCGAACTTGATCGTGTTGCCGACGCGCTTCGATGTTTATCGGCGTGAAGCAGCGGTAATCCGTGGAATCCTGCATCGGTTCACGTCGCTGATTGAACCCCTCTCGCTCGACGAAGCGTATCTGGATGTAACCGCGCACCCGGGCGCGCCTGCGCCGCTTGCACAGGTGATCCGCGGGACGATTTTTCGCAAAACGAAGCTCACATCGTCGGCGGGAATCGGTCCCAACAAATTGACCGCGAAAATCGCGAGCGAAATAAACAAGCCGAACGGCCAATTTGAGGTCGCGCCCGAACAAGTGCCTGAATTCATGGAGAAATTGCCCGTCCGTAAAATCTGGGGAATCGGCGAGAAGACGGAGCGAAAACTGAAAGAGCTCGGCGCTAAAACCTGCGGCGAGTTGCAGCGCTTCTCGCGTCCGAAGCTTGTCGATCTTTTCGGCAAGTTTGGTCTCGATCTCTACGACCTTTGCCGCGGCATTGATCATCGGCCGGTCGAGCCGGACCGTCCACGCAAATCGCTCAGCACCGAAGAAACGTTCGCTGTCGATCTAACGACGGTCGAGCAATGCGAAGAGAAACTGGAGGATCTGTTTCAGGAATTGATGGGCGATCTCGCCCAAAAGGAGGCGACTCGTTCTATCACGAAGATTTTCGTCAAACTGAAGTTCAACGATTTCACGCGCACGACGGCCGAGCGCGCCGGACTGTCGCCCACTCTACAAGATTTCCGCTCCCTGCTCAGTGAAGCATTTGCTCGCACTGGGAAACCTGTCCGTCTCATCGGCGTTGGCGTCCGTTTCGCAGAGACGACGCCGGAAAGCGCGCAGATGGATCTGCTACAGATCTAGAGGCGGCCGTCTACTCGCGAAGAATTCGGGATCTCAACCGTAATCGTCGGGTCGTGCGCGTGAGAACACGCGCCTCTACACTTTTTAATCTACCTCGCGCGTGTGATATTCGAGCAATTGACATGACTTCCGCGCGAGAAAGGAAGCTAAAGCAAACCGGTTGCGATGTCCGCTTCGATAATCTGACGCGACAGCTTTACGCGACTGACGCGTCGATCTATCAGATCGAGCCGATCGGCGCGGCGTTTCCGCGTAGTGCGCGAGAAGCGAGCGCGGTTATTCGCGCTGCGGCCGACGCAGGCGTTTCGGTGACGCCGCGAGGTGCTGGCACGAGTCTGGTTGGGAACGCAATCGGCGAAGGTTTGATCGTTGAGTTTTCGCGGTACAACCGCCAGATCACTGATCTCAACATCGAAAAGCGCAGCGTGCGTGTCGGCGCTGGCGTCGTGTTGGATCAGCTCAACGATTCTCTAAGACCGCACGGATTTTGTTTTGGCCCGGATGTCGCGACCAGCTCGCGCGCAACGCTCGGCGGGATGATCGCGAATAATTCCTCCGGCGCGCGTTGCCCAATTTACGGGACGACCGCCGATCACGTCATTTCCCTCGAAATCGTGATGGCCGATGGCCGGGTTGAAAAAATCGGTTCCGACCACGAATCGCTGGGTGCCGAGCGTGCCAAGATCGATAATCTCATTCGCGCAAAGAGCGCGGAAATGGCCGAGCGCTGGCCGCCAGGATTGCTAAAACGCTGGCCTGGCTATGGCATCGAGAGATTTCTGCGCGCGCCGAGTGATCTCACCAATATTCTCGCGGGCAGCGAGGGAACGCTCGCGGCAATTTTTTCCGCCGAGCTAAGAATCTCGCCACTGCCAAGCGAGAAAGGTTTAGGCCTGATCTTTTTCGCCTCGGCGGATAAAGCGATGCAAGCCACAGTCGAGCTTCTCGATCTCAGACCGGCAGCGATCGAACATATCGACCGGCCATTGTTCGATCAAACCCGGGGCCAGCTTCATTTTCAGGCAGCGCGCGATTTGCTTGAACTGGATACGAAGCCCTGCGAATCGATTTTGCTCGTCGAGTTCTACGAAGACGTCCCAGAACGATTGTCGCTCTTGCAAGCGAGAAAGCTCGGGCTGCGCACAAAAATTCTTACTGATCCCGCGCAGATGAATCTGGTCTGGTCGGTGCGCAAATCCGGCCTCTCGCTTTTGACCGGCTGCATCGGGCCGGCAAAACCGGTTGCGTTTATCGAAGATGCCGCCGTTCGGCCGGCGCAATTGCCCGATTACGTGCGTGGTTTGAAATCGATCATGAAACCGCTCGGTCTGGAGGCGAGTTATTATGGTCACGCCGCCAGCGGATTGCTCCACGTTCGTCCCGTTCTCGATCTGCATAGCGCCGCCGATTTGAAAAAATTCCGGCAAGTCGCCGATCAAACGTCCGCCCTGGTGCGGCAGTTTAAAGGTTCGCTCTCCGCCGAGCACGGCGTCGGCATCGCCCGTACCGAATACATGCGCGAACAACTCGGCGATGAGCTGCTCGAAGTGATGCGCGCAATCAAACATGCGTTCGATCCCAAAAACATTTTCAATCCCGGCAAGATTTTCGCCGATGGCCAGCACAAGATTGATAATCACTTGCGCGAAAATTTCGTGCGGCCTCTCGAGCTTCCATTTCAGCCGGCGCTCACGTTTGCATTTAAGGACCGCTCGTTCATTGGCAATCTTGAACAATGTAACGGTTGCGCCGGCTGCCGTAAGGACACGCCGATCATGTGCCCGACGTTCATCGCCACCGGAGAAGAAGTCATGTCTACGCGCGGCCGCGCGAACATCATCCGCGCAGCGCTGGAGCTGCGCGTAAACGGACACGATCCGCTGCGCTCGGCGGAACTGGACGCCGCGTTGAGCAATTGCCTCTCTTGCAAGGGGTGCACACCGGAGTGCCCTTCAAACGTGAATCTCGCCCTGCTCAAAGCAGAGATGATGTACGCGCGACATCAACGCGACGGCTTGCCGCTTCGCGACCGGATCTTCAGCTCGGTGGATTTGTTAGGCCGAATCGGCTGCGCGATGCCGGCGCTTGCAAATGCGTCTTTGAATTTCCAGCCACTGCGGGCGCTGCTGGAGAAAACAATGGGACTCTCCGCGAAACGTTCGCTACCACATTATGCGAACGAACGATTCGACCGCTGGTTTTCGAAACATGCTGTAGCCGGGGTCGGTGACCCCGGCACGTCGCGGATGTCTGCTACCCACACGGCTGCCGCGATCACCGATCGCGGCTACAAAAAGCGTGGCCCCGTTATTCTCTGGGACGACACCTTCGTGCGTTATCACGAGCCGCACATTGGAATCGCCGCGGTCAAAGTATTGGAAGCGCTCGGCTTTGAAGTTACTCTCGCAAAGAATCGCCGGTGCTGCGGACGACCAGCGTTCAGTCACGGAAATCTCGATGCCGCGGCAGCTGTCGGGAAACATAACATCGATCTTTTGAATTCTGCCGGCTCTCGACTCTCAACTAACAACTCTCAACTTTCTTCGGCTCTCATTCTTTTTCTCGAGCCGTCGTGCTGGTCGATGTTCGTGGAAGATTATCGCGAGCTAAAGATCCAAGGCGCAGACGACGTGGCGAAGCGCTGTTTTCTGTTCGAAAAATTTGTGGATGATTTGCTCGCGCAAGACCCAGACGCGCTTCAATTCAAAGATCGAGAGGTTAACGTGGCGATTCATCCACATTGCCACGCCAAGTCGATCATGAATCCTGCATTCATGCGGAGACTCGCGGAGCGCTTGCCGGGTAGAAAGGCTACGGTGCTCGACACAGGCTGCTGCGGAATGGCGGGCGCTTTCGGCGCGCTCGCAGAAAAATACGATCTTTCAGTTCAAGTCGCCGCGCAATTGATCGACAAGATCGATAATCAATCGCCCGGGACAGAGATCATCGCTTCGGGCACAAGTTGCCGACATCAAATTGTCGATCTAACAAACGTCCGTCCCAAACACATGGCAGAATTACTCGCGGACGCCTTGCTGTAGTGGCAGCGGCTCGTTCGCGAACGCTTTCGGAGTCTCGGCTGCAAGACGTGGCATGGCAGCTAGCTGCTAACCAATAGTGTTTCCGCTGGTTTGACGTACACATGGCCACAATCTAGCCTCGGCCCCATGGATATAGTCGTAACGTCCGATAAACTTGAGCGCGCTGAGGTTTGGGCAGAGGACGATGACTCCGTCCGGTGGGCTGGCGCCTTTGCGGTCTATGGAGGCCATGGTGCGACCGCGTCTTCAACAATAGTGTATGAGATTGAGCCCGGGAAGCGGCTTGGTTGGCACACCGATGCCACTGAAGAGACGCAGTACATCGTTGCCGGCACCGGGGAATTGCACATGGAAGACGGTTCCACCCATCAGGTCGGGGCGGGCAGTGTTTTCGCCATTCCAACGCCGGTAAAGCACGACCTCGTTAATGTTGGTAAAGAGACATTGCGTGCGGTCGCGTTTTTCGCGGCGGCAATGTTCACCCAAAATTTCGATAATGTGATGATGCCGCCGAAGAGCCATATCCTCGGCACACCGAATCGAGAGGGCTAGCTCCCTCAGCGCTCTGGTTAGGGGCTTCGTTCACGGGGACCTGTCTGTACATGGCAAAGCGGGGAACCATATCTCAACGCGCTCAATTCTGTTCGCGGTCCGTGAAAACACTAATCCTCTCGTCTTTTTTCTAGAAGACCGCTTACGGATTGGAAATTATCGTGTTCTGGTCAAGTGCCAGTAACCACTTTCCGTCGTGCTTTTACTACCACGTATGTTTTTATTTGCCTTTCGTTCTCATGCTTCGCCCCATCTTCAGGCGTTACATAGCTATCGCTTTTATGAATTGCATTTACCAAGACCACGTCATGAGTTACAAAGTGAACCGTCATATTCTCGGTCGTAAATGAGACTCCCTTCAACATAGTTTTGTGAATTGCTCTGACCTCCTTTAGAACTTCATCTCGTCCTCTCGTAATTCCGCCTCCGGGGTTAATATGCACCCAGTCATCAGTTGTATTCGAAGGCGCATTCCTAAAGTCGCCATTGTTGTAATCAGTCACGAACGACTTCACTACTTCTCGCACTAGCTGCTCATCGTCAGAACCCGTGCAACGGCGATGAAACACAGCAGACCCGCTGCAAGGAGAAGAAGTTTCATAATTTTATCTTTGTTCGTCATCAGTGAAAACTGATGTGAGATCTGATGCAAGCGCGAACGGCACCTCGAGTGCTGTATGCTCAGGAGCAAAGATCGTCTCGGTAAGATCGCTGAGTCTGATCGGCTTGCGAACAATGCAGCCTTTATCTACTCTCTAGAACAGTCCGGCACTTGCCAGTTGTATTCGCCAGATAGGGCCGCCCACATAAAATGGGCCCTCTGCCTTGACGAAGGCCGGGGCCTCACCGCCGAGGACCCACACGTGTGTGTCCGCCGGTTGCTTCCCCATCAGACGTGCCAGGAACCCAGTGATGCCTCCGATTTCCACTTTCACAACAAAGTGCATGGCTTTATGACGGAAGCTTCCAATCGTGAACGGTTCCTCACCTTGCGGAAGAATCGCAAGCTTGACGAGCCGCGGCTTTGGTGTGGTCGCCACAATTGACACTGTCGTCCGCGGCACACTCGGTTTTATGTCCTTCATCAGCGTTAAGAGCAAGCCGTTGGCGACGTCTGGCGGCAGCTCCATCCGCTGGGCAATGACTTTCTCTTTGCCCCTGTCGTCGGTGTAACGGACCTTAACTTGGCCGGTAGAAGCGTCGATCAAGGTGTCCATCGGCTGCTTGAACGACGGACCCCTCAGAATAAGGTGGTCGCTCAAGAGTCGGAATGTGCCGCGTTGAGAGAATATGGTCTTGTCCTCATAGATCGAACCATCTTTGAAACGAAATATCAGATGGGTTGTTACGCGATCGCCCCGTGCGTCCTGCGTCATTTGACCATCGGCGAGGGCCTTGCCTTCAAGGGTCCGCACCACGAGAAAGCCATGGATTAGCCCTTCCGTGTGGCGCACAGGGATCGTATCTGCGAATAGTGCGTTTGGCTGGAGCATGGCAGCACAGGCCAGCAGAATCGCGATCAATGTGGACCGGGCACCTGAGCGTTGTAGTTCTATGCGGAGACCATGGCGAGCGCGCCGTGCCTCTTCCATCTCTGCGTCAGCGCCGTAGATCGGTGTTGTGTCGCCCATGTTCAAAGCTTCGGCCTAACGAGAATAAGATCAGCCACCGCTGGCGAGAGCGAGCGTGGACTGCAATGGACGTGTTTTCATAATGTGAAGCGACGCTTTAGCCGGCCAGCGGTTGGCGCCGATCTAATCCAGCCTCAATCCGGCCGCCGCGCCAAGCATCGATTCCGTCGAACGAATATGCGCCGCAACTGAAGCTTGGGTCAACCGAGACCCATTGTTGTCATGAGCTGCCGGTCGATCACGCCGTAGGCGGGCATATTGTGGTCGCGTTCATACGCCCGAATCGCGCGTCGCGTTCGCGGCCCCATGATCCCGTCGATGCGTCCATGGTAGTAGCCAGCGCGAGCAAGTCTGCGTTGCACCTCTACAACTCTGGACGCACCGCCATATCCGTAATCGTTGTACCCGTAGTAGCCGTAACCGTAACCGTACGGGTAATACCCATACCAATAGGGATAGGGGTACGGATAGAAGAACGGGAAACCAAACGAGTCGATAAAGACGAACGTTCGATTGTGGAAACGATTGTGGAACCGGTCGAACCGGTGGAAGCGATCGTTGAAGAACCGATGCGTGCCTGTCATGGTCCGTGGCGCAAACCGCGGTGCTGGCCGCGTCATTGCGGGCCGCGCCATTCCGGGACGCGTCATCCCGGAACGCGCCATCATTGGTGCGCCACGCATGGCCGCAGATGCACCGGTTGCAGTCAAGCTCAGCGCTGCCACGCTGATCAGCATAAACATGCGTTTTGTTTTCATAGGTAATCAATGTTTTCTACCGATTAAACACCGCGACAGTGTCTTAAGTTGTCGATAAAACGACTGCAAAAGTAACACGCTCGTTACCGGTGCGGGTCGGTTGGTTTTCCGATTCGCACGTAGCGGAAAGCAATCCATACCCGAGATTTGCGATAGTGAACGGACTGCAAAATCAGATGCAATTCGCCGCCGGGAAACCTTTCCCGCGACACCGAGGACCAATCTGGCGGCGCCGAAACATCATTCCGCCGACCCGAGACTCAATTCAGCCAAGCCGAGGCGGCTTTTCTGCGAGAGAAAACGGCCAAAAAAGTGGCCACCGGAAGCATTTCGGTAAGGAAACGTTGGGTACGGTCGCGTTTTTCGGTGCAGCGATGTTCACGCAAAACTTCGACAACGTGGTAACGCCGCGGAAAAGCCACACACTAGGCACACAGAATTGAGAGGCCTAGTTCCTATGTGTAAACGCCCGATCGAAAAGGGCTCCGCCGCCGGTGATCGCGAGCTTGGTCTGAAAACTGATCTTCGTCATCACCATTCTCGGCATATCGCGTGGCCGCTTTTTCGCCCACTCGGGTGCCTTGAAAGAGGCTGCGTACGTCCAAAGCGCCTGAACAGAATTCGCGCGATCTATGTTTGCCAGTGCGAACGTCACCACTGTCGAGAATAGCAGTTCAACCTCTTCAATTTGCGGACCCAACAGAGGTGCTTCGTGTAAGTAATCGGAATCGAATGCACGCGCCTCGTGCACTGCTTCGTTCCGGAGTTCCCACAACTCGGCGACCTTCGCTGCGATACGGGCACATTCTTTTGGGAAAAGCTGTGGGATTCGGTTTTTCAAAAGAGCTAATTTTCGATGCCGTTCGCCGCTACAAACCAAACCCTCCAGCGCACTCCACTTACAAATGTACTCGAGCCCAAATACGCCGGTCGCGGCTCCATGCCGATACATTTTCATCGAATACATTAATTGACGGCTGAGCGAAGTGTCACGGCGAGGATGAAGCTGCGCGATAACGTCAAAAAAAGGAAACAATGTATTAAAAACCATCTTACACCTTCGCTGCCAAACTGTGTTAGACGTAGGGTCCTTCGCTTGAAAATATGCCCATCCAGGGTCTCCGAGTTCGATCAGATAACTGTCTCGCTCCTCGTCACGTCGAACCTGCAGCAACGGACATATCTTCGGCAGGTTTCGGTCGACTAACATAGCGAGGCCATCAATAAAACCTTCTAGAATGTGCCGCGTTAGTTCTATCGCTTCGTCCTCCGTGTCAGCTTCTATTCTGAATAGGACCGCCGAGCAGATATTTGAATCAGCTCCGGCGAAAAATGCCGCGACCGTCGGCATACTAGCGGTGTGTTTCCGCAGCAGATCCAGATGTCGCTGATCAACGTCTACCATCATATAGTTTCGATCCGCGAAGCGGTACTCGCGCGGGTAATTGCGCATAAGAAATGCGATGTCCCATTTCATGTTGATCACCGGCGGCTCGTTCGCCCCTTTGGTGCGTCTCTCTGGTTAATGAGAACTAGCTGCGAACCTACAACATCTCTGCTTGTTCGTGCTGTTTTGCTTCTCTCGCAGCCATTGCGAACGGATTTAACTGCGGCGGGGCATCGACGCGTTCGTTGCCGTTGATCAGACCTTCGGCAGTTAAAATCTGGATGCGCGGATAATCTTTGTCGTGCCAGAGTTTGGAACTGTAACGGCCGGCGTCTGCCGCCTCGGTGCGCATTTGTTTGCTCGGTTTGTCCAGCGTGATTAAAACTCCGCCGGCTGCCTTTTGGTTATTCACGTCGCCTATCAAAGTCGCGACATCATTTCTCCCAACCCCGCCACCTTTGACTTGAACAATTATTTTCTCGCGGTAAGCCGCATCCTTACGCAGAACCGGCGCATCCTCTTTAATGCGGTTTATCAAGTCTTTTCTTTCGGTCTCGTAGAAATACAGAAGTCCATCGACTCCGCGATCTGCGCCTTTGCCCTCGCCTTCTTTGAGCGGTCGCGCGCCGATAAGTGAGAGCGCCCAATGCTGGAATTGGAATTTATCGTTCTCGGCCAACTGCTTTGCGCCGGCGAAATCGGTCGGCTGACCTTTCTCTTCAAACTCGATTTCTTCACCGAACGCATCCTTTAATCTGCGCTTGATCAAATTGATCGCTAAATAGGTGACATCGATTCCGATCCACTCGCGGCCGAGTTTCTGCGCTGCATGAATTGTCGTGCCGCACCCGCAGAACGGATCGAGCACGACATCGCCAGGATTTGTTGCTAGCGTGATGATTCGCTCCAACAAAGCCAGGGGTTTTTGCGTGGGATATCCAAGCCGCTCGATCGCTTGCGAATTCAATGGAGGTATGTCAGCCCAGACATCATCAAGCGGTCGGCCACGTTGTTCGTCCAAATAGCGTTTCCCTTGCGGAACGGTTCCGGGCTTCGTTTGCACAACCAAGCCTGCTTCGTACGCCTTTTTCATACGGTCTCTCGTCCAGCGCCAAACGCGTGTGACGCCCAAAAATTCATAGGTCAGATTTGGGCGGTTCGGATTCGGATTAATCAGGCTGTCGAGGCGATAAAGGCGTCCGTGCTCGTCTCGATGGCAGTATTTGCCGGCGGTTTTCTCATCAAGGTTCGTTTCATCGTACGGTTGAAAGATTTCATCCTCATTCCAAAAAGCGTCATTTGTCTTTTGATATGAAAGAATGATGTCATGATTTCGCGGCAATCGCTTACTCGTTAAGCCTTTTGCAATCGTGCGTTTCCAGATCACTTCATTACGCAGATTCTCGGCTTCGAAAATGCCATCGAGCAAGAGACGCAGGTATGAACTTGCGGTCGGGTCGCAATGCAGATAAAGGCTGCCACTTTCTTTCAGGACGCGATGCAGCTCGACGAGGCGAGGCGCCATCATCGCGAGATAAGCCATCATCGGTGAGTTTCTCAAAAAACTGTGAAAGGCTTCCATCAGCTCAACGACAGCGACGTTCGGGCAATTGTCGATGAATGCGTGATAAGTTTCCGCAGCATCGGCCCAGCTCCAGGTGTCGGTGAAGGCGTGGAACTGCGCCTGGCTTACCGAGCCGCTTGGCTCGTGGAAGAGAACGTTGTAATCCGCGTTCGAATTAAAGGGCGGATCGAGATAAACAAGATCGACACTCGCATCCGGGAACTCGCGCCTGTCCCGCAGCCACTCTAAATTGTCACCGAAATACAGCCGATTCACTGGACAACAATAAATCAGAACAGCCGGCTTGCGACAAAGTCATTGTCGCTCTTTGCGCTCAGCAGACGCCATCCCTCTCGGCCTATCGAGTTGGCGCTTTCGGTGACGGTGCTGGCATGGCGTTGATGGCAAAGGTCGCTCTCCCGAGAACAACGCCACGATCTGGTTCCTACGCTGCGGTGAATATGTAGGTGCGGCCTGGGCGTACGGTTACGCGCAATGTCGTAGGCCGGCGAAGGTCGACGTTCGGCATAGGAAGCACGGTCAACACGTGACGTCCAGCCGACACGAAACCGTCATAGCGATGATCTCGTTGGATATACGCGACTCTTTTACCATCGATCGACAGATCAACGGCGATTTCATTTCCAAAGTTCGCGGCTCTTTGCACGATCAGGCGAGCACCTTTGTCGCTGGCGCGCGCCTGGATCTCCGTGCCGCCGATGAAGAAGGCGCAAGCGAAGACAAGCTAGCGCCAAGATCAACGCGCAACCAGAGCATACTTAACGGTGTTGAATAATTGACTCCTAGAGCTTGTCTAAGGTGTCGATGGGAAGTTGAGGGAAAAAACTATGAAACGAATTCTATATTCAATATGCATCGGAGGTCTCACGTTGGCGCTCACGGCGTGGGGCCAGCAAATCAACGACACAAGGCCTGATAGAGCGAAGCCGCATCGAACATCAAATGTTCGGGTGGCAAGACCTGCAAACACCGGCGCGATGATGGGCGCGCACCGTTACACTTCGACCGCGCCATTTCGGCAGCGGACTTACGCGACGCCGCCCGCTAATTCAAGCGCGGTAGTCAATCAAGACGCCCGGATGCGCGCGTTTCGCGAGCGAAACTTCTCGAGTAATCAAGATTTTCGCGCGCGTAGCAACGTTGCCGTCGATCGCGACCGAAACTTTGCGGTCAATCGGACAAGGAACTTTGGCGTTAATCGTGATCGCAATCCTGCCGACTTTCGTGCTCGCAACAGCGTACCGATCAATCGGGATAGAAATTTCGCGGTCAATCGGACAAGAAACTTCGACTTTAACCGCGATCGTAATGCTGCCGAGTTTCGTTCTCGCAACGGCTTAGCGATCAATCGCGACAGAAACTTCGCGATCAATCGTCGAGGGAATTTTGCGATTAATAATAACTTCCGCAGTGGCGCGCTTCGCGGCCAACAGTATGCGGCCTTCCGCGATTACCACAGGCAATGGCACGATCGTGGTTGGTGGAGAAGCCATTACGACCGGATTATCTTTGTGAACAATGGTTGGTATTACTGGAATGCGGGCTACTGGTACCCCGCATGGGGTTATGACTCCTATGCTTATTATCCGTACGATGGCCCAATCTACGCCTACAATGGATTGGCTCCCGACCAGGTAATTGCCGACGTTCAGTCGCAGCTGCAGCGCGACGGTTATTACGACGGACCGATCGATGGGATACTTGGACCGGCGACCCAAGATGCCATCGCAGCCTTCCAAGCCGACAACGGATTGGCGGTCACATCGACAATTGATGAGCCGACACTTGCCACGCTAGGCATAGCGTAAGGTATAGGAGCTAGTTTGAGAGCCGCGTGATGTTATTCCATCATGCGGCTCTTTTTTTCTGACAAACAAGGAACCTGACTATACCAAGGCGCGCCACTATCCCGGCGGCTTCGGTGGCGCGCCGGGCTTTGCAGCTTCGCCAGGTTTTGGCGGCGCAGCGCCCGCGGGTGGACTGCCGGGAAGCTCGGCATCTGCCGGAACTGCCTCCAGATCAGGCTCAGTGAATGAATTTGGATGATTGGCCAGTTCTTTACGCAGCGCGGCAATTTGCTCGGCAGTCACCGGGCTGGCGCTGTTGCCCCACTCACTCCGCTCGTACGTGAGAACGTCGGCAATCTTTTGGTCAGTCAATGTTTTGTCCCAGGGTTGCATCACCGCAGCGCCGAATTTTTGGCCTTTCACTGTAACTGGGCCCTGCAGACCTTTGAGGACAATCATCGCCGGACGCCGCGAGCCGCCGGTTGTAAATTCAGAACCAGCCAGCGGCGGATATTGCCCCGCCACGCCAAGCCCGTTGGCTTGGTGACATGTTTGGCAATTGGCCGCGAAAATCTTTTTGCCGCGATCGCGCGGCGAAAGTTCCGCCGCCTGTTGTGCGCCCTGCGGTCCAGCAGCTTTTTTCATCATTTGTGGCTCACCGCCGTAAGGATCAAGCGCCTCACCGCTAAAGTTTCCGGAATAACGGCCGAGATAGGCACCGCCAAAAAACACCGCCAGCCCGTAAATTGCGATTAGCCAAATCGAGAGCGGTTCGGCACCGACGCGGGGTTCCCGTTTTTCGCGCTGAACGGCGGCGTGAACCTGGTGCACGTCTGCCTGTTCACCGTAATCCATTCCCTGGCCAATCCCGAATGCTTTCGGGGGTGTCGGTTTCGGGGTTTCCTCGTTCATTACGTTGTCATTTTGCCGGAGCGGGCGACGTCGATGGCGCGGCCGGCGACTGTGCTGGGGCTGCTAGCGCGGCCGACCTGACTTCTTTCAGGGGATGCGATTGATTGAGCGACATCAAATAGGCGACGAGACATTCTGCATCAAAAGTAGGAACGACTTCCCACCCCTTAGGTGGTGCGTCGGAACCGGTAAGTTGCAGAGCGTCCACCGAAGCTGCATCACTGATGCGCCGCGTTCGATAAAGAAAACGATAAGACGGCATGTCCGAATCGACGTTGATACTGCGCGGCGAATACAGATGGACATGATGCCATGCCGCGGAGTACATCGGTGGCTCGCCGCTCGTCTGCACAGGCCACGGCACTCCTCCTGCCGGACTTGCTGATGCAGCTGGAGTTGCATTCGCCGCTGCTGCTGCTGGAGATGGCGAAGTGGGAGGCGCCTTCGGGGGGCCGGGACTCGCTGGCGCGCTTGGCGCCGGTGAAGCTAGAGGCGCTGCAGGAGGAGGACCCGCTGGCGAAGGCGATGCATTTGGCGCCGGCGAAACGGGGGATGTTGCTGGCGACACGGCAGCTGGCGAAGGCGAACCGGTCTTCGGTGAAGGAGGACTTGGACTTGCGGCAGACGGAGCAGCGCCTGGCGCTGGCGCGCCGCTCGGCGCCGCGGGCGAGGCTGCAGGACTTGCGGCTCCCGTGGGCGGAGCGTTTTCCTGTTCCGTCGGCGCGCGCGCGCCAATGTTCGCGATGTCCTGGCCCATGCGCATTTTGCCGAGAAACACGGGCCGCTCGAAAATGTAATCGCGCGGCGCGCTGCGGCGGTCGCCCCATTTTCGCTCGATATCGTCCGCCGCGTAATCGGCGCGCACTTGCTGGCTGTGGCAATAAATGCAGCCGTTCGCAGCGTAAACGCGCCCGCCGCGCGCGACCATTCCCGATTGCGGCATCGGATAAATATCGGTGCCTTCCTCGTCGGATTGCGGATTGAGATGTCCGATTTGCCAATTTGGAATGACCGTCAATCCCACCCAGGAGAACGCGAGCGAATCCCACCCAGGAGAACGCGAGCGTCCCGAAGATTCCCAGAAAAAGCGGAGCTAGCCCTTTCATACGTGCGCCTCAGCACCCTCCGCTTCAACTGGATTGAGGAACGTGGGGACAGTCGATTGTCGGCCCAACCCCAAGAGCATCAGCCCAAAGTGATACGCGAAGATAAAATGCGACGCGGCAAGCAAAATACCGGACAGACTGCGCCCGCGTAGGTACGGCAGCACGGTTTCCGTGCTCTCGCTAAAAGCAAGCGAGGGATTTTCCATGTTCGCGCCTTGAAGGAAGCCGCCGGCGAGCAGCATGAGCGTCATCAGCCCGATGCCGTAGGCGGATGCCCAGAAATGCAGTTTGATCAGCGATGCGTAACGCCATTCGCGCCCAATCAGTCGCGGCACGATGTAGTACATCGAACCGAAAATCACCATGGTGAAGAATGCGTAAAGACCGAGATGGGAATATGCGATGCTCGCCTGGGTGAAGTTCACGTAGCGGGCCACAGAGCGCAGCGAAATCAAAACACCCACCAGACTAAAGATGGTGTAAGACATCGCGCCGAATACGGTAAAGCGCAGCGTGGGGCTGTAGCGCATGAGCGGAAAATAGCCCTGCATGGTCATGTGATGATTCAGGCCGACGGTGGCAACAGGAATAATCGTGAGGATGGTCGCAGCGATGCTGGCGGTGATCATCCACGCCGGGAACGGTCCATCGACGAGCCGCTGCATTCCGGTCCAGCTCGAGAAAAGCGCGTAGCTCCAAAAACCGATCGCCGCCAGATGATAACTGTAAACAGGGCGACCGATCACTTTGGGAATCATGTAGTACGCGGTGCCAAGCCCGATCGCGCCGAACCAGAGAAAGAGCAGGTTATTCGCGTACCACCAGCCGACAGCCGCTTGCAACACACCCTGCACCGGCACGACAAAGAGCATCAATTGGCCAGCCGCGTACAGCCACGGGAACCAGAGAAACGCGCCGAGCAAATACCATTGAGTAATGTAAATTTGTTCGCCGCGCCGAAAGCGAAACATCAGCACCGCCCATGAAACAACGAGTGTGTAAGCGACAAAAAGAATGATCGCTGCATAACGCGGGAACTCTAGCCATTGATAACCGGTACTGTCGCCGAGAAGAATTCCGCCTACCCCCAGCAAAACGCCCAGGTTCCAAAACCCGCCGCCCGCAACCAGCAGCAACGGATATCGCAAGACCGTCCGGCACAACCGGGCCATCAGCCAAATTGCGGTGCCCATGCCGGCCATGGACGCCCAGCCGTAAACCATCACGTTCATGTGGGCGGGTCGCACACGCCCCCACGTCAGGAAACTGATGTCCGAAAACAGGTCCGGTGTGTGCAGCTTGAATGAAACGAAACCGGCCAGGAGCGTGCCGAGGATTAGCCATGCCATCGCCGAGGTGTAAAACATTAGCACTGGCACGCGCGTCGAGGCGTCGATCAATGCGCGCTCCAACTGCTCGGCGTCGCCCGCGGCGGCGGAAACGGACGGTTCTTTTAAAGGAATCCCGGTGGCGTTCATGGAGTTTTGGCTGGCGCAGGTGACGGAGATCCCGGTGGCGATTGCGTCGCTTGCGGTGGAGGCGAGGCAGGAGCCTGTCCTAAAGGCGATGCAGCCGGTTGCGCGGCGCCCGGTTGCGGAGCACCGGCCGGGGCAGGCGAAGCCTGAGCCGGACTCGGCGAAGCGGCTGCTGGGGCCGGAGGCTGCGGCGTGGCGATGGGACCGGCTGGCGCCGGCTTTTGTCGCGCCAGTTCGGTGACTGTCAATTTCATGGCGCGCTCGATTGGGATGCGAGCGACGCCCTTGTTCTTATCGATCCAGCCGTAAGTGGTGAGAGCCTTGGTCGTTTCCTCGCGTGAACTTTTCAAATTATCCACGCGTTTTTTCGCCCGCGTTTCTTCGTAATCGCTTCCGCGTGGCGCGGGACCAATCACTGCGAGCACGATTATCCCGAAAAGCGCAAAAAGCAGTACGATCCCTTCAGTTGACTAATTTCAAAGATTCAATCAAGCGCGGATCGCGGACTGGAAAGAGAGAGGTCATGGCCACAACTCGCAGATAAGCGAAACCGAGGGTCGCGCCGATGGCGATGAGCGAAACCACATCCCAGATGCTCACCTGCACGCCGGTGCCATGTAACGCCGGCAAGACGATGATGTACATGTCCAGCATCTGCATGCAGACAATCCATCCAGCCACGATGCAAAGACGGCGCGGCTCCATTTTGATCGAGCGCAAGAGCAAAATCCCAAAAGGAATGAAGAAGCGGCCGATAACCAGGAGCATGCTCAGGGCCCACCAAGACTCGGTGTTTCGGGTGATGAAAAATTGCGTCTCCTCCGGCATGTTTGCGTACCAGATGAGCATGTATTGGCCGAAGCCGATGTAGGCCCAGAAAACGCAGAAGGCGAACATCCATTTCCCCATAATGTGGTAATGCTCGAGCGTGACGACGTCCTTCAAGTAACCGGCTTGCCGCAGAGCCGTGATCACTAGCACGAGCAGCGACATCGAGCTGCCAGCCGCGCCTGCGAAGATGTAAACGCCAAACATGGTTGAGAACCAGTGGTAGTTCAGGCTCATCAGCCAATCGAATGCGCCGAAGGTTAGACAAAGCGCAAACATCGGCAGACTGATAAACGCCACCTTGCGCATCCCGATCGTGAAGCGCGGATTACCATCCTTGTCCTGTCGCACGGAGAACCGGCGCAACGCGAGCGATGCAAAGGCAAAAAAGCCGAGGAACAATACGGCGCGTACCAGAAAGAAACTCCAGTTGAGATAAGCGCGTTTGGAATCAAGCGAAGCCTCGTGTCCAGGCGGAATGTCCATCCATGCGTAAAGATGGTGGCGGAGGAGAAGAATTGGCACGAAAAGCAGCGCCAGGACCACCAGCAATGCCGCAATGTTTTCCAACTGACGCCGCACAACTACCGACCATTCGGCGTCGGTGGCATGATGAACGATTGTCCAGAAAAAACAGCCCGCGCACAGGGTGAAGAAAAATGCAAAGGCAAAGAGCCATGAATAACTCAGTTGGTGCGGATTCACGAATGCGCCGACGACGCTGAGCGCCAGCGCCACCACGGCAATTAATCCGAGGAGAAACGAAAGGCCCGTAAAGCGGCTGCTTTCGAAATATTCGCCTTCTGGCGTCGGCACGGTTTGTGAACGCTCGCTCATTGTTTGTCCAATTGGGCGCGATGGTCCTCCGGAACATCCGCAATCGCCGCATGTTGACTGCGCTGTAAGGCACGCAGGTAGGCAATGATCGCCCAGCGATCCGGGACAATGATGTTCGGCCCGTAAGCCATCATGGTGTTTTTCCCGTTGGTAATCGTGTTGAAAATCTCACCGTCGGACATCTTGCGGATTCGGTCGTCCTGGAGAGAAACCACGGTCGCGAGTCCGTATTGTTTGGTGATCCCGTTCCCGGCAGCGGCGGCCCCATGACACATCGCGCAGGTGATATTGAAACGCTGCTGCCCGCGCTCCATCAAATCGCGCGTCGCTTCGAGTGGAATACCTGTCCCCCAGTGATCGCCCATTTTGCCTGTGTTGTAGTAATCGGTGCCGGCACTAAAACTGGCATGTGGATGCGAATGGGAACCGATGGCAGCGGCCGACGTGTTGAGTGTCTCGGATTTCGTCGGCATCTCGTAGCCAATCGGAACCGTGCCGGCGACGGGCAAACGCGGACCGCGCCCATCGGCGAAGAAATTAAGCGGCGCTTGTGCGCGCACTTTCATCTGGCGCACCATGTCTGGAAAAAGCTCGAGAGGCGGGCCGGTGCTGGTTTGTCCGCGAAACCCAAACACCGCAAGAATCGCGATGGTGCACAGAAGAAAAATCACTAGAAATCCGCGCAACATATTCAGTCTTCGTGGACGATGGTGATATGCTGCCCGCCGCTTTGTTCCAGTAACTCGCGGACGCCAGTTTCAGTAAAGCGCGGATCGCGCGCTTCAATCGCCAGGAAAAATCCGTCGTTGGTCACGCGGCTGAACCGCTCCCAATTGAACATGGGATGATACCAGCGCGGCAATCCGTTCATGCCGAGCATTGCGAAGAAGGCAGCAAACGCCCCGAAAAGCACCGTCAGTTCGAACATGATCGGGAAAAATGCCGGCACGGTAAAAAAGTTTGTCGGCTTCCCGTGCACATTGAGCGGGTAGAGAAACCACGATGGACCAAATTCGACGACGGCAGCGGTAAGCAGACCCGAGACTCCGCCAAACAAAACCCATCCGCTCAACCACGATTTCCCCAATCCCATCGCTTCGTCCATTCCATGGATCGGAAAGGGAGAATAAACGTCCCAACGTCTGAAGCCCGCGTCTCGGATGCGTTTGGCTGCTTCATAAAGCGCGGCTGCGCTCGGATATTCCGCCGCCATCGCATACACTTTATGACCTGCTGGGGTCCTCATCGTGTGCGCTCCTTTCCGCCAGAGGATACCGATTGAATACCAGGAGGCGTGGCATAATGCGGGTCCGCTTCCGGCACGGCCGTCTTCACTTCAGACATCGCGATCATAGGCAGAAAACGGACAAACAGCAGAAAGAGTGAAGTGAAAATTCCGAGCGTTCCGATGTATGTCCAGATATCCACCCAGGTTGGGATAAACAGGCCCCAAGCCGAGGGGAGAAAGTCGCGGTGCAAACCCCCGACGATAATGATGAAGCGCTCGAACCACATGCCGGCGTTCACGCACATGCAGACGAAATAGACGACATAGACATTCCGGCGGCACCATCTGAACCAGAAGAGTTGCGGTGAGAGGCAATTGCAGAAAAGCATTCCCACCCACCAGTACCACCAGTAGGGACCAAAGACACGATTCCAAAACGCGAATCGCTCGTAGGAATTTCCACTGTACCACGCCAGGAAAAATTCCATCATGTAGGCGTAGCCGACGAATGAACCGGTCAACAAAATGATCTTCGCCATCTTGTCGATATGCTGCGGTGTGATGACGTCCTGCAGCTTGAACATGGCGCGCGCAGGCAACAGCAAGGTCAACACCATGGCAAAACCGCCGAAGATCGCGCCGGCGACGAAGTAGGGTGGGAAAATTGTGGTGTGCCACGTCGGCAGAATCGACGTGGCGAAGTCGAACGATACCACGCTGTGCACCGAAAGAACCAGCGGCGTGAAAGGCCAGCCAAAAGCAGATACGCCAGTTCGTAATGACGCCAGTTGCGATTCGAACCGCGCCAGCCGCACGCGAAAAGTCCGAAAAGAAACTTTCTGATTTTCGTCGTGGCTCGATCGCGCAACGTCGCCAAATCAGGAATCAAACCCGTGTACCAAAACAAAACCGAGACCGTAAAATAGGTCGAAACCGCAAACACATCCCATACCAGCGGGCTCCGGAAGTTTGGCCAGATTGCCCAGTTGTTAGGCACCGGCGCGAGATACCACGCCATCCAGACACGGCCGACATGGACGCCTGGGAAAATGGCGGCGCAAATGACCGCAAAAAGCGTCATCGCTTCCGCGGAGCGGTTAATTGAAGTACGCCATTTTTGGCGGAGCAAAAACAAGATCGCCGAGATGAGTGTGCCGGCGTGTCCGATACCGATCCAAAAAACAAAGTTCGTGATGTCCCAGGCCCAGCCAACCGGATGATTTAATCCCCAGGTGCCGACGCCGGTGGAGATCTGGTAACCGAGGCAAAAAAGACCGAACGTCGCGACGCTTGCAGTGATCGTAAAAGCCACCCACCACCACCGTGGCGCGGGTTGCTCCACAACTCCTGAGATTCGCCCTGTCAGCCAACTGAAGTTGCGCTTGTTCAAAACCAGAGGCACCCGTGCGAGCGGCCGCTCGGCTTCTTCGATCATCTCCGGCGCTGTTGGTGCTGCGTCCATATCAAATCGCGGATCGCGGATTGCGGACAGGGCCACAATGCGGCTCCGAGAATCGAAAATCGAAAATCGAAAATCGAAAATTCATTATGCTGGTTTCTCCTCGAGGCTTGCGACGCCGATGTTTGCCGCGTCCGGCATTTTCGGATTCGGGTTGCGAATACGCGCCAGATAACTCGTTCGCGTATTGACGTTCAAATATTCGAGCAGGCGATAATTGCGGTCCTGCTTTTTCATTTTCGAGACGCGGCTTTCCGGGTCCTTTACGTCGCCAAAAACAAGCGCTCCGGTGGGACATGCTTGCGCGCACGCCGTGGTAAACGAATCGCGCGGAATAAGCGTATCGGCTGAAGCGCCGGCGCGCGCATGCGCCGTAATTTTTGCTTCCTCGATCCGTTGCACGCAAAACGTGCATTTCTCCATCACGCCGCGCATACGGACGGTGACGTTCGGATTTTTCTGCATCTTGATAATGTCCGGCGCGCCTTTGGTGGTGAGCGGCGCAAAATATTCTTCATAGATGCTCAGTGCACCTGCGATCTTCTTTTTGCCGACTGGTCGCTGATTGTAATCGAAGTAATTGAATCGGCGCACCTTGAATGGGCAGTTGTTCGCGCAATATCGCGTGCCGATGCAGCGGTTGTACGCCATGACGTTAAGGCCATCCTCGC
>WNGE01002786.1_pt1 | contig 21044 bp, 20 predicted proteins | sample 5400651 | NCBI WGS metagenome assembly WNGE01 (sample SAMN13153370, study PRJNA577476) | soil metagenome | isolation source: 60 cm soil or saprolite under grassland replicate 2 | place: USA:California | collected 2016-06-15 | reverse complement strand
ACTAGAGGACGTATGCTCAAGGCCATGCGACAGGACGTCCGAACCGTATTGGAGCGCGATCCCGCCGCGCGGTCGGCGCTCGAGGTCGTCCTCTGCTATCCCGGCGTCCACGCGATATGGGCCCACCGCGTCTCCCACGTGCTGTGGGGCGCGGGCTGGACGACCACGGCCCGGTGGTTCTCCCACCTGAGCCGCTTTCTCACCGGCATTGAAATCCACCCGGCGGCCAAGCTGGGCCCGGGGCTCTTCATCGACCACGGCATGGGCATTGTCATCGGCGAGACGGCCGAGGTCGGGAAGAACGTGAGCCTGCTTCAGGGAGTGACCCTGGGCGGCACGAGCAACAAGCGCGAGAAGCGCCACCCGACGCTCGGCGACCACGTCATGGTGGGGGCCGGGGCCAAGATCCTCGGGGGCTTCACGATCGGCGCGGGCAGTCGTATCGGCGCGGGCTCCGTGGTGGTCCGGGAGGTGCCGGAAAACTCCGTTGTCGTAGGGGTGCCTGGGCGGGTAACATTCCGCGACGGGGCGCGAGTGGGCGGCATCGACCTGAACCAGACCGACCTGCCCGACCCCTTGGCGCGGACCCTCGAGCAGATGGTCGACAGAATCCACGCCCTCGAAGAGGAAATCGAGTCGCTCAGGAAGGCACTCAAGGAGGCCTCGCGCACGTGATTCCCAAAGACACCATGACGGTCAAAGAAGCCTCGACGTACCTCTCGATGGATGCCGAGGCGCTCAAGCTCTTGGCCGTCGAGCGCCGCATCCCCGCCCTCGAGCACGAGGGTCAGTGGCTGTTCTCGAAGAAGTCGATAGACAAATGGCGGACTCGCACCGGCGCGTCATGAACCGGGCGGGGGCCTGGGCCCTCCTCACCGAATTCACGCAGTCGGACAATCTTCGCAAGCACGCGCTCGCCGTGGAGGCAGCCATGCGTGCCTACGCTGATCGCTACCGCGCTGATCCCGAGACCTGGGGGGTGGCGGGCATGCTCCACGACTTCGACTACGAGATGCATCCCATGGCGCCGCAACATCCCATGAAGGGCGCCGAGATACTCCTGGCCCGTGGTGTCGCGCCGGAGATCGTTCACGCCATCCTCGCCCATGCGGACTATTCGGGCTTCCCGCGTGTCAGCCAACTCGACCGTGGTCTCTACGCGTGCGACGAGCTCTCGGGCTTCGTCACGGCCTGTGCCCTCGTGCGTCCCGGACGTGCCATTGCCGGACTCGAACCTGGCTCGGTCAAGAAGAAGCTCAAGGACAAGGGCTTTGCCCGTACGGTGAATCGCCACGACGTGTACCGCGGAGCGGAGGAGCTGGGGGTAGATCTCGACGAGCATATCGGCTTCGTGATCGGCGCCTTGACCGCCGTCGCGCGCCGCATCGGTCTCGGACCGACGTCGTAGTCCGGCCGTGGGCCCCGCGCCCTCCCCGCGGACCATCATCCATGTGGACATGGACGCGTTCTACGCGTCTGTCGAGCAGCGCGATCGTCCCGAGACCCGCGGCCGACCCGTGATCGTGGGAGCCGACCCGCGCGGGCGCGGGGTGGTCTCCGCCTCTTCTTATGAGGCGCGCCGCTTCGGCGTTCACTCCGCCATGCCGATCAGCCGCGCCTTTCGCCTCTGCCCGCAGGGTGTCTTCCTGCCCGTGGACATGGACAAGTACGCCGCGGTCTCGCGCGAGATCATGGGCATCCTCGCCGGCTTCACCCCGCTCTTGGAGCCCGTGTCCATCGACGAGGCCTTTCTCGATGTGACGGCGAGCCGCGCGCTTCACGGCGACGGCCCTGCCATCGCCCGCGAGATCAAGGCGGCCATCAAGGCGCGCGTCGATCTCGCCGCCTCCGTCGGCGTCGCTTCGAATATGTTCGTGGCCAAAGTCGCCTCGGATCTCGAGAAGCCCGATGGTCTCGTGGTGGTCCCGTTCGGGCACGAGGCCGAGTTCCTCGGGCCGCTCCCCGTCTCTCGGCTCTGGGGTGTGGGGAAGGTGATGGGCTCTGAGCTCGAAGCCATGGGCATTCGCACGATCGGCCAGCTCGCCCGCATTCCGCCCGCGCACCTCACCGCCCGCTTCGGCCAGCACGGGCCCGACCTCCTCGATCTCGCGCGAGGTCTCGATCAACGCGTGGTCGAACCCGACGCCGCGCCCAAGTCGATGGGCGCGGAGGAGACGTTCGGCAAGGACACGCGCGATGTCGAGCTGCTGCGCGCGACCCTGCGCGAGCAGAGCGAGCGGGTGGCCCGGGAGCTCCGGGCCGAGCACTACGCGGGCCGCACGGTGACCCTGAAGCTCCGCTTTGCCGACTTCTCCACCATCACCCGAGCCCACAGCGGCGATCCGACGCAGGACGGATTGAGCATCTTCCGGTTGGTCGACGCGCTCTTCTCCCGCGTGCACCTAACCCAGGCGGTGCGGCTCATCGGAGTGTCCGTATCGGGCCTGGGCCCCGCCGGATCGGGCCAACTCTCGCTTCTGGAGCCTGATGCATTGCGCAGGGAGCGACTGGCCCGCGCCGTCGATCGGCTCGCCAGTCGCTTCGGCGAGAGAGCGATTCGCCCCGCCAGCACCATGGGCAAGCGCCGGCGCGGCCAGTCGGAGCCGCCCGCGGGGCAAGACCGTTGACTTTGCCGAGTACGATTCCTATACTCGCGCCACTTTTTCATCGTTTCACGCGCCCGCCTAGCGGATCGAGGAGGTTCGCCGAATGAAGCTCAGAGTGCTCGCCGCGGCACTCCTCGCCGCCCTCCCGACCGTGGCCACCGCGCAGGGCCGGGTGCCCGGCGTCACGGACACGGAGATCGTCATTGGTCTCACCGCGCCCATGTCAGGACCGGCGGCCATCTACGGCAACCTCGCCCTCGCCAAAGAGGCCTGGGCACGCTATGTGAATGACTCGGGAGGCGTGCACGGCCGCAAGCTCAAGGTTCTGCTCAAGGACGACGGCTTCAATCCCGCCCGGGCCGTGGCCAATCTCAAGGAGATGAAGGATTCCGTGTTCCTCACGACCGGGCTGGTGGGCTCGGCCGTGGCCAATGCCGCGAGGGATGAGATCGCCGAGGCGCGCCTGCCCCTGGTCAATGCCTATGCCAGCCCTCAGATCTGGGCGCGGCAGCCCAGGGACAAGCTCAAGTACGTCTTCATCAGCTATCCCGACTACGCCGACGAGGCAGACTACCTCGTGACCTTTTCGGTGACCAGGCTCGGCGCCCAGAGGCTGGCCGTCTTCTACCAGAACGACGACTGGGGGAAGGAGGTCATGGAGGGTGTGGGCCGGGCCATGAAGACGCTGGGCGGGAAGGCGAGCGTGGCCGCTGCCGTGCCCTACGAGGTCTCCGACCGCGAGCTGGGGAGGCAGGCCCTCAAGTTCAGGGAGTCCGGGGCCGATACGCTATTCCTGGCCGCGCTCAACACGCACTCGGCCAATCTCGTGCGCGAGATGGCGAAGGTTGGCTATCGTCCTCGCCTCGTCGGCTCCTTCACCATCGGCGACTACCAGGTGATGTACCGGCTACTCGGCGAGCTCTGGGAGGGTGCCTACTACGCCGTGATCGGCGCGGTGCCGGGGGACCCTGAGACCAAGGTCATTCTCGACATTCTCATGAAGTACGAGCCGAAGCTCCAGGGCCGGGAGGCGACGGCGCTCACGGGCGCCGTGAACATGATCATCGTCGTGGAGGGGCTCAAGAAGGCCGGTCGCAGCCTCACGCGTGACGGCTTCGTCGAAGCCATGGAAAGTATCAAGGGCTTCACCGTCCTCGGCCTGTCCGCGCCCGTGACCTTTGGGTTCAATCACCACCACGGGCTCAACGCCGTGCGGCTCATGCGCGCCCAGAAGGCCGCGGACCTGTCCTACGTGCAGCTCGCTCCCTACCAGGTTTTCAAACCGCTCTTCTGAAAGCTCCTCGAGAGAGGAAGCGTGCCTAAGTAGCCGGATTGCCATTGCGCGTGGCATCGGCTAGACTCACTGAACAGTCGTTCATTCGGGATCGGGGAGGCACCATGGAGCGTCAGATCGCGTATGACAAGCTGGCCCGCGAGGACCGCTTCGTTCGCATGCGGGCCCGCGAGGTGGCGGAGGCAAAAGTCAGTCAGGGGCTGACGCCCTTTCCCGAGCTCACGTCGCGCGAGTCCATCAAGGAGCGCGCCCATGGGATTCTCGTGGGGGAGATGCAGGCCATGGAAGGCGCCGGCCGCACCGTCTACGACTTTCCCGACGCGCCCTGGGAGTTCACCATGGACATGGCGCGCCAGGTCTGGGACGAATCCCGCCATGTCGAGATCTATATCCGGCTCCTCGAGCATCTCGGCGGCTACATCGGCGAATTTCCCGAGACGACGATTCTCTGGCGCTGCGCCTGTGCAGAGGATGCCGCCGCGCGCGTGGCCGGTGTCAACCGGGGCCTCGAGGGGCTGGCCTGCGACGTGTTCAACCAGCTCGTGTACATCGGCAAGAAGATGGGCGATCCTATTCTCGAGCGCGCGGTGGACTTCGTGCTGGCCGACGAGATCACCCACGTGCGCATGGGCTCGAAGTGGCTGACCAGGCTGACCGAGGGCGATCCGGAGCGCCGCCGGAAGGCCATCGAGTTCCAGGAGACCATCGACGAGCGCTTCAACCTGGGCGGCGCCCGCCAGCTCGGCGATCACGAGGTGGTGCCCATCTCCATTGCCACCGAGGCCCGGAAGCTGGCCGGCTTCACCGATGAAGAGATCGAGCGCCTCATCAGGACGACGCAGCGGTCCCAGGTGTACTGATCCGTCCGGGCGCCCATTCCCATGCAGATCCTCGAAGGGCATTTCTCGGCGGACGACTCCGCCCGCCTCTGCCGCAACTACCGCTACGCCTGCGAGCGCATGACCCGGATCATGGCCGGCTGGATCGCTCTGACCCCGGAGCTCTCGGCGAAACTGTTGCTTGGCCGTCACGTCTGGGACAATGCCCAGCACACCGATGCGTGGGGCCGGCGCCTGCCCGAGTTGCGCGCGCACGCCCAGGAGTCGGCGCCGCCCAATGACGCTTTCGTCGCCTTCATGGACGCCATCGAGGCGCCGGAAGAGCCCGGGCGGACCGCCGAGCGCCTCGCGGGAATCTATCGGGTTCTGAAGCCGCACCTTCTCGCGGTCTACGAGGAACACCGGCGGCACGCCAATCCCGTCTATGAGCCGCCCACGTGCAGGATCCTCGAGCGCTGCATCGAAGACGAGCGGCGCCACATCGCCGCCGGCGACACCATCATTCGGCATCTGGCCGCCATCCCCGAATCGCAGTCTCGTGTCGCCGCGTGGCAGGCGAGGCTGGAGAGTCTTCTCGGAGATGCCCACGGGGTAACCGGAGCCGGGCTGCCTCCGGCGACGGCACGCCCGAGCGGGGATGTGCCGCTCTCAGACGACGCGCGCGAATTCATCAGCCTCGAGCGCGCCGGACAGAAATGGGCCATCCCCGAAGACCTCGCGGCGGCGATGCGGGCCTTCGGAGATGCCCTGGTTGCTGCCGACGCGGCCGCGCTCAGACTCTTTCTCGCCACCGATCCCGACGTGGCCACCCTGCAAGCGCTCAAGGGCAGCGGCGCTGCCCGGTACTTCGTGGTTGCCTTCGCCAAGCTCGGTCGTCACCGCATCGTGAAGTACCGGCTGGAGGGGCGGAATCGGGCCGCCACGGTCAATGCGCGCTGGGAGCAGAGCGAGCGCGGATGGCGGGTCGGTGCCGTGGATCTAGTCAAGGTCGAGCAGAGTCAGCCCGCCTGAGCGTGATCGAAAGCGTCCTCGTCGCCAACCGGGGGGAAATCGCGCGCCGGATCCTCCGCGCCGCGCGAGGCTTGGGTATCCGCTCCGTGGCCGTCTACTCGGAAGCCGACGCCGGGTGGCCGCATGCTCGGGAGGCCGACGAGGCAGTTCTCATCGGTCCCGCCCCCCCCCGCGAGAGCTACCTCAATGGGGAGCGCATCCTCGAAGCCGCTCGCCGTGCGGGAGCGAAGGCCATCCATCCCGGCTACGGCTTCCTCTCGGAGAACTGGCGCTTTGCCAAGGCGTGCGAGGAGGCCGGTCTCGTCTTTGTCGGCCCTTCCTGGCGCGTTATCCAGCAGATGGGAGACAAGGTTGGCGCGCGCCGCGAGATGCGGCGGGCCGGCGTGCCCCTCGTGCCCGGCAGCGAGGGGCCCGTGTCGGCTCTGGACGACGCGCGACGAGTGGCGGGAGATATCGGCTATCCCCTCATGCTCAAGTCCGCTGCGGGGGGCGGCGGGATCGGCATGGTCAAGGTTTCCGACGAAGCCACCCTCGCCCAGGCGTATGCGGCGGCCGAGCGCCGCTCGCAGGCAGCCTTTGGTTCGGCCACTCTCTTCGTCGAGCGTTACCTGACCGAACCCCGTCATGTCGAGGTTCAGGTCTTCGGTGACGGTCGCGGGCAGGTGGTGCACCTGCACGAGCGCGAGTGCTCCATACAGCGCCGCCATCAGAAGCTCATCGAGGAAAGCCCCGCCCCGTGCCTCTCCCCCGGCGTGAAGGAGCGGCTGACGAGAGCGGCGGTGATGGGTGCCCGCTCGGTGGGATACGTGAATGCCGGCACCATGGAGTTCATCGTGCAGGGAGAGGAGTTCTATTTCCTCGAGATGAACACACGGCTCCAGGTTGAGCATCCCGTGACCGAAGAGGTGACGGGCCTCGACATCGTGCAGGCGCAGCTCAAGGTGGCGTCGGGGGAATCCCTGCCGTGGCGGCAGGAGGACATCGCCCAGCGCGGCGCGGCCATCGAGTGCCGCATCTATGCCGAAGATCCCGCGAGGAATTTCATGCCCTCGCCGGGGATCATCGCCCGCTGGGCGCCTCCGTCAGGGCCGGGCATCCGGGTGGAAAGCGGAGTCACCGAAGGCTGCCAGGTTTCGGTACACTACGACCCGCTGCTCGCCAAGCTGGTGACGGTCGGCGCGACGCGCGTGGAGGCGATCGCTCGCATGCAGGGGGCCCTCGAGGCCTTCCTCGTCGAGGGACTCAAGACCGCCATCCCGTTTCATCTGCGCGTGATGGCCAGTGCGGCATTTCGCGAGGGGCGGACCCACACTCAGATGGTCGAACAAGGAGCGTTCAATGGCTGAAGAAGTCAAGGCGCACATTACCGGCGTGGTCTTCCAGATCACGAGCAAGCCGGGCGATTCGGTGGCGGCGGGCGATCCGGTCATCGTGCTGGAGTCGATGAAGATGGAGATCCCGGTGGAGGCGCCGCGGGCAGGCAAGGTCAAGGAGATCAAGGTGACGGAAGGGCAGACCGTCCAGGAAGGCGACACGGTCGCCCTCCTCGACTAGGAGACCAGCCGATGGAGCTCGAGCTGATCCGCGGCATCTGGGACTATCACTGGTGGGGTAATCGTACGCTCTTCGACGAGGCAGCCGCGCTGGGCGAGGAGACGGCGAGGAAGGAGATGGGCCGGCACTGGAGCTTTCCCACGCTCAAGGGCATGCTCGCCCACATTTACGGAGCCGACCGCATCTGGCTCGCACGCTGGAAAGGAGAGTCGCCGACCAAGCTTTACGGTGACGCCGACTTCGCGAGCCTTGCCGATCTCAGGAGGGGTTGGAACGCGCTGGAGGCGGAGCAGCGGGCCTTCCTGACCTCACTGGGGACGGCGGATCTCAAGCGGACGCTCGACTACAAGGCGACGGACGGCAAGCCATTCGCCCAGCCCCTCTGGCAGCTGCTCCAGCACGTGGTCAACCACGCCACCCACCATCGCAGCGAGATCGCCGCCATGGTGACCATGACCAAGGGCTCGCCTCCATCCACCGACATGGTGTTGTTCTACCGCCAGCCCAAGCGCTAGTGCCGGACCAACTTGACTTCGCCAGATCTACCCAGCCCTCGTCTCGCGGGCGGGCCGCTCAACTCGAACGGCCACGTTCTCGGTCGGCCGCCGCCCTCACCGTACGACTCACTCGGCCCTCGCCTCGTGGCAGGGCCCCTCGGCTCGAATGGCCACGTACGCCTCGGGCTGCGGCCTCCCTCGGGCCTCGTCTGGCTCGCAATTTGGCCCGGCACTCTGCGGGGTCACGCGAGGTGTCGGGAATACTCGTTGGAGGCGCACTAGCCTCTAGAGGGGCCGCTGATCGGGAGGTGACATGAGCGTCGATCTGATTCGGGAGCTCTACGCCTATCACCGCTGGGCGAACGGTCGGCTCTTCACCATTGCCGGCGACCTGGGCGATGCGGTGGTCACGCGCGACATGGGCCAGCACTGGAGCTTTCCCACCATCAAGGGCATGTTCGCCCATCTCTACGGGGCCGACTCGATCTGGCTCTCCCGCTGGAAGGGTTCGTCGACCGGCCGTATGCAGGGCGACGCGGAGTTTTCCACGCTGCGCGACCTCCGCTCGAAGTGGGATCTCCTGGAAAAGGAGCAGCAGGCTTTCGTGGAGGGTCTCTCCGACCGCGACTTCGCGCGCCCCGTGACCTACACGAACAATCAAGGGGTGGAGTCGCGGGTCATGCTTGGGCCGCTCCTCCAGCACGTGGTGAACCACGCCACCCACCACCGAAGCGAGGTGGCGACCATGATCACGTTGGCCAGCGGCTCGCCACCGGACACCGGCATCGCGACCTATCGCACGACCGTCGTCAAGGGGTAGGCGATGGGCATGAAAGACCTCGCCGACGAGCTCGAGGCGCGGCGTGAGAAGGCACTCGCCATGGGCGGCGCCGATGCCATCGCCAAGCAGCACGGGGAAGGAAAGCTCACCGTCCGGGAGCGCGTGGATCGGCTCTTCGATCCTCGCTCCTTCCAGGAAATCGGACTCCTCGCGAACCACGCCAATATCTCTCCCGCCATGAAGGGAAGGGACACACCCGCCGACGGAGTGGTGACGGGCTTCGGCAAGATCAACGGGCGCCCCGCCGCCCTCATCGCGTACGACTTCACCGTCATGGCGGGCTCGATGGGGCGGACGGCAGAGGTCAAGGGCAATCGCGCCCGCGAGATCGCGCTCAGCAAGCGCATGCCGATGATCTGGCTCATCGACTCGGCGGGCGCGCGGATCCAGGAGGCGATCGGCTCGACCTTCGCAGGCTCGGGCTTCCTCTTCCGCGAAGAGTCCATTATGTCGGGGGTGGTGCCCATGGTCGCCGCCATGATGGGCCCCGGCGCGGCGGGCACCGCGTATATCCCTGCCCTTGCCGATTTCGTGCCCATGGTCAAGGGCACCAGCCATATGGCCCTCGGCGGCCCGCCGCTCGTGAAGGCCGTGGTGGGCGAGGACATCACCGCCGAGGATCTGGGCGGCTCGAAGGTGCACACGGAGATCTCCGGGGTGGCCGATCTGGAGGTCGCCGCCGACGCCGCGTGCATCGACGTGATCAAGGAGTATCTGGGATATTTCCCGGGCTCCAACCTGGAGCAGCCGCCCATCGCGGCCTGCGATGACCCGCCGGATCGCATGGACCCGACGCTCCTCTCCATCGTGCCCGACAGCGCGCGGCGCGCCTATGACATGAAGAAGGTCATCGCGGCCATCGTGGATGGCGGACGCCTGTTCGAGATCAAGCCGGGTTGGGCCAAGAACCTGATCACCTGTCTTGCCCGGCTCGGGGGTCGCCCCGTGGGCATGGTGGCCAATCAGCCTCTGGTGCTGGGCGGCGCCCTGGACCTGGACGCGGCCGACAAGGCGGCGCGCTTCATCATGCTCTGCGACGCCTTCCACATCCCGCTCGTCTTTCTCCAGGACGTGCCGGGGTTCATGGTCGGGTCGAAGGTGGAGAAGCAGGGCATCATTCGCCACGGCGCCAAGATGCTCTACGCGGTCAGTGAGGCCACGGTGCCGAAAGTAACCGTGGTGGTGCGCAAGGCGTATGGGGCGGGCTACTTCGTCATGTGCGGCAAGGCCTATGAGCCCGATCTGATCGTGGCGTGGCCCACCGCAGAGATTTCCGTCATGGGACCGGAGGGCGGCACCAACATCATCTTCCGCAAGGAGATCGCGGCGGCTGCCGATCCCGACGCGGAGCGCGCGCGGAGGATCGAGGAGTTCCGCAAGCTCATCAATCCATACATCGCCGCGGGCGGGGCGCTCATCGACGACGTCATCGACCCGCGCGAAACGCGCCCCACCCTCATCCGGGCCCTCGAGATGGCCGCCACCAAGAAGGTCGAGCGTCCCTGGAAGAAGCACGGGATCATGCCGGTATGAGTCGACTCCTCGCCGTCGCGCTCCTGTTCCTGTCCGTGGGTGCGGTGGCGGCGCAGCAGGCCGAGCAGCGCAATATGAGCCTGGTCGGCGAGGACGGTCTCCAGGCACGCTCGGCTTATCAGCCCGTCATCCAGCGTCAGGGCGCCCGCTGGATCGCCTATGTCGGCCACCACGGCGGTCGGCGGCTCAACCCGCTGACGGGACGGACGGAGCTGAACGGCACGTCGATCGTGGACGTCACCGATCCGAGCCGGCCCCGCTATCTCCATCACATCCCCGGCGCGGCGGGGGAGGCCGAGGCGGGCGGGGCGGCCATGGCCCGCGTCTGCGAGGGCAAGACCTTGCCCAAGGGTGATCCCGCCAAGACCTATCTTCTGCGCACCCGCGGCAATTTGAGCCACGAGATCTGGGATGTGAGCGTGCCCGAGCAGCCGCAGTTTCTCACCACGGTGGTGAGGGGGCTCGACCACACGCACAAAAACTGGTGGGAGTGCGACACGGGCATCGCCTACCTCGTCTCGGACGGCCGTCCCGCGGGCTGGCGGACCACTCGGATGACGAAAATCTACGACCTCAGCGATCCAGCTCAGCCGCAATTCATCCGTGATTTCGGCCTGCCCGGCCAGGAGCCGGGAGCGACGGGCACGGCTCCCGACGGCCTCCACGGTCCCATCGCATTCCGCGATCGTGTCTATTTCGCCTACGGCACAGGCGCCCGGGGCATTCTCCAGATCGTGGACAGGGAGAAGCTCCTGAAGGGCAACCCGCAGTCCGCGGACCGCCTCGCCCCCACCGTCGACAATCTCGTTTACCCGCAGGTGGGTCGCCTCGACATGGCGCCGGACTGGGGCGGCCATACCGCCTTTCCCGTGCTGGGTCTGCCCGTGCCCGACTGGGCCGGGAACTCGGCGGGCCGGGTGCGAGACATGGTGGTGCTGGTCTCGGAGTCGCTCAGGAACGAATGCCGCGAAGTGCGGCAACTCACCTTCATGGTGGACGTGACCGACCCCTCCAAGCCCTTCTCCATCTCGACCTTCGAAGTGCCGGAGGCGCCTGAGGGCTTTTGCCGTCGCGGAGGGCGGTTCGGGCCGCACTCGTCCAACGAGTCCTTCACGCCCCTCTACTACCGCCGGCTCGTCTTCATCGCCTACTTCAACGGCGGAGTCCGCGCCGTGGACATCCGTGATCCGTTCCATCCGCGCGAAGCCGGCTACTACATCCCGGCCGTCTCGCCCAGAACCGACAAGCGATGCGTGGCCGCGGCCGGCACCGAGCAATGCAAGATCGCGATCCAGACTAATAACGTGGAAGTCGACGATCGCGGATACGTCTACATCGTGGACCGCGCCGACACCGGCATGCACATCCTGGAGCTCACGGGTTCCGCGCGCGCGATCGCCAACTTCCCCGCCCGGACCAACTGAGCCTGCTCCTTACCGCTTGATGAGCTTCGCCCACTGGTCGAGGAGCGGGAGCACGGTGTCCCGGCCCTCGGGGGGCAGGCGCAGGATGGCCCGGGTGATCCCGGCCTGGGCATAGGTCTCGAGCGCACCCGCGTCCGGCTTGGCCCCGAAGATCGAGGTGGAGATGGTCTTCATGTCGCGGCCGGCCTTGGCCGCGCGCTCCCCCAGATCTTTGAGGGCGGGCAGAATAATCTCGGGGGCGCGGCCGCGCGGGAACCAGCCATCACACAGGTCGACCACGCGCTGGAGCGTATGCTTGCTCTCGCCGCCGAGCAGGACGGGTGGGTGCGGCTTCTGAGCGGGCTTGGGCCAGGACCAGATCTTGTCGAAGTTCACGTGGTGGCCGTGGAACTCTGCCTCGTCCCTCGTCCAGATTTCCTTCATCGCGCGCACCTGCTCCTCCAGGCGCTTGAAGCGGGTCGCGTACACCGTCCCGTGGTTCTCCATCTCTTCGGCATTCCAGCCGCCGCCGATGCCGAACTCGAAGCGCCCGCCCGAGAGGAGGTCGAGGCTCGCCACCTCCTTGGCCAGGGTGATGGTGTCCCGCTCGATGATGAGGCAAATACCCGTGCCGATCCGGAGGCGCGTGGTGGCGGCGGCCGCCGCCATGAGGGACACGAAAGGATCGAAGGTGTGTGAGTACTCCTTGGGAAGCTGGTCGCCGCCGGGAAAGGGGGTACGCCGGCTCACGGGAATGTGCGTGTGCTCGGGCACGAAGAGCGACTCGAACCCGCGCGCCTCGGCTTCGCGGGCCAGTTCGTCGATACGGATGGCATAGTCGGTGGCGAAGATGCAGACGCCGATGTGCATGGTGTCCTCCTGGCCGGTTCGGGTGTGGGGCGGATGAGCGGCAAGTCTAGCGGCGATCTGGTCCAAAGTCCAACGCCTGCGGCGCCATCTCCTGTTACTCTTGACCACGGCTCGCAGCGGAAGGCGCAGCGACGCCGATGTCATTCCCCTGGGAGCGTACGGCTGATGAGCGGTTGTCTCCGGTGAGCAGTTTTCTCGAAGGTTGGGGTCGGTGGGTCTACCGCCTGCGGGCATGGCTTCTCATTCTCTCCCTCGTCTCGCTCGCCCCCGCTTTCGTGGTGGTGGCCAAGGGCGCCCGGGCGCCCGCCGCGCCTGTCCTCGCCACCACGGAATCCGGCCGCGCCGCCGACTTGATGGCCCGCCAGCTCGCCGACCGCCCCATCGCCTTCGACCTGATCCTCAGCCATCCCACCCTGCGCGCCACGGATCCCGCGTTCAAGACCGAGGTCAAGCGCGCGCTCCAGGCCCTGCGCGACGACCCTCGGGTCGCGCGCATCCGTACCGCCTACGATCTCGATCCGCCCGATCCGGCGTTCATCTCCCGGGACGGGCATCGCATTCGCGCCGTGGTCGAGTTGAAGCACCGCGGCTCGGCGGTCGAATCGCTCGAGTTCTCGTCGCTCCCTCCGGGACTCTATGCCACCCTCCGGGGATTGGTGGCGCCGAGCGCGCTCGAAGTGGTCGCGGCGGGCAGCCTCGTCCTCCATCACGATTTCGTGGAGGTGGCCCAGCGCGATCTTCACCGTGCCGAGATGGTGATTCTGCCCGTGGTGGCGCTTTTCCTCCTTCTCGCCTTTGGGTCGGTGGTGGCCGCCCTCCTCCCTCTGGGTGTCGGGATGCTTGCCATGACCGGTGGCATCGCGGGAACGGAGATCCTCGGGCGCTACATGTCGGTGTCGGCCTACGCGCCGAACATCGTGACGATGATCGGCCTGGGCGTCGCCATCGACTACTCGCTCTTCATCGTGAGCCGCTTCCGGGAAGAGATCACCCGTCGCCCCGTGGCCGATGCCCTCGCCGTGACCATGGCCACGACCGGGCGCGCCATTCTGTTCTCAGGCGTGACGGTGGCCATCGGTCTCCTCGGCATGCTCTTGCTCGGACTGGGAAATATCGGCTCGCTGGGGCTCGCGGGCACCCTGGTGGTCGTCCTCTCGGTCGTGTACGGCCTGACCTTTCTGCCCGCCGCGCTGGCCTTGCTCGGGCCAAGGGTGAATGCGCTGTCAATTCCCGGTTTCCGGTCCGCTCGGAGGGACGCGGGATCCGGGTTCTGGCATCGTCTCGCCGCGATGGTCATGGCGCATCCATGGCGAGTGCTCGTGCCCGTGACCGCTCTTCTGCTCCTGCTCGGCTCGCCGTTCCTTCACCTCCGGCTCGCCGCGGGGGACGCGTCCTCGCTGCCGCCATGGGCGGAAGCGCGCCGCGGGGCTGAGCTGCTGCAAGGGCAATTCGCGGGCAGTCAGGTGGCCCCCGTCATCGTGGTGATCAGTCACCGCAGCGGCTCACCGTTGGAAGCAGCGCGGGTCGGCCAGGCGTACGACCTGAGCCGCTGGCTGGCCGCCCAGCCGGTGGTGGCAGGCGTGCAGAGCGTGATGGATCTGTCGCCGGACACCAGTCGCGAGGAGTATCAGCGCTTCGCCAAGGTGCCCATGGCGCTGTGGCCCGAAGACATGCGCCGCGAGGTGGCGCAGATCGTCGGCGAGCACATGATGATCTTCGCCGTGTCTACCAAGGTACCCGCAGGGAGCGACGAGGCGCGTGCGCTCGTGCGCACCATTCGCTCCTCGCATCCTCCGGTGGACGGCGAGCTACTCGTCACCGGCGCCACCGCCTTCGATCTCGACTTCATGGGTGTGGTGGCCGAGAATGCTCCGCGGGCTTTCGCGCTGGTGGTGGGCGCGACCTACCTCGCCCTGCTTCTCCTCTTGGGCTCGGTCCTCCTGCCTCTCAAAGCCGTGGTCGTCAATCTCCTGTCCATCAGCGCGTCGTACGGCGCGCTGGTGTGGATATTCCAGGACGGGCATCTGGCCAGGATGCTCGGCTTCACGCCCGGCCCCATCCAGACGGCCACGCCGGTCATCATGTTCTGCTTGATCTTCGGCCTGTCCATGGATTACGAAGTCTTGCTCCTCAGCCGAATGCGAGAGGAGTACGTGCGCACGGGCGACAATGTCCTCGCGGTGGGGGCGGGTCTCGAGCGCACCGGCCGACTCATCACCTGGGCGGGGGCCATCATGGCCGCGGTCTTCTTCGCCTTTGCCCTCGCGGAGTCCGTCATTATCAAGGCGGTGGGCATCGGCATCGGTATCGCGGTGATCCTGGACGCGACCGTGGTGCGCGGACTGCTGGTGCCGGCGACGATGCGACTGATGGGCCACTGGAACTGGTGGCTGCCGGGGCCGCTCGCGCGGCTGGTGAGGCGGGACGCAACGCCACCCGCCGCCCGCAGGGCCTCCGCGGGCGGCGGGTAGGGATCAGTTCTCGACGAAAGCCTTGAGCGCCCGCCCGCGTAGCGGGTGGCGGAGCTTGCGAAGCGCCTTGGTCTCGATCTGGCGGATCCGCTCGCGGGTCACGGCGAAGCGCTTGCCCACTTCCTCCAGCGTATGCTCACCCTCCTCGCCGATGCCGAAGCGCAGACGGAGGATCTCCTTCTCCTTGGGTGACAGCGTGCTGAGTGCGCGCTCGACCTGATTCGTCAGGTCCTGGCTGATCAGCGTTTCGTTGGGCGACTCCGCGCTCTTGTCCTCGAGGAAATCTCCCAGCTCGGAGTCCTCACCGATGGGCGTCTCGAGGGAGAGCGGCTTGCGCGAGGACTCGAGGATGAGCCGAACCTTGCGGGCCGGCACCCCCGTCTTCTTGGCCAGCTCCTCGGGGGTGGGCTCCCGGCCCATCTCGTTGACGAGCATGCGGTTGACACGCGAGATGCGGTTCAGCGTCTCGACCATGTGCACGGGAATGCGAATCGTGCGGGAGTGGTCGGCGATGGCCCGGGTAATGGCCTGACGGATCCACCACGTCGCATACGTCGAGAACTTGAATCCCCGCCGGTACTGGAAACGGTCCACCGCCTTCATGAGCCCGATATTGCCTTCCTGAACGAGGTCGAGGAGAGTGAGCTCGCTCCCAAGATATCGCTTGGCCACGGACACGACGAGACGCAGGTTGGCCTCCATGAGCTCGCGCTTGGCCTGGCGCACCACGCGATCATGCTCTTCGATTTCGCGCAGGGCCGACTGGAGCGCTTTCTTACCGAGACCGATGGCCCCCTCGAGCTCTCGCACCTGCTTCGGGGTCTGGGCTTCGCTGATGGCGACGATCCGACGGCGGAGCTCCGCCAGCATCTGCTCGACGAGGGCCGGCTTCAGCGGCAGCTTCTCGACCGCCCCCTGGATGGCCGCGCGGTTCTGAGCGATCCACTTGTGATAGTTGGCGCGTGTGGTCTTGCCCCGGCGCTTATCGGCCAGCGATACCTTCAGCCGGTCGATCTCGCGCTCGAGGCGGCGGATGCGAGTGAAGGTCGCGAGGAGCGGCTTGATCTCCTCGGGCTTGGGCTCCCCGCCTTCGGGCAGCAGGATGATCTCGTCGAGGTCGATCTGGCCGTGGCGGACCTGGTCCACGAGGGCGAGCAACTTGCTCGTGACCATGGGAATGCCCGCGAGGGCCCGGCGCAGCTGGATCTGGCCGACCTCTATGCGGCGGCCCAAGCTCACTTCCTGCTGGGCGGTCAGCAGGTGCACCTTGCCGATCTCCTTGAGGTAGAGGCGAACAGGATCCTCGGCGGGACCCGAGCCTGGACGGAGTGCATCGGCCGAGAGTGCAGGCGTTTCCTCGAGGATGACGGTCTTTTCTTCCTCCTCGAGATCAACCCCCGACGGCTCAGCCTCGACCTTGGGCAGTGCCCCCTTCCGCAGCCGTGACTTTGGCCGGCCGGAAGACGCTCCCGAATGGATGATCTCGAGCGGCGCGGGCTCGCTTGTCTCTCTGAACGTCATGGCGTCTGTTCTCCTCGCCGTTTTAGATGCTTGCGGGTGGCGGAAGGTTGCCGGACCTGCTTACAAAAATGAAACGTAGAAACGTGCGCCACCGTTCCGTAATGCCGCGTTTTTTCTACAGACGTGGCGAGGGCCGACCTTATTCGCAGATCGAGCCTGAGCGAGCGGGGAGCGAGTCGGAAATTTAGGGCCGGCGCTCGAGGAGCAGATCGAACCCTACGCCCACCTCATCCCTGACTCGGAAAAGAAGGTATTGGGGCGGTTTGATTCCGAAGTCGGTCATTTTGAACCGGCTCTCGCCGCGCACCCAGAGGCGTCCCTGCTTTAGGCGTACACGGCCCGAGAACCGCTTCACACGCTCGACCCCGGCAATGGAGAGCCGCCCCTGTATGGTCAGCAGAGTGTCCGTGTGCTCCGCGACGCCCAACGGAAATGAAGGAGCCTCCACCGTCTGGATCACGAAGAACATGGTCGGGTTGCGATCCGCCGCCAAAGCTTTGTACATGTCCTTGTCGCGACCATCGTTGCCCGTGCTCATGGTACTGACCTGCACGCTCAGGTGACCGGTGACACCTTGCCCGAGGTCGCTGGCGTCGGCCTCGAACTCGCCGGTGATGTCCCGTGCGAAGCCGCTGAAATCGGCCGGGGGGAAGCTCGCGTCGAAGGACACCAGACTCTGACCTGGCACCGGTACCCACCGCGCCATGTCGGCGAAGGCGAGGGCCGGTCCGAGCCATGTCAGGAGCAGGCAAACCAGGGGAACAGCGGAAGGCATGGGCGTGGATAGCACGGCGGCAAGTCGGGGGTCAATTCAGCGTGTGGAAAGACGCGCGGGAATTTGATTGACACGGCCCGATCAAGGGTCCTATCGTAAAAAGCTCATATATGACGGGAATTTCGCGGGAACCACACTGATGGCCATTTCCCCCAGCGCTTCCTACAGCTTCACTGTACGCCTGGCGATCCTGAACCGCACCGGCATGCTCGGGCGCGTCACCATGCTCATCGGAAAGGCTGGTGGCGATATCGGGGCGGTAGACCTGGTCGAAATGACGCGGGACCGTGTTTTTCGTGACATCACGATCAAGGCGAGGGACAGCGAGCACGCCCAGCGCATCATCGACCGGCTCCGGACCCTCGCCGGGGTCAAGATCGCCAATATCTCGGATCGCACTTTCCTGATGCACCTGGGCGGCAAGATCGAAGTCCGGAGCAAGGTGCCGATCCGGACACGGGACGACCTGTCCATGGCCTATACGCCCGGGGTGGCGCGGGTGTGCCAGGCCATCAAGGAGGATCCCCAGCGGGCGTTCTCGCTCACGATCAAGCAGAACACCGTGGCCGTGGTCACCGACGGCACCGCGGTCCTCGGGCTGGGCGACATCGGCCCCGAGGCGGCCATGCCCGTGATGGAGGGCAAGGCCATGCTCTTCAAGGAACTGGCGGGCGTAGACGCCTTCCCCATCTGCCTCGACACCAAGGACCCCGACAAGATCGTCGAGACGGTCAAGCTGATCGCCCCGGCCTTCGGCGGGATCAACCTCGAGGACATCTCGGCGCCGCGATGCTTCGACATCGAGGCCCGGCTGCGCAAGGAGCTCGACATCCCGGTGTTTCACGACGACCAGCACGGCACGGCCGTGGTCGTGGTCGCGGCGCTCCTCAACGCGCTCAAGATCGTCAAGAAGGATCCCGGGCGCCTCAAGGTCGTGGTCTGTGGCGTGGGCGCCGCCGGTACCGCCGTGATCAAGATGCTGCACGCGCTGGGCGTCAAGCACATCATCGGCGTGGACGAGCACGGCACGATCTATCGCGGCCGGCCCGTGGGTATGGACTTCATGAAGACTTGGGTCGGCGAAGCGACCAATCCCCAGCAAATCAAGGGCCAGATGGGAGACGCGACACGTCAGGCGGACGTTTTCATCGGCCTGTCGGTGCCGGGCGCCTTGAGCCTGCGCGACCTCAAGCGCATGTCGCGGGACCGTATCGTCTTCGCCATGGCCAATCCCGTACCCGAGATACAGCCGGAAGAAGCCCTCCGCCATGTGCGGGTAATGGCCACGGGACGAAGCGACTACCCGAACCAGATCAACAACGTGCTGTGCTTCCCCGGCCTTTTCCGCGGCCTTCTCGACATCCGGGCGCGCCTGGTCAATGACGAGATGAAGCTGGCCGCCGCCCACGCCATCGCCTCGTGTGTGACGCGAAGCGAGCTCGGTCCCGAGTACATCATTCCGAGCGTGTTCAACAAGAAGGTTGCCCAGGCGGTGGCGAGCGAAGTGGCTCGGGCCGCGCAGAAGACCGGGGTGGCCCGCCGGCGGCCGCGCGCCGACTCGCCGACCTGGGCGTGACATGCCGGACATCGCCGAGCCCCGCTGGTCTGTCGTTATCCCCGCCTACAACGAGGCGCAGCGTCTCCCTGCCTATCTCAGGGAGGTCGTGGCCTACTTCGACGGGCGGGGGGACCCCTACGAGGTGATCGTGGTGGACGACGGCAGCGCCGACGAGACGGCCGCGCGCGTGCTCGAGGCCCGGGCGATTCACCCGGCGGTGACACTGCAGGGGTTGGCCGAGAACCGCGGCAAGGGCTTTGCCGTGCGGGCGGGTATGCGCGCGGCCCGGGGGAGCGTGCGCCTGATGGCCGACGCCGACGGCGCCACCCCCATCGCCGAGGTCAAGCGTCTCGAGACGGCGATAGAGGCGGGCGCCGACGTGGCCGTGGGCTCCCGCGCCCTCCCCGATCCCTCGGTGCGGCGCGAGGTGCAGATCCACCGAAAGGTGTCGGGGGAGATCTTCAACTTCTTCGCGAGGCGCATGGGCGTGGGCGACGTGACCGACACGCAATGTGGGTTCAAGCTCTTCCGGGGTGCGGTGGCGGAGACGCTGTTCAGGGAGCTCGAGACGGAGGGGTTCGGCTTCGACGTGGAGCTGCTCATGCTCGCCCGCCGGCGCGGTTGTCGCGTCGTCGAGGTGGCCATCAACTGGGCCGACCAGCCCGGCTCCAAGGTCGACGTGCTTCGGGACGGACCGCGCATGCTCGTCCAGATCGTCCGGGCGCGCCTGCGCCTCGCTCGCCGGGGACGGCTCACGCCATGACGTCGAAGCGCTCGCAAGTCATCGAGCCCTTCCTCGCCGTGGAGATCTTCCAGCGTGCGCAGGAGCTCGAGCGACAGGGCAAGGACATCATCCACCTCGAATTCGGCGAGCCGGACTTCGACACGCCGCCCGTGGTCCGCGAGGCCGCCGAGAGGGCCCTCAAAGACGGACGCACGCGCTATGCGCACAGCCTGGGTCTCCTGCCTCTGCGGGAAGCCATCGCCGAGCACTACCACGCGCGGTACGGCGTCACCGTCTCCCCCGAGCAGATCCTCGTGACCGCGGGAACGTCCCCGGCCATGCTCCTTCTTTTCTCGACCCTGCTCGATCCCGGCGACGAAGTCCTCCTGACCGATCCCCGCTACGCCGTGTACCCGAACCTCATCCGCTACCCCGGCGGCGAATGCGTGCACACGCCGACGTGGGAGGCGGATGGCTTCCAGTGCCGGCCGGCCGAGTTTGCCTCGCGGCTCACCCCCCGCAGCAAGGCGGTGCTCATCAATTCGCCCGCCAATCCGACCGGCGCGGTGATGACCGCGGAGAGTCTCCGGGAGACGGCCGGCCTCGGACCCTGGATCATCTCCGATGAGATCTACCACGGGCTCACCTACGAGGGCGCGGAGCATTCCATCCTGGAATTCACGGACCATGCCTTCGTGCTCAATGGATTCTCGAAGGCCTATGCCATGACGGGCTGGCGATTGGGATACCTCATCGCGCCGAAGGAATTCATGCGGACGCTCCAGATCGCCCACGGCAACTTCTTCATCTCGACCAATGAGTTCGTCCAGTGGGCCGCCCTGGCCGCGCTGACCGACGCAGGGGAAGACGCCCTCCGCTTCCGCAAGATCTTCGACCAGCGGCGGGGGGCCATGGTGGCGGGCCTGCGCCGCATCGGCCTCGGCGTGACGGTGGCGCCGACGGGCGCCTTCTATGTCCTCGCCAATGCGCAGCGGTTCGGCGCCGACTCCAAGGCCCTCGCCTTCGACATCCTCGAGCACGCTCACGTGGGCGTCACGCCCGGGGTGGACTTCGGGAGCCGGGCGGAAGGATACCTGCGCTTCTCGTACGCCAACTCCCTCGAGCGCATCGAAGAAGCTGTGGGGCGGATCGGGCGCTACCTGTCCCGGAGGCCTGCATGACGGAAGCCGATTGCGTGATGTGCGCGCGCGTGGCGGGCGAGGGGCCACTCTTCGTCGCCGATCTCCCCACGAGCCGCGTCTACTTCAACGAAGACCAGTTCTTCCCCGGCTGGGTCTTCGTCGTGCTCAAGCGCCATGCCATCGAGCTCTACGAGCTCGAGGCCTCCGAGCGCGCCGCGCAGATCGAGGACGTGAGCCGCGTGGCTCGCGCGCTCGCTCGCGTCTATTACTACTGTGTTAAAAAGCATCAGCCGCTCCCCGGCCCGCGTCCACACGAGTGACAGGGCAGCCGGTGCAGCAACGCGCGGGCGAGGAGGGCATACGCCGTGGCGATCGAGGTGGGGACATGCCGTTCAGGCCGCACCG